>Ga0066255_1000533_pt1 | contig 67804 bp, 53 predicted proteins | sample ThiBiot_750_biof_FD_71148 | JGI IMG/M metagenome (GOLD analysis project Ga0066255, IMG submission 71148) | Wastewater bioreactor microbial communities from Cape Town, South Africa - Thiocy_expt_750_biof (version 2) | ecosystem: Engineered > Bioreactor > Thiocyanate-remediating >...
CCAACCAGGAGCTCATCCCAGGACATACCTACGCATGGCAGGTCAGTGTCATGATCAACGGAATGCCCATCATGCAGTCGCAACAAACAGAATTTACGATAAGACTTCCTAAGCTCGTGGAAGATCAGTTTTTCCGTATGACGACCACTCTTAGCAGCACTGTTTATAATGCGCAGAAAGATTATATCCGGTTTGTGATAAAAGATAGCGGGAAAGACCTGAAAGAATGTATTATCAGAAAAACGGATAATTCAAAGAAATCGTGGAAAGTCAGTGATATTCAGAAAAAAAATAAGAACCTGGATAATGGCTACTACCATGTGCCTTTGGAAAATCTAAAGCTGGAAACAGGAATGTATTTACTTGAAGTTACCGTTGATAATGTAAAATATTCCCTTCAATTCTACTATAAAAAATGAGAGCGAAAATCTATTTAGCCGGTTTTGCTTTTTTCCTCTTTCTGTCAGGATTCCGAACTGCTTTACATTCGGATGTAGTGACGGTTGCGCAAAAGAGCGAAGGAACAACACTTTATACGCTGAAGTGCAACAAAACGCAAAAAGCGGACAAGAGCTGGTCGTATCAGTATTTTCTGGAGGTGACCTCGGATAAAGACCCAAGAGCAAGCTTCGGAACGAATGACGAGTTTGTGCAGTTTACAGGTTTTCATCTGAGTACGCTGTTGAATATATCTGTCAATGATACAGAGTCTAAAGTGCTGGGATGCAGGATGGAACCTTCCTTTCAGAACTTTAATATCTACCGGTTTGTCCTGTTCTTTGAAAACGACGACCTGAAAAAGATAAAGAAAATAACTCTTGAGTTTAATGATAAATTATTCGAAAATAAGCTGATCACTCTAACGAATCAAAAATTAAAGCGATGAAAAAAGCCGAACAGAAGAACATGAACAACGCCCGTTCAATAAGCTGGTTCTTTATTATTACGTTTTGTATTAATATTTTTTACGTCCCGGCCTCTTATGCGGGAGGGCCTACTCAACCGGAAGTACAATCGTTTATGCCTATAGGGTTTGACAATATGGTCAATCCGTTCACAGGAGATTTTTCCTATAATATTCCATTGATGGAAATCGAAGGATATCCGCTGAATCTGGCGTATAATGCCGGTGTTACAATGGATCAGGAGGCTTCCTGGGTCGGATTGGGATGGAACCTGAACGCCGGAGCGGTAAATCGTTATTTGAGAGGAATTCCGGATGATTTTGACGGAGATACGATTATAACTAAGAAAAACTTAAAGGAAAATAAAATTTACTCTCTTGATTTCGGACAGTCAGTAGAAGTGGTCGCGTTGAACACTTTAGGAGTTACTTTATCAGCCACACAGGCATTATCCTTTAATGATTACAGAGGCTGGGCTGCGGAGCAGGGATTTGGAGTAGATATTTCCTTAAAAAACGGGAAAGATGCTCAGGGCGCTTTAAGTATGGGACTTTCAATTTCAGGGAGCAGCGAAAACGGAGCCAGCTTCAGCCCTTCATTAGGCTTATCTGTTTCCGGAAAAGAAAGTGATAACAGGAATATTTCCCTGGGGACTAATATCGGTTGCTCCATTAATTCAAGAGCGGGGCTTTCCCAGATCAGCTACGGATTTTCCATGTCTGCTTCAGAAGCCCGGAAAAATCCGAAAGGAATGTCTTCCAAACAAAAAGAGGCCTTTAATCCTAACTCCATGGGAGGCTTATCCGGCGGAAGTTCTTTTAATATCGGAACAACCAGCTTTCCGGTAGCTGTTCAGAATAACATGAAAACCATCAATTTCTCCGGTAATTTCAAGCTGGGGCTGGATGTTTATACCGTTGACCCGACAGGATCCGTAACGATCAGCTTTTCAAAGCAATTTATTCCGGACGATCAGAAAAAGCTGTCAAGCCCGTCTTATGGCTATTTCAATATGGAAAAAGGCCAGACAGATAAACATGCTTTACTGGATTTTACAAGAGATAATGACGGAACATTTACAGATCAGATCCCTTATTTACCTTCCGCTACGCTGACAAACGATGTCTTTTCCGTTCAGGCTCAGGGTATAGGAGGAAGCTTTAAAGGATACAGGAATGATGTTGGCTACGTTTTCGATCCTAAGAGCAGGAACGTATCCGATATGGGAAGTCTTGGATTTGAAATGGGAGCACCCGGATTATTCAAGTTAGCAGCAAACATCAATATGTCTGAAACGACATCGGAGTCTTCTTCCTGGGATGATGCAAATAACATGGTGAAAAATCAAAACAAGTTCAGATCCAACACTATAAAAAGGAACAATTATTCATTGATCGAAGCAAATGATTTCAGCGTAGATGAGGATAACTTCTTCAACTCACAGCTTGCAGGGGACTCTGCTGTAAGATTCAGACTGCAGGGAAATTACGAAATCATCAATGCTCTGACTCCGGGAACAATGCTAAACAGCGCCTCCGGAACTCAATTTAAAAGATCAGCGGAATATCCTAAAAACACGCTGCTGCAAACCAAAACAATAGGTGATCTGCGCAAGGGATTTGGTATTAATACTCTCTATTCCGGTGTTTCTTCAGAAGCAAAAAACCACCATCTGGGAGAGCTGATCTATCTGGGAAATGACGGAAGACGGTATGTGTTTGATATTCCTGCCTATAATAATGTCCAGGAAGACGTAACATTCGCGGTCGGATCAGGACTGAACGGAAATGGCAGCTCACTGCTCCCTTCGGACGAATACAACGGTATTGTTAATTACGGTTCTCCTTCTGTCGCATCAGAAAACAACTCTCACGGAGTAGATAATTATTATAATTCCAGAACAACACCTGCGTATGCGCACGCATTCATGCTGTCCAGTGTATTAACGGATGATTATATTGACAGTGACGATATAAAAGGGCCGAGTAAAAATGACTATGGTAACTATGTCAAATTCAATTACCTGAAAGTTTCCGATTATAAATGGAGAAATCCTCCCACAGCGAATGAAGCTTCTTATAATGAAGGATTAAAGTCCATTAAATCAGATGATAAGGCCAGCTTTATCTACGGAGAAAAAGACATCTTATACGTTACAAAAATTGAAAGTAAAAACTATGTGATTTTATTCACATTTTCCGATCGTTACGATATGTACAGCGTGAACGGACGAGACGGTGGATTGAATACCGGGAAAAAAGGATTGAAAATCGAACGAATAGACAAATACTCACGGATTGATTATGAGCAAAACGGTCCCAATGCAACACCGATACAATCCGTTCATTTTGAATATGACTATTCGCTCTGTTCCGGGAATCCTACTACTTCGGGAGCGCCTTCCGGGCAAAGCGGAAAGCTGACACTGAAAAAAGTATATTTTACATATCAGGGTTCCAATAAGATGAAATACTCCCCGTATGAATTTAATTACGCTTTCAATCCCGGGTATAATTTAAAAGCGGTGGACCGCTGGGGAGCTTACAGCCCGGTGAATGGTTCCGGCGCACACAATCCACTGAGCTCTGCGCTTCCTAATTTTGAATATCCTTATACTGTTCAGAATAAGGCGCTGGCAGATCAATATGCAAGCGCATGGAACCTGACAACAATTAAATTGCCTTCCGGTGGTGTCATAAGTGTTCAATATGAAGCGGACGATTATCGCTATGTTCAGGATAAAGAAGCCAACAGAATGTTTAAGATCGTTTCTACGGAAGAAGAATTAGCTTCTGCAGATCCGGATGCCTATGAATTACACCCTGCTTCTGATAACTTCGACAAGAATCAGCGGATTTATTTTAAAATGATACCGGGTTATAATAATATCCATGACTATATTGACGGAGTGGAACACCTTTATTTTCGCTGCCTGACAGACATGCGAGGACAGGGATCGGGAGCTCCGGAGAATTACGAATATATTTCCGGCTATGGTAAAATAGAATACTACGGAGATACGGTTGTCAACGGTGTTAAATTAGGGTGGCTGAAATTAAAAGGAGAGAAGCTGCAGGATTCCGGAAATAGTATTTACAGTCCGATTACAAAAGCAGCGATACAGTTCGGAAGAATGTATCTCAGTGAATATATCAACGATATTTCCCTGGCTCCTTCCGGAAATGATACCGAAAACGGATTACTGGATCTTGCAGATGCGGTTTTGAACAGCTTTGCCAGCTTCTCCGAATTGTTCCAGTCACCTAATCTGAAAATTTACAACCTGGACAGAGGGAAAAAGATCGTAACCAATAAGTCCTGGATCCGTTTGAAATGCCCTTCAAAAACCAAATACGGAGGCGGACACCGTGTGAAAAGAATTTTAATGTATGATAACTGGCAGGAAATGACCGGAGAAGGGAATTTTTATTACGGCCAGGAGTATTCGTATAAAGGCGCGGACGGGATCACATCCGGTGTAGCGGAAAATGAACCTATGCTGGGAGCGGACGAATCTCCGCTGAGACAGCCTGCTTTTTATAATGAAAAATACCGCATGGCTCCGGATCAGAATCTATATGTGGATGCGCTTCCGCTGGAATCACAGTTCCCAAGCCCGAATATCGGCTACGCGAGAGTCGAGATTAAAAATCTCTCCAGGCCGGGAGTTATAAGGACAGCCACCGGAAAAATTGTTAAAGAGTACTATACAGCCAGAGATTTCCCGTTTTCGATCACATGGTCAACAATAGATCCCCGGCCATACAGCCAGAGCGGTATGTTCCAGATGACCAAAAACACCATGCACGCATCTCAGGGCTTTGCCCTTGTTACAAATGACATGCACGGGAAAGAGAAAAAACAGACTGTTTACGGCGAAAACTCCTCTTACCCGATCAGTGATGTCGAATATAGCTACAAAACGGAAGGAACAAAGCTCGATAATACTGTCGATGTAATTTATCCTGACGGTACGGTACAAGAAAGGGAAATAGGCGTAAGAAGGGAAGCCGTGGGAGATTTCAGAAAATCAGAGACCAAATCACGGTCAATGAGCATAAATGTAAATGCAAACGGGATCTATGCCTTTGTAGTTATAACAATCCCGATGATCATACCAAGTATGAAAAGAACACAGATTCTTTTCAAAAGTGCAACACTCAGCAAGCAAACCCAGCAGTTCGGAATCCTGCAAAAGACCAGGGCAACGGAAAACGGCGCTTCCATAGAAACCAACAACCTGGTTTATGATGCCAATTCAGGGCAGCCGCTGATTACACAAACCATCAATAATTTCAACGACAGCATCTACAATGTGACATATCCTGCCTACTGGAAATACGAGAATATGGGAATGGCCTATAAAAACCTGGATACATATAAGACCGGCGTGGATATTTCCTCGGGTACCCTGAGCTGGAATAATGCCCCGGCAACATTTGCGGAAGGTGATGAATTAGCAATCATCTCAGGAAATACGAATATCATCGGCTGGGTAGCAGAGGTGAACCAGGACAACATAAAGATCATTAACAAACAGGGAGATCCTGTCTCTCTAAGCAATGCCACGCTGACCATTATCCGTTCCGGAAGAAAGAATAAGCAGACAGAGCCGATGGCGACATTGACCAGCATGTCCAACCCAATCCCGAGAATTAAGTACAATAACTATTCGAAAGTGCTGAATGCAAGCGCGATTGAGTTTTCTCAGCACTGGAGCACTTACTGTGAATGCATCCGTCCGGGTGACCCGACTTACACCACCAATCCGTTTGTCATGGGAACAAAAGGATTCTGGAGACCGTCCAAGTCATTCACCCATCTTACAGACCGCGTACAATCCAACTACAATGGTAATACAAATATCCGTAAGGATGGTGTTTTTGCGTCTTACACTCCGTACTATTATCTGAATGGAAGCAAATGGGAAGTAAATCCTGCCAACTGGACCTTTGTTTCGGAAGTGACGCAGTTCGGGCCTAACGGAACGACACTGGAAACGAAAGACGCTATCGGCAGATACAGCTCAACAGCTTACAGCTTCAATAATACATTGCAGACTTCCGCCGTGGTGAATGCCAGCCTGAAAGAGCATATCAACTTCCATTTTGAAGATGATATTTCAGCTTGCGGATCTTCCAACGGAACCGTCAGCCCTATGGACAAATCCGGGACTGCTCACACCGGAAGAAACAGTATCCGGGTAACGGCAGCACAGCCTGTAACCATTAATTCCTCGGATATTTCCTGCCCGAAACCGGGATGTAACCTTGAATTGTCAGCAGTTGAAAAATCATGGAAGATTCTGAACAGCACCGGAGATATCCAGCTGGATTATGAAATTGTTTATGGCATACCTGTTGTGAATTTTGATGTGACGAACAAAATGCTTCATATAAACAATCTGACAGATGAAGATTATGAAATAACAGTAAAGATCACAGATGCAGAAGGTTGCCAGCTGTTAAAAACCGTTCAATATCCTCCACAAAACTAATGACTATGAAAATGAAACTATTTTTTGCAGTACTTTTTGCAATGCTCTCTTCGCAACAGCTATTAGCGCAAGGATGTCCGGATGCCACTGTATTAGTCGGAGCAGAGACCAGTATTCCTGCAGCTGCTATTCCTTGTGAAAGTGGCAGCAGCACTTTCTACGCTTACTTTTCTCCGAATGCGACCTATTATAATGAATGGGTTTCTGTTTTTTCATACAAAGGAGGAGGAGCCGGAGATGCTTTTACCGTCCAGCTTTACGGGCCTTTTGAAAACCTGGGATCAGGTTGTTTAGCTCTTAGTCCTACAAATTTAATATATGAAGAACCTTCCATGACATATCCTACTTTCTCTCTGGGAACTGTGGAGGCGGATTCATTGGTCTTTGGTAAGATATACATTATAAAGGTGGTACTGTCCGGGTGCGACAATACACTTTCAATAAGCCACGGAGATGTTAACATTTTCCAGCCGGAAATAAGCTGCTCCGACTGTCTTCCCCGTTTCAATCCTCCTGTGGGAAAATATGTCTTGTCCGCGTGGGTAAAAGAAGACGGCGTTTCTCCGCTGATAACCAGCTATACGAATCCGTCAGTAAAAGTAATTCACCCGAACGCTTCCACCAATGAGCAGTTCTATCCTTCGGGAAGCATTATAGACGGCTGGCAGAAAATCGAAGGGATATTTACTATTCCTTCTGACGGTGATTTTGAGCTGCAGCTGCTCACAGCATCAGGAACCGCTTATTTTGACGATATCCGGGTTCATCCGTTTAACAGCTCTATGATCACGTATGTTTATGATCCGCTGACATTGCGGCTGATCGCGGAACTGGACGAGCGGAACTATGCTAAAATCTACGAATACGATGAGGAAGGAAAGCTGATTCGGATCAAAAAAGAAACGGAGAAAGGAATTATGACGATTCAGGAAACACGTGAAAATACCTTCAAGCAATGAAACGATATCTGACTTTTTTATTCTGTTTTTTTGCTGCTTTTCTGTCCTTTTCCCAAAGTGACATAAAAAGAGAATTCCTGGAAATGCTGGAACACTCCAAAGCGCAGTTCAAATCGGAAGAATACACGATTATTTTCCGGCAGAACACGTACGTTTATGACCGTCAGAAACCGTACGAGTCTTTTGTTCAGCAGTTTTCCAGGAAAGGCAGCAGCTATGCGCATAAAGCACCGGAATTTGAAATTCTGAACCTTCCGGAATACCGGATTGTTGTGGACAGCACCGACAAGATCATCTACATTACCGATACCGAAGCTTATCAGGAACCTGTTAACTTTTTTGTCAAAGAGGAGTTCCTGGAAAAAGTCAGGATAGAGAAAAAAGTATCAGGTAATTCTGTTGTTTACAATGTGGATGTTTTCTCTCTCAACATGGAATTTGAGGCTATTCAATACTATTTTAACAAAGAATCAAACGTCCTTCAAAAGATCATATTCTTCTACAAAGAAGGAGAATATTATGAAGATGAAAATCACCTAAATGAAAAAGAATCACCTGTTCAGGAGATCATTATTGAGAAAATCACTTTCGGGAAAACAGGTTTTCCGCTAAAAGAAAAATATATATCTGTAACCAAAAACAGCTTTTCTGTTGCGGCAGGTTACAAAGGATTTGAATTAAACGATGTAAGACAAAAAAAATAAGCTACTTATGAAATTGTTTAAATTATTAATTATCAGTTGCTTTTTGTTCGTGAACGGTCATGTAATGGCCGGCCTGTACAATTTCACGAACCGTATCTCGACAGTAGATTCAGCAGTACGGGTAGGAAGTATTTATGCAGAGGCGCAGGTTTCATCCTCTCTGGTGAATACGGGAACGTATATTACTCCGAGAAGATTCGGCTATGTGACCTTTAAAGCCGACCATCACCACGGGACTTATTTCACCACCATGGGTGTGGAGATCACTGTCCGTATCGAAAAATGGTCGGGCGGCAGCTACCTGGGAGATACAACGGCAAAACTTTCCCTGCAGTATGCACCCGACGGATCCGTTATCCGCGACGAGCATTCCCTGAGAATTGATAATATTGACAGCTATAAAGTAATTATTGAGGGCATTAAGGTGAACGGCAGCACGGTAACCGACCTGCCGGCAAATCTTGTTGTAGATTTGGATTTGTTTGTAGAACGATATTATGCTTACAGCAATGCGGCAACAGCAATGCTGATCGACTCCACAGCGCTCATCGACCTGGACTGTGACGGTAAATCCGACATTCTGCGCGTTTACTGGAGCCCGAGCCTGGGCATCGAAGAATACCAGTTTGAATGGAGCTTTGTGAACGATTACGGAACCAGTCCCGGTGTTTACAAAAGTGCTTCCAACGTATTTGTCGATTTCAAAAACAATTCCACACGTGTCGGAACTTACGGGCATTATTATGATATCAGCCTGATCTATGACAGAGGTTATTTATGCTACCGTGTACGGGGACTCGGCAGGGATATCTATGACCCGGAAAGAACCGTTTACGGTACCTGGTCAGAGCAGGAATCGGGAGCAGTGAGCAGCTTTCTGTCTTCGAGCTATCTGCAAAAGACCTTTTCCTATGAACCTACCGTGAACTGGCAATATACTGCCAGCTTTGCCGAGGAAGGAAAACAGAAAGAGGTAATTTCCTTCGCGGACGGTACGCTTCGCAGCCGCCAGATGGTGACACGCATCAACACCGACGGAAATATCATCGTCGGAGAAACCGTCTATGACCACCAGGGACGCGCGGCAATCCAGATCCTTCCGTCACCGGTAGAGCCTTCTCCCTGTTCGGGTACGGCAGCTGCCAGCCTGAAATACTATCCTGACTTCAACTTGTCGGATACGGATGGGAGCAAGTTTTCGGCGAAGGATTTTGATCTGGGAGACACCCTGAGCAATTCCTGTACCTCTAACGGAGGTCTCATGAGCACATACAGCGGTGCTTCCCGGTATTATTCTCCTCAGAATCCGGATCAGACGGGCATCAATGCTTACATTCCCGATGCGGGAAAACGGCATTACTCACAGGTAGAATATACGGATGATAACACGGGACGCGTACGTCGTCAGAGTGGTGTGGGCGAAGGGTATGATCTGGACAGCGGGAAAGTGACCCGTTATTATTACGGAACGCCGGACGATATCCAGATGCGGCGCCTGTTCGGAAATGAAATCGGATACAACAGCTATTACCAGAAAAACATGGTAGTGGACCCTAACGGACAGGTATCGGTCAGCTATGTCGATAACTTAGACCGGGTAGTGGCAACTTCCCTCGCAGGCGATGTACCGCCGAATATGCAGGGAATTGAAAGCTCCGCATCCGGTGACAGCCTTGAAACTGAGCTGTTCACCAAAGACATGCAGACAGGCAGGGACCTTTCCAACCTGCTCAATACGGCGGGCAATGCTAAGGAGTTCTATCAGACCTTCACCGTTTCCACAGCGGGTAATTATACATTTGATTACAACCTGTCCTTTTCTAATTTTCAGGACAGCTGCCTGAAAGCAGGCATCTGCTTTGACTGTATCTATGACTTTTCGATCCGCCTGGAGGACGAATGCGGAGCAAACCTGCTGGACAATAGGGGGCTGGAACGCAGAGTAGGCCGTTTTTCGGCAGACAGCACGGGAGCAATGACCTTCTATACCACCTGCATGAGCACCGATTCCACGCTCCACGAAAACTTTTCGGTATTCCTTGGCGTGGGCAGCTACCGTCTGAGCAAAACCCTGACGGTGAACAGTGAAGCTAAATATGCCTACCTGGATAAATACCTGGACACGACTTACAACAAATGCCTGAAAACCATTGACGAATTTATTGATGAATATACTTCTGCCATCAGCTACGACGACTGTAACGTACAGATCGACTGCGACTCCTGCCTGGTGCTTCTGGGAACAATGGAAGACTTCATTGCGGGTGGCGGAACAGCAAACGACTTCTTTGCAAGGCAAAACGAATGCAAGGCTATGTGTCAGACCTTCTCTTACTGTGATATCCAGCGCGAAATGCTGCTTGCAGACGTCACACCGGGAGGACAGTACGCGGAATATACGGAACTGAACGGCCAGATCAATGTAAACCTGAAGCACCTTTCAGTATTAAAAACCTCCAACTCCCTTCCAAAAACAGATGCAGACTGGCGCCATCCGCAGATCAAGATCGGAGGAGTGCTCACAGCGGGCTATTACGGAGAAGATTCAACCACCAGGGCACGCCTGCAGCTGCAAGTGGTGAAATCCGGCTCAACAGTTGTTTCTTCCGTTCCGGAAGCACTGACACCGGGTGATATCATGGAGGAGATCAACGGTACGGACAGCACCTACTTTCTGTATCCTGAAAAATTAAAGCATGTAAAAGACTTTATCGACAGCTTCCAGACATCCTGGGCTTACAGCTTATTGTACTATCACCCTGAATACGGATTTTACGAGAGCTGCCTGGACCGTAAGCAAAAGGTAAATCCTTCGGACACTTATACCTCAGAGAGCTTCGAGGAACTGCTGATGCGCACCGACAGCTGGGACAAAGCCGTTCAGAGAGGCTTTATCAAAAGTAATTATACGACCTTCTCCGACCCGAACGACCGTCCGGAGAACTGGTTCATCAATTCAGCAAACAAACCATGGGATCCGTTTGTAGTGTACAGCACTTCTAACTATGACGGATTCGGGGATTCGGTGCTGTATAAATTCAATAATTTTGTCTTTGATTATTCGAACCAGCCGCTTTCAGTTGTCGAAGTAGCAGCCATGATCAACCGCTGCCCGACAGCGCTTTCCTCCGTAGGTTATTCTCCCAACTGTAAGGAATTCGGAATGGATGTATCAGCAAATCCTGCGCTGAACGATTCTATCCGTAACATGGACTGGATATTGCTTAAACAACTTTATTTAAGTCTCAAGCAGACCTACACGCACGAACATTCTGTTTATCAGTCGATCCATGCAACAGGAACCGACCTGCTGGGATATAACGGCTGTATCGGCAACAACAATTTCAGCATTGCGGACGATGGCTTTGCGTATAACGCGGTGATTTCCACAGGTTCTTCCTCCGGGGAAATTGTCAACCCGCTGCAGGCCTGCAGGCTGAGCACTTATCAGCTGTATGCGGATAAGACCAAACGCTTTGGCGCCGCAGACGATTATATGGATCTTGCCGGAGCACCGCAGTCGGTTAACCAGTCTTATTATCTGCAAACCGGCTCCTGCCCGATGGCACTTAACACAGAGCTGCTGCTCAAAGATATTTTTGCAAACGGAGGACTGAACACCTCCCAGACAGACATTAATCTTTATACTTCCTTTACCGGGTTTTTTCTGAATGTCAAAGATTACGACCATACGGGCGCCATTCCCGCAGCGGAATACGAGGTGAGCACAGCCTCTTCCTCTCTCATAAAAGCTACCGTGAAGAACGCACAGGAAACCCTTGCGGACTTTACTTTCAACAAAAGTGGTTCCGCCCCTTTTACCTGGGCAGATATCACGGAGATTTCGGCACTTAAACCTACTTCCCTTTTACTCATCAACGGACAGACCCATTATTCTTTTAAGCTTTACATTAAATACGATAACGGCAGCAACATCCTGGTGGATTCTTTGGAAGGTTATACCTCTCTCAATATCAAAACCTGTGATCTGGAACCGAAATGCGAACGAAACGATTTCCTTGTCAGCATGCAGAACCTGATGATGGCGCTTTCGATAGGTGGTGATCTGGCCAGCATCACCCCTGTTCAGGTATTGGGCGGCAGCTCTCCTTACAGTGCATTGATTAATCCGCTGATCCGCCAGAAAATGGGCAACATCAATGCCACAACAGCCTACTGGCAGCTGGATTACGTGAACGTTGCCTATCTCCTGAAAGAAACACCTTCCTCTCCGGCGTTCCTGATCTTATACCCGCTGTACAGCACACCGGTGACTATTTCTCCGTCAGGGCCAGTGGTATTAGGACAGACACATGTGCAGAACGAAACTTATTTTTCTATTGATGTGCTCGACTCCGCAACCCATCAGAAGATCGGAGAATATTTCATGATGTTCCTCTATAACGACGCGCTGGATAACCGCACACCCGTAGCGATAGGACGCTGTGCGGGGCCGGAGCTGCTCGGAAACAGCTGCAGCAGTGAAGCCGCACTTAACTACCGTGACCTGAACGCGCTGCTGAAAACGGAAATTTTAGCACAGAGATCTTCTTTTCCCGCTCTCAATCTGTTTGCCAATTCCGGTCTTGACGGCATCGGCGAATGTGTACTCGATTATAATTATACAACCAATAATGTAATACCTTCTACAGATACCCTCTCTTACCCCGTGGCAGGAACAATCCGCTACCGGGCGCTCTTGGACAGCGGACTGAGATGTCCTCTGGAACTGCAATACGACAAGCTGCCGGGCGCATTTTTACAAAGAGATTCGATTATCGCTGTCGGGGATATCATTCCTACGGGCAACCGGCAGATCGACGGAAGCTATACGGAATTCCTCATTCCTTTTGTCATGACCAACGGCGGAGTGATGGTCTATGATACACTTCGGGGGACCAGCTGTGTGAGCATCATGATCTGTGAAACCTGTATGGATACTATTTATACGGGCGGTGATGCCTTCTGTAAGGAATTTTACACCGGCTACTTAGAAGAATACGCTTCTTATGTAAAAGCGCAAGCTGCATTACTGCATTGCGAAGGTTTTGAAGCGTTGATGCCCGTACTGAGCTATGACGAATTTACCGAACGGAATTTATGCTGTTACCCGGATGACGCCCGCGCACTGCTGGAATCGCTCATAGCCCAGCTGGATACGACAACCTGCATTGAAGATACAGGCGCTGTACTGCCGGCCTGCGACCTGCTCTATACTTCACCGGACGTATGCCAGGAAGCTTTCTATAAATACGTAAAAGTGCTGGCGCAATACAATTCCAGCGCATGGGCAGCGGCCAACAGCACCTATCTTTTGCCTGCGTATGAGGAATACAGCATGTATGCAGCAGCCGGAAAATGCTTCTGTATCGATTACTATGCAAACTATCTGAATACTTATATTACGGCCTCACCGTCCGCAACACTTCCTGCACCTCAGGCAATGGATGATTTCGCTTACTGTCCGGGCTCGCTGCCTCAGGGAGCGGATACCTGTGCGCTGATATATACCAGTTATGTCAACAAATACTATAAGTTTGCAGCTTATCAGTATACTTCAGGCAGCTGCGGCGCTTATTACACTACCGTTCCGATGCTCAGCTACCAGGAATTTACCGACAGAGGAGCCTGCTGCAGCCTCGATACAATGTTTGCCGTTATAGGCTGGGTACAGGTACAGCTGGATACTTCCTCCTGCCCTTCAGGCCAGATGCCTTATTACGGTACATGCAGCGGTCCTTTTGAAACGGAATCCGCCTGCGTGGAGAACTACAGCACCTACCTCAATGCCGTGATCGCTTACAATGCCAGTGCCTGGAGAATTTCCAAAGGAAAACCGAAAATGGTACTTTACAGCTTCGCTCAGGTGGTGGATTCTTCTTTCTGCCACTGCCTGCCTTATTATGCAACGTACCTGAATACCTATACTACGGCACTTCCGAACGCGGACCTGCCAACTCCTAACGAGCTTCCTAAATTCGGCTACTGCGCACTTCCGATCGGAGAATATGAAGAACCGTGCGAAGTGGTGTATGAACAATATATTCAATATTACTTAGATTTTGCGGACAATGAAATGTTCGGTGGTTCGCCGCTGTGCGGCAGCATGCCGGAAATGTATTCCTACCAGGATTTTGTAGATAACGGTATCTGCTGCAGCCTGGATTCCCTGGCGGCAGCTTACTTGCTGTTTGTACAAAGCTTCGATGAGCCGGTAACATGCCCGTCAAACATACTGCCTTCATTTACTTCCTGCCCGACAGACCTTTCCAACAGCTGCTACGACAAGTTCTCGGAACTGGTAAATGCCATCCGTGATTTCAACGCCTCGCCTTACGCAACGGCTTACAGCTATACCATCGGTTACCCGCATTCCGGGCCGCTGAACTGGTTTATGGAAGACGAAACAGGGCAACCTTATAACAACGGAGGAGGAATGATCTCCCCGTTCGGTATATCCATACATCCTTCCGTCAGCTGTAATTGCGCCGATACCTATATCCAGTACCTGCAGGAATTTACCGTAGCGCTGCCTTCTGCTTCGCTGGGCGCACCGATGGATGTAGTTGATTTTAACGGCTGTCCGAAAACAGAGGTACAAAAGTGCTTAGAGAAATACGACAACTATGTGGATTGTATCTACCGGTTCAACTCGTCAAAGTCCTTTGATTACCTGCTGACACTTACCAAAAAAGAATTTACGGAGGCAGGCGTGTGCGATTGTGTGGACGACTACTGCTTCTACCTGTCGGATATGACCTTAAAATACGGGAAGCTGGACACAAAACCTCCTGTCAGATCCATCTTCGAGTTCTGCCATTCTCCTTATTCATTAGTGCCGTGTGCTACGGGAAGCTTCCCGGTAATTCCGGACAGCCTTCCGGTATATGTGCCGGAGGATTTCTGTGCGGCGATCCTGGACGGTGTGGCTGTTTCCAATGCTTATAATGCCTACAACCAATACCTGGCAGGCTTAAAGCAGCAGTTCTTAAAAGATTATGATGCCCGCTGTATGCAGACAGTGGAAAACATGCGCAAGAAATATTTCGAACGGGAGTATCATTATACACTGTATTATTACGACCAGGCGGGAAGCCTGATCCGCACCGTGCCGCCGGAAGGTGTACAGCCGCTGGCCTTCAAATCTCCGGACGATGCGCTGTATGTGCAGCTGGGAGAAGACTTGCTCAACGGAACGCACACCGTCCTTACTGACCACAAGATGGCTACCACGTACGAGTACAACTCACTGGGGCAGCTTATCCGCCAGACGACACCGGATCATGACCAGATGGATATCTGGGAGCTGCAGTACCCGAACGGGCTGCACAGGGACCTGAAAGTTTCCGCGATCCAGATGGTGACCGAAAACACGGGATACCTGGCCGGAAACCTTTCTTCGGGCAGCATTCAGCGGGGCTTGTTCTACAAAACTGTTGACGGCGGACAAAACTGGTCAAGGGTCTCCTCTATTGTCACTGCCGACCTTAAAAAGGTAACCTTCCCAAGAGACGGCAACGATTTCTTCCAGACAGGATATGCCATCGGAAGTGACGGCATCCTCTTAAAATCAGTTGACGGCGGAAATTCATGGGATCTTTTAAATACCTTCTCACTGGGACAGGTGCTGCAATTCGAGGACATTTCTTTCGAATCTCAGACAACAGGAATCATCGCCTGCGCGGACGGAACCATCGTCAAAACAACGGACGGCGGAACTACTTTCTCCAGCAGCTCTCTTACACTGCCGGCAGGAATCACAGGCAGCTTCGTGAAGCTCAAGCAGGTGGTGAAACAAGCCGGAACGGACGCTTTCTACACCGTTACCCTTAACCAGAACGGAACTTTTGCCGATGCTGTTCTGAAAGAAACTTCCGGAACATTCAGCTGGGTACCGCTGCACGGCTCGGACTTCGGATCCATCTCCTTTTACAGCGATACGGCAGCTTACATCGGAGCGGGCAACCTGCTGCTGCATGTGACCTATCCCGTATCGGGAGATCCTGTCATCCGCACTGTGGATGCGCAGCTGCCGGGCTTCTATAACGACATCATCTTCCTTGATAAGAATACCGGAATCGTCAAAAAACAATATACCGCTGCCAACAGTACGGGCGTATTGTTCTACACGCTTGACGGCGGAATCCACTGGGATTCGCTGGCACCGGAAGGGCACATCGATTTCATCCAGCTCAATGTGGTGAAACGCACTGCCGATTATGTGATCATCCATACCCCTTCTTACGGCAGTCATCTGTATGAGGTGGTGCTTCACAAAAACGGCGCGCCAACTTATCGCCGCATTATCTCTGATGCACAGGCACAGGTGGGGAACCAGCAGGGCTATATTATCATCTCTTCCGATTTAGTGAGCAAATCCGCAACAGAGCATTATCTCACCATCTCCATGAACGACGGATATTATTCCCAGTCACGTGTATTTGACAATACTACCGAAAGCATTGACTGGAACTACCATTTCGATCAGATCGACGATATCGACGCAGGCCTGTCCAACCGTTACATGAAATTCCAGTCCGTGGTCCTCGCGGGAGAAGTGCATGCCATCGGGTTGACGTACAACAACCAGCTTCACCATCTCAAAGCGCCCTTCGGAGGAACCTTTACGGTACTTTCCAAGCTCAGCTCCGATGCCGGATATTACAGGGATTTTGCCTTCGATAAAACAAACGGGGTCATTTATACGGTGAATGTCAACGACCGCAAATTCTATAAATATACCCTTGCTTCGCAAACGCTTGCAGCCGTATCTTCCACAGCACTTTCCTCCGCTCCGGACATCGTTAACAGCTACCGCCTGGATTACCGCAACGGGAAAATCCTTATGGCTTCCAAAAACGGGGAATTTGCAAGTGTGACGGGCATCGGCTCCACACCTGTGGTACTCGAGCATTCGGCGATCTATGCCAGCTCGGCAAACGTACTTCATATCAATGCTTCCAACCGCTTTGTGGCAGGAATCAACAACGGGAAATTTGCTGATTACAATTCTTCTCAGAACCGCCTGAACATCGCTTCTCTTGGCGGAAGCACCGGCAATGTCAACGACATTACCAGCACCGGCACTTACTTTTTCTTTGCGGGTGACAACACGCTGGCGTATGTCTGGGAAACTTCCACATGGACGGTTGCAAAGGTTAACTATAATGAAAATACCTCCACACCGTTTGAGCAGGTATTCCCGGGAATTAACTTCAAACGCACGGAATTTGCTTCCAACACGCTGTTTTTATATGCAGCTGAGAATCTTTATTTCCATGCCGTCATGGTACCGGGCAGCTACAGCTTCTCTAAAAAAATACCGAATACGGGATCTCCGGTTTCCTCTCTGGCAGCAAGCTCTATGACAGGAAAGATCATCGCGTCCTTTGAAAACGGCGCTCTTTACACGATTGATGCGGTGAGCGGCACCATGATGCGCAACACCAGCGTGTACAGCACACCGATCGCCGATCTGCATTTTACCGATGCGGACAACGGAACGGTTGTCGGGGCTTCCTTCTTCGTAAGAAAAACTTCCAGCGCAGGCGCTGTGTGGCAGAAGATAAAACCTTCCAACAGCATTCCGACGCAGGTGGCGGCCACCATCCGCAAGGTATGGACAACACCTTCCAAAACAGCTATCCTGGTCGGAACGAATTACGTGGGAAGAATGACCGGCACTTACGTAACTTATGATGCCTTTACAGGCGATATCCGCGATATTAATTTCCGCACCCCGGTATCCACACAAGGATATATCGCTACCACGCAGAGCATCCGCGAGATCACCCATTCGGGTGGTACTTCTTCGCTATCGGTGAGCTTCGGAACAACTACCGGCATTACGGCAACGGATACCATTAATGCCATCCATATTTTTGAAAACCAGAATGTCATGGCAGTAGGGACAGCATCCCTGGTGAAGCTTTTCAATAAAGCAAGCAGCACTGTTACGGACCTTCAGTCCAACATTCCGGCGTCCAAAACGCTTAACGATGTGTTCTTCCACGACGATTATAACGGGTATGTGCTGGGCAACAACGGCGTATTCTACGGCTCCGCCAACGTATCGCTGCACCCGACCAATTACGGCATTACGGGGCTTCAGTGGCTGGCGCGCGAGAACGACCTTGCCGCTTCCTACGATGCCAACTCGAACGATAAAACCCTCGTGCACCTGAAGGCGATCTCTTTCGGGTCGCGCTTTAACGGGGTATTCGGAGGAGAAATGACCGCTTCATACATTAACCACAACAATAAAGGCTACGCCCGCAAGCTTAAGGATGAGACCGGGCAGTACGGCACCAACTTCTATTATGACCGCCTCGGACGCATCGTTGCCAGCCGCAATGCGCGCCAGTACAAGGAAGACAAATACTCCTACACATTGTATGATGCGTTAGGAAGAGTAGTTGAAGCGGGTGAGAAAACCGAAAATACCGGGCTTTTCACTGTGAAGTTCGCCTACATTTTCGGAACGGAGATCGGCGGGCAGCTCATTCATTCGGTAGTGGACGATACCAAGCTGGCTTTATGGATCGCCGGTAACGGGCCGCGTAAAGAAGTAACTCACAGTTACTACGATACGCTGCACATTACAGGGCTTCCGGCGAGCTTCCCGGACGAGCCGCATACACAGCGCAACCGCATCGTTCATGTCAGCTACGAAGAGCTATATGACGGAGACGACCAGACGTATGATCATGCCACGCATTACGCGTATGACATTCACGGCAATGTGAAAGTACTGCTGCAGGACAAGCCTTCTTTTGAGAGCGATCCGCTGCTTTCCGCACAACGCTTCAAACGCCTGGACTACCAGTATGACCTGGTATCGGGCAACGTGCACCGTGTGGACTTCCAGACCGGGAAAGTGGATGAATGGCACCATGCCTATCATTACGATGCGGACAACCGCATTACCGCCGTGTTTACAACAGGAAAAACACCGCTCGCCGATCCGCTTTACGGCATGCGCTCCGTACAGCAGGAACCGGAGCAGTCGCCGTTCTGGAAAAAAGATGCCGCTTACTTCTATTACAAGCACGGGCCGCTGGCACGCGTGGAAACAGGACATGAGAAAGTACAGGGAACCGATTACGTCTATACCGTCCAGGGATGGATCAAAGGCGTAAACGCCAATACACTGGACGAAACCAAAGATCCGGGCAAAGACGCTACGGGATACCGTCCGCTTGTGGCAAAAGACGTTTTTTCCTACTCGCTCCATTACAATAATTTTGACTACAAAGCCATTGCAGCGGGTGCAGGAGATTTCCTTGCCGACCAGGCGGGAAGCGACCTGCTGGCAGCAGGAACGCAGCTCTACAACGGAAACATCGGACAGATGGTAACCACCATCACCAACCCGACCACCCGTGATGTATTGCCGCTCGGTAACGGCTACAAATACGACCAGCTCAACCGCCTGAAAGAAAGCAAAAGCTTTACGAACCTTTCCGGTAACGCGTGGGGCAACGCAGGGAGCTACGACAACAAGTACTTTAACAAATTTACCTACGATGCCAACGGCAACATCTTAACACAGGTGCGCCACGACAGCACGGGAACCAAAATTGATGATCTTGCCTACAAGTACGAGCGTAACTTTGCCGGAAGGCTGATACGTAACCGCCTGTACCATGTGAACGATGTGGTATCATCGTCATTGTACAGCGATGATATCGACGATATGGGCACCTTTGAGGACGACATCAACTTTATCAACACCGATAACAATTACGCTTACGACGGTGAAGGAAGACTCGTAAAAGACAAGCAGGAAGAAATTGATTCTATCCTGTGGCGTGTGGACGGAAAAGTTAAAATGATCATCCGCACACCGGCTTCTCAGAAAAATAACTTATCTTTCGATTACGATGCGATGGGAAGAAGAACAGCCAAGCATGTGTTAACTTCGGATAATACGCTGCTCTCCTCCACCTATTACATTCTGGATGCACAAGGAAACGTAATGAGTACTTACGAGCTGAATATGGACACGATAAACAGCTCTCTGAGCTATAACCTCGGGGAACGCTATATCTATGGCTCTTCCCGTCTTGGTATGCTCAAAGAAAAAGTCAATGTCCTCGGCTCGGCGTTCATTGATACACCTATGGACTCCGTGACACACACCATCGGTAACAAACGCTATGAATTTAACAATCACCTGGGAAATGTGCTGAGTGTTATTTCTGATAAGCCTGTAGCCCACGACAACGATGGAACAGTCGATTACTGGATGGCAGACATCAGATCTTCCTATGATTATTCTCCATTCGGGGTAATGCTCTCAGGCAGAACGTTTGAAAACTCACAGGCTATCTGTGAAGATTCAACGGTTAATGGAGCATCAGGAACGGTACTTCAGGAAGGGTTTGGAAGCTGGTCAGCATGGAGTCCAAATACATCTGGAGGACCAATTGGAATAGGGGGTACCGAATTAACCTACCTGTCAGATGAAATGCAGGTAAAAGCTGGCAAAACTGCTAATATTGGTGCTCACAAAACATTTATTACCGGTAGCGGATTGCATAGTGTAAACTTTGATATTACAGGGAACACTTGCCAAACCCAGATTTCATTCCCTCCTATGTCATCTCCAAAACCTATTAATGTATATATCAAAGATAGTGTTACCAATACGATAATTGCTTCGGCAAGCTACACCACAGCAGGAAGTTATTCCATATCCTTCACTCCCGCCAGTGCCGGAATGACTTATAAAATTGAGTTCTATATGTCAAGTGCCAGATTCTGCCAGTTTAGTGTAGATAATATATTAATTACTTATCAGGAATCGTCTACTACAACGGTGTGTAAAAATGTAGATAATTCATATAGATATGCTATGAACGGACAGGAAAGAGAACGTGAAATCACACCGGGAACCTACTCCGCTGAATTCTGGATGTATGAAAGCAGACTGGGAAGAAGGTGGAATGTTGACCCGATGATGGCAAAATACCCATGGCAAAGCCCCTATTCAGCATTTAATAATTGCCCGATACTTTTTGCTGATCCGACAGGACTTGAAGGAGAACCTTCAGAAGACAAACCTTTCGTTCCTGAAGGAGCACCTGAAAATCCAACAGAAGATGATTCTTATCGGGATATGCAGGGCAGATTATGGCAATGGTTTAAATCTGAGGATGGCCCTTCAGGATGGGCGAGACTTGATGGGAATCTTGAAACAGTAGTTATCTATCCTGAAGATGTAAAGAAAACCCGACAGGAGAATTATGAGCGTACGAAAAGAAACAGTAACAGTATCATGGGTCAATTTTTCGGAGATGGAACAGCCTGGCAAAATGCAATTCCAAGCGGGCATTCAATTTTTTACGACTCTCCGGAAATGCAGAAAAAATATGGAGCAACAAGAGCAAACCACCAAGCCTTAGAAAATTTCTTGTTAGTATATGCAGGAGGTTCCTTAGCAGCTCCTTTTGTTGCAGTAGGGGCAGTAGAAGCAGCACCCTTTTTATTCCAAGCAGCAAGATTTTATCATCTAACATTTGGGGTGAACGGAGGATATTTTAATATAGCTTGGAATTATTCTACACAAAGTTATGTTACTGGTGATTGGACATTAGAAGGTAAATCCCTCACAGGACTTGCCACTTCAGGCTTCTTGACTTACGGAACATCTATTCAAGGACAGGCTTTTGTTGGAGCAATGGATCCTTGGGTGTCAATTAACTATGAAAACAATACGTTAGTAGGCAGAGGATATTTTTCTGGCGTAGGAAACAATCGGCCTTCATTACAAAAGACAACAATATTAAGTTTGGTTGGTATTATGCCTCCATTAATGCATCATGTCCCTTTTACTAATTCCCTTTTTATGAATCAAGTAGTTAACGAAGGAACTTCTTTATTAATTCAGCAAGGTGTAGAAAAATCAGGAAAAAAATGAAAAAGCACAAAGATAAATTAATTGGTTTGGGATTAATATTACTAATCATAATACTTAGCCAGATTTCTAATCATGACTATGAAAAGCAGATGGAAAATACCAGTGAGACAAAAGCATTTTACATTAAAAATTTCCATGTAAAGAATTTTGGACCAACAAGTTATTATTATTATTATGTAGATCATCACAAATACCAAGGAAGTTTTTATGATACGGATACGTTTTTAAAAAAAGGAGATACTATTTTAATAAAATATTCGAAGGAAAATCCATCTCTTTCAGAAGTTGTAGATAAATACTATATGCAAAAATATAGGGGGCGGTAATGGGTCGCGGGGCAACCTCTAAAACTTTCTTAGAAAAACGCTTCGAATTTTCGTAACTATTTGATAATAATATCTTTTAATCCCAAATGTCAAAACCGGCATTTGGGATTATTTTTTTGCCGTTAATGTCTGAAAAATTATTTCTAAAAAAACTCCCTTACTTCAACATTCATTGCATCTGCAATTTTTTTAAGTGTTAAAGAAGATGCGTTTTGTCTTCCATTTTCTATAGCAGATAAATTAGATTTCTCCATATTGATAACAGCACAAAGTTCATTTTGGCTAATTCCTTTTCGTTTGCGAATCTCCGCAATAGATTTTCCTAATCGAACTAAAAAATCTTGGTCTGTCATGGAAACCAATTTCCATATAAAAAAGAGTTTGGCGGTTATGATATATAATAACTATTGCTTATATTTGAATTATACCGCTACGCATAAACTATGAAAGATAAAGAACAATTACGGGTTTTAATAGAAAGCGACATTCGTGCTGTTCAGCTAATGAATGTATTAGAGCATGGTCAAATTGAAGTTGATTTATTTTTTACGGATAATTCCACGCTCATTTTTGAATCAATGGATATTAGTGCAAAATACCATACAGATGAGCTTTACAGCACGTATTTTCTATTGGTGGGAAAAGGAATAAATCTAAAAAATGATAATGGAGCTTTTGAACGGCTCATTTTACAGGTGTACAACTATCTTTTAAAGTACAGCGAGCTGTGCGCCATACTGGAAGAATCAGGAATATCTACTACTATCGGATAAATAAGGTACAAAACGGGAGCAATCATTTTATTGTTCCCGGATGTGCCAATGATTAAAAAGCCATCATTTTTGCTCAAAATCGGCTTAAAATGGGTGTTCCTGCCCTTTAAATCCAAGAAAGTTATTAACAATCAGTGTTTTGCGCTCAATCCCTTTATTTATGAGGGTTTAAGCGTGTTTTCATCGGGTTTTCCGTTTTCCCTTATTTTCTGTCCGTTCAGAGGGATTTTATAGCGGTTTTTTAGTCATTTTCGGGGTCATTTCGGGGTCATTTCGGGGCTTTTTCAGTGTATTTTTACGCTCTTTTTTCAGGCATTTTTACGGTATGTTTTTTGGGTAGTTTCCGCAGTAGTTTTCAGCCATACAAACAGGTTGTTTTTTCGGCACTTTTCGGCACGGATTTTTGGAACGGCAAGCTCTGAAAGTCGCACGCCAAACAGCACTTTTTTAAGCACCAAAACAGGCAGAAGCACGGCAGTTTTTAAATCAAAGAGCCGTACACGAACCCGGGAGCAACAGGAAAAACCAACATTAAGAGCTATTCCACCATAACCAACAATAAAAATGATACGCAAAATTGGGCATTTGCGCCCATTCTACAAGGGTAATACAAAGCGTTCCGCCCTTGTTTTAATGGTCGCTTTCATGCCCTGTTTTATAAGCGTTCATTTTTTTGTTTTTGTTATGGTGTCTTTCGCTTCTTTTGTTGGTTCTTTTCCCTGTGTTGCTTTCTCTGGTTCCCGTGTCGGCTCGTCTTCCGCTGTGGCTTCCTGCCGTTCGTTTCTGCCTGTTTTGGGTGGTTTTTCGGGTGCTGTTGGTGTTGGCTGTGCTTCGGGTGTTGACGCTTCCGTCCGTTCCTTTTTTCCGTCTGCTTCGGTTTTCTCGGTTTCCTCGTTTCCCGTTGGTGGTCGGGTTTCCCGTGCTTCGTTTGCCTTGCGTTCCTCTGCTTTGGTTTCGTGGTGCGCTTCGTCGGGCGGTTTGCTTGTTGCTTTTCCGCTCGGTGCGTGTCCGTCTGGTGTTGCCGTTTCTTCGTCCTTTCGTGGTTGCGGTTCGGGTTCGTGGGGTTCTGTTGCCTTGGCTGTTGGTTTGGCTTGCTCGGTTTTGGTGGTTTCTCCTGCTGGTGTTGGCTCTGCTTGGTTCGGTGCTTTGGCTTCCTCGTTCCGCTGTGTCGGTTCTGCACCTTGCGGTGGTTTGCTGTGGCTGTCCGCTGTTGCTCCTGTTCAGCTTTCTTTGTTTTAGTCTTGGTGTTTTTATTTCCTCTGGCGGTTCGCCAGTTTTAAAGGGATTTTTGCGCACTTTTTTGCAGGTCGGTTATTAACATTTATGTCATTTTGTCGGCTGTGATTATTGGATTTTTAACGCTTGGACTTATTAACAAATCAGTCATTTTGTCCGTTCTTTTTCTTTTCATTTTTGCGGTGGCTCACCGCTCTTTTTTGGGGCTTTTTTCTCTTTTTGACCTATCCCGAAGTATATCGGGACAGGTTGCGGAACTTTTTCCGCTTTTTCCTCGCTTCGCTTACTTTAAATTTTGTTGTTTAAGGAATGGTTTTTTCAGCTCTTTTTTGCCTTTCAATAAGGTAAATTTTCGGGGCTTTTTTTGGACTTTTTCGGCTCGGTTTTTCTCTTTTTTTCTTTCTTTTTTGGGGGCTTTTTTCTCCTTTTCAATTTCCTGTATAAAATCCCTCTGAACGGACAGAAAATAAGGGTTTCCGCTTGGTTTTGGTGTTCATATCTTTATTAGTTTTTTTCTGTTGTGGCTTTGTTCTTTTGTGAGTTAAATCCATGAATAAAATGAAAAATTTACAGGTTCACAATCCGCATTTTATAACGTATCAAAACGAGCTGTTAACGATTGACGTTTTGGGCGGAGTTGATTTACAGCAAATAGAAAGAATGGTTTGCACGCTTCGGATAACCTACAAAGATTATCCGCCTTTGCGCTCAACACTCGATTTATACACCGACAGCCAAACGGATAAACTTTTGCGCACGCTTTGCGAAAAGTGGGAACTGAAACTATTGGACGTATCTAAAACGGTTCACGGATTTATAACCGAACTTGAAAGCTACAAACTGGAACGGCTCAAATATCCGAAAGGAAAGGAAACAAACACTTTTGAATTAAGTGAAGAAGAAGTACGAACCGCACGGGCATATTTAAACGATAAAAACCTGATTGCAAATCTGAAAACCGACTTTAACAATCTTGGAATATTGGGAGAAGATGAAAACGCCTTAATTCTGTTCCTTGCAATGGCTTCGCACAGGTTCAGCAATCCGTTTTCTGTTTTGTGCCTTGCAAAATCGGGAATCGGCAAAAGCTATTTACTGCAAAAACTGTCTTCCTGTATGCCACAAAATGCGTACAGTTTACACACCCAAATAAGTGAAAATGCCTTGTATTATTTTGACAGCCAACAAATAGACGGCAAAGTATTGTTTATTGAAGATTTAGAGTTTACAGAGCAGATGTTAACACCACTTGCAACGCTTCAAACACAGGGAAAACTAACCAAAACAAGAGCAACAAAGAACAAAGACGGACTTTTACACTCCACAACTTTTGAAGTAAACGCAAAACTTTGTTTGTTGGCTTCCGCCTACTGCGAAAAGAATTACGAAAATTTAAGTCTTCCCTTTCTTTGTCTGCACCTGAACCACAGCCACACACAGGATATTGAAATTATGAATTATCAGCGGAAAATATCCGCTGGCTTGATTGACAGAACCGTGATTAATCAAACGGCACACCGTTTAAAATGTGTGATTTCCTCACTTGAAAATGTCAGCGTAATAAATCCGTTTGCCCCACTCATAGAACTGCCCGAAGACTTACCACACCCACGAAAAACGCTGTTATTATTGCTTGATTTTATTGAAGTCGTTACCTTCTTTTTCCAGCATCAACGGGAAAAGGTTGTAAATGAGCAGACAGGCGAAATTTTGACAAAAACCGCTCCGGAAGATATAGAATTAGCGTTTTCACTTCTTAAAAACAGTCTTTTACGCAAAGCTGACGAGTTAAGCACATCGGCACGGGGATTTTACAACTGGCTCAAAAAGTACTTAGCAGAAGCCAAAACAAAACAGTTTACAGCCCTTGACATTAGAAAAGCAAAACCAATCCACCCACGCACATTAAACCGCTATTTACAAGAACTTACACTTTTTCATTACCTGCAAATCACAGGCGGAAATAAACACCGTGGCGGATTTATTTACAAGCTCACGGACTTAAACGAACTTGCACAGCTTCAAAACAACATTGAAACAAGTATTAAAAATACGCTTGACAATATCAGCAGACAATCCGAGAACGAAAAACAAGAACCTGAACCAGAACAAGCACCGAAAACACGAATCGAAGAAAAAGAACAATATACTTTTAAACTGCTTTTAGAACTGGAAAACCAAAATAACGGGCGTGAATATCTGCCCAGTGATATAACACCTCTTTCAAACCGCAGTCAAAGTATAGAAGCCCGATACTTAAAACTATTATGGGAACAGGGCAAACTTAACCGTGAACTGAAAGACCAAAAGTATTACTACACGCTTGCAGTTGGTCAGTAGGACAAAACCCGATGACCAACACCAAAACCCACTAAATACAAGACAATGAGAGTAGGACGACACCAAAAAGAAAATATCTATCTAAAACAGGAATATATCAGTTATCTGCAAAGTAAAAACCTTGCACCGTCAAGCATTGCGCATTATGTGCGTGAACTTGCTTTGTTCCTTTCCTGGATAGACAAAGAGGAAACGCAAATAACAAAACCCGACATATTAAAACATTTAGAGTATTTAAAGAACAAACGGAACTTAGAAAATATCAGCCGTTCACGGGTTTTAAACTCCCTGAATCATTATTTTTCATTCCTGCACAAAGAACAGCAAATAAACGTAAATCCGTGTGCTTTTTTAAAAATACGGGGTACAAAGAAAACAAGTCTTTACCGTATTTACACAACCGAAGAACTACAACAGCTTTACGATAACTTTTATCTGCTGTTTGTACGGAATTACGATAACAGCCATATACCGAAGAACCAACGCAGACAATCCGATTTAAGCAAACAACGAAACGCAGTAATTTTAAATATCCTAATCAATCAGGGAGCTACCACAAAGGAAATAGACACAATAGAGCTGTGCGACCTTGATTTAATGAATGCTACGTTAAAAATAAGAGGTGGCAGAAAGTCGAGCGAACGCATTTTAATGCTCGAAGCAACGCAGATAGGCATTTTAATGAATTATTTACAGAATATCCGACCTCAATTATTGGAATACCACACACAGGAAAACGAAAAACTCTTTTTAACGCTTCCAGAGTATAGCAAACAACAAACGGACAGCCCAAACCTGATGCACGTTTTTAAACCGCTTATAAAACAACTAAAAGAGATAGACAGCAACTTTTTGAATTTTAAGCAAATCAGGGCTTCCGTAATTACAAACTGGCTCAAAGTTTATGGACTTCGCAAAACCCAAAATATGGCAGGACACCGCCACATTAGTACAACAGAAAGGTACAAGGTAAACGACTTGCAACAGCTCACGGACGATATTAGTAAACTTCATCCATTCTAAGCAATGAACACCAATTACAGAGAAATAAACGAACAATATGCTGTATGGCTTGATACTTTGGGTTTTTCCAATGGTACGATTTACGATTGGAAATACCGTGTACGTGATTTTTTAGAGTGGTTAGAAACACAAAGCATAAGCCAATTAAACCAACTTACTCAAAAACACATAAGCCAGTATTTTAACTATTTGGAAAACCGTCCAAACAAGCGTAGAACAGGACATTTATTAAGCGTGTCACACTTAAATCACAGTTTTATTGCCGTTGATAAACTGTTAGAGTTCCTGCACGGTCAAGGGTTGCAAAATGCACCCATACCGACAAATTACCGTTTGCCTGTCGATAAGGACGAGAGAATCCGAAAAATAGAAATACTGACACAGCAGGAAATAAAAACGCTTTTGGATGCAATAGAATCTACTTATCCGACTTTAAATTTTATCCACCGAGAGCAGAACCACTACCAACTAAAGCTGATTTTTGCACTTGCTTACGGTTGTGGACTTCGTTTGTCGGAGTGCCTGAAAATCCGTTTTCAGGACGTTGATTTTGAACGGAAAACCGTTTTTGTGCAAAAAGGAAAGAACTACAAAGACCGATTTATCCCAATGAGTACAGGAGTTTACAGGGAACTGCAAAACTACGTGTACAACTTTAGAAACAAGCAAAAAGCATCACACAACCGACTGATTTTAAAATACAAAAACGACCTTAACAAAATGCTCAAACATCTGCAAAACGTGTGCGAAAACGAAGAAGTAAAGCAAAAACGGCTTTCTATGCACGTTTTAAGGCACTCAATAGCAACACACCTGTTACAGAACGGAATGAGCATTGAAAATATCAGCCAGTTTTTAGGTCACAGCAGTTTAGAAAGCACCCAAATTTACACGCACCTCATAGAGAAATAATATAAAACCGCCACCTACGAAAAAGCCGTTCTAATATCCTGTTAGAGCGGTTTTTTTATTGTCTTACTTCCTGTATGGATAAAGTACGGATAGTGTATAGATAAAGTATGAAAAGTGTATGTTTTTATTATTGATTTTGTGCAGAATGTGTCTATTTTTTGTATATTTGGTTCTGTTGCAAAAACTTAATGCAAACCACATCAAGCACATATAAAAACAGCGGTATAAATTACCTGACCTTTGCTAAAAGCATTGAAAATCCACGTATAAACTATATCTATGGGTTTAACGGTCAGGAGAGAGTGGATGAAGTTTCTGGTAAAGGAAACAGCTACACCGCAGAGTTCTGGCAGTATGATAGTCGTTTAGGTAGAAGGTGGAATGTTGATCCTGTATTTAAAGAATATGAAAGTCCTTATGCAACATTTGCTAATAACCCGATTTGGTTTGTGGATAGAAACGGAAGGGACACTAGTTTTTGTGATAATGAAGCTAGAGAGACTTTCCTTAAGGGTTATAATAAATCGAAGGATTTATTGAAACAAGTTAGTACAGAGCATAATGATGTAAACCAAAAGATTAGAGAATTAGAATATAAGGGGAAAAATACTAAACTTAGTAAAGATGAAAAGGGTGCTTTAAAGGACTTAAAGAATCGTGGATCTGAATTAAAAGATAGGTTGGAAAATCTTCATACAATAGTGAACGATTTTAAATTAATATTAAGAGAAGATACTCCTATTTACGAATATTCTAGTTCAAAAGAAGCCTTTGATCAAGAAGAAAAATTACAAGGAAAAAAATTAAATGGGTTTGTTAGTACTGTAGTTACTGAAAGAGAAACTAGCGGAGGAGTTAAAAAACAAGTTATTCATGTATATGTCAGAGCTCATCAAGATGCTACCAATATTCATGAAAATCGTCATGGTGTACAGTTAGTTAAAGGCGATTTTGATAATATTTTAGATATGGAATATGACGCTTATAAAGTTGAAGGAGCGTATGATCCAGATGGAATAGAACAATTTAGACAAAATGCTTATCAGATATATAAAGCAAATATAAATCCAACTTTGGTTATGCCTTATGAAAGTTTCAACTTACGACGTGCCGTCCAGCAAGTTGTGGAAGGCAATCATTTTCATTAATAATTAATAATATCATGAATCATTACTTAAAAATAATACTTCTTTTCCTTTCAATAGTTCCTTCTATTGTTATAGCTCAACCCAAAACACTATGCGAAACTATTGATATAAAAATTGATTTCTATGCTGTGGGAAATTGCTCTCCATCAGCAACGATTTCTCTTTCTAAAACAGGGCTTACCTGTACCAATTTAAGATATGAAGATATAAATAGTTACGATAGTATATCGTACTCGTCATTATATATCCCATTTGCTCAATTAGATCGAGATAATTTCTACCGTATTAATGAATATGTTCACAAAAATTTTCCAAAGAATATAAACAAAAAGAAATTAGGTGTTTATGACAAAGAGGGGAAAAAGATTATTCGTTTTCATACTCTCCCCATGAAAATTTCATTTGTAGATGAATATAAAGGAAAATACTGGTCATTTACTTATTATTATTGTGATGAGAAAGTTGACAAATTATTATGGATGTTGAATGAATTGATCCCTGATAGCCGATTTTTCATTTATCCAAGATGCCGATAGTGGGTAATGTGTCAAATGGGTAATGTCGCCAATGTGTTGATATGAACAATTTAAAAATTAAGTGTCTTATAATTAGATGATTATTGTTTATTAAAATTAAAAAAGTACTAAAAATAAGTCAAGGTGTTCTTTCAGGAGCACCTTTTTTTGTTCTTAGAAACGTTTAAAATGAGAAAAATCAGATGTAATGTATTCAATGTGTTGATGAAATGAATTGTAAAAAATGTACCTCTCAAAGGATTGTGAAAAATGGAAAAAACCGTTCAGGTGTTCAGCGGTATTTTTGTAAAGATTGCAGATGTTCTTTTCAAAAAAATTACCAATACACTTCTTGCGCTGTTTCTGATAGAACGGTTATTACGTTAGTCAAAGAAAGTTGCGGTATTCGAGGTATTGGACGGATTTTATCAATTAGTCCAAATACAGTAGTGAGAAGGATTTTAAAGATAGCTCGAACCTTAAAACGCCCTTATCCTATCCTGAAAGGGAAAATCTATGAAGTAGATGAATTGTTTACGTATGTCAAATAAAGACAACCGTATTTGTATCGCTTATTCTTATGAGCCGAAAACAGGGTCTGTTTTGGATATTTCAGTCGGAAAAAGAAATAAAATGAACCTGAAAAAAGTAACAAATACCTTAATTCTATCTGAAGCAAAAACCATTTACACCGACGGATTGAATATGTATCAAAAGTTGATTCCCGAAGCTATTCACAAAATACACAGACGCTGTACAAATCATATAGAACGCCAAAATCTGAATTTGCGAACACACTTAAAAAGATTAAACCGCAAAACTATTTGTTATTCAAAATCTCTGATGATGTTACTGGCTGTTGTGAAGATTTATTTTTGGGGCTGACTGTTCGATTTTTATTTGTTAAAACAATCAAAAGTGTGTATATTTCGTGCAAAGTATTAATAAAGATTACAAATTCTCCAATTACCTTGGAAAAGATTTTAAGTACAAATAAATGAAAAACATAATATTACTTTCTCTACTCTTTTTGAGTAGCTTGGCTTCTTTCGCTCAGAAGGAAGATTATAGAAATTTTAGTATTCAAGATGCTTTCAGATTAGAAATCGCTTGTGGTCCATACTCGTCTATCAGATTATTTGAAGATGGGATGTTATGTAAGTCAATTGTAGGAGAAGATACAAATGGATTATATATTCACGAACTTAAATTTTACCCATTAAATAAGTTAAATGGTAAATTATACGTTAAGTTGCAGATTAAAATTAAAGAAAGTAATCTAATAAATTATCCATCAAGAATAGAAGATGAAAATCTTAAAGTATCAGGATATACTCCTATCTTTTATGTAACTAAACAAGATAAAATAAACAAGATAGTTTGGTGGAGCGGTAAAGATAAAACTCTTGAAGAAATTATTAACCTGACAAATGAGCTAATTCCAAAAGAAGATAGAGAAACCTTCAGAATTCGATTTATGACTTTTGATAAATAGGGTAAGGGGGTAATGGGTCGTGTATCAAATTAGCAGGAAGAAATTGATTCCATTTTGTGGACGGTTACAGGTAAAGTAAGGGAAATCCGCCGTACATCTTTATCCTCAAAGAAAAATCTGAAATTTGAGTACGATGCACTTGGCAGAAGAATTGTTAAACACATCTATTCTTCATCAGATGAATTGGAGAAATCCGTATATTACGTGCTGGATGCACAAGGAAACGTAATGAGCACTTACGAGCTGAACATAGATACGACAACCAGCTCCCTGACATTTCAGCAGGCGGAGAGGTATATTTATGGTTCGTCCCGCCTTGGTATGATCAAAGACAGTATTAATGTGCTTGGGTCTGCTTATACAAATACACAGATGGATAGTGTTTTACACTTTATTGGTAACAAACGCTATGAATTTAACAATCATCTGGGAAATGTGCTGAGTGTGATTTCGGATAAGCCAATTCCACACGATAACGGAGGTTCTGTTGACTACTTCCTCGCGGATATTAAAATATCTCAGGATTACAGCCCGTTTGGGGTTATTTTAAGCGGCAGAAACTTTAGTAGTGATACGATGGGGTATCGGTATGGGTTTAATGGGCAAGAGAGAGACGACCAAGTGAGTGGAAAAGGAAACAGCTACACTGCGGAGTTTTGGCAGTATGATAGTCGTTTGGGAAGACGTTGGAATCCCGACCCTGTATTTAAAGAATATGAAAGTCCTTATGCGACATTTGCTAATAATCCAATTTGGTTTGTTGATCCAAATGGTGCTGATACAAGTTTTGCAGATAATAAAGTGAGAAAGGATTTTATGGAAGCATATAATACAGTCCGGAAAAACGTATCGGGACTTCAGAAAGACCTTGATAATAAGCTTACAGAAATGAAACAGATTGACCGTAGTACAAACAAAGGAATAAAACAATTTGAGAAAAAAGACAAAGAATTTAATAATATTCTATCTGAATTTAAAAAATGGAATTTATTACAATCTGATTTTGACTATATAACCTCCAAAAGTTCACCTTTGGTAAGCTACAGTTCTGATGTTAGTTCCTTTGAACCTGGACAGAAAGGCGATACAAAGAGAGAATATGATGAATCAGGAAAACTTACTTCAGTAGAAGTGATAATTAGACCTGGTAACGCTTCAACGGTTATACACGAAAATCGACATGCTCGTCAATCTAGAATAATGGGAGTATTTGATTCTGAATTAGAATCCTTTAAATATCAGAAGATTTATTCGATAGAAGATATTGAAGATATCATTGAAAGAGCTTTCAGGCTAGAAAGATCTGATTATGATAAAAATCTTCCAAGACCTTCATCTTATGGAATGGAACAAATGGTGAAATTTAACTATAAAACACAGATCGAAAAAGAAAATTTAGAGAAATGAAAATATATATTGTAATTATAGTTGTCTTGGCATATAACTCTATTGCCTTTACTCAAAAAAAGAGTAACACTTTTATTGAAAACCCAATGAGATTGGAAATATATAAGAGTCCATATTCATCAATAAGATTATTTGAAGATGGAATGCTATGTAAAACAGAAACTCTTTCTGATTCCTTAAACGGATTATATACTGTAATTTTTAAATTTTATCCATTAAGAGATTTGAATTATAAAACATTTGCTAAGCTACAATTATTTCTCAGCGAAAATGATATAATAAATTATCCATCAAGAATAGAAGATGAAAATCTTAAAGTATCAGGATATATTCCTATCTTTTATATAACTAAACAAAATAAAATAAATGAAATCGTTTGGTGGAGCGGTAAAAATAAAACTCTGGAAGAAATTATTAACCTGACAAATGAGCTAATTCCAAAAGAAGATAGAGAAACTTTTAAAATCCGATTTAAGACTTTTGATAAATAAGTAGGGGGGCCGGTAATGGGTAATGTCGCCAATGTGTTGATATGAACAATTTAAAAATTAAGTGTCTTATAATTAGATGATTATTGTTTATTAAAATTAAAAAAGTACTAAAAATAAGTCAAGGTGTTCTTTCAGGAGCACCTTTTTTTGTTCTTAGAAACGTTTAAAATGAGAAAAATCAGATGTAATGTATTCAATGTGTTGATGAAATGAATTGTAAAAAATGTACCTCTCAAAGGATTGTGAAAAATGGAAAAAACCGTTCAGGTATTCAGCGGTATTTTTGTAAAGATTGCAGATGTTCTTTTCAAAAAAATTACCAATACACTTCTTGCGCTGTTTCTGATAGAACGGTTATTACGTTAGTCAAAGAAAGTTGCGGTATTCGAGGTATTGGACGGATTTTATCAATTAGTCCAAATACAGTAGTGAGAAGGATTTTAAAGATAGCTCGAACCTTAAAACGCCCTTATCCTATCCTGAAAGGGAAAATCTATGAAGTAGATGAATTGTTTACGTATGTCAAATATAAAGACAACCGTATTTGTATCGCTTATTCTTATGAGCCGAAAACAGGGTCTGTTTTGGATATTTCAGTCGGAAAAAGAAATAAAATGAACCTGAAAAAAGTAACAAATACCTTAATTCTATCTGAAGCAAAAACCATTTACACCGACGGATTGAATATGTATCAAAAGTTGATTCCCGAAGCTATTCACAAAATACACAGACGCTGTACAAATCATATAGAACGCCAAAATCTGAATTTGCGAACACACTTAAAAAGATTAAACCGCAAAACTATTTGTTATTCAAAATCTCTGATGATGTTACTGGCTGTTGTGAAGATTTATTTTTGGGGATGATTGTTCGATTTTATTTGTTAAAACAATCAAAAGTGTGTATATTTCGTGCAATTTATTTGATCTCTAATTTAAAAGCTTTGTTGGGGATTAGTACCATAAATAAATATTATGGCAATGAAATTGATTTATTTATTACTTTTTTTATCTATTAATATTAGATGTTTTTCTCAAAAATCAAATCTCAATCTCATTAAAGAGATCAATGAATATTCTTTCAGAGATAGTAAAACAGGAAATATTTTAAGAAAAAGTAGACTTTATAGTACCTCTAGTTTTGACAGCATCGGGAAGAAAGTTAAAGAGGTTTTTTATAATAATGATTGTCATATTGACCACGTAACAACTTATGATTACGATGACTTGGGACATTGTATTGCAATTACAAATTTTAGTGGAAAAGGTGAGAAAATAAAAGAAAATATTGCAAAGAGAGATAAAACAGGAAACACTATTCCATTCTTAATAACTAATTCATACGATTTTTGCAAGCAAGATAGTCCTCTTGTACAATGTAAATATAATAAAAAGGGTTATATCTCAGAAGCTATAAAATATGATGAAGTCTACAAGAATATGATTATTTTGAAACTGAAATATAAATATAAGTATTGGTGAATGGTTGCGTATCAGATTATCTGCTATTTTTATTTATTTCTCATTTTCAATTAATTAAATTGCAACTTCTACGAACTTTTTAAAACAAATATTTCGAAGTGTATTTGAAAATGAGTGAATTACAAGGTGAAGTACCAGATTATATGGTCGTTGAATGGATATTGGAATCCAGCAGTTCGATTTGACAATCATATAAGAATAGATGGAGAAGTAATAAATGGCAGTAATATTTTGGGGCGTTCAGGAAAAGTAACTAACCCTACTATTTTTGAATTATTTATGATTATAATGAACGATGAATCTTTGAAACCATGAAAAAAAATATTATATTTTATTGTTTTGTTTTATTACTCTCTATAAGGGTGAGCGGAATGGAAAAATCTGATAATAAAGATGATTCAAGTTATATCTTTATTGCTTCTATTATGGAAGGGCAAGCACAACAAGTATATGGCGACATACTTTTATACGGCCCTGTTTTCTTTAGAATAAAGGCTGATTATCAATTCAGTAGTAATTATAGCAATCCATTGCAATTTTTTAACGAAAATGGATATGGTAAATTTATTTATAATTTAAAGGAAGAAATCAACAAAAAAAAATGTCCAAAATATATAGCTCCTTATTTTTTCGATTACTATAAACAATTACATTATTGTATTTCAATCTATAGGATAAAAAAAGAGAGTTTAAAAATAGAAGATTTTAATTCTGAAAATATCTGGTACAACAAACAGCATGAGAATGACCCTATTTTATTTGAAAAAATCAAAATTGACGACTGCTCAAGCTTAGAAGTTGTGTACTTTTTCCATTTTAATTTAGGATATGATAATTTTTCTTGGGATGAATTTGATAAATATGAATGTATTAAATCTTTTTTTGGTAGGTAGGGGGCTTATTAAGAATAAGTTGATTGAAAGAGGTAAAAATAATTATAAAAGGGGTGATGAATTGTAACTTGATTAAAAAGGCTTTATATATTTTATTAGTGTGCTTACTGATTTCATGTAATGAGGGTCATTCTTCAGCAATAGATTTAGAAGATACCATTGAATTGGACTTTCAATTTAATGAAAAACATTACTTAAAGAGTGATTTAAAATTGAATGCTATTTTTTCTGAAATTAATAAAATCGATTATCCCATTGAAAATGATGGCAATATAAAGAAAAAGCATGTAGATCCTAACTTGGAGATGTATTATAAACTTGATGAATTAATTAAAGTTAAAAGTTACAATATTAATCCTTCAATAAAATATAGTGTATGTTTCTACTTTAAACAGAAGTATTGTATTGTTATTGTAAACGCCATTTTTGAACAGAAGGATATTTCAGATTACAGAATTTATCTTTTTGATAATGATGTATTAAAAACGTGCCTGGTTAAAAATTTAAGTGCCGGTTTCAATACAGACAAATATTATACAATAACGAACAATATTAATGCTATTAGAACCTCTGAAGGATTAATAAAAAAAATTAAATATTATAGAGAGCAGAACCTATAAATACAGATTAGATATGAAAAATAAAATCATATTAATAATATCATTTTTTATAATTATAATAAGCATTTCTTACGGACAAGTTCATATTGGAATAACCATTGATTATAAATCGGATTCGATTGTAAAACTAACTATCATAGATTCTACACGTTGTATTCCTTGGGATACCGAAAAAGAACAAAGACCAGATACATTTCATCTTGAATTTCTGAAAGATTCATTAGTAAAAGTTGATTTTTCTCATTTGGTTTTTGGGCACGTGGTTAAGAATGAACCTCTAAAAAAGATATTTAGTGGGAAACTGTATTTGAATGGGAATAACTTTAAATTGTCATTTTTTTATATTGAATCAATGTATAATTCACCTCTGGTATATTTAATTAATGGACAGACGAAGGGAAATAAAGTGAATTTGACAGGTTTTAATACCATTAGATCTGGGGCAAACCAAACTATATATTTACTTGATGATATTGGTAAAAAAATAATTTTTGAGGATAACTATTTTATCTTGTCTCATGATGAATATGTTCGTAAAATGGAAGAGTTTTTAAATCGGTAATGCTCATCATCGAATATCAAAATTTATCTTTGTAACATACTGAAAAACAGAATTTATTTTAATATATTTAAAATTGGGTGAGCATAATGCTCACCCGATTGTTTTTAAATAGTTTAAAAGTCTATAATTTAGAATACTATTCACAGACAATTATCCAATTCCTAATAATTCCACTTCAAAGATCAGTGTGGAGTTCGGGCCGATCTCTTTTGAGATCTGCTCTTCTCCGTAAGCCAGCCCGGGCGGAATAACAAATCTGAATTTGCTGCCCGTATTCATCAGCTGCAAACCTTCTGTCCAGCCTTTAATCACCCTGTTCAGGGGAAATGTTGCCGGCTGGCCGCGCTGCACCGAACTGTCAAATACAGTTCCTTTAATCGTTGTTCCGTGATAATGACATTTTACCTTGTCAGCAGCTTTAGGCTTCTCTCCTGCTCCCTCGATGAGTATTTCATACTGAAGCCCGCTCGGGAGCGTCACCACATTCGGGTTTTTAGCATTCTCCTCCTGGAAAGCAATACCTTCCTCCAGGTTTTTCTTTGCCTGTTCCTGTTTTCTCTTTAAAAGCAGCTCTGCGACTCCCATTTTTATTATTTTTTGATGAGGATAAATAAATATCAAATAATTACCATTGATCCGGGTTCGCTTTTTTCAGATCCTCACGGTATTTCTCCGGAATGATCCCTTCTAACAGGCAACCTGGCTCAAGGCTTGGGAAAATCTCCTCATAAGAACGGGTCTCGTACAAGAATACCCTTCTGTAAATTAGATCCCTTGTAATCTGGTCTGCATGATTTAACCCGGCAGAAGCCAGCAGCTCGACATACGCTTTGAGAGTTTCTTTGTGGAAGTTCGCAACACGGACTTTTTTCAGGCTGACATCCAGACCGGCAACCAGCTGCGGATCCTGCGTGGCAACTCCGGTCGGGCAGGTATTTGTATTACACTCCAACGCCTGGATACATCCTAAGGCCATCATCATGGCGCGGGCACTGTTAACAGCATCTGCACCTAATGCCATTGCACGGATAATGCTGAATCCAGAAACAATCTTTCCGGAACCGATCAGCTTGATATGGTGGCGGATATTAAATCCTGTCAGCATGTTATCTACAAAAGCGATCGCATCCAGAAACGGAGCGCCGACATAATTACTGAATTCCTGGGGAGCAGCTCCTGTCCCACCTTCACCACCATCCACAGTGATAAAATCCGGGTAAATATCCAGCTCTACCATCGCCTTACAGATCGCAACGAACTCGCTTTTCTTACCGATACATAATTTGAAGCCAACAGGTTTTCCTCCGGATTCTTTTCTAAGCAGCTGAATAAACTGAATCAATTCCCTCGGAGTGCTGAATGCAGAGTGATAAGGCGGAGAATAGACCGTAGTGAACGGCACGACATTACGAATAGCAGCGATCTCCTCCGTATTTTTCTTGGCCGGTAAAATCCCTCCGTGACCGGGCTTCGCGCCTTGGGAAAGCTTTACTTCGATCATTTTTACCTGTGGAAGCGTTGCGTTATTCCGGAACACATCAATACTGAAATTGCCATCTCTGTCCCGTGCCCCAAAGTATCCCGTTCCGATCTGCCAGATCAGGTCTCCGTTATTTCTCAGGTGATAAGGAGAAATACCTCCTTCGCCTGTATTGTGGGCAAAACCACCAATCTGCGCGCCTGAATTCAATGATTCAACAGCTGCAGTGGAAAGCGAGCCGAAGCTCATGGCGCTGATGTTTAATATGCTGGCGTTGTAAGGCTGTGTACAGTCTTTGTTTCCTATCAGCACCCGCGGATCGTGATCCACCGATTCAAAATTCTTAGGGACGATGCTGTGCATCATCCACTCATACCCTTCTTTGTAAACGTCCAGCTGTGTTCCGAACGGCATAGAATCCACCTCTTTTTTGGAACGCTGATAAATAGTACTTCTATCGATACGATTTATCGGCATTCCGTCAGTATCACTTTCAATAAAATACTGATACATTTTAGGCCGTAAGGCTTCCATCGTCCAACGCAGTCTTCCGAAAATCGGGAAGTTCCTCATCAGGGTGTGCTTTTTCTGGAAAAAATCGACATAGCCGATGATTACAGGAATCATTACTATTCCCAAAACATACCACCAGCCGTTCCAGCTGTAATAACCTGCTATTGATAAAAGTAAAACAACAGCAATGCTCGTAAAAACAAACTTTTTTCTCAAGGGTAAAAAATTTTAATTAGTAATCAGAATTCGAAATTATAATTTAAAAAATCATATTCAAAGCTTTCTCCGCAATAAAAACAACTTCTTTAGCTTCCTGCTTCTCTCAGAAGTTTTTTGCGGTCTAAAATTTCGATTTTCCGGACGTGGATCTCAATGAGTTGCTCTTCCTTGAACTCTTTAAGCAGCCTGATAATTGTCTCTGTAGCTGTTCCGACAAAATTTGCCAGATCTTCCCGTGAAAGGTTGATCATTTCATCTTTGTAAACGCCGTCCAGTATCAGCAGAATGGTAGCTAACCGCTCCCGGACGCTTTTCTGCGCCATATTTTTGATAAATACGGCCCGTTCTCCCAATTCTTTCGAAAGCTCTTTCAGAACAGTCTGCAATAAGCCCGGATTGGATTCTAAATGAGAAAGGAAGTCTTCCTTTTTAATAAAACAGATGTTGCTTTCTTCCAGTGTGGTTGCGGACAGCTTGTAAGGATCATCGCTGAACATGGCTTTGAACCCGACAACATCTCCTTCCTTGGCAATATGGATGATTTGCTCTTTTCCGGATTCCCCGATGGTAAAGATCTTGACCTTGCCGTCATTAATGCAATAAACGCCTCTTGAGAAGGTTCCTTCCACAAAGAGCGGCTGATTTTTCCTGTAAAAAGAGCATACCTTATTCTCGTCCAGCTGATGTACTTCTTCCGTACAAAAGGAACTGAATAATGAGTCTTTTCTTACCTGGCATGTTTCACAACTTACGTATTTGTGAGACTTATCCAACATTGCACTGTTTTCTGCAAAGATAAACATAAAGTTATCCAAACAGTTGCAATAACATTTAATAAATTTATAAATTAAGGTTTCTCACAGGCCTTTCCCTTGTGACAGCAACTCATGACGACTTCTTCCGTTTCTTCCTTTACATCGTTTGTAGCCTGTTGTACTTCGATTTTCGGGCTCAGATAAGGGATTCCCAGGTTCAGACCCCTGAAAACAACCATCAATCCCACCAGTGTGATCAATACAGGAGTCCAGCGGTTGGTTCTCCACTGAAATTTACCCGAAATCCAGCGGGCAAGTGTCAGCACCGGCACTGTTCCCAAACCGAAAAAAATCATTGCTATCATACCGGAAAACGGACTGCCTGCCAAAAGACTGTTTATAAGTGCAATATAGATAAGCCCACATGGAAGCAGTCCGTTAATGATCCCAAAAAACAATGGTTTCAATGGTATGTTGGACTGAAACAGATTCCGGAGTGTCGTTCCGGAAAAACGAATAAACAATTGCTGTAATTTTTTTCCGAATGGAAAGCGGACGAATTTTGCCCATGCGAAAAAAACGATGGCCACACCACTTATAACGGAAAGCAGCTGCATCCATTTGAATGTCTGGAGGCTGATCCCGATCAATCCTGCCAGTAAGCCGAGCAGCGCATAGGTAAACGTTTTCCCGATATGGTATTGCAGCATTCCAAGGGAACGTTCATACACGTTATTCGTCTTCATCGGGATTGCCATCACCAAAGGGCCGCACATGCCCAGGCAGTGCAGCGAGGCGCTTAAACCAATGATCAGACTACTTGTATAAACCGCCCACATGATCAGATGATAATTTCTTCTTTTTGCAAACAATCCTTATTTTCCAGCTGATAAGTGATCTCCAGCTTGTATCTGCCTTCCTTTAATTCCTTTTTGGAAATCAGAAGTGTTTTTGTTCCTTCAAACTGAAATTCCTTATCCAGCAGCTTATCATTCGGACGGATGAAGAGTACTTTTACTCCCGGCACATTTAATGCTTCTGGAATCGTTAAAACCACAAATTCCTCGTCATGATTCACCGCTATTTTTTCCTGCGAATTAGCATTGCGCTGTGCCTGGATCTCCTGTTCGTAATTTACTTCCCGGGAATAGTAATCCTCACTTTCCAGGTCAGAGCTTTTCCGCATCATAATGGTGGTCAGAGTAATGATGAAGCTCATGAAAATAACCATCCCTATTGTCAATCCTTTTCCCCAGTTCATAGCATTTAATTTTAAAAATTCGGACCTATAAATTTTGTTTTCACACGCTGGATCTCCTTCCCGTTTCCATATACGATAATGGAAACCCTTTCTTTATCCTCCACTTCCTTGTAAGGAATTTTGATTACAAACCGTTCCTTCAGCTCTTTCTCGGGAGCGAGGCGCAATTTTTTCACTGCTGTTTCAATCGTCCCGTGATTTCCTTCCAGCTTTAACTGGATATTATACCCTTTTCGCGTCTTGTTCAGCAGGTAAATTTCAAAAATGTTACTTACCTGTCCGTCCTGTGTGATCTGGAAAGTAGTTCCGCGATAGCGCGTCACTTTTGCCTGAAAATCATTTCTCGTCACGAGCAGCGTGATAAGCGTAAGAACTAAAAACACCAACAATGCGGAATAGGCTTTTACTCTTGTTGTCCATTGAAACGGTTTCCTGTCTTTTATACCGTTCTCTGAGACATAGCGGATCAGCCCTTTTTCCAGCCCGACTCCTTCCATCATGTGATCACAGGCGTCAATGCACGCGGTACAGTTCACACACTCCAGCTGCGTACCGTTCCGGATATCAATTCCCGTAGGGCATACCAGAACGCATTGCTTACAGTCAATACAATCTCCTTTTCCCGCTGTTTTCCTGTCTTCATTTTTACGGAATTTTCCTCTTTCTTCTCCACGGACATAGTCATACGCAATGACCATCGAGTTCGGATCCAGCAAAACGCCCTGCAAACGCCCGTAAGGACAAATAGTGGTGCACACCTGTTCTCTCAGCCGGGTAAAAACCATATAAAACACGCTGGTAAAAACGATTATGGAAATAAATCCGCCCAAATGAACACTTACCGGCTCCCGGATGATCTGCCACAGCTGGTCACTTCCGATGATATACGCGAGAAACGTATTGGCAATCGCAAAGGAAATGATCCAGAAGATCGTATGCTTGAGCACCCGTTTGAAGATCTTCTCTTTATTCCACGGAGCATCACGTAGCTTTTTCTGGTGCGTGTAATCTCCGTCAATCCAGTATTCGATCCGGCGGAAAACCATTTCCATAAAAATGGTCTGAGGACATACCCATCCGCAGAAAAGCCTTCCGAAAATAATGGTGAAAAGAATGACAAATACCACTCCGACAATCATTGCCAGCGCAAACAGGTAAAAATCCTGCGGCCAGAAAATTTTACCGAAAATAATAAACTTCCTTTCCAGGATGTTGAACATCAGAAAAGGCTCTCCCTCCATTTTTATATAAGGGAGAGCAAACAGCACTATCAAAAGAACGTAGCTTACGATTTTACGTTTGTTAAAGAATTTTCCGGAAGGTTTTTTCGGAAAGATCCAGATTCGTTTGCCTTTTTCATCGACAGTAGCTATCCTGTCTCTGAAATCTTCGTTTTCTTCCGCCATGGCGTTTCTCTTTCTATTCTGCCGCTACCGGCTCTTTTACATATTTTTCACCCTGAGGCTCTTTTCCTTCTGTATAAGGAAGACTCCGGACATAAGAAGCTACCTGCTGAATCTGAATCGGGTTCAGCTTAGACGCATGTTCAGGCATCCCGTTGACAGTTCCTTTCTTAATCACTCCGAACATCGCTTTAATATCTCCTGTGTACAGCCAGTAATCATCTGTCAGGTTGGGGCCGATATCTCCTTCTCCTTTCTCTTTATGGCATACCACACAGTTATTTTTAAAGACCGTTTTTCCGGCAGCCAGATCGTCTGCTCCGGTCATTACCGTTGCGTTTGTTTCATCCACATTCATCGCCATCTTAGCCAGATATTCCTGAACTTCCGTGTCTGCTTTCTTTACTTCTTTGTTGTATTCTGCCAGCTGCAGGTCTCCTGTTTTCAGGATATGATAATGGAACAAGTATGCAACGGCGAAGATAATGGTGATGAAAAACATCACTACCCACCACGGCGGAAGGTTGTTATCCAGCTCTTTAATACCATCATACTCATGCTCCAGCATAATGGATCCTTCGTATTCGATCGGAACAGAATCCGTAAGTACGCTGTTGATCTTTTTGAAAGACGCCACAGTTGTTTTAGCTTCGGCTTCTTTTTTCTCCGCGCGGATATTGCTCAGCAGCTGCGTAAAAAGCTTTCTCAGGTAGAAAAACACGAACAACAGCACAATGTCCAATACCAGCAATAAGGTCAGGTCGGAATTTTCCACGCGAAGCCACGGCATACCGTTTCCTCCTTCTTCCGGATTGAACGTTAAGGCCATCGCACTGTTACCGGACAATACCAGCACACCCAGAATGACAAGTGGCAGGACAGAAGAAGAGCCGTCACGGTCTTTTTGCCCCGCTGTCTTTTTCGCGATCAGCTTATCTCTGTAAAAATCAGAGCTTAGCAATGATTTGATATTTACTGCAATCATTGATATTGCCAGCAGCAAAATACCTGTAAGAATTACAAACGCGATGAACAGGTCAAAATTTCTCGCGTAATTCGGAACTGTCTTAACTACAGGTTCTGCCGCCACTGCTGATTCAGCAAGCACATTCCCGAAAAAGAACAATCCGGCAATTAGAGTATATATATATTTTGCTTTCATAGTATTAATGCTGTTTTTGATAGAACTCTTCTTCCTCACATCCATCATTCAATGGATAACAACTCATTTCTGACACACTTGATTTCTTCATCCGGATAACACGGATAATCACAATTAAGAAGAACAATGTGAATATCAGAAGGGAAATCAGCGGGAATATTTCTACTCCCGATATCGTTTCCAGATTTTGTTTGATAAATCGTAACATGGTGTTTATTTCTTAGTTGGCTCCTCCGTTGCTTTGATATCAGTACCCAAGCGTTGTAAGTAAGCTATAAGTGCAACAATTTCTTTTTTCTCCAGTTTTGCCACTTCTCCGTCAAAATCGAACTCTTTCTGGATATTTTTAGGCAATTTATTATAGATGTCCGTCACAAGCGCGGATGCTATTTCACGCGACTGGGCTTTTAAATCTTTAACCGCTTTATTTTCATAGCCCTTTTCATAAGGAACATTTAAGGTTTGCATCGCTATGATTTTCTTTTTGGTCAGCGAAAGATCCAGATTATCCTCTTTCAGCCACGGATAGGCCGGCATAATAGATCCCGGAGTTACCTCCTTCGGACGGATCATGTGCTGATAATGCCAGTAATGGCTTCGCAATCCTCCTTCACGTGCCAGATCCGGGCCGGTACGTTTAGATCCCCATTGAAACGGGTGGTCGTAAACAAATTCTCCCGCTTTTGAATATTCGCCGTAACGTGCCGTTTCGAAACGCAGCGGACGGATCATCTGAGAGTGACAGTTGTAACAACCTTCACGGACATAAATATCCCGTCCTTCCAGCTCCAGCGGCGTATAAGGTTTCACGCTGGCAATGGTAGGAACATTGCTCTTTACGATCGCCGTAGGAATGATCTCCACCAGCCCGCCGATCGCAACCGCGATAATGCTCCAGATCATAAACTGAACAGGTTTTCTTTCCAGCTTTTTGTGCCAGTTTTCTTTTTCTCCCGGATGAAGAACTGCGCTCAATGCAGGAGCTTCTGCCGGTTCATCAGCTAAGAAACTTCCTTTTTTAGCTGTTTTGAAGAGATTATAGAACATCATTACTGCTCCTATCAGGTAGATTGCTCCGCCAATTGAACGAAAAATGTAGAAAGGTTTCAGGTCGGTCACTGTTTTAACGAACTCTCCGTGAACCAGCGTTCCGTCCGGATTAAACTCCTGCCACATCAGACCTTGTACAAATCCGGCAATGTAGATCGGAATGACATAAAGAATGATTCCTAAAGTAGCGATCCAGAAATGCTGATTTGCCATTTTCCTGGAATACAGCTCTGTACGGAACAGCTTAGGAAACAGCCAGTACAACATACCAAAGGTAAACATACCGTTCCAGCCCAGCCCTCCTACGTGCACGTGAGCAACGGTCCAGTCGGTAAAGTGTGAAATGATATTTACATTTTTAAGGGAAAGCAGCGGTCCTTCGAACGTTACCATACCATAGCAGGTCAGCGCTACTACCAGGAACTTTAAAGTTACATCGTCACGGACACGGTCCCAGGCTCCGCGTAAGGTCAGCAGACCGTTTAACATTCCTCCCCAGGACGGAGCGATCAGCATCACGGAAAACACAACTCCCAGCGACTGCGCCCAATCCGGCAAAGAAGTATATAACAAATGGTGAGGGCCTGCCCAGATATAAATGAAGATCAGCGCCCAGAAGTGAATGATCGATAATCTGTAAGAATAGACCGGACGATTTGCCGCTTTCGGGACAAAATAATACATCAGCCCCAGATAAGGTGTTGTTAAGAAAAATGCCACGGCATTGTGCCCGTACCACCATTGTACTAACGCATCCTGAACTCCGGCATACCAGGAATAGCTTTTCAGAAAGCTGACCGGCAGCTCAAAAGAGTTGAAAATATGCAAAATAGCAACGGTTACGAATGTCGCGATATAAAACCAGATCGCTACATAGAAATGCTTTACTCTGCGGTTTAAAATAGTTGCGAACATGTTCCAGCCCCAAACCACCCAGATCCCGGCGATTAAAATATCTATCCACCATTCCAGCTCGGCGTATTCCTTGGAAGATGTTATTCCCAAAGGAAGGGTTATTACCGCACAGACGATGATAAACTGCCATCCCCAGAAGTTGATGTAGCTCAGCTTATCGCTCCACATGCGCGTTTTCAGCAAACGCTGTAACGAGTAGTAAACGCCGGTGAAAATACCGTTACCTACAAAGGCAAAAATCACGGCATTGGTGTGCAGCGGGCGAATCCGTCCGAAGGACAGGAAGCTAAAGCCTAAATAATCATTAAAAAACTCAGGCAAAGCCAATTGCAGCGCTGCAATCAACCCTACCAGCATTCCGGTTATACCCCAGATAATGGTGGCATAAGCGAAGTACTTGACAATTCTGTTGTCATAACTAAACTTCTGAATTTCCATTGTTTGTTTGATTTGTTTGTTGATCATTATTTTCATCATCAAAGAGAATCCTTACAGAAGGCGTATAATCATCATCAAATTGCCCTGTTTTTGTTGCCCACATGAAAATGAGCAGAAAAAACAGCGCGATCAGCAAACTGATAATTAGCATTATGTAGATAATTCCCATAGTGCAAATGTCATAGAAATGTCACGGATAAAGAATGACCTTCAACAACCAAAAAACATGATTTTTATCAGTTTTTCAGGGGGTATCAATAAAAACAATGGAATCCGGGTACAAAATCCTGTCTTTTTCGGTACGGAAAAGGGATTTGTTTTTTGTTTAAATCCGTTTCAGCAATACGAGAACAGTGCTTAACCCAACAACAGTAACAGAGCTGACAGGCATAATGATTGCCGCTACCAAAGGAGTCAGGCTGCCGGTTGTCGCAAAGCTCAACCCGATGAGATTATATGTCAGTGAGAAGGTCAGGCAAATCCGCAATACTTTTTTAGCATAATGGCTCAGACCCAGAAAAGTATTCAGCTCGTGAAGCCGCCCTGCCTGGATAATGGCATCAGAGGAAGGTGTGAAACGGAATACATCTTCTGAAACAGCGATTCCCACATCGGAAATACCCAATGCTCCGGAATCATTCAGTCCGTCGCCGACCATCAGTACTTTTTTACCTTGTGCCTGCAGCTCCAGAACGTAGTCCAGCTTATCTTTCGGTGACTGGTTAAAACGAATATTCGCTTTATTTCCTACTAAAGACTCCATTAATTCCCGGTCTTTATCTTTATCTCCTGAAAGCACATGGATGTTATATCCTTTCAGATTTCCGATCAGCTGTTTGATTCCCGCTCTTAATTCTGAATGGAAAATAAATTTTCCGGATTTATCGCCGATTTTAAAATAGGTCTCCGTTTCATTGGAAATGGTTTTTTCTCCGTAGATAAACAAATGGCTCCCTAATGTTATTTTGGTTTCCAGGTAATCTCCGGACAATCCAAGTCCCACTCTTTCCAGAAAATCAGATAAATCAAGGTTCCCATAGATGTTCTGTGTCCGGAAAAAATGGACAATTGCTCTGGATAATGGATGTGTCGATGAATTGGCAAGCGAGCACAGCATTTCTTTTTCTTCTTTTGTTAATTCATCTCCTGTCTGCCGGACATGCAGGTGAACACTTTCTGTCAATGTTCCGGTTTTGTCGAAAACGATATCTGTCACCTCATCCATGCGTTCAATGACTGCAGTATTTTTCAGATACAATCCTTTTCTTCCCATCGCTTTCATGATGTTTCCGTAAGTAAACGGAGATGAAAGCGCCAGCGCACACGGACAGGCAACGATTAAGACAGCGACAACAATTTCAGGGATTCGTTTCGGATCAATAAACATCCATGCAATGGAGGCCAAAGCAGCGATTACAAGGACACAAGCCAGAAAATACTTGGAAACAACATCCTGGAATTTATACCGGTTGGGTTTCAGCTTATCTATTTTAATATCATTCCATAATTGTGTCAGCAGGCTGCGACTAGAAGGCTTGTCTGCTTTTAAGGTTATTTTCTGACCGAGTAATTTTCCGCCGGCATAAATAAAATCTCCTTTGTATTTGTAAACAGGATCAGACTCTCCGGTGACAAAACTATAATCGATTTTAGCGGAATCACTTTCCAGGACGCTGTCACACGGAATTACCTCTTCATTGCGGATCAATAAGATTTCTCCGGCATTGATTTTTTCAATTTCAACAATTTCTTCCTTTCCATCCGTCAGCCGGGTTACGGCAACCGGAAAATAAGACGTATAATCCCGTTCGAAGGAAAGCGATTTGTAAGTCCTGTTCTGAAACCATTTTCCGATCAGAAGGAAAAAGATAAATCCCGCAAAAGAATCCATGTAACCGGGGCCTCCGTTTGTCAGGATTGTATAAACACTTTGTGCATATAACGCGATGATCCCAAGCGTAATCGGCACATCGAGATTCAGATTCCTGCTTCGCACGGCCTTATAGGCAGAGATAAAATAATCTCTTGCGGAGAAAAGCAGGACAGGAACAGAGACAAAAAAAGAAAGGTAGGAGGTAAAATTCCGCAGGTTGTCATCTTGCTTTTCAATTCCGAGATATTCCGGAAAGCTCCACAGCATGATGCTTCCGAAAGCAAAACCGGCAACACCCAGCTTATAGAAAAATACTTTATCAAATTTTTTGCTTTCTTCCTTGCGGTTCCCAAAGTTCGGAGCGTACCCGATTTTGTTCAGGAATTTTGCCAATTCAGACAATTTCAATTCGTTTTTGCGAAAAGTAATTAAGGCTTCCCGCTGAACAAAAGCTACCTGGCAGGATGTTACCGCTGGCAAAATCTTTGGCAGGTTTTCCAGAAGGTAAATACAACTGGAACAATGAATTTCCGGAAGAAACAAAGTGATTTTTATATAATTTTCATCCTCAAAGTCAATTAGCTTCGAACGGATCTCATCCACTTCAAGAAAATCATATTTATGTTCCTGAACATTCTTAGGACGGATACCGGATTTTTCTTCCAGCTGGTAAAACGTGCCCAGCTGATTGTCGACCAGCAGCTGATAAACCGTCATGCAGCCATTGCAACAGAATGATTTGGTTTTATAAGTATAAACGTTGCGATTAAGGATTTCATCTCCGCAGTGATCGCATAACAGCACTTCTTTCATAGAAACAGGTGTCAAAAACAATGCAAAGAAACGCTCAATTTATTCCAAAAAAAATGACGCAGGTCAGGAAGATGAGAGAATTTTGAATATTTGAATACTGAATTTTGAATTGACGGATGATAATTTTTGAGTAGAGAAATATAGCTTATAACGATTGATTCATCCTAAAGTCGTAAGATCTTATTGTCGTAAAATCTAAGATTTTCCACACTTATCACATTTGTCATTTTTCTTTCCGGCAAAAAACTTTATCCCGATAAAAAAGACCGACAAGGCAACAAGAGCTATCACTACAATTATTTCCATCACGAAAAGATGTTATAGGTTAGCATAGCCGCAAAATACGCCATAAATCCCATAAAAGAAAACTGGATCAGCGGCCACTTCCATGATTTTGTTTCCCGCTTAACAATGGCCATCGTTGACATACACTGCATCGCAAATGTGTAAAACACCATCAGCGAAAGCCCGGTCGCCAACGTATAAACAGGTTTTCCCTGCGCGTCTGTTTCCTGCCGCATTCGCTCAATCAGCCTTCCCGGATCATCGTCTTCCGTTTCAACACTGTATATGGTGGACATCGTTCCGACAAATACTTCCCTTGCTGCAAAAGAGGTTATCAGGGAAATTCCTATTTTCCAGTCATATCCCAGCGGCTTTATTGCCGGTTCCATTGATTTTCCTACTATTCCAACATACGAATCCTCTATCGGAATGTCTGTATTTTTCAGCTTTTCCGAAAAAGACATTTCTTTCTTGGAAAAGGAAGAAGGCCCATAGCTGGACAAAAACCACAGGACAATGCTGATCGCCACTATTATTTTTCCTGCTTCCAGCACAAATGTTTTGACCTTCATATAGATCTGGATGAGCACATTTCTTAACAAGGGAACTTTTAATTCCGGAAGCTCCAGCATAAATACACTGAGACTTTTTGTTTTCAGAATAAATTTAAAAAGGAAAGCAACCAGCAAAGCGCCGGCAAAACCAAGAAAATACATAGAAAACAAAGCCAGTGCCTGCAGATGGAACACTCCGCCAACTGTTTTATCCGGAATGACCAGGCCGATCAGCAGAATATAAACAGGGATCCGTGCGCTACAGGAAATCAGCGGTGTGACCAGGATAGTGATCAGGCGTTCCTTCCAATCGGAAATGGTACGGGTTGCCATAATGCCCGGGATAGCGCAGGCAACACCGGAAACCAGCGGAACCACGCTCCTTCCGTTCAGTCCGAACGGACGCATCCATTTATCCAGCAGGAAAACTGCCCTCGACATATAACCGGATTCTTCCAGTAAACCAATAAAGAAAAACAACAAGGCAATCTGAGGAATAAAAACCAGCGTTCCCGCAAGGCCTGCCAGAACCCCGTTTACAAGTAAGCTTCTTAAAATTCCTTCCGGCAGCAAGCTATTCACAGTGGAAGAAATCCATTCAAATAAAAGCTCGATCCATTCCATCGGTTTTTCGGAGATTGAATACACCATCTGAAACATCAGGAACATTAAAAAGAAAAAGATCAGGTACCCGAAAACCGGATGCACAAGGATTTTGTCTAACCCGGAATTTTGAATATTATCTTTTTTCTCCTGTCTGAATATTGTTTTCAGAATTTGTCTGATTTTCCGGAAACGATCGTTTGTATCTTCCTGCTGCTTTGCCTTATCGGTGAGAATAATGGATTTTATTTCCTCCGAATAAAAGCTATCCTTTTGCTGATAATTATCTGTCTTCAGCGCCTCTCTCAGCCGGTCGATTCCCAACCCGATCCTTGGATTTACATAGACAATGGTTACATCCGAAAAACAGGATTTTAAGGCATCAAAGTCAATAGTAATGCCTTTGCGTTCCGCAATATCATTCATTGTTACCGCCAGGATAAGCGGAAGCCCCATATCATGCAATTGACTGAAGAACAAAAGGTTTCTTTCGATGTTGTTAGCATCTAAAACATAAATGATCTTATCAAATTCCTTATTTTCACTGGCCTTTTTCAATGCTTCAAAGACAATCTCCTCATCTTTGGAATGAGGGAACAAGCTATACGTTCCCGGTAAGTCAGTTAAAGTAAAAGTGGTGTCTTCGACTTTAAAAACGCCTGTTTTTTTATCTACGGTCACACCGGGATAATTCCCTACCTTTTGATGTAAACCCGTCAGTTTGTTAAACAGAGAGGTTTTTCCCGTATTCGGATTTCCGGCCAGCGCGATTCTTTTATTCATTTTCCACCATTTCTACTTCAACAACTGCTGCTTCCGAATTTCGCAAAGCCAGCATATAAGTTCCCACCTGAAATGCTTTCGGACCGCCAAAAGGAGCGCTGTGTAAAAATTGTATTACCTGGCCTTCCACAAAACCTAATTCAATAAGCTTTGAGGAAAATTCCGAAGAAATCACTCGTTTTACAATCACTTTCTGACCTTTTTTCAGCGCTGACAGTTTCATCGTTATTTAGAATGATTCAAAAGTAGTAAATTAAAATTACTTTATGTATATGTTAAATCACATGCACCTTTTTTGGCAGAACTTACGTCTTATTCAAAGAATAATAATGATATTTGTATTTTAAAGAATAATTAACAAGTTTATTATGAATAAAAAACTACTGCTAATTATAGTATTGATCACTTGTCTTTTCCGGACAAGTGCTTTTTCACAATGTACCGTAAACGCAAATGCTTCCAAACTGAACATTATCTGCGGCCAGTCGGTTACCTTATCACATGTAGGGACAACTCCCGGAAATGTTTCATTCAGCGAAAATTTTAATAATGGTACTGCAACGGGATGGGCGTTTACCCAACAGGCAACGTTTACAAATCCCTGCAGTCCCAACGGTGTTGACGGAACAACCCACATCTGGATGGGAAGCCAGTCAGGAGTTCCGAGAACACTGGAAACAAACCCTTTAAACTTCGGTCCTGCTGTTGCTCCTGCCGGAGGAACCATCTGTTTTGATCTGCTGATGGCAGAACAAGGCGGGAACGCGCCTTGTGAAGGGCCGGATGAATCAGATGAAGGGGTTTTCCTGCAATATTCAATAGATAACGGTGCAACCTGGGTAACCATTCACTATTTCGATCCGAACGGAGGATATGACCCTCAGCTGATTAACTGGAATAACTGGTGTTTTCCCATCCCGGCAGCGGCATTGATCAACGGCGTAAAATTCAGATGGTTTCAGGATGCGGATTCCGGAGCGGCTTATGATCACTGGGGAATAGACAATGTACAGATCATTGTAAATGACCCGAACGTTCAATATACATGGTCGCACGACGGGTACACAACCTCTCTGCCCGGAGATAACCCAACACCCGTTTCTCCACACACAACAACGACTTATACAGTCACAATGACTTCCAGTTCCGGAACATGTACCGCAAACGTAGAAGTAGTTGTAACCAACCCGGATGTTCAGGTAAATGCAGGTCCTGACCTTTCTGTTTGCCCGGGACAATGTATTGATTTGCAGGGAGTCGCTAAAGTTGTCAATGATCCGGGAGGAATCAAAACCTTTTCTAATACTCAAGTAGAAACGTTTGATGCATCTATTATTAGCGGAGCCTCTGTGAATGTCAACATTCAGGACTTAAATATGGATAATGTAAATCCGGGATCTCTCTTAAAAGTTTGTATTTCTAATTTGAAATTTACCGGATTGAATTTACCTCCTTCCGGAGTCGAAACACTCTCTCTGAAACTTACTTGCCCGGGCGGTGCGTCCGTAATATTGGTACCACAAGGCGGTGCTCCTTCGGGATTAGCTGGGCAATCTCCTTATTTTCCTCCTCTTGGATCTCCTCCACAAGCATCTTATTATCAGAATGTTTGTTTTGTCCCTTCCGGAGGAATAAACATATCCAGTATTTCCAGCAACACAAGTGCAGCGGTCCCTATTACAGGTAATATCAATTCAAATCAGCCATTCTCAAATATTGACGGTTGTCTGGCTAACGGAACCTGGTCGATATCAGTTACAACAAGTGCCTTCTCCGGTTCCGGGACATTTGACGGCTGGTCGATCACCTTCGATGATGAAGAAGACAGCTATATTCCGGATATCACATGGTCCCCGACAACTTATATGAGCCCGGGAGAAGAAAGTACATTAACACCAACTGTTTGTCCGACAGTAAACACTGCATATACACTAACAGCATCTGATACTGCAGGTTGTGTTACCGTGTCGGATATCGTAAATGTAACAACTGATGGTGTATGCTGCGCGCTGACCATTGACAGTGTAAATGTCACCAATCCTCCTTGCGGCAGCAGCAACGGAACAATTACGATCTATGTCTCAGGACAGACAACAAACGTTCAATATAGTATCAACAACGGACAGACATTTCAGTCGTCCAATGTATTTACAGGATTAGCCGGCGGAAATTATTCCATAAGAATAATTGATGACAGCAACTGTCCGGTGAACGGAACAGCGACCATTCAGAGCAGCAGTGCTCCGGTAATAAACAATATTTCCTCTACAAACGCGACCTGCTCAGGAAACGATGGCAGTATTACAATTCACATTACCGGATCAACAACAGGCTTTGAATACAGTATTAATAATGGTCAGACCTTCCAGTCCGGAAATGTCTTCAATAATGTAGGAGCAGGAAACTACAATGTAGTAGTAAAAAACAGCAGCGGATGTACCACAAACGGAACAGTTACCGTACAGAATGACAATGCTCCGGCAATTGATCAGCTGAATAAAACGGATGAAACATGTAATAATAATGACGGGACGATCACCGTTCAGGCTTCCGGCGGAACGGGAACACTGACTTACAGCATTGATGGAACGAACTTCCAGAACGGAACATCATTCAATAGTTTAAACGATGGCAGCTACACCGTTACGGTGAAAGATGCCGGTGGCTGTACAACAACAAGCCAGGTTCAGATTCTTCCGGGAAATATACCTGTGATCACAACAGCGACAACTCCTCCGAGCTGTGGACAGACAGATGGTACCATTACCGTAAATGTTACCGGCGGAACGGCTCCTTATACTTATTCATTAGGAGGCGGAAGCAGTCAAACGACAAGTACATTTACGAATCTTGGAGCCGGAAATTATGTTGTTACCGTTACAGATGACCTGGCTTGTACGGCAACAGCAAATGTTGCGCTTACAACATCTCAGCAGCCTGCTATCAGCATCTCCGGAAATACGACCGTATGTGCGGGACAATCAACCACGCTGACAGCCTCAGGCGGGACATCTTATTCATGGACAACAGGAGGAAGTACACCAAGTATAACGGTTAATCCTACAGTAACGACTTCTTATTCTGTAACAGGCACCGATGCAAGCGGATGTACAGGTGTTGCAAATGTAACAGTTACCGTATTACCTGACCCGAATGCGGCGATCAGCTCCAATGTTGACACTGGATACCCACCGCTGGAAGTAGTTTTCACCAACGCATCTTCCAATGCCAATACGTATGCATGGAATTTCGGAAACGGGCAGACAAGCAACTCCGGAAGCGCAACGGTTTCGGCAACTTATACTGCTCCGGGACAATATGAAGTTATCCTGGTGGCAAGCAACGGTTTGTGTTCAGATACCGCAACCACAAGCATTATTGTGCTGGGATTCCCTGAAATCGTTATCAATATCCCGAATGTCTTCACACCTAACGGAGATGGAGCCAATGAAGAATTCCTTATAGAAACACATTATGCAAAAACAGTATATGTTGAAATCTTCAACCGCTGGGGGAACCTGATGGCCAAATTAGAAAACGCAACAGATACCTGGGATGGAAACGGAGCTTCGGACGGAGTGTACTTCTATAAATACCGTATCACGGACTTGAAGGATGAGGTTCATGAAGGTCATGGATTCTTCCATCTGGTAAGAAAGAAATAATCAAATAAGATTAATTAATAAGCGAGGCTCTCTTGAAAAAGATGAGCCTCGCTTTATTTTCAGCGAAAATTATAAATAATATCGCAAAGTCCTATCGTCCTGAGATCCTTTCCACAATCCGGTTAGCAGCATGTTGATTGTTTTCAAAAAATGCAGTTGCCTTTCGCATAATTTCCTCTCTGTTTTCCAGCATATCGGAGATTAGCGCTTCCAGCTCTCCGGGCTCACTTACCGTAATCACCACTCCTTTATCAATTAATTGTTGTGCCTCCGGAAACTTATGATGCTTTGGCCCGGTCAAAACAGGAAGACCGAAGACAGCAGGCTCTAAAATATTGTGCAGCTTTCCGGTAAAACCACCGCCGATATATGCCAGCTTTCCATATTGATAGAGGTTGGAAAGCTTTCCGATACAATCAACGATCAGAATGTTAGATGCTGCTTTACTAAACGAAGTATAGCGTTGCGCCTCCGGAAAAAGCGCTGAAATCTGTTCAATATGCTTTTCGCTCACATCATGCGGAGCAATAAGGAATTTCTGAGAAGGGTGCGTTAATATATACACTTTCCAGAATTGCTCATCCACCGGCCAGCTACTGCCTAAAATAATAGCCTGCTCTCCTTCAAGAAACGTTTCCACGATGGAGTCCTTCTGTACCTTTTGTTTGTTTTCCAGCACTTTGTCTATCCGTGTATCGCCAGCGAGAATTCCGTTTTTATAATTAATTTGTTTTAAAAGCCGGAGAGACAGCTGGTTTTGAACAAAAATGGTGTCAAAAAGAAAAAGCACGGGAGCAAACAGAAATTTAAACCGCCCGAAAAAACGATGATTTTCCCTGAAATTTGCAGCAACGCAATAGGTTTTTGCTCCTGAATCACGAGCCGCTACCAGGTAATTTTCCCAAAATTCGTATTTCACAAAAAATACACTTTCCGGATGAAAGTACCGGATAAACCTGCGGGCATTTCCCGGAGTCGGAAGAGGAAGATATCCCACCCAGTCCGCCAGATGGCTACGCTTGTGATAGTGCTCCATTCCCGAAGGAGAAAAAAATGTTACGATCAGAAAAATTGAAGGATCTTTTTCTTTTAAAAGCCGCATAACAGGAATTCCCTGATCAAATTCTCCGAGGGAAGCGCAATGAAACCATACAACCTTTTTTTCCGGGACCGTTGGCAGCTGTTTCCAGAAATGCTTTCTTCCGTTCCACCATTTTGAAGCTTTTTCATGAAATGGCATCAGCAGAAAAATGATCATTCCATAAAGATAAACACCCAGCGTGTGGAAAAACCGCATTTTTAGTCGTAGTAATAAGATTTGGACTTCCTGGAATAGGCAGGAATCATCCAGCCAACCTTGATCCCGACCATTATATCCAGGCGGAGACTTTTATCTACAGGGACATCCGGCTGATCATAATTCAGATTTCTTCTGTTTCTGGTAAAACCTTCCTGAATAAACCCACCTGCATAGAAATTTACAAATTCACTGTTGCCCATATACAGGTACCCGATGAACTGTTCCGTAGCGAGCCCTGTTGTAAACCGGTCATAACCTTTACGATATTTTAATTCCAGCGAAGGGATAACATGATCGCGCGTCTCCACATTTAGCCTATGCTGAAGATAACCGGCGTTGATCCGGATAAAGATTCCCGAGTTCGGATTGGACTTGGCAACCGGGATAACTTTTCCTGCATGCAGGTTAAATGACAGACCCCGCGGATTTGCCAGTACAATTCCCACATCTCCGTTTGCATCAGAAATATTACCATGACTGTCCACCAGGTGATCAAACAATCCCGTCATCTTGGTGTTATTCCCGAAAATAAAGCTTCCGTCAACCCCAAAAACCCAATTACCGGATGTCTTGTATGAAATGCTTCCTCCAAGGTGGTTCAGGAAACCATAACGATCCCCTAAATCTCCCAAAGCAAAGGTGGGCGCATAGTGTACACCTATTAAAAATGTAGATACCGTATTTTCCTTCCAGTTTTTCTTCTGGGAAAAACCGACAGAGGAAATAAGTAAAATGAAAATGAGCGTATAAATTTTCATAGGTCAAAATTAGGAAATATTATTATTGAAACAGAATGAAAAAATGAATCAAGTTGATAACGTTGTTTTAAGCGTTTAGTATATGGAGCTATAGAATGTTTTTATCCTGGCCTGGAAGTTCTTGATTTAAACCCCGAAATCCGGAATTTGAAAACAGAACAGGTTTTAAACGTCCACAATCAGATGTTCATACATTATTTTGAAAAGCATCAGGGAACAAAAGCAAATTGTGCGTATTTTTGAAAACATGAAAATACAGCTATTTTTTTCTTGTCTGCTCCTGTTGGTATCATGCCATTCCAATAATGATACGAAAGGGAAGAACGATGTTCCGCATAAAACAGAACAGCTTCCGGAAGTCGTATCAGAAAATTTAAGCAAATTCCAGGAAAAAAGCAGCTTCTGTATTATTGATACTATCACCATCAAGGACACACTGGCTGAGCGGATCTCCCAAGAGCTGGTGGCTGCTTTAGCCCTGCATCTTTTCAACGATGAAAATTACGGAGACTCAAAATATTATATTCAACGCTTTCTGAATCAGACGGAAGAACAACCTGACTCTCTTCAGGAATTTGAATCCGAATGCTACGCAATGGGTAAAATGCAGGTGAATGACAGTCTGTTCGCGCTTTTCTGGCGCCTGAATTATACTTCTTCCAACCAGAAAGAGAAAAACGACGGGATGTTGGTGTTTGCTTCGTATTTCAACAATAACCGTCTTCAGAAGTGCCTTCAGGTTGCCAAGATGGAGGAAGGAGAACGCCCGGAAGAAGAGCTTACATTTGATGTGGTGCAGCAATCCAGGTTTTTTAACGGAACAGAATTTCAGACAGAATACGTTTCCCATTTATGGGGAGCAGCAAAAAAGCTGGAGGAATTAACACAGGAGAAATTTATTTATAAGCTGGTGGACAACAGCTGGCAGAAAACGAAGATTAACTAAAAAATATTTTAGGGCGGATCTTTCTGTCCGATTTGTGTTAACTATCTTATATAAAAGATATTATCGATAATTTTTTCTTCCTGGTAAGAAAAAGAAGGAAGACAGACCCCATACAGTTTACGCTTTCTGCCTAAATACTAAAATAAAAGTTTGAAAACTTTTGAGAGGGTGTGTATCTTTGCAGATTAAGTATGGAAAATCAGACAAAAAGAAGATTTAGCGTTAGAGAAGTGCGGGAAGATTTTCCGGCACTCAGACAATTGGTTTATAATAAAAACCTGATCTACTTCGATAACGGCGCAACTTCTCAGAAGCCTCAAAGAGTAATTGATGCTATCGATCGCTTTTATACAAAGGAAAATGCAAACATTCACCGGGGTGTTCACTATTTAAGCCAGAAAGCGACAGACCATTACGAAGAAGCAAGAACGTTCATTGCAAACTATCTCAACGCGAAACATACTCATGAAATTATCTTCACCAAAGGAACAACAGACAGCATCAACCTGGTAGCTTTCTCTTTTGGCGAATTACTTTCTGCAGGTGATGAAATACTTATCTCGGCAATGGAGCACCATTCGAACATCGTTCCGTGGCAGTTATTATGCGAACGTAAAAAATGCGTGCTGAAAGTCGTTCCGATCAATTCCAAAGGAGAGCTGATCATGGAAGAATTTGACAGATTGCTTTCCGAAAAAACAAAGCTGGTAGCCATTACCCATATTTCCAATACCCTCGGAACTATTAATCCTGTCCGTGAAATCATCAACAAAGCACACTCCAAAGGAGCAAGGGTTTTACTTGACGGAGCGCAGAGCATTCAGCATTTGAAGATCGACGTTCAGGAACTGGGCTGTGATTTTTACGCTTTTTCCGGACATAAAGTTTTCGGGCCGACAGGAATAGGTGTGCTTTACGGGAAAGAAGCTATCCTGGAAAAGATGCCGCCGTATCAGGGCGGAGGCGACATGATCGCGAAAGTGACATTCGAAAAAACAACATATAACGAGCTCCCGCTGAAATTTGAAGCGGGAACACCTCATATTGCCGGAGGAATCTGCCTGGCAGAAGCATTCCGGTATCTTGATCAGTTCAATATTCAGGATATCGAAAATTATGAAGCAGAACTGGTGAATTACGCACAGGATCTGCTGAGTACTTTTGAGGACATTGAGCCGGTCGGGACAGCCAGACAAAAAGCAAGTGTTGTTTCCTTTAATATAGAAGGGATTCATCCGTTTGACCTCGGTACTCTGCTGGACAAACAGGGAATCGCCGTCCGGACGGGCCATCACTGTACACAGCCGCTGATGGATTTTTTCAAAATTCCGGGAACAGTAAGGGCTTCTTTTGCGTTTTACAATACAAAGGAGGAGATCGATTATTTTATTGAAGCCGTACAGAAAAGCGTTCAATTATTGAAGTGATGACAATTAACGAAAAACAAAAAGATATTATAGCGGAGTTTTCCATTTACGATGACTGGATGGAAAAGTACGAATATATTATTGAGCTCGGGAAAGACCTTCCGGAAATTGCCGCAGAGAAAAAAACAAAAGACCGCATTATTGAAGGCTGCCAGTCACAGGTTTGGCTGGATGCGGAAGTAAAGAATGGCAGAATGTACTTTACCGCTGACTCTGACGCAATTATTACAAAAGGGATCATCGGGCTGCTCATTCGTGTCATGAACGATGAAAAACCGGAAGACATTGTTAAAACCGACTTATTCTTTATTGATGAGATCGGCCTGAAGGAACACCTCTCACCTACCCGCTCCAACGGATTGTTGAGCATGGTAAAGAGAATTAAATTATTGGCATTAACAAGCTTAGCAGAAAACAAGCAATGAATCCACTGGAAAATAAAATAGTTGACGTGCTGAAAACCATCTATGACCCCGAAATACCTGTGGATATTTTCGAGCTGGGACTGGTATATGAAGTACGTATTGATAATGACAACAATGTTCAGATCGACATGACGCTGACCTCTCCGAACTGCCCGGTAGCAGAATCGCTTCCGAAGGAAGTGGAAGACAAGGTGGCAGCGGTTGAAGGTGTGAACGAAGCAAAAGTCAATATTGTTTTTGACCCGCCTTGGGACAAAGACATGATGAGCGAGGAAGCAAAGCTGGAGCTGGGATTCCTGTAACCAGGAGAATTTTCCATTCCCCATACAGCCTTTATTCTACAAAATAATTGAAGTGATCAACGACGAGCAGGAACAGATAGAAGAACAATCCGAGGAATTATACGAGCATTATTCCTTTAAGGCCGATAAAGGACAGATAATGGTCCGCATCGACAAGTTCCTGATGGACCGTATGCCGAATACTTCCAGAAACAGAATTCAGAATTCCTGCAAATCCGGAAATGTTCTGGTAAATAAGATTGCTGTAAAACAGAACTATAAAGTAAAGCCCGGAGATGAGATATCTGTGGTAATGCCCTATCCTATCCGGGAGATTGAACTGATTCCGCAGAATATCCCGATTGATATTGTATATGAAGATGATGATGTTGCGGTAGTAAATAAGCCTGCAAATATGGTTGTTCATCCGGCGTACGGAAATTATACGGGAACACTGGTAAATGCGATGATGTACCATTTTCAGAATTTACCGGAAAAAAAACAGGATTTTTACGGACGTCCCGGGCTGGTACACCGTATTGATAAGCATACGACAGGCTTATTAGTTATTGCGAAGACGGAATTCGCGCTGACACATCTTGCCAATCAGTTTTTTGAGAAAACGACGAAAAGAAGATACCAGGCATTGGTTTGGGGAAATATAAAGCAAGATGAAGGAACCATTACGAATTACCTGGGAAGATCACCCAAAAACAGGAAGATAATTACCGTTTTCGACAATGAAAATGACGGAAAGATTGCAATAACACATTATAAGGTATTAGAACGGTTCTCCTGCTTTACGCTGGTGGAGTGCATATTAGAAACCGGCCGAACGCATCAGATCCGCGTCCACATGAAACACATGGGACATCCCCTATTCAACGACCTCGAATATGGAGGTGATAGTATTTTAGCGGGACCAAACACGGCAAATTATAAAAAATTCATCCAGAATTGTTTTGATCTGATTCCCGGCCAGGCACTTCATGCAAAATTATTGGGGTTTAAACATCCGGTGACGGGAAAAGAGCTTGTATTCGATTCAGAGCTGCCGGAAGGGTTCCAAAATCTGATTGATAAAATCAAAAAATTCGACGGATAGTATAACTTATTCGATTTTAATCCGTAAAAATTAACGGTCCTATGCTAATTTAATAATTTTTTATTACATTAGAGCCGTTTTCTATATTGGTAATAACTATTTACATTGCTATTTCGTATGTGTAAAAAATACTTTTCTATGAATATTAAGACATTAGCGACGATAGTTGCTTTTGGTTCAGCTACAGTGGTTTTAGCACAAAGAAACCACATTGAAGATGCCAGAAAAGCATTCCGGAATCAGGAATTCTGTGAGGCAGCCCAAAAATGTGAAACAGCCTACGGCAAAATTGTCCGCAAATCTGCCGGTGCCCTCAAAAGCAAGGCTGAGATGGCATTCAAAGCCGCTGAATGCTACCGGAATACGGAAAGCCCTAAGCTGGCTTCGGAGTGGTATGAAAAAGCGGTGATCCTGAAATATCAGAATGTAAATCCTGAAGTATATCTGTACAATGGAGATATGTATCTGATCATGGGAGATGATGCTAAGGCAAAGAAAAATTATCAGGAATTTCTGAACATGGTTCCGGGAGATCCGAGAGCAGAAAATGGTCTGGCGTCTATTAAGGAAAGAATGGAAGCAAAACCAACCCGCTATAAAGTATCTAACGAAAGCAAGATCAATACTGCAGGCTGGGAAATGGCTCCAAACTTCGGGGATAAGAAAAATGTCCAGATGACATTTTCTCAGACAAAATCCAACTTAGGAGGAACAGACTCCAGAACATGTGAGCCTTATTTTGATCTATGGGTTGCTGAATTAGACAAAAAAGGAAACTGGACACAGCCTAAATTAATAGAAGGAGATGGAATCAATACGGAAGATAATGAAGGAACGGTTTCTTTTTCCAATAAAGGGAAAAAAATGTTCTTTACACGTTGTCCGAACGAGAAAAAACAAAATTTAGGATGTGATATCTGGGTTTCAGAGCTTAGCGGTAAAACATGGGGAAAACCGGAAAAATTAATTTTGAAAACTCATGACTCTTTATCCGTTGGGCACCCATGTGTTTCCGAAGACGGAAAAATATTGGTTTTTGCTTCTGACATCCCGGGCGGATTCGGAGGAAGAGATCTATGGTACACAACTTATGACAAAAGATCTGATTCATGGTCAGCTCCTGTTAACTTAGGTCCAGGAATCAATACTGCAGGAGATGAATTATTCCCTTCTTTCTCTTTAGATGACGATTTAATTTACGCATCCAATGGCTTACCTGGTTTCGGAGGACTGGATATTTTTAAAGCGAAAAAAGTCGGAGATACGCAGTGGGAAAACCCTAAAAACTATGGAACACCGATCAATACAAAATGGAATGACTACGCATTAGTGGAGCATACAAAAAGAACAGGTTATTTTACTTCTGAAAGAAATGGAAACGTTTCCGAATTTAAAGGAGACATCTGGAAATATGAATTACCTCCGTTTATTTATGACCTTACAGTAGTAGTAGGTGAAGTAGGTGACAAAACGAAAACAAAACGTATCGCAGGAGTTCCTGTTACTGTAAAGACAGACGACGGACAAACATTCACGGGAACTACAAATGCACAGGGAAAAGTTTTCTGGGATAAAAAAGCAGACGGGTCCAGATTTATTAATGAAGAAATGTCTTACACCATTGCTTTAGGAACAGTAAAAGGTTACAAGGAAAACACAAAAACAACAGGTGTTACCACAGTTGGCCTTGAACAAGACCAAAACTTTTACATCGAGATGCAGCTGGTTCCGGAAAGAACATTCGTACTGCCGGAAGTTCGTTATCCTTTGGATCAGTGGACATTGTTAGTGGATTCTACAATTAACTCAAAAGACTCTTTGGAATATGTGTACAACCTGTTGATGGAATATCCGGGAATGGTTCTTGAGCTGAATTCACATACGGACAGCCGTGGTTCCAACAATTATAACCGTATGCTTTCCGATAACCGTGCTAAAGCATGTTACAAATACTTGGTAGAAGAGAAAGGGATCGATCCGAGACGTATCGTTCCGGTAGGACGAGGAGAAGATATTCCACAAACTATTGTTGTAGATGGTAAAAATGTGGTGTTAACAGAAGCTTATATCAATCAGTTCAAGAAAGATAAAAAAGAATTTGAACGTTTACATCAGTTAAATCGTCGTACGGATGCAAGGGTACTGTCAATGGAATTTGATCCGCAGACAGCTCCGCCGGCCAATCCGAATTACCTGATATTCGTGAAACCAGTGAAATAATTTTAAGAGACCGCTTTAAAAAGCGGTCTTTTTTTTGATATTACTATTGCCTGTAAAATCTATTCCGGAAAGAATTCAGAACGATCAAACAAATGCTATTATCAGCTAATCGTTTATATTCATAACCCTTTCAAAGAATATCAATTGTGAATTAACAATTGTAACACTGACAACTATCCATATTCTTATAAATTTATTTTACCTTGGCTTTTTAGCCACAACATATATTTTGATTATAATTTAGTCAAATAATGATTATTTTTTTGGAATCATCAAAAAAGAATGTATATTTGATTTAAAATTCAACAACAACATTATGTTTCATTTATCAACAGGAGATCAGGCTCCTTTATTTAAGGGACTGAACCAATACGGAAAAGAAGTCGATACCGGGAAATTCATTGGCAGGAAATATGTGATTTATTTTTATCCCAAAGATGCTACACCGGGGTGCACAGCACAAGCTTGCAGTATACGGGACGGGGAACAGCGATTAAAAGAAAACGGAATTACAGTGATTGGCGTCAGCGCTGATTCTGTAACTTCTCATGAACGTTTCGCATCAAAACAACAGCTGAATTTCGACATCATTTCCGATCCTGAAAAAGAAATTATTCAGCTATTCGGAGTTTTCGGCCCTAAGAAATTCATGGGTAAAGAATATGACGGCATTCACCGCACCACTTTTGTAATGAATGAAAAAAATGAGATCATTGAAATCATAAAAAAACCGAATACCAAAAACCACGCAGAAGAAATTTTAGCTGTTTACGAAAAAAACAAATAGAACATAAATAGATTATGTTCTTCTCCGTGCAACTTTGTACAACAAAAAACAATAAACGATTATGGCAACAAAAGAAGTAAACCTTGAAAAATTAAAAGCGTTACAGCTTACTATGGAAAAGCTGGACAAGACATATGGTAAAGGAACTATTATGCGTCTGGGAGATTCTCCAATTGAAGAAATGGAAGTTATACCTTCAGGATCACTTACGCTGGACCTTGCATTGGGTGTCGGCGGTTATCCGAAAGGAAGAATTATAGAAATATACGGACCTGAATCATCAGGAAAAACAACTCTGGCAATTCATGCTATTGCGGAATGCCAGAAACAAGGAGGCATTGCTGCGATTATTGACGCAGAACATGCTTTCGATCAGTTTTACGCTCAAAAATTAGGCGTAAACATTAAAGATCTGCTGATCTCCCAACCGGATAACGGCGAGCAGGCGTTAGAGATCGCGGATAATATTATCCGCTCCGGAGCTGTAGATTTGGTGATTGTGGACTCTGTAGCCGCGCTGACTCCCAAAGCGGAAATTGAAGGAGAAATGGGTGATTCCCAAATGGGATTACAGGCACGTTTAATGTCTAAAGCGCTGCGTAAATTAACCGGCTCCATTTCCAAAGCAAAATGTACATGCATTTTTATTAACCAGCTCCGTGATAAAATCGGGGTGATGTTCGGAAATCCGGAAACGACAACCGGAGGAAATGCTCTGAAATTTTACTCATCCATACGAATCGACATCCGCCGTGCGTCTCAGATCAAAGAAGGTGAAGACGTAATAGGAAATAATATCAAAGTAAAAGTGGTGAAAAATAAAGTCGCACCTCCGTTTAAAAAAGCAGAGTTTGATATCATGTACGGCGAAGGAATTTCCAAAGTAGGAGAAATCATCGACCTTGCCGTAGAGCTGAACATTGTTAAAAAAAGCGGCTCCTGGTTCTCTTACGGGGAAACAAAATTAGGACAGGGACGAGATGCCGTAAAACAACTGATCGCAGATAACCGCGAACTGATGGCAGAATTAGAACAGAAAATTAAAGACGCTCTTGGAAATAAGGTTTCGTTAGAAGAACCGGAAATCCTGGAATAGCAAAAATCGTTTGTTGTTGAAACCATTTGTGAGCGTTGTCCACAGATGGTTTTTTATTTACAACCAAAAAAGATTTTCAGCAACCGGGAATGAAAGGAAAGATCATTCCAGCCGCTTAGACATGATCTTGTCAATTCGCCTGAAAAACTGATGAGGGGCCATCGTCCGCCATTCCTGTTCATCCAGCTCTCCACCGAAGGCAATGTAATGATCAATATTAATTCGCCGGAATTCCATTTCAACATGTTCATGAAAATTAACCGCAGCGATCCAGCCGTCTTCTATTTCATCAAACCATTCTTCATAGTAGCAATCATCCGAATAATGGAAATTTAAGACATTTTCACCGATAAGAATAAACTTGTTAATACCGTGTTCCATCAATACCTCTAAAATTTCCCGCTTTAAAATCATAATATCATTATACAAGGCATCGTTCCATTCACCGATCATCTCAATTATACAATAACCTTCTTCGTAATCAGCAAACAATATCTTAATATACAACGTTTTTGAACCAAAGCTATCCCATTGCGGATGAAGCAGGTAATTGTAAACAGCATCCGAAAATTCGAATTCACTGTATTCCCTTTCGAAAAAAGGACTGTTAGCATCCTCAGAAGCGATGTAATGATTTCTCCAAAGAAAATGAGGTTCGATGTAATGCATAAAAAAAGTACTATTAACTAAAGTTAAGATATAAACGTTTAACTTTGAAACAAATTTTTAAACTTATGAAAAGATTAAACTTATTCTTTACACTGGCAATCTTATTCATTTTTGCTGCATGTAGCAAAAAAAGCAATGAGAAATTACAGGAAGTCGCGGGAAATTATTTTTCCGGGCAGGCTGATATTATAGGATTCGGAAAGATTTCGATTGGTCAGATAAGAGATCAGTCCAAAATTGAAACTGTTCCGTTTTTTGGTGAAATTGTAAAAAAAGAATTGTCAAACGTTCAGTCCGGAATAGACATCGCAGATTATGTATATTTCGGAATCCAGGCAAAGGATGAAACTGACTTTTCAGTAACGGCATTTGCGAAAGTAGCCAATGCAGATTCATTGAACAAATATCTGAAAGAAAGGGGAAATACTGTTTCAAAAGATAATAACCTTTACGTTACGGAAGAAGACGAGATGGTTCTTGTATTTGATGAGAACATGATTGCATTAAGAGCAGGCAAGAACAACAGTAAAGCAGACTTTATCAAAACATTCAAAGCACTTAAATCCGGAACGATCAGCAATGAAAATATCGCAAAAGCACTGGACAAAGATGCTCCTTTTGTTGTGGCGCTGCTTGCTGATAAATATCAGAAGCTAAATCCGAATGAGGAATACAAACAGCTCATGAACGCAGATTTGTACAAGGATGTAATTCAATGTATGGATATCAAATTTAATAAAGGAAATATTGAGCTTACCTCTGAATTCATTGCAGATAAGGCAAAATTGAAAAAGCTGGATTTTGTAAATAACTCAGGAGAAGCGAAATCACTGAAAATTTCAGGGACGGATATTTTCTATTTTGTACTCAACGCTGACTTTTCAAAGGTAGAAAAAGAAAATAAAAAACTATTTGATTACCTGATGGGAAAACTGGATGAAGAACTGGCGGAATATAAGGAAATGGATGAGGAAGAGCTGATCTATAAATCAAAACAGCAAGAGCTTTTGGAGCTGTCCAAAAAATTCATTTCAAGAGATCACCCGCTGACAAGTCTGTCTAACGGAGTTTTCTTCTTAACCGCTGAACAAAACAAGGAAAATTATAAAATGCCTCATCTGAATTTCTACCTGGGCTCGTCTAACAAAGGAATGAAAGAATATCTAGCCGGTTTGATCAAAACGTGGGATCCTTCTTCAGACATTAAAATTACGGACAATACCATTCAAGGTACGATTTTTAAGGCTCCGAAAGCGATAAAGTATTCAAAAAATACAGATATCAACGGAAATGTCCTGAAACTGTTTTTAGATATGAATTATGTGACTTCCGTTCTTGAGCAGGAAGAGAATCCGTCCGCATATTATACAAAACCGATTAAAAGTGTGGAAGCCTATTCCAAAGAAAATATTGCTAAGCTCACTATTAATATGAATGATGCTTCAACTAATGGATTGGAAACACTTGTAAAACATTATACCTCTCAGGGACAGAGATAATTATAAACCAAATAATTTTCAAACAGGCGGATCCGAAAGGTCCGCCTGTTTTATTTCCGTTTAATTTTACTGCTGTCAAAACAGTGTAATTAAAAATCTGACACAAAACGAGTTATAAAATATTTGTAAAAACAAGTGAAATTTTAAATAATAATAAGCTAAAAATTCATAATTTTCCGGCCGCAAAACAATCGGATTGAGAACCACGCTCGTTATACTTATCATCTGTTTCTGTCTCCCGGTTTTTGGACAAGCGGATTTCGGGTGGCATGAGCGCACACTTATACGGTTCGGTGCAAATTATGGAATCT
>Ga0066255_1000535_pt1 | contig 67682 bp, 51 predicted proteins | sample ThiBiot_750_biof_FD_71148 | JGI IMG/M metagenome (GOLD analysis project Ga0066255, IMG submission 71148) | Wastewater bioreactor microbial communities from Cape Town, South Africa - Thiocy_expt_750_biof (version 2) | ecosystem: Engineered > Bioreactor > Thiocyanate-remediating >...
GCAGAGCGCACAACGCGCTCTACGCCGAGCAGGTCTTCGGCCGCGCGCACGTCGCGGGCCGCATGGACTTGCGACGCCGAAAGTACGCGGCGCCGACACCGGACTCGTTCGAGACTGCCGCCCGAGGTCTGCGGTCCATGGGCTTTCGCGAGCATGAAGCGCGTCGAGCGCTCGAGACGCTCGCGACGAAGCGCGAGATGGCAGCCGCTCCGGTCGAGACGATCCTCCGTGAAGCGCTGCTCGTTCTCACGTAAGCCGTCGCCGCGGATCACCGCCGACCCGCCCGGGACGAAGCAGACGACGCGCGCTCCTTTCAGGTCGAGCTCGCGATCAGTGATGCCGTGCTCATCGTGAACCGCTTGCTCTGCGAGGCTCTCGCCGCAGAGAACGAAGCAGAAGCCCGTCGCAGCAATGACGCCGGCAGCGCATTCCCAGACCGGACAGCTCGGCGAGGCATGCGTCTGAGCTCAGGTTGCACGTCATGCGTCTGAACCAGACCGGCATCGGCTTCGTCGCTGGCTCCGACCTTGCCCGCCCTCCCAGCCCGAGTGATGCTCCGCCCGCATCGCGCCTCGAGGGGCGAGAGGCCACGCCTCTCGCAGAAGAGCACTCGCCGTCCTCTGGCTGCGGGGCTCACGCATGCGTGAGCCGCGGGATCGCCGACGGTAGCCGCCGTTGGTCGGACCGATGACTTGGCTCCGGTAGGTTGTCGGCCAACTCCCTCGCGAGGGTCAACGACCGTACCCAGCCGTCGTTCGCACACGCCCGCGCGGGATCCGCGTCGTATCCCTCGTGCTCGAACGCCTGCTGCCGACCCCAGGAGTTGGGCCGCTCGACGCGGCTCCGAGTGCACTCGTCGTCGACACCTCTTCGTCGACGCCCTCGGATCGGGGTCGACGCCCGCGGTCGCAGCACCTCGCATCCCCGCTGGCCCCCCTCGCTCGTAGCCGCTCTATCGGGTCGGTCGACCACGATCGGAATTGCGGCGTGCGCCCGGACCGTGTTGCGTTGGCCGCGCACGAGAGCCAGTTCGTCTTCATCGAACCGCCTCCATGAGGCGGAGCGTCGGTTTACCGACTTTGATCCTTCCCACAAACAAGGTATGGCGCCGCGATGTTCGGTATGAGCTCTCGGGTGTCGCTGGGCGCGCTCATCGGCGTCATCGGCGTCGTGACTGCCGGCTGTGGACCGGGACGCACTGGGACGGTGACACCTCGAGGATTTCAGCACTCGGTCTACAAGTACTCCGTCGAGGCCCGCACCGACGGCAGTTTGATGAGCACCGAGTGGAAACTCGATAACTACTACTACTCGGCACGGAAGGAGCTCGTAGAGAAGGACTCGACGGGGTACGTGGTCACCGTCGAGCTCGATGAGAACGGTGACGGCAAGTACGAAACTCGCGCTGAGCAGCACGTCTATGACCTGCGCTTCAAGCATCTCGTGCACGACGGCAGGATCTTCATCCGCACGTTCCCCGTCTCCCAAGATCTCGGGAAGAAGAAGCTGAGCGTGTTGATGCAGAACTACGTCGAGGGCGTTGCCGGCGCCGGCTACGAGGTCGTCCGGCTCCATCCCCAGGAAGAAGTCGTGATCGAGAAGCGCTACGCGGCGGCCATCGAGGAGCAGGGCCCCGCCACGCTCGCCGGTCTCTCCGCTCACGTGGCGACGCTCTCGGTAGCAAACACTGAACAACTGAAGGTCGATCCACATGCGCGCAAGGAGCGGGTCCAGCTCGTGCTCCTGCACACGAACTTCGTCTACAAGAGCCGCACATCGAGCAACCGTGGGCGATTCCCCGTCCTCCTCCTCGCCGGCTATGCGAATCAACCTCAAGACTTCGATGCAGGACTCGCCGATTTCCGAGAGCTGCTCCAGCGAGTGATGATCGAAGGCGTTCGAGGCTTCGCGTACACGCCACCCCCGTTTACCGCGCCGGCCGTGACTCCCGCCTCTACGCCCGCGACGCCCGAGCCCCCTCCTCCTTCTCCGACGGCGCCGACTGCCTTGTAGGCAGCGCGACGGAGGATGGCTCGGAGGCATCGGCGGCGCCGTCTTGCTGACACAGGTCAATCCGTCGAGCCGACTCTCTGTCGGCGGACACGCGTTTTGACCGCCCCGGGATCGCCAGCTGGACGATAATGCTCGCGTCGCTCGCTCCGTCGCGGCTGCTTGGAGCCGTGACGCGGTTCAGGACGAACCATGCCGGCTCACTACTTTCACGGAAAGATCGAACGACTCGAGATCGCGTCGGGGCACGACGGATTCCTGCGCGGTGGGCCCGACCCCGTGTTGCTCGTCGGCGTCTACATCACCGACGGCTCTTCATTGCGGATCCTCGGTCGCTCGGTTCATCGGTTCGCCGCTCGAGCGCCGTTTCCGTCGAACGCTTCAGCGGACCAGTCGGGGCTCGCGGTCGGCGTGCTCGAGGTGAGCACGTCGTTCTTCTACGTCGGCCTGGCGATCGCGATCGAAGAAGACGGCGGGAAGGACGTGCAGCGGCTCTACGGCGCGCTCGAGCACCACGCGAAGCTGACGGTCTGGAAGGCCGACGCATCGGAGATCGAACCGCTGCCCCTGAGCTCCGTCGCACGCACGCCGCCTTGGTACGCGCCGACGCCGGTCGAGCTCGTGGTCGACGGCGCTCCGGCCGCAGAGTCGTGCCGGTCGGACAAGTTCATCGGCGCCGTCTGCTGGGCGATGCCGCCGCGACCAGACGCGCCCGTATCGCTCTACCGACTGCCCTTCCTCGCTGCCAACCGGAAGAACGATTGGACGGCGGTCCTCGCCGTCGGGCACTGACCCGCGCGCGGTCGCAGCGAGCGGACCTGGCCGCGCGAGTCGACGTCGAATCCTTCGCCCGTCCGTCGACGCGGTGGGGCATCGACGGCTGCGCGCTGCGCACGCGCTCCGGACATACCCTTCGCTGGCAGAAGGCCCGGACGCGCGGAAAGCGTGCGACCGCGCGAGAAGGGGCTTCCCAGAACCACTTCACTGAACATATGCTCAGTCCATCATGAGCGCCATTCCCAGCCCGATCCAATCCCTGCTCGATCTCTTCGCCTCCGACCTCGCAGACGTGCGCTTCGGCGACGTCGATGCGACGACGCTCTCGGGCGCTGCCGCCGAGGTCGAGACCGCGGCGGAGGCCCTGAGCGCCGCCCAGGCCGTGCTCGACGAAGCGCGCGCCAAGCTCCAGGAGCGACAGGACGTCCTCATGCAGCACGCGCAGCGCGCGCTCGCGTATGCGCGTGTCTATGCCGAGGCGAACGCCTCGCTCTCGGCTCGCCTCGACGCGATCGCCCTGCCCCGCCCCGCGAAGCGCGCGCGCGCCGAGGGCGAGGTCCTCGTCCTCTCTTCCGACGATCCGCAGCCGCCGCGACGCCCGCGCGGACGTCCGCGCAAGCACCCGCTGCCCGCGCCCGCGTCGGCGCCCGCGCTCATTGCACCGGAGACGCCCACGCTCGCGCTCGACGCGACCGGCGAGTGACGCGCGTCCGACGCGAGACGCTTCGGATGCGGCACGGCATGCGCCGGGCCCCCGGCGACGCCCGCGCCTGAACGGCGCGGACACGTCACGCTCGGGCGGAGCCGGCGCATCCCTCGATCCGCCCGAGGGCGATCAGACCTGCGAGGTTCCGCTCTTCGACGACGTGTCGGTCGTGCGCCTCGAAGCCGTCGGTGACGCGCGCAGCACACGATAGGCGATCACGTTCGCGACGGCGCCGGCTCCGATCGCGGGGCCGCCCCAGTTGTCGCCTCCGCTCACGCCGTGGACGCCGCCCAAGATGCCGCCGACTCCGGCGAACAGGAGAACGAATCCGACGATGTCTTTCCACTGCTTCATTGCTGCACTGCTTCCTTCACTCGAGTGTCTCCCCCCTTCCCTCTGTGAGACGCGCCTGCGCGGCGGCGCCTCTCGTGCGCGGATCGGTCAATCGACCCCTTTGGCTCGCTCCGACGTCATCGCGGGTCGTTCTCCGTCAGGAAGAAGTCGACGACCGCGGGTAGGTCCTCACGCGCGGAGACGATGAGGAGGTCCATGTTCCCCTCCAAGACCGACGCTCCGCGCGGCGCTTGTACGGCGCCCCCCTTCAACATTCCGGCGACGACACACGATCGTGGAAGCGCCGGGTGCAGGGCGAGCTGGCTCACCGCCTTGCCGACGACCCAGGCGCGCTCGGGGATCGTTATCTCGACCGCGATTGCCTCGCCGGATCCGAGCACCATCGAGTGGCGCACGGCCTCGTATTCGATCGCGGTGGCGAGCGCACCGACGAGGATCTCCGTCTCGGAGAGGATCTGGCGAATGCCGACCTCCTCGTAGACGGCACGGTACGACGGATCCCTCATGCGGACGATGATCCGCTTCGCTCCGAGCGAGCGCGCGAGAAGGCCGACGCCGAGGTTGTCGGCATCGCGATGGAGCATCGCGAGCACGGCGTCGGCGCGCTCGGGCTGGGCCTGACGCAGCGTCGCCGCGTTGGTCGCGTCTCCGGTCAGCGCGACGATGCCGTACGCTTCGGTCGCGTGCTGGGCGACGATCGGATCTCGCTCGAGGATGAGGACGGTGTGCCCGACCTTCTGGAGGTGCACCGCGAGGTTCAAGCCGCCGCGGCCGGCGCCTGCGATGACGATCTTCATCTTCATGTTCCCTCCTCCGCCGGGAGCGTCGGCGTATGCGAGGCCGCTTCGCCATGTGCTACCGAGAGTTTGAGGAGCCTGCGGTCGATGTCCGCGATCTCCTTGTCCGCCGTCTCCGTCGCGACGAGACCGCGGCGCGCCGCATCGAGGAGCGCGGCCTTCTGCGCGGCCAGCAGAGCGCCGTCGATGATCATGTCATCGGCCGCGTCCGCCTCGGGCGTGCGGAGCTCGGTTTCCGACTGGATGATGATGCGCTGGAATGCTGCCCGTCGCTCCGCGTGCTCCGCCCGAGAGAGGAGCCCCGTGCCGAGCATCCCGTCGAGCTCCGTCTGCCCGCGGCGCGCGGCGATGAGGCGGGCGCGCGCGACGTCGAACGCGTCGGCCGTGCTGCCGGCGATGTTCAAGGCCTTGAGGAAGCGACGGAACGGCAGCGCCTGCATCATCAGGGTGACGAACGTGACGCCGAAGACGATCGTGACGAGACGCGCTCGATGCGGAAGCCCGGCCGGGAGCGCGAGGACCGCGGCCATCGAGAGAGCTCCCTTGATGTTGCCGAAGACCATCACGTGCTGCCAGCGGATCGGGATCTGTTCGCGCCCGAGCGCACGCAGGATCGCGAAGCAGCCGTAGACGGCCACGGCACGACCGATGTGAAGCGCAAGGACCGCAGCGAGGATCGAACCCGCTTCGGTCAGGAACATGCGCGCATCGATTTGCATTCCCACGAGCTCGAAGAGGAGGACGTTGATGCTGAAACCGATGGCCTCCCAGAAGCCCTGAAGCGCGAGCACACGCGACGGCTCGAGCGCGTGACGTGCGGCGCGGCCGACCACGAGCGCAGCCACGACGACCGCGATGACCGGAGACGCATGGATGCGCTCGGCGAGGAGCGACGTCGCAAACACGAGCACGCCCGAGGCGAGGATCCCGGTCAGGTGATCCGGGGTCCGCCTCAGCGCGGCCGCACCGACCCATCCGAAGATGGCGCCGACCGCGACGCCGCCGACGATCGCAAGGAGCAGCGCGCGCGTCGTCGCTGCGTAGTCGACGTGTCCTGTGACGACGACCGCGCTCGTGAGGCTCACGAGGACGAGCGCCGTGCCGTCGTTGAAGAGACTCTCACCTTCCATGATCGCCGCGAGCCGGTGCGGAACGCGAATGCTCCGGAACGCGAGGAGGACGCTGACGGTATCGGTGATGGAGAGCAGAGCGCCGAGGAGGAGGGCGGCCGAGAACGGCAGGCCGAGCGCGAACGTCGCTACGCCCGCGGTGGCGACGAGCGAGATCACGACGCCCGGAGCCGCGAGCGCGAGGATCGGCCGGCTCGCTTCCCGGAGGCTGTCAGCGTCGGCGAAGAGCGCGGCCTCGAAGACGAGGACGGGAAGGAACGCGACGAGGACGACGTCTGGCTCGAGCGATGCGTGCGGCAGGACGTTCGCGAAGACGAGGAGAAGACCGATCACTACGAGCGCGACGTTGTACGGAACGCCGATGCGCTTCGCCCCGATGGCGACGGCAGCGCCGACGCCGAAAACGAGGACGTAGCTCTCGAGCATCTCCCGCATGCAAGACCTCCGCTGAAGCTCCGATGAAGACCGCGCCCATGCGACGCGGGCGGTCCACCTTACCCGACAGTAGGGAGAGAGGCGGCTGAAGATTGGGGATCGTGCCAACAACCCGCAGAGGCCGCTCGAGCACCCATCGAGGTGCGCCTTGCCCGAGCGAGACCCGTCCCAATCGACGGCGCACGGCTCGGCGCGCGCCTGCGCCCCAGCTCAGCAGGTGGCTCGGGCACTACTGCGGGGATTTGCGGGTAACGGGTGGGTGGGTGCCCCGCGTCGCCCGCGCCGACCGCCCCGCCTCCAGCGCGGCGCGTCAGGGCGCTCGGCGGCTCATCGGGAGCGGCTCGCTCGCCGTCTCTGCGAGATGAGCCAGCGCTGGCGGATAGAGCGCGGCGAGCGACCCGAACCCCGCCGCCGGCATCCGGAGGAGGATCGCCTCCGACGCGGCGCGGACGGTGACGTCCGCGGTCCCGGTACCGAGCAGCGAGCTGTGCCCGAAGGCCGTCCCGCGGGCGATACGTGTGGGCGCCGTGCCCTCGTGCTCTGCCATGACGTTGCCCGCAAGGATGACGTACAGGCCGTCGCTCCGACGCCCGCGCTCGGCGATGACGGTGCCCGCCGGCGCCCGCCTGACCTCGAACTTCTGCGCGAGCTCGAGCCGAACCGCGGGCTCGAACGCCGCGAACAGCGGCGACGTCTGCATGAGGTTCGTGATGAGGCGGCGCGCGAGCAGATCGAACAGCGCATCCTCGACCTCCGGATGCTCCTTCATCACCGCGTCGAGCGCGCGCTTCTCGATCCGGAGCGTCATGAGCGGCGTCTCGGCCCTCACGTCCGCCTGACGCTGCCCTTCGTCGAGCAGCGAGGCCTCGCCGAAGATGTCCCCCTCTTTCAGACCGATCTCGCCGCTCGCCCCCGCCACGGAGACGCGGGCCAGCCCGGAGACGATCGCGTAGAGGGCGAACGCGCGCTCGTCCCGCACGATGATCATCGCGCCGGGCACGAACTCGACGAGCTCCGCAGCGCTCGCGAGGGCGACCAGCGCATCGCGCGAGAGCGATGCGAAGAGGCGGAACGACGCCATCGTCGCGTAGGCGTCGTGCGCGGGCTCCTCACGCGATCGCGGAGGCTGGTCATCGAGTGACCTCGTCGGCGGTCCGTCATCGTCTTCTTCGTCCTCGTCGACGACGATCACGGGTTCGGAGCTCACGAGGTCGACGAGGAGGACCTCGATGCTCGAGTCGGGCGCATCGACGAAGCGGACCTCGTCGATCATCGAGTCGTCCGCTCGCGTCAGTGGAGCGGGCCGGACGGGCGTGTGCGGGAGTGGCGGCGGCCGCAGGCTCGGCTGCTTCAGCGTCACGAGCGGCAGCGGCTCCGAGGGCATCGGCGGAAGTGGCGGAGCAGCTCCGCGCGCGGGCTTCGGCCCGTCGCCGGCGGGAAGCGGCGGGGGCTTCACGACGGCCTTCGGATGAATCGGAGCGGTGTCCTCCGCGCCTTCGCGGCTCGTCGTCCCCGGCAGCGGCGGTGCCGTTCCGACGGTGCGCCCGAACTGCAGCGGCGGCGGCACGCCCGGCCCGCCCTTCGGAAGCGAGGCCTCGAGCAGATCGCCTCGCGCCGCGTCGAGCGACTTCACGAGCTTCGCCATCGCGATCGCGCGCGGAAGGAACCCGCGGTCGAAGTAGCGCTGATAGGCGCGCGCGAACGCGTCGACGGCCTCCTTCGTCTGGCCGATGCGGCGGTACGATTCGCCGAGGCGTTGCGACCAGCGCGGCTCCTGCGGCTCGAGTTTCTCGAGCCCCACGAGCGCCTTCACCACGTCGTGCGGCTTGTCCTTTTCCGATGCCTTGTGCCAATCCGCGCGGAGCTCATCGAGTCGGTCCATGACCGCGCGATTGTGTCACCATTCGGGTGCCCCCAACCACCCGGAGTCGCGCGCTGCGCCGCGGCCCTGAGCGCGAGCAAGCGCGACTATTGCGCTACGGTGCGGGCGAAGCGCGCGCGCTTCAGCGTCGCTGCGGGGATCTCCGTCGGTGTCACGAGGATGCCACCGCCGATGTTGGACAGCGCGTGGAAGGACCCGCGCACCTTGCCCACCGCCTGGTGCGCGCCGTTCTCGAGCACGAGCTCGTCGGAGGAGCGGGCCAAGCCACCGTGGATCGTCGGCCCGGGCCGGAGCGTGCCGTCCTTCGCGACGTGGTACGTCTTCATCGCCGAAGGCGGCGGCTCGGTCACCTCGGGGCGCTTCTCCCGATCGACCTTCGCCATCCGGGCGTAGATGCCGGCGTAGGTGTAGTCCGAGACCCAGACCGGGTTGCAGTAGCTCATGAAGTCGTAGACCTCGTCGGGATCGACGAGCTTCCGCTGCTCGAGGTCCCACCCCCAGGCCCCGATGCTCGCGTCGTCGTACGGGTACTTCCGATCGATGGCAGCCGGGTTGCCGCAAGGCGCGTGCATCCGGCCCATCGCGTGGGCGAGCTCCTGGGCGAGCGTGCCGTGCAAGTGCTCCGAGTGGTAGCCGACGATCATCGCGGTCCGGAGCGAGACGTTCTCGGCGAGACCGACCGCGGGAGCGACCCCGAGAACGCATCCGGCCTCGCAGTACTCGCGCTGCGTCGCGGCCGGCACGAAGACGCCGACGTAGTAGACATCGTCGGCGGGCTTGTCGTCTTCGCGCGTCTCCATGACCGCATCGAGGAGCTGACTCCATCCCTCGCCGTCCCCTCGCACCACGAGCGGCCAGGCAACGACGTCGCGCACGGAGATGTCGACGGCGGTGACGGGGTACATCTTGTAGAGCGCCTGGCGGTAGCCCTCGATCGTGAGGTCATCCATCGCGGGCACGCGATCCGAGCCGTCCGCCTGGTACTTGATCGGGACGAACTTCACCTTGAGCGTCGGCTCGAAGGCTCCGACGTTCATCGAGAGCTCGCCCGTCGACGGATATCGGATGACGCTTGGATCGGCACCGCTCGGGTCGCGGATCTCGACGGAGAGCTGGGCACCCTGCGTCACCTGCTCGGCCTCGAGCTCCCAGTAGAAGGACGACGACAGGTCGCCTTCCTGGAACGCCCCGAGCGGGCGCGGTCCGCTCTGCAGCACGACGTCCGGCTGGCCGGGATTGCGAACCCGAAGCTCCGCGACGAGCTTCGGGACCTTGGTGCTGAGCGGGGCCTTCGCGTGCAGCCGAACGAGAGCGGGACGCTTCGCGATGACGGGCGCGTTCGGCACCACCGTCGCCCCCTCGGAGACGAGCGATACCTTCACCGCCTGGTAGACGGCGATCTGCTCGACCGAGACGAGCTCGCCGAAGGCCTGCGGCGCGACGCCGGCGTCGTCCGCCGCCCCGGAGCTGGGAACGCTCGCCCCATCACCACACGCCGCCATCGCTCCGAGGCCCACGACGGCGAGGACACGAAGATTGCGACGGACCATGCGCAGATTGACTCCTTCGAACGCCCGGTCCCTGCGCTCCCCAGAGCGCCGGGCGCGAGGTTCTTAGCATGAGGTCGTGGTACCGACGAGGACGCATCCCGTCCGCGAGCCGCCCCCAAAGCGTCTCCTTTGCCCATCGAGCTGGCATCGCCGAACGGTCGCGCGTGCTCGCGCGAATGCAGAAAGCGTGGTCGGTCGATCCGGACGACTCGCGCTCGGCGCTTGCCCCGCAGAACGTCGCGAACGAGACCGCCGACGACGAGTGACCCGCGACCGCGCTCGGCGGCTCGCCTCGGCGCTCACTTCGACGCCGGCACGCTCGCGCCCACCTCGTGGAGGAGGAACGTGAGCATGTCGGTAACCTCGTCGATCTCCGCCGCGAGCGGCGTGCCCATTCCGTGGCCCGTGCCCTCGCTCGCACGGAGGAGGATCGGTCGCTCCGACGACGTCGCCGCCTGGAGCCGCGCGGTCATCTTCCGCGAGTGATACGGGTCGACGCGCGGATCGTTCGCGCCGGTCATGAAGAGGACCGCCGGATAGGCCGTGTCGTCCTTCACGTTGTGGAGCGGCGAATAGGCGCGGAGCGCGCGGAACTGCGCCTCGTCCTTCACCGACCCGAACTCCGTGACGTTGAAGGCGCCGTTCGGACTTAGCTCGGTCCGGAGCATGTCGTAGATGCCGACGCCCGCGGCGACCGCCCGGAACATCGAAGGGTTCTGCACGAGCGAGGCGCCCACGAGGAGGCCCCCGTTCGAGCGCCCGCTGATCGCGAGCCGCTCCGGCTTCGTGTATCCGAGGTCGACGAGCGCGCGCCCACACGCAGCGAAGTCGTCGAACACGTTCTGCTTGTTCGTGAGGTTGCCCGCGCGATGCCACGCCTCTCCGCGTTCGCCTCCGCCGCGGAGGTTCGCCTCCGCGACGACACCGCCGCTGTCGAGCCAGATGCGGTAGGTCGCACGCATGCGCGGCTTGAGCGTCACGCCGAACCCGCCGTAGCCGGTGAGGTACGCCGGCAACGATCCATCGAGCTTCGCTCCGCGCTTGCGAAGGATGCTCATCGGGACTCGGGTTCCGTCCTTGGACACGCACGTCTCGCGCACGACCTCGACGTCACTCATGTCGTACGCGGCCTTCTTCGCGAGGGACGTCGCGACGAGGCGATGCTCGCTCGCGCGATAGAGGAGCCACTTCGGCGCCTCGACGAAGCTCTCGATACGGACGAGGAGATCCTCGCCGATCGGTAGCGCGGCGCTGACGCTCGACACCGGCGGAAGAGGCAGGACCGCAGCTGCGTGACCACGGGCACCCAGCGCGATCGTCGTCGGAGGCGGCGGAGGCGGCGGAGGTGGGGGCGGCGGCGACTTCTTCACGGGCTTCACGCCCTTCGCCGGCTTCGCGCCCTTCACCGGCTTCACGCCTTTCGCCGGCTTCGAGGGCCGGATCTCGCGCGCGAGCGGCTGCGGCTTCTCCCCGAGCGGGAATCGGCGGAGGCGCGACGGGCCGTCGGCGGTCTCGACGACGTAGAGCGCCCCCTTCGTGACGATCACGTCCTCGATGACCGCGTCTCCCTCGGGCAAGACATCGGTGGCGGACGCACGATCGAATGGCGGGGCAAACACGACGATCTTCCCGCGCGGAGCGTCCTTTCGCGAGACGGCGTACACCTTCCCGTCCGGCCCGAACGCGGCCGCCGAGAGCTCGTCCTCGAATCGCGAGAGGCGGAGCCACTTCCCGCCGTCGAGCACATGATGCTCGACCTCTCCGCCGTCCCCGTTCGAGACATGAGCGAGGATCCGCTTGCCGTCGTCGCTCCTCACGAGCTCCGTCTCGGCGATGCGCGGAAAGTCCTTCCCGATGGCGTACGTGTCGGCGGACTCGGGCGTCCCCAGCTTGTGGAACCAGACCTGCTGGTAGAAGTCGAGATCGACGGCCGACCGCTCGCCGTCGCGCGGATAGCGCGTGTAGTAGAGGCCGCTGCCGTCCGCGTTCCACGCGACGCTCCCGCCCGCCGTCCCGCCATGCACGCGCGCGATCGTCTCGCGACGCGCCTTACCGGTGGCGACGTCGAAGAGATGGATGTCACCGCTCTCGGATCCACCCTTCGACAGCGACACGGCGACGATGCGGCCGTCGGGGGACGGGACGAAGAAGTCGATCGTCGTCTTGCCGGAGGGGTCGATCGCGTTCGGGTCGACGACGACGCGCTCGCTCGCGACGTCCGGCGCTCTCGGCGCCGTCACCGGTCCGAGGTCGACGAGGATCGGCTGCTGCTTCGGCGGAGCGCTCTTCAACGCGAAGAGGCGACCGCCTCGGTGCTGCACGCCGACCCAGTCCGCCGAGGCAGCTCCGTAGATCGACGCCACTCGCGCGCGCACCGCGGCGCGCTCCGGGAGCGCGTCGAGCGTCGAGCGCGTGAGCGCATTCTGTGCATCGTTGAATGCCTGCACCTCGGCGCTCTGTCCGTCCTCGAGCCACTCGTAGTCGTCGGTGACGTCCGTGCCGAAGAAGGTATGGACGACGGGACGCTTCGGCGCCGGAACGGGAGGCACCCGCGCTCGGCGAGGTCGTGCCGGAGCGTCGTCGCGGGCGGCCCTCGCGACAGGTGCGTCGGCGCCGCTCGGCCGCGGCGATGCCGCCGGCGCACACGCAGCGAGCGCCACGAGCGCCCCGCCCAACGCGACCGACCTGCAACCGAGCGTGAGCTTCACTTGTCTTCGACCAAGGCACGCGCCGCTTTCCGGACCGGCCAGCCGTGATCGAGCGGCCCGTGACCGGCGCCGAAGCCCGGCGCGCGGAGCAGCGCCTCGCGGACGTACGCCCACGCTCGCGCGACCGCGTCCCGGAGCGGGAGCCCTTGCGCGAGCCCAGTCGCGCACGCCGACGCGAGCGTGCAGCCGGTGCCGTGCGTGTGGCGCGTGTCGATCCGCGCTCCCTCGAAGACCGCCTCGCCGCCCGGCCACATGAGGACGTCGACGACGTGCTCGCCGGCGACGTGTCCGCCCTTCATCATGACGGCCTTCGCGCCCATCGCGAGCAGCGCCTCGCCGGCGCGCCGGAGGTCGTCGGTGGTCTCCGTCACGAGCCCCGTCAGCGTCGCCGCCTCGGGCGCGTTCGGCGTCAGTAGCGCCGAGCGCGGGACGAGGAGCGAGGTGATCGCGCTCAGCGCTCGAGGCGGGAGGAGGGCTGCACCGCCCTTCGCGATCATCACCGGATCGATCACCGACGGGACACCGCCCGCATGATCGATCAGCCGCGCGACGGTCTCGACCGTCTCCACGTCACCGAGCATGCCCGTCTTGATCGCGTCCGCGCCGATGTCGTCGAGCACGACGCGGCCCTGTGCTTCGATCACGTCGACGGGGATCGGAGTGACCCCGGTGACGCCGAGCGTGTTCTGCACCGTGATCGCCGTCACCGCGGTGGCCGCGTAGCCGCCGAGCATGGTCACGGTCTTGATGTCGGCCTGGATCCCGGCTCCGCCTCCGGAGTCGGAGCCGGCGATGACGAGCACCCGGCCTCGGGGACCGGAGAACCTGGGACGTGATTCGAGCTTGGGGGAGTCCATATCGATGATCCGCTTCACCACTGCGCGGGAGCGTAGTCCTTGAGGAACTTCCCCCAGACGTGCGTGCCTGTGATGAGACCGGAGAAGAACGGATCGCAGACGCGCGCAGCGCCGTCGACGATGTCGAGCGGCGGCTGGAAGTCGTGCATCTCCTGCTTGCGCTGGGAGATCGCGATCGGATCCTCGTCCGTCACCCAACCGGTGTCGACTGCGTTCATGAAGATGCCGCTCGCCGCGTAGTCGGGCGCGCTCGTCAGCGTCATCATGTTGAGCGCCGCCTTCGCCATGTTGGTGTGCGGGTGCTTGTCCGTCTTGGTCCGGCGCGCGAACTGGCCCTCCACCGCGGACACGTTGACGATGTGCTTCTCGTCCGTCCGGTCTCGGGCCATCAGCGGCTTGAGCTTGCTGCAAAGGATGAACGGCGCGACCGCGTTGACGAGCTGGACCTCGAGCATCTCCGGCGAGGGAACGTCGCTCAGCTTGAGCCGCCAGCTGTTGATGGCGCGGAGATCGACCTGCTGGAGGTCGGCATCGGAACGCCCGGACGGGAACAGCTCGTGGTCGCGCGACGTGTCGTCGTACGCGCACGGGATCTGCGAGAGCGCCGCCGAGGCACGGATGCCGACCCCGGGTCCGTCGCCCCCGCGCCAGGCGACGAAGCCGGTCGACCCCGCCGCGGGGCCGCTGCCCTGCTCGAGCGCAGGCCCCGCCTCGACCGCCATCCCCGCCTTGCACTCCTCATGCGCGTGGAGGACCGACTGCACGGAGGACGGCAGCTCGGCGAAGGCGCGTCGCTCCATATCGAGCATGTGCGCGTAGAACGCCGCCGGGCGACGGACGGTCTGGGCCGCGTTGTTGATCAGGATGTCGAGACGCGACTCGGTCTGCGTGATGTAGCGCGCGAAGATCTCGACGCTCGGTGAGTGGCGGAGATCGAGACCGAACACCTCCAGGCGATCCTTCCACTTCGCGAAGTCGTCCTCGCGAGCGAAGCGCGCTGCGGCGTCGCGCGGAAAGCGCGTCGTGACGAGCACGCGCGCTCCCGCGCGGAGCATCATCAGCGCGGACTGGAAGCCGATCTTGATGCGCGCGCCCGTGATGAGGGCCGTCCGCCCCTCGAGCGACGCCGTCTGGAACCGCTTCGCATAATTGAGCTCCGCACACGACGGGCACATCGCGTCGTAGAAGAAATGGAGCCGGCGGTACTCCTCCTTGCAGACGTAGCAGTTCCGCGGCTGGAGCAGCTCCCGCACCTCGGAGCCCTCCGGCGCGCCGCCGACGAGCTGCGGAGGCGCGACGAAGACCTCGGCGCTGCGCACGGTCCGGATCTCGGTCGCAGCCTTTGCGGCGCGATCGTGCGCGACGAGCTCCTTGCGGGCCTTCTTCCGGAACGCCCTGCCCTTGACCCGGCTCTCCTCGCGCGTCGGCCGCGAGAGCCGCCCGGCCGCCATCAGGAGCCTGACCCGCGCCTCACGCTCCATCGTCGTCAGGCGCGCAGGGTCCCCGACGAGCGTCTCGAGCAGGGTGATGCAGCGCTCTAGCTCTTCCGGCGTGAAGGATGTAGCCGTGGTCATGTCCGGAGCCCTCTTTAGCGGAACTCGCGGCGCGACGCTTGTTGGCCTCGATTCCCGCGAGCCGGATTATGGTCGAGGCCATGTCGTGGCGGCGGATCGGTGCGCTCGCGCTCCTCGGGCTGACGCTACCGCCGAACCGCCAGGTCCTCCCGGACGAACCGCTCGAGCGGGGGCCGGTCCACCCGAGCGGTCCGCTCGCGGAGACGTGGACCCGGAGGACCGCAGAGGTCACCGCCCTCCGTGTTCGTCTCAACGGGCTCGGTGCCCGCACGCACGCGAACTGGGTCCTCTTCCGGCTCCCGATCGACACCACGCGGCATGACCGGCTCCGAGCCGTGCGCTTCACCCCGCGCAGCGCCTCGCCCACCGAAGTCGGCGCGTTCCGATTCGGTAGCGTGTGCGTGCCGGTCCCTTCCAACGGAGGCGTCGAGACCTGGGCCCTCTACACGGCATCCGGCATCGCCCGCACCGAGCGCTACCGCCGGCATCCGGCGCCGCCCACCGACGATCCGACGATCGCCGGCATCAACGTCCCGACCCGCGTCGCGAACCACGTCGCGTGCGGACGAGACGAAGGCGACCTCCTCGCCCCGGAGAACTGGACGCTCACGATCGAATGGGAAGAGCGGTAGCGAATCGCTCTCCACACGAGCGACGAGCGACGAGCGACGAGCGACGAGCGACGAGCGACGAGCGACGAGCGACGAGCACGCGATCCCGAAGCCGACGGGACCGCTCGCCGCGAATGCGCGCTGGCGAACCGGCGGACGGCTCGACGCCCGCGGAGGAGTCGAACGCGAGGGACGGTCTCCAACCGCCGGCGCGCCCGAACCTCAGCCATCTGACTCCGTTGCCGGCACTCCCCACGATTCGCGTCCGAGAGCATCAGCGATCCCCGCGCGTAGACGACTACGCGCTGGGGACGGCCTCCTCCGTTGCCTCGCCAACGCACGCGACCAGCGACCGGGGGAGCGCTTCGAGTTGCTCCGCAGGTGCCGTGACGATCCCCCGAGTCCGCGCCCCCACCCGCGGGATTTGCGCCACGAGCGATGGCCGAGAAGGCCTGAGAGCCGCCATCGGCAAAGTCTGCACCCGAGACTGCGAAGAGCGCTGCGCAGCCCTCACGATGACACGGTCCTGACGGAAAAATGTGTGGTTTCGCGCTTGCTCCACGAACCAGTCGAAGCTACCCCAAAGCCCGATGCTTCCGCGTAATCCGGCCGACTACCGCTCCCTGGTCTGGGCCCTCGCGATGCCCGTGGTACTCGTCGCGCAGCTCAGGAACCCGACGCTGCTGCCGTACCTCACGCCGCTGAGCCTCTACCTCGCGGTGGCTGCGGGCACGATGGTTCACAACCACCAGCACTGCCCGACGTTCACGTCGAAGCGTCTGAATTCCTTCTACTCGTACTGGCTCTCGATCTTCTACGGGTACCCGGTCTTCGCGTGGGTCCCGACCCACAATCTCAATCACCACAAGCACCTGAACCGCGAGGGCGACGCGACGATCACGTGGCGCCACACGAACCGGAACGTCTGGTACATCGCGCTCAGCTACTTCTTCGTCTCGGCGTACTACCAGTCGTTTCCGATCAAGGAGTACATCGCCAAGGCGAAGACCGCGAACCCCAGGCTCTACAGACAGATCATCACGCAGTATGTGGTCTGGATCGGAGCGCTCGTCGGAACGCTCATCGCGTCCGTCGCGCTGAACGGCGTGTGGGTCGGGTTCAAGGTCTGGATCTTCGCCTTCGGCCTCCCGACCCTCCTCGGCTCGTACTCGATGATGTGGTTCAACTACATGCAGCACGTGCACTGCGATCCGTGGTCGAAGTACAACCACTCGCGGAACATCACCGGGCGCGTGTTCAACTTCCTCGTGTTCAACAACGGCCTCCACACCGTGCATCACGCCAACGCCGCGGCGCACTGGAGCACCGCGTACGCGGAGCACGCGAAGATCGCCGACAAGATCCACCCGGACCTCAACTGGAGGAGCTTCTGGTGGTGGGTCATCCGCGGCTACGTCATCCCCGCGTTCCTCCCGCGCTTCGAGACGAAGCAGCTCGGACGGGCGCCGTTCGATCCGCCGGAGGGCGGCCGCGTCGCCGCCTCGCGCGGACAGACGCCGATGATCGACTCCGTCGAGGCGCTCGAGGCGGGCAACAACGCCCAGATCGCGTGAAGCCGTAGCGCGCGTCGCGCTTCACGAGCGATGCGCCGAACGAGGCACACGAGCGGGAAGGAAGGATCGGTCTCCGGTCCACCTTCCCGCTTCTCGTTTGTCGTCGCCCCGATTCGATGGTTGCTACGTGCCCTCCGCGTCGGGCTCGTCGTCGAGCTCGCCTTCGACGTCCCCGAGGAGCACGTCGATGTCCTCGTCCGCGAGGCCCGAGAGCGCGCTCGTGTCCGCGCCGACGATCGCCTCCGCGAGCTCCCGCTTCTGACGCTTGAGAAGCGCGATCTTGTCCTCGACCGTCCCGCGCGCGACGAGGCGGACGACCGTGACCGCGCGCTGCTGTCCGATCCGATGCGCGCGATCGGTCGCCTGGTCCTCCGCCGCAGGGTTCCACCACGGGTCGCAATGGATGACCGTGTCGGCCGCGGTCAGGTTCAGCCCGGCGCCTCCTGCCTTCAGCGAGATCAAGAACAGCGGCGCGGTCCCGTTCTGGAAGCGATCGACGACGGCCTCGCGATTGGTCGTGGAGCCGTCGAGATACTCGTAGGCGACCTTCGCCTGATCGAGGTCCTCGCGCCAGAGCGTGAGCAGCTCGACGAACTGCGAGAAGACGAGCGCGCGGCGCCCCTCGGAGACGAGCTCGCGGACGAGGTCGAGGAAGCTCGCGCGCTTCGCGCTGTCCTCCGGGCGCGCCTCCGGATCGACGAGGCGAGGATCGCACGCCATCTGCCGGAGCCGCAGGAGCGCGGTGAGGACGGCGAGCTGTGTCCGCGCGCCCTGCCGACGCTCCGGAGCCCGGCGAACGGCCTCGCGCACCGCGAGCGCAAGCGCGTCGTAGGCACGCCTCTGTCTCAGCCCGAACACGCACACGCGATCGATCTCGGTCTTCGGGGGCAGATCGACGAGCACCTCGGCCTTCGTCCTCCGGAGGATGAACGGTCGCACCGTCGCACGCAGCTCCGCGGCGACGGCGCCGTCGGGGCGGATTCCGATCGGGCGCTCGTAGCGCTCGTCGAAATCCGCCGCCGTCCCCAGCACCCCGGGGTTCGCGAACGTCATCAGCGACCAGAGCTCCGAGAGGCGGTTCTCGACCGGCGTGCCCGTGAGCGCGAGGCGCATCTCGGCGTCGAGCCGGCGCGCAGCCCGTGCCGTCGCCGACGCCGGGTTCTTCACGTTCTGCGCCTCGTCGAGGATCACGCAGCCGAAGCGCGTCTTCGCGAGCCGCGTCGCCTCACGACGGAGGAGACCGTACGTCGTCACGACGAGATCGTGCTCGTCGAGCGCCGCTTCTCGCCTCCCGGCGGCCGGCCCTGTCCACGCGATCGCGCGGAGCCCGGGCGTGAAGCGCTCCGCCTCGCGGACCCAGTTGCCGACGACCGACGTCGGCGCGACGACGAGCGCCGGCCGGGCGCCGCCGTCTTCCTTCCAGCGCGCGAGGAACGAGAGCGTCATCAGCGTCTTGCCGAGGCCCATGTCGTCGGCGAGGAGCCCGCCCGCGCCGAGCTCCTTCAGGAGCTGGAGCCACGCGAGGCCGACGAGCTGATACGGGCGCAGCGTCGTCTCGAGCCTCGAGGGGACGCACGCGCGCGGGCTCTTCGCCAGATCGCGCAAGCGAGCACGGAGTGACTCGGCGCGTGGATCGACCGCGACGGCGATCCGCGAGTCCGGCCGATCGGCGAGCTCGATCCACCGCGCGATCCGCCCGAACTGATGCGGAGGCAGACGCATCGCTCCCCTGCCCGCGTCGAGCGTGCGCGCCTCGTCGAGGAGCGCGGCGACGTCCTCGGAGATCCGCGCGAGCGTGCCGCCTTCGAGGACCACCCAGCGCCGGCCCTCCGCGAGCGCGCGATGCATCCGCGCCAGCTCGACACCGAGCGCGCCGGCGCGGAACTCGAGCTCGGCCTCGAGCCACCCCACCTCGGAGCTCACGCGGAGGTCCATCTGTACCGGCGGCCCGACCTTCGTGTTGGCGAGCGACTCCGCCACCAGCACCTCGAAGCGAGGCGAAGCCGACGCACGAAGGCGAGCGAGGCCCTCCTGCCACAAGAGGACCGCGCGTTCCTCCGATGCCATCAAGCCGCGCTGAGTGGCGGCGAAGCCGGCCTCGTGGACACGTGCGAGCGCCTCGGCCTCGGCCTCGACGTCACGACCGTCGCCGTCCTTCCGGTGTGCGGCTACCGGCACCTTGCCGATCGAGTACACGGCCATGAGGTCTCCGACCACGTCGAGCGGCGTGCCTGAAAGGCGCAGCTCGAACGACGGCTTCACGAGCGGCGGGAGACCGAAGACCTCGGGGGCCGGGAGCGTCACGCCGAGACCGCGGCCGCGGAGGAGCAGCGCGCGGCCCACGCGCTCCTCGTTGTCGCCTCCGAGCGGCAGCGAAGGCACACGGGCCATGCCGAGCGCGGCGTCGAGATCGACCTCGGACGCGACCTGATGGAACGCGTGCTCGGCCGGCTGCCAGAGATACGGGAACGGCCCCGCGAGGAGGAACGTCGTGCCGGCATCACCGACGAGCGCACCACCCTCGGTGAACCAGCGCGCAACGAGCCGATCGCCGTCACGCTCGACGCGCGGGCTCACGAGCTCACGCGAGAAGCGAACACGCGCCTTGAAGCGATTGGCGTAGAGGCCGATCTCGTCGCGCAGGAGATGCGCCAGGATCGACGCCTGCCCGCGCGTCGCGACGAGCACGTTCTTGTCGAGGTGGTACGGAGCCGTGAGCTCGACGAGCCTACGATGGCGCGGTGCGAGCCGCGCCGCGAGGACGTCGCGCGCGGGCACGAGCGCGCGATGCGTCGGCCGGCGATGCCGGAGGAGCAGCGCGGTCCTCGGCTCGGCGGCGGCGGCGGTGGAGATCGCGATCGCCTCGACATCGAGCTCCCACGCCTCGTCCAGCGTGCGCGAAGGAAGCCATGCGGAGAGACGCTCGCCGAGCGTGCGCTCCTCCAGCGCGCTCGCTCGCACCGCCGGGAGCTCGGAGGTCAGCGTCTCGGTCGGCACGCGCGCGGCGATCGCGGCGCGGAGCGCGGGATGAAACGCCACGTCGACGAGCAGCCACACGACATGCTCGCAGACGCGCGGATGCCGGCACGCGCAGGCGACGTCGAGCACTGCGTTCGGCTCCCGGACGCGCACCGACACGTCGAGCGGCGTCGAGAGGCGCTTGCCGCCGGGAGCAGCGACCACGCTCGCGACGAGCCGAGAGGCCGCGTCGAGCGCAGGGGCGCCCGCGTAGACCCGCGGCGCCGCGAGCGCCGCAGAGACGACCTCGGCGCCGAAGCGAGCATCGACGAGCTCGGGAGCGATCCTCGAGATCCAGGCGTCAGCCGGGGCGGTCACGTGCCGAGCATGCCCCTCGCGAGGCTCCGGCCGCAACCGCAGAGCGCCGCCCGGCTCTCCTGCTCGAGCTCGGCGGCTCACGAGCTCGAGGGACTGCCGACGCGTCGCCCGGTCACTTCTCCTTCTTCGCGTCCTTCTTCGGGATGCCGCCGCGCGGAGCGACGTCCTCGATCTTCTTGCTCGCCTCCTTGTAGCGACGGCGCATCTCGGCGGCGAGCTCGGGCTCCTTCTTGATGAGGTCGGTCTGCTCGCGCGGGTCCGCCTCGAGGTCGAAGAGCGAGAACCGGACGTCGTTGCCGAACGCGATCAGCTTCTTCCGCCCGTAGATCAGCGCGCGGCGGCGTTCGTTGTAGTCGTCCTCCGGAAGGTCGACGATGACGTCGCGCTCCTCCGCCTCCCCGCCCGCGAGCTCCTTCAAGAGGCTCTTGCCCGGGAGCGCGGGGACGTTCTTCGCTCCGAGGAGCTCGACGACCGTGGGCGCGAGATCCGCGTGCCCGCGTGCCGCCGCGATTCTGCGCGGCGTCACGCCCGGAACGTAGAAGAAGAACGGGACGTGCACGAGCTCCTCCCAGACCTCGTGCGCGTGGCGGTAGATGCCGTGCTCCCCGAACGCCTCGCCATGATCGGCGGTCACGATGATCGCGGTCTTCTTCGCCCACGGCTGCGCCTCGACGAAGTCGAGCAGCTTGCCGATCCAGAGGTCCGTGTAGAAGACCTCCTCGTCGTAGAGATCGCGTGCCCGCTTGCCGAACTTCGGGCTCTCCTCGTGCGCCTTGTACTGGTCGTGCGGGTCCATGTAGTGGAACCACGCGAAGAACGGGCGCTCGCCGCCGTCGGCCGGAGCGGAGACGTTCTTCAACATCTCGATCGCGAGCGGCGTGAGCTTGTCGCTCGTGACGTATGGATCGGTCTGGTAGTCGAACGTGATGCCGGGCACGATCTTCCACGCCGCGAAGCCGGTCTCGAAGCCCGAGGTTCCCGGGGCGAAGTACATGTGCGCGTGACCGCCGACGCAGGGGATCCCCTCGGCGGCCAGGTGCTTGCACACGAACTGATCCGCCGAGAGATATCGCGTGAAGAACGATCCCGTCCGCACCAGCTCCGACGGGTAGCGGCCCGTGAGCATGCCGGGGACGCTCTTCGACGTGAACGACGACGTCGAGTAGCCGTTGTCGTACGAGACCGACCGCGCGTGGAGCGCGCTCAGGCGCGGCGCGATCGGTCGCTCGTAGCCGGCCCACGGCATGTCGGCGCGCAGGCTGTCGATCGTGAGGAGGAGGACGTTGTACGGACCGCCCGCGAGGGCTGCATCGGCACGCTCGGGCGCGCCTCCCGCGTCGCCCGCGTTCCTGGCGACCTCCTTCTCGACAGGCTTCTCCGGAGCGGGCGCGCGCGCCGCGTCCTCGACGCGCTTCTCGGCCTCCGCCTCCTTCTTCGAACAACCGCTACAGCCCAAGAGCGCGACCGTCACGGCCGCCGCAAGACACACTGCACGCATCGCGACCACGTCTAGCACGCCATGCGCGGCGCAGACGAAGCTAGCGTCACGGCGCGGCGCAGCGCCTTGCCACGCCGCGATCCGAGACGTCCTTTCGGGCACGAGGGGATCTCGCGCGTGCTCCTCGCCGACTTCCGTCGCGAAGTGGTGGCGCGACCTTGAAGCTGCGCAGAAAGCCATCAAGCCCGAGGAGGGTGCATCTTCTCCGAAGCCGTCCACCGACGAGCGTGGCGCAGGTCGTTGCCTACGCCACGGCGGTTCGCGCATGCGAAGCCGTGCTCGTCCATCCGCGACCGATAAGGTGGAATGCTCGCGTCGGCCCCGTGCACGTTCGTGCACTCGGCGTCCGCCTCGATGACGATGTCAGCGCTACTTCTTCGCGCGCTTCTTGCCGCCCCCGGCAAAGTAGGTCGTTGCCCTCTTCTGTCCGGACTTCGTCAGGGCGCCGCTGTTCAAGCCCTCAGCGAGCGGTCGCGGAACCTCCCGCGTGTCGAGGTTGAGGGCGGCCTTGATCTGCTCCGCACGGAGCCCCTCGGGATGCTTCGCCAGAACGGCCACGATCTGCTCGAGCGTCCGCGCGATGTCGTCAGCCGAGCGGCGACCGAGCCGGCCGGCCTTCTTCGAGACCTTCTTGGCGACCTCCGGGGCGGCCGTGGTGGCCCCGTTGGTCTTCGCGCGAGGTGCGCGAGGAGCAGTGGCCTGGCCTCCCGTGATGCTCACCAGTTCGTCGAGGCTGGCGCCCCGGAGGGCCTGAACGATGGCGGCGGCGAACTCGTGGGCGTGGGCTTCGATCGTCTGACGGAGAGTGGACATGCACCACTCCTACCGTTGGATCGATAGTGTGGACAACCACTATTGATATATTCGGGTGGCTTCACCCCGCAGGCGTGGTCAACTGCTGGACCCCGGCCGGTAGTCCGGGCCGCAATGAAAGTCCTCATTGGTTGGTCCAAGTCCACGAGCCGCAAGGCTGCTGCAGCCCTTCGTGAGTGGCTGACATTGCCGCCCCCCTCCTCGCCGCGAGGAGAACGAACAGACGAACGCTCGGACCGACACGGGCGGCGCCGTCCACCAGGCGGCGGTAGTCGCGCACGGGGGCTTCGCTTCCCAGGGGGCGGCGGCGGCTGAATTAACGGCGTCACCCCCGCGCATAGTCGAACCGAGGGGAGCACCAAGTCCTCAATCGATATCCCCCACGCCGACCGTTGTCGACGTAGCGAACGGGGACCAACATCCCTTCGTCGAAGCTCGTGACGACCACGCCCCGTGCAGTTGGGTCGCGCGGCGGGATGATCCGCGCTCGACAGTTTGACTACGATGAGCCCGTGACCATCGAAAAGACGTCTGCGAAGTCCGTCGTGGCTGCGCTCGCCGCGAATGCATTCGTGGCGACGCTCAAGCTCGTCGCGTTCGCGTTCTCGGGCTCAGCGTCGATGCTGTCGGAAGCCATCCATAGCCTGGCCGACACGGGCAATCAGGTGCTTCTCTTCGTCGGTCTTCGTCGCAGCGCCCGGCAGCCGGACCGTGAGCATCACTACGGTTACGGTGGCGAACAGTTCGTCTTCGGGCTCCTTTCGGCGTCCGGCGTCTTCTTCATTGGCTGTGGCGTCACCGTCTACCACGGCATCATGGGCGTCCTCTCACCACGCGAACCGAACCTCGGTCCCGTGACATTCGTCGTGCTCGGCGCATCCCTTCTCGTCGAGGGAGCCGTCCTCGTCTATGCGGTCCGTACCTCGCTCCGCACCGCCGGGAGCATGCCGTACCTGAAGTATCTGCGTAGGAAGGCCGATCCGGCAACGCTTGCCGTACTGCTCGAAGATGGTGTCGCCGTGTTCGGCCTGCTGTTGGCAACCGCAGGCATCGGACTGACGTACTGGACCAAGCAGCCTATCTGGGACTCGGTCGGGTCGATCCTAGTTGGTCTGCTTCTCGGCGGCGTTGCCCTCTTCCTCGTCATCGAGAATCGGGGTCTGCTGCTGGGTAAGGCCGCGCCGCCCGAAATCGAAGCGAAGTTCGCCGACGTGCTGCGGTCGCGGCTGAGTGTGCATCTCGTACGCGACGTCAAATCGCGACAGCTCACGCCCGCCGAGTACATATTGAAGGCAGAGATTACGTTCGCCGAGGACTTCATCGCGGATCGACTCGAAGAGGTCGCTCCCCGCGAGCCGGACGCGTTGAGCGGCGCCTTCCGGCGTTCAGCGCTCCGCGCAGTGGCCTCTGCTGCGACGCGCGTCGTTGCGGAGGAGATCGATGCGATCGAGGATGCCGTGCGCGCAGCAATCCCTGAAGCGAAGCACATCGACCTCGAAGTCGATCGCGGCCTACGCGAGGGCGGACCACACTCCAGGCGCGATGGCCCCTGAGCTTCCGAGCGGCGCTCCCACGAGGAGACTTTCGTTCCGACGCTTCGCGACGATGGGGGTGAGCCTCTCCACGCTCTCGGACTAGCATCGTGATGGACAGGCGAGGACGACGCTTCGAGAAGCTGACGCCGCCGTCAGGTAGACACGGAGAGGCTTGACCGGACTCTCGGCGCTGGCGGACCGTGCGGGCGTGAAGTTTCGGCTCATCGGACCTGCTCTGCTCATCGTCGCGTCGACGGCGGTCGTCGTTGCAATCACGTTCGTTGCCCAGCTCATCACGGGACGGCTCCTCGAGACGGCCCACACCGGCGACTATGAGCTGATGCGGCGCGCATTCAGCCGAACGCTCAAGTCGATGTCCGACGAGGCGTCGTTGGACGCGGAGCTGTTCGCCAATATTCCGAGCGTGCGCGCGGCATTCATCGAACGCGACCGACAGAAGCTTCTCGGTCAATCCGAGCGCGCGTACAAGCTGCTGGAGGAGAAGTACGACATCGACCAGGCGCAGTTCCACACCCCGCCGGGCGTATCGTTCTTGCGTCTCCACAGCCCGGAGAGGTTCGGCGACGACCAGACGAGCTACCGGTCGATGCTCGCCGAGGTCCACCACGAGAGGAGTCTACGCAAGGGCGTCGACATCACCCGAGCGGGTCCAGCGGTCTTCGGCATCGTGCCGATCCTCGACGATGCGGGGAACCTCGCCGGCAGCTTCGAGGTCGGACTCGAGCTCGGCCCGATCCTCGACGACATGAAGACCCAGTTCGGGGTCGAAGGCGCCGTCTTCTTCCATGAAAAGCAACTCCAGGAAATCTCGACGGACCTTCCCCCCGATGTGGTCAGCTCGAAGAACCGCATCGGGAAGTACACGCGATTCCACGCCACGGACGCCAAGCTCGCTACCGCCCTCGTCACCGATGGCGATATCGACATACGGGCACCGACGAGTTACGAGAGGACTGTCAGCGACGTCCCATACGGCGTGCAGCTGATTCCGCTCTACAACTACGCCAACAAGCAGATCGGCGTCGTCGCGCTCGCGATGAGCTTCGAGGAAGACAACCGGCTCGCCCGGCACACGCTCGTCTGGCAGCTCCTCGTTGCGGTCTTTGCGATCATCCTGATGGCCGGCGTCATCGTCGTCGTGATCCGCGGCGCGCTCGTGTCGCCTCTCGCGTCGATCACCGAGCGTATGACCGCGCTCGCCGCGGGTAGCGCGGCGAGCTCCATTCATCCACTCGACAACCACTGCGAGGAGCTGCAGACGTTGGCAAAGACCTACGAACAGCTTTACCGGCAGAGGAACTCGTGAAGCGGCGCTCTGCGCTCCCTGCCCTGTGGAGGACTCCACGAGGGCACGGAATGACCGCTTTCTGACGTTCCGACCGTCCCTCGACGATGAGGTGACGCGGGCGACGCTGCGCCGAGAGATCGAAGCAAGAATCGAGGTTCGTCGCGCCCGTCGCCCAGCCCATTTCCTCGCCGCATCGAGGGCAGCGAGGGGAGCCTCTCAGCGCCGTCGTCGTCACGACGGACGCTCCTACTTCTCCTTCAGCGCGCAGTGCCCCTTGTCACACCAGACCTTCCGCTCCTGGCAGGTCGGCGGCGCCTTCGTCCTGAGCGCGGCGCACTCGTTCTCGTTCCACTTCTTGCACTGACCGTCCTTCACCTTCTGGAGGGTCTCGTTCCACTCCTTCTCCTCCGACTTCGGGATCGCTCCGGTCGTGCAGGTGAAGCCGCACGCGCGTCCCTTGATCGGCATGCAGTCCGCGTCCTTCTTGCACTGCTTGTCGACGGCGATGCGCTCCGCATCGAGCGAGCTGTTCGCATCGTCGACGAGCGCATCGCACTCCGCCTGCTTGTCCGGCTTCGCCGAACCGCCGGCATCGGCCTCTGCAGCGGCTGCCGCCTCGGGCACCACCGCCGGCGCGGTCTCCACCGGCGCCGTCGCGATCGGCGCGGTCGGCTCCTTCTTCGGCTCCGAGCCGCACGCCACGACCGTGGCCGCTGCCGACACTACGACGAGGACCGCATGGCCCACCCTCACTCGCACGCCCTTCTTGTATCCGGTCATCATTGCCGGCCAGCGTCGCACGACTCGAGGGGCCGTCGGGGCAAGAAACAGCGCGGTGCCAGTCTCGAAAACGGCTCGACACGCAGAAGTGAACCGCCGGCAACTGCCTTCGAAACACGCTCGTTCCGGCGTCTGAAGCAACCTTTGCTCTCTCCGTCTCGTGTTAGGAATGAACGTGACGGAGGGCTCCTTTGAAGCGACTTCTCGCAGCGGCCTTGGTAGCGGGGGTCTGGATCGGATGCGCGGCCACGGGCGCGCGTGAGCCGCTCGCCGAGTGCAGCCCCGGCGAATCGCGGGCGTGCACCTGCGCCAACGGCATCGTGAGCACGCAGACGTGCAAGGACGTCGACCGCACGTTCGGCGATTGCGTGTGCACGGCGCCCCTCCCGGAGGCGAGCGTCGAACAGCCCGATCCTCGGCTCTGCTCCTCGATGGACGGCGGACGCAGGGACGGCGGGTCGGCCAAGAAGTGCCAGGTGTGCGACTTCGATTTCGATCCGTCGGAGGCGACGGTCTGCCCGGTGGCTCCGGCGTGTGCAAACGGCAGCCTCGGCGCTCCGGCGAATCCACTCCTCCGCGCCGATCTCACCGTCCACACCGACAACGGGAAGCCGGTGACCGACGCAGGTGACGCCGGCGATGCCGCTGCTCCTCCCCCGTCGCCGCCGAAGGGAACGTGTCTCGATCCGCAGCTGCGCATCCGCCTGCAGAAGCTGAAGATCCACGCTGGCGGCGGCGAGGGCTACTGCATCGTCGAGGCGAACGACGGCGTGACGTCCGAAGCCGCGGTCACGATGAAGACGAGCAACCTCAAGGCCGGGGACGAGTTCCCCTTCCCCGTCGGCCAGGGAATGCTCTGGGGCCAGGCCCAGCCCGAGTGCACGTCGAACAACCTGACGCTCACCTATTACTGCTTCAAGGTCGTCGACAACGGCGCCTGGACGGCGGCGCTGAAAGCGATGGGCGACACCGCAACCGCGATCGGCGGCAGCCCCGCAGGCAACGGCCCCTACGGCTGGGCGTTCGGCCTCGGCGGCGCAGCGGCCAATGCCGCCGCCGCCGCGATCGGCGCCGCACAGAAGGACGAGAATCGGATCAAGGTGCAGCAGACGATCCCCGTCTCCAGCTTGCTCGATCTCGCCAACGGCCGAACCTGGTCGATTCGCACCCGGGTGAAGGACGGCTGCAACCTCTTTGGCTGCAGCCGGGACTACGACTGGGAGCTCACCGTCCAGGCGTGGGGTTGCGCCGACCGCCTACCGGAGACGAAGTAACGCGAGCTCGCTGTGCTCGTCTTGGGTGGTAGCCTTGGCGCATGATCGTCGCCCGCGCATTCACCCTGAGCCTGCTCGTCCTCGGTCCGATGGTTGCAGCATGCACGGGTGGAGCGGCTTCGTCAACCGAGCCCGGCGGCGAGCGACCCCAGGTCGCCAGCCCGCAGGCGATCTTCGAAGGGCGGCTCGAGAGCGACGCCGACGACGGCTGCAAGAGTGCGGGCCCGCTCTTCACCGTGGGGTCGTTCGGCAAGCCTCAGGACGCGGACGTGGCGCAGCCGATCAAGGACGGCGTGAGCTTCGAACAAGGGACCGTACGCCTCTCCTGCTCCGTCACCTCGTCCGGCGCGAACGAGCACGACGTCACCGGCGATCTCGCGCTCTCCGGGACCAACGGCGGCCGCTTCCAGATCGCCGGCAAGCTCACGGTCACGGGCGAGCAGACGGGCGTCCGCGTCGTCGTCACGAGCGGTACCGGCGAGACGTACGAGCAAGCGGACTGTACGGTCAGCTACTCGACAGGCAGCCAGAGCGTCGCCCCCGGTCGTGTCTGGGGCGACGTCGTCTGTCCGAAGGTGGTGAGCGCGTCGAATCAGACGTCGTGCCGCTTCGTCGGCCAGTTCCGCTTCGAGAACTGCGTGCAGGAGTGAAGCTCGATGCGCCCGACTTGGGGCGGACGAGCGACACCTCGTAGATCGAGCCGCCCCGACGCTGTCCCGTAGAACGCGCCTCGTAGCCGAGATGCGTTCCACGGGCCCGTTTCGTTCCGGCACGCTCGAGCGACGAAGTCCTTCGAGCCTCGTCCTCCTTCGAGCCGAGGTCAGAGAACGAGGTTCTCCGGATTCGGCGTCACCGTCTGGAGGTAGTGACCAGGGGTGCCGGCTGCGGGCAGGCCGGGAGCGCTGACGGATCCCGAGCCACCGTCGCCGCCGCTTCCGCCGCCACCACCACCACCGCCGCCGGCGACGACGGTCTGGCTCGCGCCCGTGGGCGCGGACGTTCCGCCCGCAGCGCCGCCGTTCACGTCAATGGTGCCCGTGACTGCGGGCGCGGAGCTCGAGAGGAGGTGGACGATTCCGCCTCCGCCTCCGCCTCCGCCCCCCTTGCCTGCGCCGCCCACGTTGTTGCCGTCGCCGCCTCGCCCTCCGGACGCGCGGACGGCACCGCCCACCATCACCCCCGTCTTTCCGACGACGACGACCACGCCTCCCGCGCCGCCACCGCCGCCGGGCGTGTTCGTCTGCGTGCCGCCCGCTTCGCCGGCGGCGATGATCGAGCCGCCCACGGGCACGCGGACGGTAACCTGCGCGACGATCGCCAGCGAGCCCGCGCCCCCACCGCCCGGTACGCCGGCCGCCTTCGCGCCAGCTCCGCCCCCCTTGCTCCCGGGCCGGACGAGGTGTGCCGACTGGAGCGCACTGAGCCCGCGACCGGCCTGCGGCTCGCCCGCAGGCGCCTTCGCGACTCCGGGCTCCGCCGCGCCTGCGCCGCTGTCCTCGCTGCCGGTGGCGACGATCAAGTTGCCGGAGATCGTCACGTCACCCGTGGCGCGGATGACGACACCGCTCGGGACGACGAGCGTGCCGGCGATGGTCACGTTGGTGAACTGGAGGTGCTGCCGGCCAGCGAGCGCGTTGTAGCCGGCGGTCGTGGTCAGATCGAGCGTCGAGCCGACGGCGACGTTGAACGCACCGCCCGATCCATCTCCGAAGACGCCCGTCGCGCCGCTTGGACCTTGCGATCCTTGTGGCCCCGTCGGTCCCGTCGATCCCTGCGCGCCCGCGCTGCCCGGCGCCCCCGGGTCGCCCTGCGGCCCCTGCTGCCCCGCCGGCCCTTGCGCACCCGCCGGCCCCTGCTCGCCCGCTGGTCCTTGCCCGCCCGCTGGTCCTTGCCCGCCGGCCGGTCCTTGCCCGCCGGCCGGTCCTTGCCCGCCTGCCGGTCCTTGCTCACCGGCAGGCCCTTGCGTGCCCGCGGGTCCCTGCGTGCCCGCGGGTCCTTGCGGGCCCGCTGCGGCTGCACCCTCACCTTGGTCCCCCGGCGGCCCCGCCGGTCCTTGCGGGCCTGTCGCCCCTTGCGGGCCCTCACTGCACGCCGATACGAACAGCAACGCCATCATCGGCACGGTACGAAGCAACCGCGCCGCGGTGCCGTGCGAAGCCTCTTCACATCAACCATTCGGGGGATCTCCTCGTCGTTGGACCTATCGTGAGGTCCGGAGTCTACGCGGCGTCCTCTCGTTGCTGCTCGACGTCCCCCGCCCGTGCTCTGTGAGCGTTCGAACAGCACGCGCCTCGACCTATTTCAGTTGGGTCGCCCCCCACCGTCAAGGTGATGCCGAACGCGATCATGACGGAGCTCTCGACGAGCAAGTCGTCCTCGAGCCCACACCGCGCCGCGCGACCGGCGCCTCAGCGCGTGCAGCGCGCGATCATCCGGAGCGTCGACTCGCGACGGCCACCCGACGCGCCCTTGAAGGGATCGTCCGGCCCCTCGATGATGCCCTTCACGCGCGCGAGCGCAGGCTGATCATCGAGCGCGCAGGCAGCGACCGCGCGCTGGCGGATCGTCTCGCGGGCGATCCGCGGCGTCGGAAGCGGTCCGGCGAGCGCGTCCTCGAGCGTCGCCGCGCCCTTCTCGAAGAAGCCGCGTTGAACGAGGTTCCGTCCGACGAGATAGCTCGCGAGCGGCGAGCGGCCGTCCGGCGTCGCGGCGGGCCAGCGGCCGAGCGCCGTGGCCGCGAGGAAGATGTCGGGCCCTCGCTTGTCGTCGCCGAGCAGTAGCGCCTGGATCGCCTCACGCGCGGCCGGGTCCTCGGCCCCGAGCTTCTTCACCTCGAGCGTCCGCGCTGCGTCCTCGTCGAGCGCACGCTCCGCGAGGCCTTCGTAGCGCTTCTTCGCGCTCGCGAGATCACCGTCGACGAAATCGGCGTCGGCGAGCGCTTCCTCGGCGCGATCGCGCCACGTGCGCGGGACGTCGTTCCGCGACGCAAGCGCCTCGAGCTCGCTCCGCCCCTTTTCGCGATCGGCGTGGCGGCGCATCGTCTGCGCGCGCCAGTGCCGCGATGCGTAGTCCGCCGAGTCCTTCGCGAGCGCTTGCTCGTAGAGACGGATCGCCTCTTCGAAGCGCTGCGTGTCGCGGCAGACGTCGGCCTCGCGCCGCGTCGCGTCCACGACGTGCGGGCATCGGCGGCCGAAGAGACCGGGCCGGGTGAACCTCGCACGCGCGAAGCTCTCGGCCTCGGGAGGGAGCGGCACCGTCGTCAGGTGAACGCGAAACGCGGCGTCGAGCTCCGACCAGGTCTTGCCGGTGAGCGCGGCCACGTCGCCACCGCCGTACCAGGTGCGTACCGTCTCCATCCCCCACCGAGCGCCCATCCACGAGATGAATGCCCCCGCGAGCGTGTAGCTCTTCGCGGACGCATCGCCGAGGAAGCCGAGCCCGAAGACGCGCTGCATCGACGGGAGGATCCCGATCTCCATCATCGCGCGCGCCCATTGCTCGTCGGTGAGGTCCTCGTCGTCGGGTGACGCCGCGACCGCGATTCCTTCGATGAGCCCCGGATTCGGGAGGTAGCCACCCGCGTCACCAGCGATGCGGAACGCGCCGCGACCGAAGCTCCCCGCGATCACGTGCGCGAGCTCGTGCCCGAGCACGGGATGTGGATACGACCCGAGCTGGAGGTACACCTCCTTGCGCCACGGCTTCGCGATGTACGTGTGGGCGGCGCCCATGAGGCGCTTCTTGTCGCCGTCGTCGCGGAAGAAGAACGCGCGGATGCGCTCCGGTCCCTTTGCGCCGAGCCGCGCTTCGACTCCGCGGACCTGCTCCTCGCAGTCCTTGAGGAGGAGGTTCGCCTCCTGCTCGCGCGTCGTCGACGGGTAGACCACATCGCAACGCTCGCCATGCTTCTCGGCGCCGAGGTCAGAGGCGATCGACTCGGTGGTGCTGAAGTGACCGAGCGAGGCGCCGGCGAGCGCGAGCCCGACGCTCGCCGTCATGGCGATCAGCCCGAGGGCGGCGCGCGCGCGCGTCCCCGAGGTACGAAGGTCGAGCACGAGGCCGAACTGCTGCTCGTCGTCACGGCAGAGGACCGACCCGAAGAGCGCGGCCGACGTGAGCGTGGCGAGCGAGCCGAGCCGGTACGTGAGGAGCGACGTGCCCGCGTCGATCACCGTGTCGTAGAGCGTCCCGCTGAAGTAGCCGACGAACGGATCGAAGGCGAAGATCATCGGCGACGAGTAGAAGCGGTAGAGGCTCGCAACGACGCCAGAGACCGGAGCCGCGAGTGCGAGCAGGGTCGCGACGAGGCGCACGCGGCGTACGCGCCCTCGCGCCACGAGCGCGCCCGTGAGCTCTCCCGCGGCAGCGCCCCAGACGCCGCCGAGCACGCCACCGATCCCGGCCGTGAGCGCGAAATACAGGAGCGCGCCCCAGAGCTCGCAGATGCCGACGCGCGCGGCATGGAGGAGCGCCGTGAAGAGCGCGAGCGCGACGTACGCGAGCCCGGCGAGGACGCCGCGGGTCACCGAGGCGAGCGGCGAAGGCGAGCCGCGCCGCGCGCAGTCGATCGCCGTCGCGATCGCAGCCGCGGAGGGGACGATCAGCCCCGCAGCGAGCGCCTGCTCGTAACCGGGACCGCCGAAGAGCGGCAGAAATCCGATCGCGCCGAGCGCTACGGTGACGACGATCGCGCCGATGAGATACGGGCGCGAAAGTCGGCGAAACACGGCCCGTTCATAGCACAAGGATCGAGACGTGTTCTGGGTCGCCGCCGCCCCGAAGCTGCGGCGGCGGCGCGGTCAAAGCACCGCGCGCGCAGCTCGAAAGCTTCTACGACGGGCCACCCATGAATGGCCGAGCTCGGGCGAAGGCCTCTTCACCGTCATCGGCGGCCCATTGCGGTACGAGACTCGTGCAACTCCACGGCTCATGCCCTCACCGCGAAGACTCATCTGGGCAGCGGCACGGTCTTCTCGGGTTCCCACTCCCAAGACTGAGACGGCGACGCCTCCCGCACGGGAGGAAACCCCTGAGAGGTCGCGGCCCCTTGGCGTAGAGTTTTCTCGAACGCCTTGGGACCGGACGGCGGCGCGCGCAATCGAAGGTGGAGGTCGACGACGGCAGTCCGCGCGTGGATCGCCTGCGCTGCGTGGGCGACGACGGCCGGCGCGGCTCCATTCGACCTCGCCTGGAGCGCTCCCGAGGGCTGCCCCTCGCGCGAGGAGATGGTCGCGGCGACGCGGACCAGGCTCGGCGAGGACGAGACCGAAGCTTCACCGGACCTCTTCGTGCGCGGCACGGTGTCCGCGGACGGAGAAGCCTTCGTCGTCACCTTCCTGGTGAAAGACGCTACGGGAGCGGAGGTCGGCGAACGCGAGCTACGCGTGAAGGGCCACGAGTGTCGGGCGATCGAAGAGCCGGCGGCGCTCGTGCTCGCCACGATGATCTCCGTCGTCCGCCCGTCGTCGTTCGAGCCGGCGCCGGTCGGACCGCCGGAGCCGAGCGCGGCCGTAGAGGCGACGTCCACTGCGCTACCGCCCCCCCCGCCGTCCCCTCGCCGTCCGCCCCCAGGTCCGGCCCGAGCAGCGCTCGCTGCAGATGCGGAGCCCACGCTCCCTTCGCTGCGCGCGCTCGGCGCGGTCGGGGTCGCGTCGGTCGGGATCCTTCCGCAGGCCGGCGGGGGCGTAGGCTTGCGGACGAGCTATTGGTTGCGCTCGCGCTTCCTCGTCGCGCTCGAAATGAGCTTCGAGGCCGGCGCGTCCGTGCGCGCCGGACGGGGTGTGGTCGCGTTCCAGCTCTTGAGCACGACGGCCATGGCCGGGGTCACGATGCTTCGCGCCGCGAAGGTCGAGCTCGTGCCCGTGCTCGCCCTTCGTGGAGGCATCCTCCGGACGGCCCCCAGCGGATTTCAACTCGTGAAGGCGGCGGCCCGCCCGATGGCGCTCGCGGGCGGAGGTGTGCTCGTACGAGCACCGCTCGCGCCCCGCGTGCACTTCGAGATCCTCCCTCAAGCAGAGGTCGCCCTCGTCCGGGACGTCTTCGAAGCGACCGAGGGCAGGAGGACGTTCCGCCTGCATCAATCGTCGCTGCTGGGAGCCCGGCTGACGGTTGGTATTAGTTACGAGTTTCCATAACTTATAAAAATCGACAGGCCACGCTTAGAAAAACTCAGGGCACGAGCACTATAGCCCGCTGTGAACGCATCGCTCGTTCGCGTCATCAGCAGCGCGCTGGAAGCCCCTGAAGGCGAGGCTTCCACGCCCATGACATTCGAAGCTCTCTTTCACGGCTACATCGACTTCGTATGGCGTAGCCTCCGACACTTCGGCGTCGCGGAAGGGGACCTCGAAGACCAGACCCAGGAGGTCTTCCTCGTCGCGCATCGTCACCTCGCCGATGTGAAGGTCGAACACCCACGGGCCTGGCTCTACGCGATCACGCGTCGATGTGCCGCCGCGTATCGACGTCGAAGCCACCGGCGGCACGAACGCACCGTCGAAGAGGTCCCCGAGAGCAGCCACAGCCGTGACCCGGCCGCCGGGATGGAGGTCGATCGGCTGGCGTCCGTGCTCGAGACGCTCGACGAAGACAAGCGGACCATCTTTCTCCTCCACGACGTCGAGGAGATGCCCATGCGCGAGGTTGCCGAGGCCGTCGGCTGCCAGCTCTCCACCGCGTACGCGCGCCTCTACGCAGCGCGCCGCGAGCTCGCCAAGGCGATCAAAGAGGCTCCATGAAGACTGTTCCCACCGATTCTCCGACGAGTCCTGGCGACGCCGACGCGGGAGAGCTTCAGGAGCTCGTTCGCACGACGCGAAGCCGCACGCCGAGCCCCGACGCCGTGCAGCGGATCGCCAAGCGGCTCGTCGCTGCGGGCGCGCTCGATCCGGCATCGCCATCGGAGACCTCGCGAGTCGCCGGCCCCACGGCGACGGCCCGGGTCGCGAACAAGGTCGGCTACTACTACAAGGCTGGTGCGTTTGCGCTCGCCGTTGCCGCAGGCTCGCTGCTCGCGTGGCGCGCCACGTCCACCTCGACCTCGGTCGAGGCGCCGCTCATCGCGCCGGCCGCCGGTCCGGCGACGCAGGAGCGAGTCGGTCCGTCCGGCAACATGCCGAACACGGGTGCACCTGAAGCGCGGCCTGCGAGCGGGACGGGCGACAGCGCACCGAAGCGCGGTGGCGACGCCATCGCCGCGGTCTCGATCGACGCGCTACCGTCAGCGGCGCCGAAGCCGCGTGCCGCGACGGCAGGTTCGGACTCGACGCCCCGCCGGGCGTCCGAGGGCAGCACGGCAAAGACGTCGACCCCGGAGCTCTTGCTCGTCCGCCGTGCGCAGGACGCGCTCACGTCGAACCCTGCGCGAGCGCTTTCCCTGGCCGACGAGCATGCAGCGCTGTTCCCGAGCGGCGAGCTCACGCAGGAGCGTGAGGTCGTCGCGGTGGACGCGCTCTCGAAGCTCGGTCGCAAGGACGATGCCCTCCTCCGCGCCCGCGCCGTTCTCCGCCGGTTCCCACGCACGCCGTACGTCGCCCACCTGGAGAAGGCCGTCGGTCAACCGCTGACCGCGCTCGCCTCGGGCGGCGGCTCGGCGAATCCCGACTTCGAATCGAAGCCATGACCCCTGTCACGGCTTCTGCGAAAGGACAGCCCGATATGTATCGACGCATCGCTGGGCGCAGCGCCAAGGCGGCAGTCTTGTCGGTTTCCTGTGCGCTGCTCGCCTGGCTCTTCGCCGGTTGTTCGAGCACCGTCTCCGTCGCCGAGTCACGGGACTCGGAGCACGGGGGCTTCTCATCGCCCGCCGACGGCGGCGTCGAGGCATCACTGGATCCCGACACGCTGTTGCAATGCGTGGCCACGGAATGCCCATTCCCGTTCACGACGTGCGAAACGGACAAGCCGACGTACAAGTGCGAAATCAACCTCATGAACGACCGCAACAATTGCGGTGCATGCGGTGTGAGCTGCGACAGCTACGAGCCGATTGGCATGATCGGCCAGTGCGTCCAGGGGAGGTGTGATTTCCAGTGCATGATCGCGCTCGAAGACCCGATCATGAAGCTGCAGAACTGCAACGGGATTCTCGACGACGGCTGCGAGGTCGACGTCTACAGCGACCCCATGAACTGCGGTGTTTGCGGCAACAAGTGCAACGACGGCGACCCCTGCATCGAGGGTCGATGCGGCTGCCCCGCAGGGTTCACGGACTGCAACGGGCGGTGCGTCGACCTGAATACGAACGACCTGAACTGCGGTGAATGTGGACGCCAGTGTCCGTACATCCCGGAGGACGGCCCGTTCGCCGGCTGCGCGATGACGGACAAACATGCACGCGCGAAGTGCATGAACGGCGTCTGCGGGAACCTCGCCTGCCAGCTCGGCTGGGGCGACTGCGACAAGGACATGAAGGACTGTCCGAACCATCCGCAAGGAGAATGGTCGGGCTGCGAGACGCCCGTGACGAGCATGGAGAACTGCGGCGCGTGCGGGAACAAGTGCCTCCCCGATCAAATCTGCGGTCGCGTCGGCCTGGAGATCAAGTGCATCGACACGTGTGACCGGCTCGGGCTGACCGACTGTGGCACCGCCGGCGAGCAGGGTGGTGGCTGCCGCGACCTCAACAACGACCCGAACTACTGCGGTTCGTGCGTGAACGCTTGTCCGGCCGCCGGTCCCCACCAGGACGTCATCTGCAACAAGGGGAGCTGCGAATATCCCTGCGACGACGGCTGGGCCGACTGCAACGGCGATCTGTCCGACGGCTGCGAGGTCAACACGATGATCAATCCCAACAACTGCGGCGCGTGCGGCGCCAAGTGCGACGGCGTCCTCGGACAGCCGTGCGTCGAAGGGAAGTGCCTCACGAGGAGCTGTGAGGACGACGCCGGAGTGCTCCCGCGATGAAGCCCTCCCTCGCCCGACTCTCCTCCGCTCGCTCGTTCGCCTCCCTCTTCGGACTGGGCTCGGCCCTCGGCCTGATGGGCGGCCTCGCGAACTGCGCGACGAGCGACGAGCATCCCGGGGACCTTCCCGATTACGGCGGAGGCGTCACGCTCACCACTCCCGACGCATCGGACGCGGACGCGGCAGATGCCGCGTGCGACGCCGGCGATCCGGGCTGCACCGTCATCCCCGACTGCTCCCAGGTCGACTGGTGCGTCGTCGACTCCGGCATTCGCTCCTCGGAACGTCTCAACTCGGTGTGGGGCTCGAGCAAGTCCGACGTCTGGGCCGTCGGCTCGCGAGGGTCCGTCGTCCACTACGACGGCGCCACGTGGAAGGCCGTACCGATCGCGGACAAGTCGACCTTCTTCTCCGTCTGGGGCAGCGGTCCGAACGACGTGTGGGCCGTGAGCGACACGCGGACGATCATGCGCTCGGACGGATTCAAGAACGGCGCCGTCAGCTGGACGCGGCTCCCTCCCCTGAGCCTCGATCCCTACTTCGAGACCGCGACGACGGTGATGTTCGGGTTCGGGCCGGACGACTTCCGCATCGGTGCGCTTCCGAAGGACGACTCTCCGAACCAGACCTCCGGAAACATGCTGGTCAAGAAGGCCGGCACCGTGGCGGAGGGCCAGAACCCGCTCACTCGCGTCGGCGGTCTCAAGGGGACCGTCACGGGCATCTGGGGAAGCTCCCCCGACGACGTCTGGATCCTGGTCGACAATCGAAGGACCAACGGCAACTACCAGGGCTCGGCGATCGAGGCGGGCAAGACGATGCGCGGTCGTCCGGCTGCTCCGGGCGTGGACACCAAAGGCGACAAGCTCGCCTGGACGGTGGTCGACAGCCAAGCGACCGTCGTCCTCCGCGGGATCTGGGGCAGCTCGGCCGACGACGTCTGGGCGGTCGGCGACCACGGCACGATTCGACGGTTCCAGGCGAACGACCTTCGCTGGCAGATCATCGATTCGCCGACGAACGCGAACCTCCGCGCGATCTGGGGAACGGGTCCGAGGGACATCTGGGTGGTGGGAGACGACGGGACGATCCTCCACTGGGACGGCCTCGAGTTCACCGCGTCGACCGCGCAGCTCCCCCAGGGCAACGAGCCGAGCCTTTACGGAATCTGGGGGAGCTCGGCCGACGACGTCTGGGTCGTCGGCGAGCACACCGTCTTGCACTACGAAGGCGCCAAGGCGCCGGCCCCGGGAGGCCCGTGATGAGCGTTCGTCATCGAGGACCGATCCTCGCCGCCGTCGGAGTCTCGTCGGCTCTCGTCTTGGCCGGCGCCGCGTGCGCCACCTCGGACGTGCCGATCGGCGTCGTCGACGACGACGCCGAGAACAAGCTCACCGGCGACGCCGGGCCCGCGAACGAGGTCGACGCGACGGACGACGCCGGTGAGGAGGCGAGCCTCCCTACCCCGCGCCAGTGCTCCGACCAGAACTTCTGCCACACGGACATCCCCGAGGACGCGACGCTAACGAGCGTCTGGGGCGACGGCTCGGGCGTCGTGTGGTCGGTGAGCGCGCAGGGGAAGATCTTCCGTTGGGACGGCTCCCAGTGGAAGGTCCACCAAGAGCTCGCCGACGCCACCCTCGTGAGCGTCTGGGGCAGCGGCGCCACCGACGTGTGGATCGCCGGCTCGACGGGACTCCTTCACGGTACGGGCAGCAGCTCGGCGACGCTCGCCTTCGCGCCGGTCGCCGATCTTCCGGGCAATCCCGATGTCGCGCTCTCGTCGGTCTGGGGCTCGGGCCCCAACGACATCTGGGCGGTCGGCGGGGCGCAGGATCCGTCCAGCGGCGCGCTGCTCAGTCGCGTCGTGCACTTCGCCGGCGCCCCCGCGGGCTGGAGTGAGGTCGGGATCGGCGTCCCCAAGGTGGAGTCGTGGAGCCCGGACCCGGCGATCGCGCCGATGGGCGTCTTCGGTACGGCCTCCTCGGGGGCGTGGGTGCACGGCGCTTGGATCGACGATCAGTGGAACCCCGTCGCCGTCTTGTTCCGCATCGCCCCGGGCTCGACCGAGCCCGTCCGCATGCAGCTCCCCGACGGCAGCGACTGGCCGTACGGTCACAAGCCGCTCATGGGAGCGGGCGCCATGGCGGACGGTACGGTCTGGCTGGGAGCGGAGTCGAACACCGGCCGCCACCGGTACATCCGTGGCAAGGCTCCGTACGCGGCAGCGGACTGGGAGCTCGTCTACCGGCCGCAATACGAGTCCGATCCTCACTTCTTCTGGGGAACGTCCGGCAACGACGCCTGGCAGGTGGGCGACTTCGGACGCCTCCGTCACTGGGACGGAACGAAGTGGACGCAGGCGGTCATCATGGTGACGAGCGCACCGGTGAGGAGCGACTTCTTCGGTGCGTGGGGCATCAGCAACGAGGACTTCTGGGTCGTCGGCGACGGCATCGCCTTGCACAAGAGGCCGTGAGGACACCAACGATGAAGCGTATCTATACGTGGATCCCCGCGCTCGTCGCGACGGCCTCGATCGGTGCTGGCGTGCTCGCCTGCACGGCCGAGAGTCGCGAGATCTCCTCCGGCGACGACGACGACGCGGCCGCGCCGCCGGTCCCTACGGCGACCGCCGATGCGGCGGTCGAGGCTGCGCCGAGGCGGTGACGTGCACCGAGGAGCCGTGCGCCGTCGAGCTGGTGGCCGGCGACGAGCACTTCTGCGCTCGCATGAAGAGCGGGGCGGCCCGATGCTGGGGTGGCAACGCTGCCGGCGTCCTCGGCCGTGCGCCCGCGTCGGGCGACGCACCCTCGGTCGTCACGGTCGAAGGGCTCGACGGCGTCGAGCAGCTCAGCACGAGCGGCAAGACCGCTTGCGCCCTCGTCAAGGGCGGAGCGGTGAAGTGCTGGGGCGACAACAACGACGCTCTGCTCGGGCTCCAAGCCGACGCGGTGGTCGCCGACGGCGCCCCGCATCCGACGCCGGCGCCGGTCGCGCTGCCGGGGCCCGCGGTCCGCGTCGACATCGGTCCCCGCGTGGGCTGCGCCGTCCTCGCGACGGGCGAGACGTGGTGTTGGGGATACAACGGCACCGCTCAGCTCGGTAGAAGGACCGAGGGCAACCTCGGAGCGCCCGCGCGCGCCCCCCTCGCTGGCCTGAAGATCGTGCGAACGTCCCACGGCTCGTTCACGAGCCTCGGGGTGACGGAGCAGGGTGAAGTCCTGAGCTGGGGAACGGTCGGCGGCCCCAGGGGCAACCTCTCGAGTCGCACGTCGTCGATGGAGCTCGATCCCAATCCGCTGCCGATCGATCTCCGCGACGTGACGAAGCTCGTGGCTACGCCGAGCACCACGTTCCAGCCGCCGGGGTATCCGCAGCCTCCGCTCATGGTCTACGGACGCGCATGCGCCGTGGTCCGCGGCGAGGTCTACTGCTGGGGCCGGAGCGAATACGCCGCTCTCGGCACGGGCAGCCCGGATCTGGCGCTCGTGCCGACCAAGACGAGCATGAACACGGGCTTCGCCTGGGCCCAGCAGGTGGCGGCCGGCGGCGAGACGACGTGCGCTCGCCTCACCGACGGCAAGGTCCAGTGCGCCGGCGACAACCGCTACGGCGGGCTCGCGATCGCCGAGGATGCCGGGGCGAAATTCTCGATGGCCTTCCGGCCCGCGACGGAGCTCGCTGGTTACGCCGTCGGCGTCGCGGCATCGCGAACGGCTGTCTGTGCGCTCCTGAAGTCGGGCGCGGTCGCTTGCTGGGGCGCGAACGACGCGGGCCAGCTCGGGCAAGGAACGAAAGACGGCGAGCCGCACTCGACTCCCGTCACCGTGAAGTTCTGAGAGGTGGCCGTCATGAGCTCTTCCAATCACACGTCTCGCAAGCTTCTCTGCGGCCTCGGGGTCGTCGCCGGCATCGTCGCCGTCGCCGCGTGCTCCGCAACCGATCGCGGCTTCACCACGGCGGACGAGCAATTCGCCGACCCCGACGCCGGGGAGCCCCCGAAGTGCGGGATGCACTGCTCGCGCGACCTCAAGCAGGTGCTCGATGGCTGCGAGGGTGCCGAGACGGTCGTTCAGCAATGCAACCAGGACCAGGGTTGCAATGGTGAAGCATGCGTCGACGCATGCCTCGCCGCTCAGGCCCAGCGAGGCTCTGCGGGCTGCGAGTTCGTGACGTTGCCTCCGGACGATGCCACCGGCGTCAACGGAGCATGCTTCGCCGCGCTCATCGCGAACACGTGGGACCGGCCGATCACGCTCTCGGCCGAATACGACGGCAAGCCGCTCGACATCGCCGGCTCGACGTACACCGTCGATCGGCAGGGGGCCGCGAGCTCCGAGACGTACACGCCGCTGACCGGGCCGCTCCCCGCAGGTCAGGTCGCCGTCGTCCTCCTGTCGGATCAATCTCCGGCGAACGACGCACCGGGCAGCCCGGTCGTCCACTGCCCGCCCGGCACGAAGGCCGCTCTCGACTTCGATCCGATCCGCCACGGCACCGTCCTCACGAAGTCGTTCCGCATCACGGCAGATGCGCCGGTGGCAGCGTACGCGAGCTACCCGTACGGCGGCGAGATCGGCAAGTACCCGACGGCGACGCTCCTCTTGCCGGTATCCGCCTGGGGGAACGACTACATCGCCGTCAGCCCATTCGACTTCCCGTTCGACTTCTGGGCGCAGGTCCCGAATCATCGCTGGCTCCAGATCGTCGCCGCGGAGGATGACACCGACGTCACGATCACGCCGAACGCGGACATCGGGGCCACCCCCGAGACCGAGGCGGCGTACCAGGGCGAGCCCAAGACCTACCGATTGTCTCGCGGGCAGGTCTTCCAGATCATGCAGCCACGGGTGAACCTGACCGGGTCACCCATCTCTGCGACCAAGCCGATCGGGCTCTTCGGCGGCTCCTCGGCGACGTTCCTCGCGGCGACGGCAGCCGACGTGCTCGGCCAGCAGATCCCGGCCGTCGCGCAATGGGGATCGCGCTACGCGGTCGTACCGTTCCTCTCCCGCATCCAGACCTTCGACACCGACTTCCGCGAGAAGGTGCCGTACACGATGGTCGGTGCCGCGAACGGCACCGTCCTCGAGTACGCGCCGTCGCGCCCGAACGGTGCCCCGGAGACGCTCTCGGCTGGGCAATCGGTCCACTTCTTCACGGACGAGGTCTTCGTCGTGAAGAGCCAGGACAAGGAACATCCGTTCTACGTCTCGGTCTACATGACCGGCTCGTCGTACGGCAACGGGACCGGGCAGCTGACGACCGGCGATCCGGACTTCGTCAACGTGCCCCCGGCCGACCAGTTCCTCGATCGCTACGTCTTCTTCACCGACTACACGTATCCGGACACGTCGCTCGCCATCGTACGCCGGAAGGAGAAGACCGGATTCAAGCCCGTCTTCCTCGAATGCTCCGGCGAGGTCACCACGTTCCAACCCCTAGACGGCGCAAACGGCGAATTCGAATATACGTGGGTGAAGTTGACCGAGGGATACGTCGAGCAGACGTTCGGCGACAAGAAGTGCGGGTACGGCCGGCAAGAAGCGTACAGCGACGGGCCGTTCGCGATCACCGTATGGGGAACGGGCCTGGCCTCCAGCTACGGCTACGTCGCTGGCACGGGCCTCCGCCCGATCAGCAACTACTCGTCGCCGATCAAGTGACCCCGTGAAGCCAAGGTCACGAAACGAGATACGCCCGTCGCGCGCCTCGAATTCGATCGAATCCAAATCCCATCTTTCGCATAACCATCATTCCATCACGCCCCAATTCGGCCGGATGGGAGGGCTCGAGCCAATGACGAGCAGTTTGGCGGGACGTTCCGAATACGCGGCTGGTTTGAGCGGCCTTCTCCTGACGGTGGCGCTCTCTCCCCTTTGGGCGGTCGGCTGCAGCGACGACCCAACGCAGCACGCGACCAACCTGATCGAGGCCGACGCTGGGGCGCCCGTCGAGTCGTCGTGCACCGACGGCATCAAGTCCGGCGCAGAGTCCGACGTCGACTGCGGCGGCAGCTGCAAGCCTTGCGACGATTCGAAGCTCTGCAAGGTCGACGCCGATTGCGTCAACGGCGCCTGCGTCGCGGGATTCTGCAGGTCCCCTGCCTGCGACGACGGGCGGAAGAACGGCACGGAGACCGACCTAGATTGCGGCGGAGGCTGCGACCCCTGCGAGCTCAGGATGGCGTGCGTTGCGGGGACGGACTGTGCCTCCGGCCTTTGTGGAGCGCACGCGAAGTGCATCCCCGCGACCTGCGGCGACGGGCAGAAGAACGGCTTCGAGAGCGATCTCGATTGTGGAGGCATGTGCGCGCCGTGCGTCGCGACCAAGGCCTGCCGGACGGAGACCGACTGCCAGAGCGGCGTGTGCGCTTCGGGGACGTGCCAGGCGCCCGCATGCGACGACGGCGTCGTGAACGGCGACGAGACGGACCTCGACTGCGGGGGCACCTGCAACGAGAAGTGCGCGGAGGAGAAGAAGTGCAACCTCGGCGAGCACTGCGCGACAGGCATCTGCTCCGCGCCGCGCTGGGGTGACACGACCAGGCGCTGCCGGGCGCCCGGCTGCTACAACTACGCGAAGGACAGCGGCGAGACCGACATCGATTGCGGCGGCCCCTGCGATACGAAGTGTCAGACGGGTCAGAGCTGCCTCGTGGGCGGCGACTGCTGGAGCCTGGTCTGCGATTCGGCGACGGGGAAGTGTCTGAACCCGACGTGCTCGGACGGGGTGCAGAACGGCGGGGAGAGCGACATCGACTGCGGGTCCGCGTGTCCGTGCGCCCCCGGACGCCGGTGCACGTGGGACGGAGAGTGCGACAGCACCGTTTGTGACGAGGACGCGCAGACGTGCCTGGCGCCGACGTGCAGTGACGGCGTCAGGAACGGCGACGAGACCGACGCCGATTGCGGCGGCAGCTGCGCGACGCCGTGCAACAACGGCCAACATTGCATGGCCAACTCCGATTGCGCGTCCGGCCACTGCATGGGCGACCACTGCATGCCGTAGGCGAGCGAGCCTATGGCGCCTGGAGCAGCGGTCGCGATCCGCGACCGCGAGCTCGCTCGCGTCTCGAGGTCGTCCTGCACGACCTGGTACAGCGTCGTCCTCTCCGGCCGCCGGCGCTCGTACGTGATCGCCTCGGCACGGTGAGCTCTCCGTCCGCCGGAGCGAACGGCGATCCGGCATCGGTCGCATGCGATCAGCCGAGCTGGGCGTCCCCAGGAAGCCGGCGGCGCTGGCGTTTCGAGGCCCGAGCTCGTCGCTGCCGGAGGCCGCCGGCAGCGACGCGCGATCAGGGACCGCTCGGCTGCGTGTCCGGAGCGCCGTCGCCACCGGAGACCGGCGGCGGCGCGACCGGCTCCTCGTGCACGATCGGCAGGACCTCGTCGACGCGCTTGATGAGATGGACCTTCAGCTCGGAGAGGATGTCCTTCGGGACCTCTTCGAGGTCCTTCTCGTTGCGGCTCGGGACGAGGACCTCCTTGATGCCCGCGCGGTGCGCCGCGAGGAGCTTCTCCTTGATCCCTCCGACGGGGAGCACGGCGCCGCGGAGCGAGATCTCGCCCGTCATCGCGACCTCCTTGCGAACGGCGGCGGCGAGCAGGAGGGACGCGACCGCGGAGAACATCGTCACGCCCGCCGACGGGCCGTCCTTCGGCGTGCCGCCCTTCGGCACGTGGAGGTGCAGATCGATGGTCCGGAGGAACTCCGGATCGAGCCCGAGCTGGGCGGCGTGGGAGCGCACGAACGTCATCGCGGCGGAGGCAGACTCCTGCATCACGCTCTTCAGGTTGCCGGTGACGAGGATCTCGCCCTTGCCCGGCATCTTGCTCGCCTCGATGAAGAGGATGTCGCCGCCCGACGGTGTCCACGCGAGACCGGTCGCGATCCCGGGCGAGCTCGTCCGCTCGGCGAGATCGGGCGTGTACTTCGGCGGTCCGAGGACGATCTGCGCGAACTCGGAGGTGCACGTCAGCTTCACGTCCTCCCCCTCGGCGAGACGCATCGCGACGTGACGGCAGACGCTTCCGATCTCGCGCTCGAGGCCACGCACGCCGGCCTCGCGGGTGTAGCTCTCGATGATGGTCTCGATGCCGTCGTCGAGGAACGTCAGCCGCTCGTCGGTGAGCCCGTGCGAGCTGAGCTGCTTCGGGACCAGGAACTCCTTCGCGATCGCCTTCTTCTCCGCCCGTGTGTAGCCGGGCACCTCGATCACCTCGAGGCGATCCCAGAGCGGCCCGGGGATGGTGTCCGGGTTGTTCGCGGTCGCCAGGAACGTGATCTGGGAGAGGTCGAAGGGCGTGTCGATGTAGTGATCCTGGAACGTCCCGTTCTGCGCCGGGTCGAGCACCTCGAGCAACGCCGCGCCGGGATCGCCCATCATGTCGACGCCGAGCTTGTCGATCTCGTCGAGCACGAAGACGGGGTTCTTCACGCCGGCCTTCTTCAGGCCCTGGATGATCCGGCCCGGAAGCGCGCCCACGTAGGTGCGCCGGTGGCCGCGAATCTCGGCCTCGTCGCGCACGCCGCCGAGGGCGATGCGGTGGTAGCGGCGGCCCATCGAGCGCGCGATCGAACGGCCGAGCGACGTCTTGCCGACACCGGGCGGGCCGATGAAGCACAGGATCGGGCCCTTCTTGTCAGCGCGGAGCTTCCGCACCGCGATGTACTCGACGATGCGCTTCTTCACCTTGTCGAGACCGAAGTGATCCTCGTCGAGGCAGCGCCGGCAGTCCGAGGGATCGAGCCTGTCGTTCGTCGTCTTGTTCCAGGGCAGATCGGCGAGCCACTCGAGGTACGTCCGCGTGACGTTGTACTCGGCCGACTGCTGCTGCATCCCGGCGAGGCGCCCGAGCTGCTTCTTCGCGATCTTCATCGCGTCTTCGGGGAGCTGCGCCACGCGGATCCGCTCGCGGAGCTCCTCGACGTCGTCCTCGTCCGTCTCGCCGAGCTCCTCACGGATGCTCTTCATCTGCTGGCGCAGGATGAGCTCGCGCTGGTTCTTCCCCTCGTCGGCGACCATGCTCGAGATCTCGCGCTTCACGCGGAGCATCTCGAGCTGCTTCTGCACCATGGACAGGACGAGAGCGACCCGCTCCCTCGTGTCGAAGGTCGCCAGGACCTTCTGCTTGTCGGCGACGGTGACGTTCTCGATCGTGAGGTTCGAGGCGATGAGGTCGGCGAGCGCGCCGGACTCCCGGACGTTCTCGAGGATGCCAGCCGTCTCCTTGGGGAGGTTCGGCATCAGCTCGAGCAGCTCGCGCGTGTTGTTCCGGAGCTGGGCGCCGAGGGCGTCGAGCGCGGCGTCCCGCTCGAGGTCCTCCGCGACGCGGCGGACCTTCGCGCGCATGTAGGGCTCGAGGCCGACCTTGCCGGCGACCTTCAGGCGCGAGAGGCCGTGGAGAACGACCGAGTAGTTCGCGACGCCGAGGCGGATCACCTTCACGACGCGGGCGACGGTGCCGACGTCGTAGATGTCGTCGAAGCCGGGCTCGTCCACGTCCGAGTCGCGCTGGCTGACGATGCCGACCACGGCTCGGTCCTGCCCGAGGAGGTCCTCGACGAGACGCACGCTCCGTGCGCGCCCCACGTTGATCGGGACGACGCTCGCGGGGAACACCACGCTGTTGCGCAGCGGGAGGATGGGCAGAGTTTCGAGATCGGATCGCGGCTCTTGGCTCACGATTGAACACCCTACCGCCCCCGGAGGCGCAGCGCATCGAGAAAACAAGTAGACTTCGGGGCCGCATGCGCGTCGGCCTCCGCCGCTCCTCCCTCAGCTGCGATGCCAAAGGCGTTCGCGATGGCGAAGGCGTTTGCGATTGCCGTCCCGATGCACGTCGTCTCGTCGGCCGCCGGGAGCTCCTCCTCTCCGGAGCCGCAGCGGCGCTCGCAGCAGCATGTTCGGGCGGCCAGCAAGCGAACGCGGACGCCCGTCTGGCGCGACCGGTGGCTACAGCACCGCTAACACCTCCGGCGTGCTCACCAACGGCGGTCGAGCTGTGGTCGGCCTTCGATCTGCCCGCCGGCGACCCGCGATGCCGTGAGCTCTCGGGGATCGCCTGGGACGCGAAGGAGGGCGTGCTGTGGGCCGTCCACGACGAGACCCCGAGCGTCGTCGCGCTGATCCCGGATCGCGAGCTCCGCACGTGGAGGATCGGAGAGACCGTCGAGCTCGAGATCGGGGGCCGCGTCGATCTCGAGGGCCTCGCGATCGTCCCGGACGGCTTCATCGTGTGCAGCGAGAAGGGGCCCCGGATCATCGAGCTCGATCGCGCCGGCCGCTTCGTGCGCGACATCGCCCTGCCCCCGCACTTCGTCACGGCACGGAAGAACAAGAGCCTCGAGTCGCTCACCGTCAGCCCGAGCGGTCGCTACCTCTTCACGACGACGGAAGCCGCGCTGGAGCGCGACGGCGAAGTGGCATCCGCGCGCGCGGGAACGCGCGTGCGGATCGTCCGGATGAACCGCAGCAGCGGCGAGGTGAGCGAGCATACCTACGAGACCGATCCTGTGCCCTACGACGACGGCGACTGGGGCGTCTCGGACCTCGCCGCGCTCGACGACTCCGCGCTCCTGGTGCTCGAGCGCGGATGGTCGAAGGGCCACGGCAACACCGTGCGTGTCTACCGGACGGCACTCGATCCCCGCGCGAGCTGCACTGGCGTCGAAGCGCTCGACCACACGTCCCCCGCGCTCGCGAAGACGCTCCGTGTGGACCTTTCGACGCTCGTCGTCGGAGGATTGCCGAAGCCGAAGCAGCCGCAGGCGACGCCGCTGCTCGACAACTTCGAGGGGCTCGCGCTCGGCCCGCCGCTTCTCGACGGGCGCCGGAGCCTCCTGATGGTGAGCGACGACAACGGCCACTCCGATCAGTTCGCGCGCGTGCTCGTCCTCGCGCTCTGACGCGACTCGAGCGCTCCGGGCTGCCGCTCGACCTATTTGCGCTGCCCCCGGCCGTGCCGGCGCCCCCCCGCAAGGGCGCTACCGCCCCGGTGGGGCTACGTGCTACTCCTTTCGGCCGTGAGATTGGCGAAGGTGGCGATCTGGGGAGCGCTCTCCACGCTCGTCGCTTGCGGGAGCCCGCGAGCGGAGGACCCGCACTCCGTCCTGCGCTCGTACTCGCGTGCCCTCGACGAGGGGCGCGCAGAGGACGCGTACCGCATGCTCAGCGAAGAAGCGCGTCGCGGTGTCTCGCTCGAGGCGTTCCGCCGGATGGTGAAGGACAACCCCGAGGAGGTGCGGGAGATCGCGAAGGCGCTCTCGCGTCCCACGGCCACGCCGGTCGTCACCGCCACGGTCACGAGCTCGACCGGGCAGGAGCTCCAGCTCGTCCTCGAGAACGGCAAGTGGAAGGTCGAAGCGACGGCGATCGACCTCTACGCGCAGGACACGCCGCGCCACGCGATCCAGGGCTTCGTGCGCGCCGTCGAGCGGAAGCGATACGACGTCGTGCTCAAGTACGTGCCCGACGCGCATCGCGATGGCCTCGACGCAACGAAGCTGAAGAGCGCGTGGGAGGGCCACGACAAGGCTGAGATCGATCAGGTCGTCGCCGGCCTCAAGCAGGCACTGCCGTCCGCGACGATCGAGGAGACCGGCGACCGTGCGACGATGGCGTACAGCCAGGGGACGATGCAGCTCGTCCGCGAGCGCGGGCTCTGGAAGATCGAGGATTTCGACTGACTCTGAAACAATCTCGGCGGCTCGTTGAACGAGATCACGTCGAGCTCCGTCGAATGAAGAGGCTCCATGCGTAACGTATTCTTCCCTCTCGCTTTCATCAGCTGCTCTACCCTCGTCGCCTGTAGCTTCCAGATGCGGGCGGGCACCGGTGCGAACGAGCCCACCACGCCTCAGACGGCGACCAGCACACCTGCGACGGCAGCGACGACCGCGCCGGCAGCCACCACCGCGAAGCCCTCGGGCCCGGCGGTGCGCCGCCTCGGCAAGCGCACGGCCGGCCAGCCCACGGGCCCGACGCCCACCCCGAGCAGCACCTCGACCACGCCCACCGTGCCGACCGGCGGCCACGTGGTCAGCGGCGCCACGATCTTCGGCAGCGGGACCGTCGATGCCACCGGCTTCAAGGGCAACATCTACTGGGTCGACAGCGGCGCGACCAAAGTCCCGGCGCTCGGGTCGATGACGCCCGCCGGCTACCTGTTCACGAAGGAGCTCAACATCACCCCGCAGGCCTTCAGCACGGGCTTCCCGGGCGTCGATGCCGCGCGCAAGGAGAACTTCGCGATCCGCTACGAGGCTCCGCTCGTCGTGACCGAAGCAGCGGATTACGACTTCCGGCTCGTCGCGGAGGACGGCGCGATCCTCCAGATCGACGGCATGACGATCGTCGACAACGACGGCGTGAAGACGGCGCCGGGCGAGAAGACCGGACCGGTGCACCTCGTCGCGGGCACGCACGTGATCACGGTCGACTACCTCCAGACGACCGGAAACGTCGCGCTCCAGCTCTTCTGCACGAAGGCGAACGACACCGAGAAGGTCTGCCCGACCCGCCTCTGACGCGCCTCGCTCGCAATCGACTCCGGCCCGCGCCCGACAGCCCGCCGACCAGCGAGCTCGTCGGGCGTCGTCGTATTGGCTAGCCGCTCGATCAAGCCAACCGAGAGAGATTCAAAAGGAAGGCGGGAAGACGGGAAGAGAGTCTGATCAATGAGATCCTTCCCGCCTTCCCGCCTTCCTGTTTCTGTCTCTGGCGGCCACGCCTAGCCGAACGGCATTGGAGCTAGCCCCGGCTAGGTCAGTCGCTCCGTCTCCATCGACTGGACGTCGGCGATCGCCGCCGCCAGGAGCTGTGTGAGCGCTTCGTGAGCGGCCTCGGGCTGGTCACGCGGCGCTGCAAGCGACGACACGTCCACGCCGTAGGCGCCGCCGGCGCACGCGAGCACGTTCTTGAGGTCTTCCTTGCAGTCGATCCCCTTGAGGCCGAGGAGCGCGCGCAGCGGACGGCGCACCTGCCGGACCTTGCGTCCGACGCCGCCGCCGATCGCCTCGCGAGCGCCGAGCGCGTCGGTCACCACGCGGCGGAGGCCGATCTGCGCCTCGCGGAGCTCCTGCTCGATCCGGAGCCGCCGGTGGGTGTCGTCCACGACGGCCGAGGCGAACGGATCGGTCCCGACCAGGATCAAGTTCGACTTCTTGATCTCGTCGTAGAGGAGCGGGAACGCGTCGCTCGCGCCCGGGAGCTCGTCCGCGGTGAGGATCGTCGGCTCGACGCGTGCGCCGTAACGGACCGCCTGCATCGCGCTCGAGATCGCGTCGAGCTTCTCGAAGTTCGCGTCGCGGAGGATGACGAGCGCGTTCACGTCGCTCTCTCCCGGCCTGTAGTCGCCGCGCGCAACGCCGCCCGTCAGCAGGATGGCGACGAGGTCGTCCCCGAGGGCCGCCTCGAGGCTCTTCGTCCACTCCGTGATGCGATCGCGGACCGTCTTCGGGAGCCCCAGGAACATCGGATGCGTGAGGCCGTCCGCCATCGAATCGAATCCTATCAGGTCGGGGTCGTGATCTCGGGCGCGCGAACGTAGACGGGCTCGAGGAGCTCGACGGACGCGGCGGCTCTCCCCCGCCCCACGAGCGCCACGCCTCGCGCGTGCGGGAGCGCGTGATCGCCCTCGGTGAGAAGGGTCACCGTTCGCGACGCGAGTGGAGGGATCTTCGCGGCGGCCTCGCCGACGAGGACGAGCTCGCGCTCGCGCGACGCAGGTGCAACCTCGTCGAGCCAGGCCTCGATCGCGCCCGGCGCGAGGCACACCGGCTCCGAGCGCGACGCGCCGCCCGCTTGGAGGTAGAGCTCGCCGCGAATGGCGGCGATGGCGGAGACGATCGTCTTCGTCGCGTCACCCGCGAGCGCGGCGAGCGCCTCGAGCGAGCCAACCCCGACGATCTCCGCGCCGGTACCGAGGACGATGCCCTTCACCGTGGCGACGCCGATGCGTACGCCCGTGAACGATCCCGGGCCCACGCCGACGCACCAGCGCGTGACCTCCGCCGGCTTCCAGCCAACCTGCGCGAAGATGGCGTCGACCATCGGGAGGAGCGACTCGCCGTGTGCATTCGAGACGCGCCGGGCGTCCTCCGCGACGAGGCGCTCGTCCTCGTAGAGGGCCACCGAACCGAGCGCCGTCGAAGTGTCGATCGCGCAGAGCTTCATCGATGCAGCTTCCCCGACCGTCAGAGCTGCGCGAAGCGGCCGCTTCGGAACGCCGCCTCGAGGAGCTGATCGACGCGCTGCACGAGCTCCGGCGCGCGCGGATCCGGAGAGGCGCCGAGCGCCGCCTTGATCTCGTTCAGCGCCTTGAGCTGGCTGAAGAGCTGCACGTCCGAGAGGCCGCCGCCGCCCGTGAGCACCTGGCGCACGCGGTCGATCTCGCCCGCGAGCGCCTCGATGCCGATACCGGCCGCCCCGACGCGGCGAGCGTTCGGGTGATCGCGATAGTGCGCCTCGAGCACCGGCGTGACGATCGACTCGAGGATCGCCGACTGATCCTCGTTGTTCCAGATGTGCTTGAGGACGAAGAAGTCGCTCGCGTCCGGCTGCGCACGACCGTCGAGGAACGCGCTCGCCGCGAACAGCTTGAGCAACTTCACGACACGACGGTCGGAGAGGCTCACGCCCTCGGCGCGGATCTGGAAGACGAGGCCCTTGTACTGGCTGAAGAACTCCTCGGTGAAGCGCATGCGCTGCGCGAACGCGCGGTGCAGCTCCTGGATCTCGCGGGCGGAGACGATCGGCTCGATCGGCGCGTCCGTGAGCGCCATGATCTCGTGCTGGACGCCCTTCGTGAGCAGATCCTGGAAGTGGTACGCGTCCAGGTTGTCGGACCGGATCCGGAGGAGGAAGCGGTCGAAGATCGCCGTGAGCGTCTCGTCCGTCGGCACCTCGTTCGAAGCGCCGAAGCACGAGAGCAGCGGGCACTTCATGACGATGCCGCCCGAGGTGTACCGGCGCTCGTTCAGGAGCGTGAGCAGCGCATTCAAGATCGCCGAGTTCGACTTGAAGACCTCGTCGAGGAAGACGATCTCGGCGGTGGGCAACATCCCCTCGACACGGCGCTGGTAGCGCCCCTCGCGGAACGCCGCGATGTCGACGGGCCCGAAGATCTCGTTCGGCTCGGTGAAGCGCGTGAGCAGGTACTCGAAGTAGTTCGCGTGGAGCAGCCGCGCGAACATCCGGATGAGCGCGCTCTTCGCGGTGCCGGGCGGACCGACGAGGACAGCGTGCTCCCCCGCGACCACGGCAATGAGCAGGAGGCGAATGACCTCGTCTTTACCGAGAAAGCGCGACTCGAGCGTGCGAGCGAGCTGAGCGAGGCGGACGGGGAGTGCGTTCGCGGCAACGGCCTGCGCCATGAGAGCGCTAACCTACCAGGGTTTTCCGCGCGCGGTCGCCAGATCTTGGCTTGGCTCGGACTGCGCTCAGGCCGCGCGCGCCTCGTCCGTGTCCGTGTCCGTGTCCGCGTCCGCCAGCGCGGGCGCGTGGCCTCGCGACTCCTGCGTGCGATCGAGCGCCAGCTTGAAGAGGATGGGCCCGACGACCTCGTTCATCGCCACCGTCGCGATCGCGAGCGCGCGGAAGCTCTCGCCGAAGGCGGGGAACTCGCGCGCGATCACCGCCGACAGGCCGAGCGTGAGACCAGCCTGCGAGATGAGCGGCGCCCAGCCCCAGGTGCGGATGCGCGGCGAGTCGTTCGCGATCCGACTCGAGAGCTTCGCCGACGCAAACGTGATCAGCGCACGCGAACCGGCGAGGAGCAACGCCACCGGCCAGAGGTCCTTCAAGAGCGGTAGATCGAGGTGCGCACCGGCGCTCGCGAAGAACACGACGTAGACGACGCCGCTCGTCCCCTCGATCGCGTGCATGAACCGATCACCCTGCTTCGAGAGGTTCTGCACGACGAAGCCGGCGACGAGGAACGCGAGCACCGGATCGAAGTGGAGGTAGCGGAGCACCTCGGTCGCACCGAACCCGAGCGCGATGAGCACGACGAGGAGCTGCCGGCCGATGAGCTTCAGGTACGCGGCGAGGACGAGGCCGAGCGTCGTCCCGACGGAGACGCTGCCCACGATCTCGTGGCCGAGCGCGCCGAACGCCTCGAGCGAGAAGACCGCGTTCGGATCCATCAGCGGGCGCGCGACGCCGATCGCTCCAGCGAGGAGCACGACGACGACGACGTCCGAGGACATGACGAAGCCGAGGGTGAACGTCGTCAGCGGACCTTGCGCGCGCGTCTGCGAGAGGACGCCGAGCGTCGCCGACGGGCTGCGCGAGATCGCGAGGATGCCCCACAAGAGCGCGACGCCGACGACGGCTGCCAGGGGCATGTCCTTCGCGAACGGGATCATCGCCGGCGCAGCGATCACGAAGACGGCGCCGACGAAGAGGAGGCCGAGGACGCTCTGGACCACCATCGCGACGGCGAGGCTGCGGAGGCCCTGCTTCAGCGCGTCGACCCGGAGCTCGCATCCACCGGCCAGCGCGATCAGCGCGAGCGTGAGCGTGTTGACCGGCTCCAGTCGCTTCACCGAGTCGTGATCGATGAGGTGAAGGACGTGCGGGCCCGCGACCATCCCGGCGACCAGATAGCCGGTGAGGTGCGGGACTCGGAGCACCTCCATGAGCTCGCTCGTCAGCGTGCCCGCGAGGAGGAGGAAGCCGAGGCCTGACACCAGGCTCGCATCGTCGTGCAGGCCGGGCGCGACCTTCGTGCAGATCCAGAGCAGGGCGAACACGATCGCGAGACTGAGCGCGTCCGCCGCCCGCGTGCGGAGCCCCTTGACCGGCTGGGCGCCACCGCTCATTCGAGTGCCTTCTCCTCGGACACCGCAAGCGTCGCTGCGGGTATCTCGGTCGATGACTGCGCGACCGCCGACGCCGACGCCGACGGCGGAGGTGGCGGAATGGACGCCGTGCGGGCCGGTGCCGACGCGACCACGGCGGGCGCGATCTCGCCGGTCTCGGTGAGCATCGCCTTCAGCGACAGCGTCGAGACGAGCTCACCGAGGATCGCCGAGGCAACGGCGCAGATCAGGAGCGTGTCGCCCACGGGCCCCGGAAAGCGCAGAGCGAAGACGAACCCGCACGCGGTGGAGACGGGCCCGGACGAGAGCAAGACGATCCCGAGCCACGCGCCTGCGGGACGCGCTGCCGGCGCCGTGGCGCGGACGACGAGCCCGGAGATCACCTTTCCGAGGATGCGCGCGAGGAGAACCAGCGCGACCAGCGCGAGGAGCATCCGGTTCTCGACGATGGGCGTCGGATCGAGCCGCGCGCCGGCGAGCAGGAGCATCGGGTAGAGCACCGCGCGCTCGGTGGGGATCACGATCTTCCTGAGCGCGCGACGGCTCGGCGAGGCGGCGGCGAGCGCGATCCCCATCACGAAGGTCACGAAGATCGTGCTGAGCCCGAAGCGCGCCGCCGCACCGACGCCCAGGAGGAGCGTGCCGATCAGCGCGCCCCACACGGCGTCGTCTTCGGCGCCGCGAAGGAGCATCGCGGTCACGGTGCCGAGCAGCGCCCCGAGCGCGATGCTCGCGGCGAACCAGCCCCATGCGGGTAGCGACAACGTGAGACCGGGCGAGGGAGCGAGCGCGAAGATCGCTCCGACGGCTACGAGCGGCGCCAGATCGTCGGCCGCGCCGATGTCAACGAGGAGACGCGAGACCGGACCACGGGCGCCCCACCTCCCCTGCACCCACTCGACGGCGTTGCGTGCGGTCTCGGCGCCGACGGCGCCCGCGCCGGCCGCGAGGATGATCGCGCTCGTCCCCTCGATGCCCTGAATGGGCACGACCTCGAGCATCGAGTAGACCGCGACCGCGACCACGAGGCCGGTGATCACGGCGCACGCGATCCCGAGCGCCGTCGACGCGGTCTGGACCCGACGCCCTTCGACGCGGCCGAAGTCGAGCCCGACCACGAACGCGAGCCAGCCGAGAGCGACCTGCACGATCGGCTCGAACTCGGTGATCATCGGGCGCTCGACGAGACCGAGCGCGTGGGGACCGACGACGAAGCCGAGCCCGATGAACTCGATGCCGGATGCCAGGCCGCGCGTCTTGCCCGTCCCGACGAGGAGGCTCCCGAGGTACGAGAGCACGAGCAAGCCCATGAGCAGGGCGATCGCGCTCACGTGTCGGCAGCCCCTTCCCCTCCCAGGGCGCGAGAAGACGACGCGCTACGCTCCGCCCCCCGCCGCCCGAGGCCGACCCCCAACGTCGTGAGAGCGTCCTGGACCGCGCGCCCGAGCGTCGTGTCTCCACGGTGCGTCGCGCTGTGGACGCGCCAGTGAGCGCCGCCTCCGTCGAGGTAGACGAGCTCGACGCGCCCGCGCGAGCTGATGCTCCGCGCGGCCTCGAGGAGCGCCTTCTCGACCTCGGCCTGCGGCGCCGCCGGATCGACTACGACATCAATCGAGGCGAGCGGCGGGTGTCGATGCACGCGCGTCGGGTGGAAGAGACCGAGGAGGTGCGGGACGCTGATGTCACAGGCGCCGGCGTCTTCGAGGCGGACATCGAGCAGTCGGACCTCGTTGACCCGACCTGCGCGTCCTCCGAACTCGACGAGCTCGCCCTTCTTCAGGCGACGGCCGTAGATCAGGACCGTGCCGACCGTCGCCGATGCGAGCAGCGGGGTGGACGCGAGCGCGACGGCGACGAGCGCCACCAGGCCCACCCGCGACAGTGCGCCGTCGCTCTCGCCGGTGATGAGCGGCGAGGCGAGCACGAGCGACGTCACGACGACGCCGAAGCGGACGAGCGTGCTCGTGGGCCGAGCGAGATCGCGCGCGAGCCACGTGATCTTCGTGTCGCCGCGCGCGACGCTGTCGAAGAAGAGACCGATGAAGCGCACGAGGACGCTCACCGCGAGGACGGCGATGCCCGCGACGAAGAACACCGGGAGCGCGCTGCTGATGCGCGTCGCGAGCGCCGACAGCGGCGAGATCATCAGGCCGGTGAGGCGCTCGGTGTAGCCGCGCGTCGACGCGAACAGCGAGAGCCCGAAGATGAGCCACGCGTAGCCGATGGCGACCTGAGTGAGGCGATAGCCGAGCGTCAGCGCGATCGACGATCCACCGCGCGTGGCGCCGGCGCTCACGAGCTCGACCTTGCCCAGCTTGATCGCCGCGAGGCGCTCTGGGTTCTCCGCCATCCAGTTGCGGAGCTTCTCGGCGACGTCGGCGGCGCGTCCGAGGAGCCAGAACGCGATCAGCGCCGAGAACACGAGGAGCGAGACGCTGAAGACGGTGGTGGCGATCGCGCTCCGCTTCCGCTCGCTCGAGACCGCCTCGGAGAGGCGCGCCGTCACCTGCGCGGTGAGAACGCCGAGGCTCGCCTCCCCGGTCGCCTCGACGTCCTCGGCCCCGAGCGTGACGATGGGCGTCTTGCCGACATAGACGACGGCCGTGCCCTGCGCCTCCTCGAACGTCACTTCACCAAGCTGCTCGCCGTGCGCGAGGAGGCCATCGAGCGCGGCCTGCGCGGCCTTGGCCCGATCGACAGGCCCGCGATCGCCGCGCGACGCACGGAACGTGAAGACGACCTTGTCGCGGACCTTGAGCTCGCCCGTGGAGCGCACCTTGCTCGACGACGCGGCCGACGCGGCCGACGCGGCCGACGCGCTCGGCGCAGCGGACGGCGAGACCACCGGGACGACGACGGGAACGGGCTCCGCGGCCGATGCAGCGGAAGGAGCGCGCGCGACCGGCGGCGGCGATGCCGGGACGACGGGCGGCGGCGGCGTGACCACGGGTGCGGACGAAGCCGCGACGTCCGGAGTCGAGGCGGCGGTCGCCGACGCCGCCACCGAGGCGGCGAGCGCAGCGGCGACCTCCGCTGTGCCGGCGTCGGGTCCCTCCGCCCTGGCGAAGCGTGCGGAGAGGAAGACAGCGACCGTTGCGACGACCAGGAAGAATCGCGCAAACACGACTGCGTGGTAAGAGCGGCGCATGCGCGGGCAGAAAGGCTATCACGCTCCTTCGCCAACGCATCGTTCAAGCGTGAGCCGGCGCGATCTCCTTCGCGGCGCCGGCGCCGCCGTCGTCGCGTTCACGGGATGTGCCAGAGCTCGATCTACCGTCGAGCATGCCTCGGACCCACGGGGTCTGCGGATCGAGCCCGAGTGGGGAGTCCAATCGGGAGACGTGACCGCGTCGAGCGCGGTCGTGTGGTGTCGTGCCGGCGCTCCGTCACGCCAGCAGATGATCGTGGAGTGGTCGACCTCACCCCGCTTCGATCGCGTCACGCGCGTCGCCGGCCCACTGGTCGGACCGGACACGGACTTCATCGGCAAGGTCGCGCTGGAAGCACTGCCGAGCGGGACCACGATCCACTACCGCGCGGCGTTCGACACGTCGCCATGGGCCGCCGGCTCGTTCGGCACGCCTCCGCTCGAGACGAGCGGACGCGACGTGGTCCTCGCCTGGTCGGGCGACACGAACGGCCAGGGCTGGGGGATCGATCCCGCGCGCGGAGGGATGCCCGCCTACGCGGCGCTGCTCGCGCGCGCGCCGGATCTATTCGTCCACTGCGGTGACGCGATCTATGCCGACGACCCGATCCCGCCGTCGATCGCGCTCGACGACGGCGGCACGTGGAACAACCTGACCGATCCCGCGAAGGATCACGTCGCCCAGACGCTCGACGACTTCCGCGGCGCCCATCGCTACCCGCGCAGGTCGAAGGAGGTGCGCGCGCTCTCGGCGGCGGTGCCGCTCTTCTCGATCTGGGACGACCACGAGGTCCGGAACAACTGGTTCCCCGGCGAGGTCATCGACGACGATCCGAGGTACACCGAGCGTCGCATCGACGTGCTCGCGCTCCACGCTCGCCGCGCGATGTACGAATACGCGCCGACGCTCCGCAGAGACCCGATGTACCGGGTCGTGAGCTGGGGACCGCTCCTCGATGTCTTCCTCCTCGACGGGCGCTCGTACCGGACCCCGAACGAGCCACCTCCCGACGAGGGCGCGCTCCTCGGCTCCGAGCAGGCCGCGTGGCTCCTCGACGCGCTCTCGAGATCGCGCGCCGCCTGGAAGGTCGTCGCGTGCAACATGCCGATCGGGCTCGTCGTCGCGGAGCGTGGCAAGACGATCACGCAAGCAAACGACGGATGGGGAAACGCAGACGGTCCACCGCGAGAGCGGGAGGTCGAGCTCGCGCGCCTGCTCTCCGGGCTCCGCGCACGCGCGGTGAAGAACGTCGTCTGGGTCACCGCCGACGTGCATTACGCGGCCGCGCATCACCTCGATCCCGCGCGCGCGTCGTTCAAGGACTTCGATCCGTTCTGGGAGCTCGTCGCCGGACCGATGCACGCGACGGCATTCCCGCGGAAGCCGCTCGACGACACCTTCGGTCCCGCGGTCGAGTGGTCGAGCGCGGGATGGGACACGCGCGGAGCGCCGGCGACCGGCGGGACGAGCTTCGGATTGCTCCGCATCGACGGACACACGCGCGAGCTCGTCGTGACCTTCGTCGACGGCCGCGGACGCGATCTCCACCGGCTCACCATCCCGCCGAGCTGATCCGTCACGCGCTTGCGCAACGATCCGTACGCTGGATGCCCCGGTGACCTGGATCACGAGGCCAGCAAGGCCGACCTCGAGATGAGCGCGACGGTGGCTCGCCCCGGTCGCCGCGAGCCCCGCGCCACGAAGATCGCCGCCAAAATCGGGGGCAGGCTCGAGGAGCCCGCGCACGGGCGCGCACCGGCACGGGGGCTGCAAGGTGGGCCGCTGTAGGATGGGGGAGGTCCTCCAGGAGCGGACATGAATCGGCGGCAGGCAGCAGAGAAGGCGCTCATCAAGCTCGGGAAGCAGACCGCCGCGACGTGGCAGCGTGTTCGCGGCGAGGCGTTCCTCGGCGACGTGACGATCGAGACGGGCAACACGCTCTACAGGTTCGAGGACGGCGTGTTCTCGGGCCGCGCCCCCAGACCGGCCGCAGGCAGCGTCCCGGCGTGGGAGACGCCGCCGAACATGGAGGGCGTCGAGCTGATCGGCTTCCTCGCAGACGAGGGCGGGCTCTGGTCGCTCTCACCGCGCTGGCGCTCGGGCGCGCTCGCGGTGATCACCACGAAAGCGAAGGCCTTCACGCTCACGTCGCCGACGCTCGCATGCACGGTCGAGCGACCGGAGCGACCGCTTCGCGAGTCGCCGGAGCGATCGGATGTGTTCGTCGTACCGTCGTCGTGCCCGCCCAGCGTCCGGCGCCCTGCGCCTCCGTCGATGACGCGCGTCATGCAGGCAGCGCCTGCCTCGCGCGGCTGATCGCACCGCGTCTTCCAGGCTCTCCGTCGCTGGGTGTTGACGGATCTCCCGGCGTGAACGAGCGTGTGGGCCATGCGGCCTCCGGTTCAGATGGGCTTCTGGTGCGCGGTGGTGACGTCGCTGCTCCTCGCCGGGTGTCCCGGAGAACCGCCGCCCTCATCGCCCCGCCCTCCTACCGTCGCGAACGAGGCGCCGACTCCGCTTCCGGCGCCGCTCGCGAGCGGTCGGCTTCCAGCGCTCGCGACGCCGGTCGGATACTCGCTCGATCTCGACGTCGATCCCGACAAGCCGCGCTTCAGCGGGGTCGTACGGATCGAGATCGACGTCCCGCAGAAGACGTCGTTCGTCGTCCTGCACGGCCGCTCGCTCGACATCACGACGGCACGCGCGCTCCTCCCGCCTCCGCAGCCGGGCCTGCTCGCGACGGTCTCGACGCGCACGGCGCAGGGAGGAAAGGCCCCCGAGGAGCTGGTCCTCGCGTTCCCCACGCCACTGCCGCCTGGCCGCGCGCTGCTCGTCCTCGAGTACACGGCACCATTCGACGACTCGTTGTCCGGCCTCTACCGCGTGAAGGACGGCACGAGCTCGTACGCGTACACCCAGTTCGAGCCGACCGACGCGCGCCGCGCGTTCCCGTGCTTCGACGAGCCGAGCTTCAAGGTGCCGTTCGACGTCTCGGTGACGGTGCCTCGCTCGATGATCGCGGTCGCGAACGCGCCCGAGGCCGCGCGCGAAGCGATCGGCGACAAGACGCGCTTCCGCTTCGCGCGCACGCAGCCGCTCCCTACCTACCTCGTCGCGCTCGCGGTCGGCGATCTCGAGATCAAGGAGGCGACGCGCTTCACCCGGCCACCGATCCGCATCATCACCACGAAGGGCAAGAGCGCGATGGGCGACCTCGCCCTCGAGGCCACCGGCGGAATCGTCGACGCGCTCGCCGACTGGTTCGGCATCCCCTACCCCTACGACAAGCTCGACATCGTCGCGGTACCCCAGTTCCGCTCGGGCGCGATGGAGAACGCCGGCCTCGTCACGTTCCGCGAGGAGCGCCTCCTCCTCGAGCCGACTCGCGCCTCGGTGAGCGCGCGGCGCAGCCAGGCGCTCATCATCGCGCACGAGCTCGCGCACCAGTGGTTCGGCAACCTCGTCACCGCGACGTGGTGGAACGACCTCTGGCTGAACGAGGGCATGGCGACCTGGATGGAGGCGCGCATCGTCGACAAGTGGCGGCCCGCCTACGGCGCGCGCCTCGACGCCGTCGTCGACGCCCACGACGTGATGGACCTCGACGGGCTCGCCGCTGCCCGCGCGATCCGCCAGCCCGTCGTCTCCGTCGGCGACGCCCAGGAGGCGTTCGACGGGATCACCTACGACAAGGGCGCCGCGCTCATCGCGACGATCGAGCGCTGGGTGGGCGAAGACGCCTTCCAGCGCGGCGTGCGCGCCTATCTCCAGGAGAACGCCTTCAAGAGCGTGCAGGCAGACCGTCTCCTCACCGCGCTCGATCGGTCGTCGGGGAAGGACGTCACCCAGATGGCGTCGTCGTACCTCGACAAGCCCGGCGTCCCGGACGTGTCGGCGAATTTCGAGTGCGAGCGCGGGGGCCGCTGGCACGTGGAGCTCGCCTCGCAGCCGTGGCGCCCGCTCGGGTCGAAGCTGCCGGAGCAGATCGACAGCGCGTGGACGATCCCGGTCTGCGTGCGCGCGCAGGGAGAGAAGAAGGACACGTGCACCGAGCTCGTCGCGGGTGCACCGTCACTCCTCGCCGGCAAGGGCCACTGCCCCGCCTACGTTCATCCGAACTGGGGCTCGAGCTACTACCGCTTCTCGCTCTCGGAGCGGGACTTCGTCCGCCTCGCGGAGAACAAGAAGGAGCTCGATCCGAGAGCGCGCATCTCGCTCCTCTCCAACGCGTGGGCAGCTGTCCGAAGCGGCGCGCTCGAGCCCAAGGCGATGCTGCGGATCCTCCCCGCGTTCGACGACGACGATACGCGGCAGGTCGTCGATCAGGTGGTGCGCATCCTCACCTCGATGAGCGACACGGTCGTGGAGGAGGACGCCCGCGCGGCGTTCCGCAAGTTCTCGCTCGCGCGTCTCGCCAAGCGCAAGAAGGCGCTCGGCTGGGCGCCGACTCCGGCGCAGGCAGAGGCCAAGACCGGAGCCAAGACCGGGGCGAAGACCGGAAGTGACGGCTCCGGCGACGAGGCGCTCGTACGCACGAGCATGCTCATCGCGATGGGCGACACCGTCGAGGACGACGCCACGCTCCGCGAAGCCGACGAGATCGCGACGAAGTGGCTCGCCGATCCCGCAAGCGTCGACGCAGACACCGGCGCGGTCGCGCTCGACCTCGCGTCGCGAAAGGCAGCCGAGCCTCGCCTCGCCGCGCTCGTCGCCGCAGCGAAGAGCGCGAAGAACCGCGAGGACCGCATCGTCGCCATCCGCGCGATGATGGGCTTCGACGATGAGGCGCTCTTGAAGAAGGCGCTCGACGTGACTCTGACGAGCGCGATCGACGAGAGCGAGATGCGCTACGTGCTGAGCGCCGCCTTCGGCCGACGGAGGTCTCGTCCGATCGCCGAGGCATGGGTCCGTGGCCACTGGGACGAGCTCCGCAAGAAGCTCCCGGGCCGGCTCGGCGCCCAGCTGGTCCGCGCTGCCGGCGTCGGCTGCTCGAGCGCCGAGGCCGACGAGCGCGCGAAGTTCTACACCCCGCGCGCCGCGAGCATCGAGGGCGCCTCCCGCGGGCTCGCGAGCGCGCTCGAGGCGGTCTCGCTGTGCTCCGCCCTCCGCGAGCAAGGCGCCCGCCCGCTCACGAAGGTGCTTCTCGGCACCAAGAAGTGAGCGCCGCCCGCGCTCCGTGAACGCCCCCCGCACCACGCGGTCACGCTCGGGGCCGCGCTACTCCTGCGCCAACGCGCGGAGCTCCGACGGGCTCTGGCCCGTCCAGGCCTTGAACGCGCGGGCGAAGCTCTTGTCGTTCTTGAATCCGATCATGCGCACGAGCTGCTTGATCGGGATGTCCGTGCGGCGAAGCAGCGCGATCGCGCGATCACGGCGGGCGTCGTCCTTGATCGCCTGGAGCGAGGCGCCTTCGTTCGCGAGCTGCCTGTGAAGTGAGCGGACCGAGACGTGAAGCGCCGACGCCACCGCTTCGGCCGTCGCGGGGTGATGGCTCGGCTCGCTCAGGTATGCGCGCACGCGATCGACGAGCAGCCGGTCGCGGCGATACTGACGAACCGTCAGCGGCAGAGCGTGCTCGAGCATGAGGTCGAGCGCGTGCTCGTCCCGCTTCGGAGGCAGGACGAGGTAGCGCGGATCGAAGACCAGGCTGGCGACTGCTCCATCGAAGCGCACCGGCCCCGGGAACAGAAACCCGTAGGTGCCCGCGTGGGGCGGAGGCGAGAACGGAAACGTGACCTCGGTGAGCGGAAGCTGAGAGTCGACGAGCCAGCACGCATAGCCGTGGACGTAGCGGAGGCTCGTGAGGAGACAGAACTCGCGCATGGGTCCGAGGTCGCGGCGCTCCTCGATCCAGAGCTGCGCGCCTTCGCGCTCCTCGTCGAACCGCAAGAGGACGTCGTCGGTGAGCAGCGCGTGGTGGCGGCACCAGCGCTTGAGCGCCACCCGCAAGCTCGGCGCGCCCCGCGAGGCACGGCACAGCATCCCGTACGTGCCCCACGGCAGCCGCCGCGAGAACCAGCCGAGCGCCTCGTCGTCGAGCTCTTGCATCGCCGTGGCCGAGATGGTCTCCATCTGCTCGGCGTCGATCCGCGCGTCCTCCCTCCGGAGCTGCGCCGGCGTGATCCGAGCGCGGGCGAGCGCGCGCGCCGGTGAGCGGCCGTATTTCTCGTATGCGAGCGCGATGGCACGCACGAACGCCATGGGCGTCTCCGCGCGACGACGGGGCAAGGGACGCCGAGCTCTCACGCGTAGAGCTTCGTACACGTTGGCAGGATCGGCAACCCCGGCCGTTCCTCCGACCTCTCGCGCCCTACCATCCGGGCCGGCGCCAGGCGCTCGTGGTGATCGCTGTTCGTCTCAGTCGAACTCGGTCGGAAGCGAGGCATCACGCGCATGCGCGAACATGCGTCGGACCTGGCCGGGGAGCACCCGTGCAAGCGAAATGTCCTCGGGCAGCTCGTCTTCGCGGAACCACTTCACCTCGGACGTCTCGATGCTCGTCGCCTCCTTCCCCCCGACGAGGTCGCAGAGGAAGAAGAACTTGCAGCACGAGAACGGTGCAGGCGGATGCCCCTGACGGGTGCGATCCCAGACGGCCGCGAGCTTGCGCACGCGCACTTCGAAGCCACTCTCCTCGCGCACCTCTTTGACGACGTTCTCCGCCGGCGTGAGGTTCACGTCGGCCCAACCTCCAGGCAGCGTCCAGTTCCCGTGGTCCGCGATCTCGCGCACCATCAGCACACGGCCTCGGTCGTCGAACACGGCTCCGCGGACATCCACCTTCGGAGTGGCGTATCCGCTCTCGCCTTCGAACAGAGCCTCGATCCGCTCGGCTGGGGTTGCCGTCTGTGCCGCCATCATCCTGGATGCGAGGGAGCGCACCATCTCGTAGCGCTCGCGGTCGTAGGGGTCGCGGACGAACGCGAGCCCCGTCTGCGCGATCGCTTGGAGCTCCCGTGTCCAGTGCAGCCAGTCCGGATCCACCATGGGGCGACGGCATAGCATGGCGCCCCTGACGCGCTGGACCACTGGGCCGTCGACGAGTCGCTGACTCGAGCACGCGACGAGACGCTAGGCTGACACCATGTACCGAGCGCCCCCCAGTCCGAGCCCATTCGTCTTCACGGCCATCGATGGAACCGTGACCGCGTACCAACGTGGGACGGGAGAGGTCGCGTGGGAGTTTCGCGTTCCCGACGGCCAGATGGACTATCGCCACGTGACGCGCATCGCCGCCGACGAGCACCGCGTCGTCCTGGTGGCGGCTCGCATGGACGAGAAGGGCATGTTCGCGAACGCCGACGGCACGGCTCACATCTGCTGTCTCGAGTACGCGACAGGCCGCCTGCTCTGGCGGCAGGAGTTGAAGCTCGGACAGAACATCGCCCACTTCACGGCGACGCTCTTGATCGACGGCGGACAAGTCTTCGTCGTCAACGCCACCGGCCTCTTTGCCTTCGCGCTCGAGACGGGGCAGCTGATGTGGCGTCGCCGGGTGGAGCAAGCGGCCGCGAACCGCCCTCTCTCCGTCGCCCTCGCCGTGTCCGGCCTCGCGGAGCAGGGCGACGCGAGGTGATCTCGGCCTGAGCCCTTCGGGCAACGCGGCCGGGGGCCCACGTTTCGGGTGGTCGGGGCGCGGGCCCCAAGTCGCCTCCCCATACGAGAAGAGGCCGCGCGACTCCTCGTCACGCGACCTCCTCTCGTCACGCGTCCGGCGCCGATTCGAGGCGCCGCCGCCGATGTCAGAGCGTCTGGAACGCGCCGCCCCTACGGGCGACGAGCTCGCGCGTCGTGCGCTCGTCGAGGGCCTCGCCGAGGGCAACGCGCGGCGAGCCGGTCTGCTTCAGGCGCATCGAGGCCTGGTGGAGCGTGTCCTCGTCGACGTGGGCAAGCTCGGCGCCCTTGGCATCGACGAGCGAGACCGAGCCATCGTTCTCGCGCGTCGTCGCGATGAGACGCTGATGCTCGTCGAGCACGGAGAACCGATCACCGTCGCGTTCGACGTACCAGGTGCCGATGAGCTTGCCGTGCTCGAAGTGCTCGACACGCACTCGATCGGGGTTCTTCGGGTCGCGCTCGAAGGCGAGCTGCTGCCCGTTGCCGAGATCGCGCTTGGCGCTGAGCGGGTTCTTGTCCGTGAAGAACTCGATCGTGTTGAAGATGAGGGCGTCACCCAGGATGAAGAGGCTGTAGACGGGCAGGATGATCAGTCCGAGGAACAAGAGCCACTTGAGCCACTTGGACTCGGCGATCGAGTCGTTGAACTTCCACAGCTTGTTCGTCGCCGCGAAGCTGCCGAAGCAGCCTGTCGTCGCCGTCGCTGCGGTCAACGCCGCGAGCGAAAGGACCGTTCTACGCGTCACCACCTTCATACCCGAACCTCCGTGTTCGACATTCGTCTCGACCTGGGGATGAAGGGCCGCCAGCACGCATCGTGCCGACGCGACGGATCGAGCATCGGCGTGCGTCTCGCGACCGGTGGTGTAGCGACCACACATCAGATCGTCCCATCGCCGCTACAGCGAGCGCCCGGACGAGGTCGAGCGTGACGAGCGCTCGCTCGAGGCAAGGTCGCGCTGAGTCGCGCTGAGTGGCTGGGATTGTCCCCTCGCTCGGCGTCGCTCCGCGCGTGTTCCCCTCGGGGCCCCCGGGCCGAGGGCCCCTGCCCGCGCGCGCATGGCTCCCGATAGCTTGGCAGGATCTGCAACCATCCTGGCCGATTCTGCGACCTCCTGCAGCCTACCATCCTGCGTCGGCGCCGCTTTGGCGGCGCCGACGACGGAGATACTCATGACGCAGTTCACGGAGCTCGGATTCGAGCTCGGCGAGTCCATCGACGCGCTTCGCGCCACCGTTCGACGTTTTGCCGACAAGGAGATCGCGCCGCGCGCGGCCGAGATCGATCGGCAGAATCTGTTCCCCGAAGATCTGTGGAAGAAGCTCGGCGATCTCGGAGCCCACGGCATGACCGTGACCGAGGAGTACGGCGGGACGAACCTCGGCTACCTCGCCCACATCGTCGTGATGGAAGAGCTCTCCCGCGCGTCGGCGTCCGTGGCGCTGTCGTACGGTGCGCACTCGAACCTCTGCATCAACCAGATCCACCGCAACGGCAGCGAGGCGCAGAAGCAGAAGTACCTCCCCAAGCTCGTCTCCGGAGACCACGTCGGGGCGCTGGCGATGAGCGAGCCCGGTGCGGGCTCGGACGTCGTGAGCATGCAGCTCAAGGCGGACAAGAAGGGCGACCGCTACCTGCTCAACGGCTCGAAGATGTGGATCACGAACGGCGGTGAGGCCAACGTGATGGTGGTCTACGCCAAGACGGATCCCGCCGCGGGTCCGAAGGGCATCACCGCCTTCATCGTCGACAAGGACGCGAAGGGCCTCTCGTTCGGCGAGAAGCTCGACAAGCTCGGCATGCGCGGCTCCAACACCTACCCGGTCTTCTTCGAGGACTGCGAGGTGCCGGAGGAGAACGTGCTCGGCCCCGTGGGCGGCGGAGTTCGCGTGCTGATGTCGGGCCTCGACTACGAGCGCGCGGTCCTCTCCGGCGGTCCGCTCGGCATCATGCGCGCGTGCCTCGACGTCACCCTTCCCTACGTGCACGAGCGCAAGCAGTTCGGGCAGAGCATCGGCACGTTCCAACTCATCCAGGCGAAGCTTGCGGACATGTACTCGACGTGGTCGGCGTGCCGAGCCTACGTCTACGCGGTCGGCAAGGCGTGCGACCGTGCCGACCACGCCCGGACGCTCCGCAAGGACGCGGCCGGCGCGATCCTCTATGCTGCCGAGAAGGCGACCTGGATGGCCCTCGAGGCGATCCAGATCCTGGGCGGCAACGGGTACATCAACGAGTTCCCCACGCCGCGCCTCCTGCGCGACGCCAAGCTCTACGAGATCGGCGCCGGCACCTCCGAGATCCGCCGGATGCTGATCGGCCGCGAGCTCTTCGCGGAGACGGCCTGAGGAAGCCATGACGACGCTCAGTTCTCGCATCGACACCCGCTCCGCCGAGTTCCGCGCCAACGCCGAGGCGATGCGTGGTCTCGTCGACGATCTTCGGGACAAGGTCGCCCAGGTCAGCCTCGGCGGAAGCGCGAGCGCGCGCGAGAAGCACATCGCGCGCGGCAAGCTCTTGCCTCGCGAGCGTGTCGAGCGGCTGCTCGATCCCGGCTCTCCGTTCCTCGAGGTCGGCCAGCTCGCCGCCTTGGGCATGTACGACGGCGAGGCGCCCGGCGCGGGCATGATCGCCGGGATCGGGCGCGTCGAGGGCCGCGAGTGCATGATCGTCGCCAACGACGCGACCGTCAAAGGCGGCACCTACTACCCGATGACGGTGAAGAAGCATCTCCGCGCCCAGGAGATCGCGCTCGAGAACCGCCTCCCGTGCATCTATCTCGTCGACTCGGGCGGTGCGAACCTCCCCAGGCAGGACGAGGTCTTCCCCGATCGCGAGCACTTCGGGCGCATCTTCTTCAATCAGGCCAACATGAGCGCGGCGGGGATCCCCCAGATCGCCGTCGTGATGGGCTCGTGCACCGCCGGCGGCGCCTATGTGCCGGCGATGAGCGACGAGGCCATCATCGTGAAGGAGCAGGGCACGATCTTCCTCGGAGGACCGCCGCTCGTGAAGGCCGCCACCGGCGAGATCGTCTCCAGCGAGGACCTCGGCGGCGGTGACGTCCACACGCGCATCTCCGGCGTCGCCGACCACCTCGCCGACAACGATCGCCACGCCCTCTACATCGCGCGCCGGATCGTCTCGAACCTGAACCGGCAGCGGCCAGCGGGGCCGAAGCGCGAGGCGATCGAAGAGCCTCGCTACGATCCGCGCGAGATCCACGGCATCGTCCCGACCGACACCCGGAAGCCGTACGACGTCCGCGAGATCATCGCTCGCATCGTCGACGGCTCGCGCCTCGACGAGTTCAAGGCCCGCTACGGCAGCACGCTCGTGACCGGCTTCGCTCACCTGTACGGCATTCCGGTCGGCATCGTCGCCAACAACGGCATCCTCTTCAGCGAGTCGGCGCAGAAGGGCGCTCACTTCATCGAGCTCTGCGCCCAGCGCAAGATCCCGCTCCTCTTCCTCCAGAACATCACCGGCTTCATGGTCGGGCGCAAAGCCGAGAACGGCGGCATCGCGAAGGACGGGGCGAAGATGGTCACGGCCGTGGCGACCGCGCGCGTCCCGAAGATCACGATGCTGCTCGGCGGCAGCTTCGGCGCCGGCAACTACGGCATGTGCGGCCGCGCGTATTTGCCGCGCTTCCTCTGGATGTGGCC
>Ga0066255_1000564_pt1 | contig 63613 bp, 42 predicted proteins | sample ThiBiot_750_biof_FD_71148 | JGI IMG/M metagenome (GOLD analysis project Ga0066255, IMG submission 71148) | Wastewater bioreactor microbial communities from Cape Town, South Africa - Thiocy_expt_750_biof (version 2) | ecosystem: Engineered > Bioreactor > Thiocyanate-remediating >...
GCAGCCGCCGTTGGCGGTCGCGCACTCGTCGATGTCCGAGCATCCCGTCGCGCCGGTGCCGGCGTAGCCGCTCGGGCATGCGCCGCAGGTGAAGCTGCCGGCCGTGTTCGTGCAGGTCGTCAGCGCATCGCAGCCGCCGTTGCCGGTCGCGCATTCGTCGATGTCCGTACAGCCTGTCGAGCCGGTGCCCGCGAAGCCGCTCGGGCAATGGCCGCACGTGAAGCCTCCCACGGTGTTGATGCACGTCGTTAGCACGTCGCAGCCGCCGTTGTTGGTCGCGCACTCGTCGACGTCGACGCAGCCCGTCTCGCCGTTGCCCGTGTACCCGCTCGGGCAAGCGCCGCAGGTGAAGCCGCCGACCGTGTTCGTGCACGTCGTTCGCGCGTCGCAGCCGCCGTTGTTGGTCGCGCACTCGTCGACATCGACGCATCCGCTCGCGCCGGTGCCCGCGAAGCCGCTCGGGCACGCGCCACAGGCGAAGCTGCCAGCCGTGTTTGTGCATGTCGCGAGCACGTCGCAGCCGCCGTTGTTGGCCGCGCACTCGTCGACGTCGTCGCATCCCGTCGCGCCGGTGCCCGTGAAGCCGCTCGGGCAAGCGCCACAGGTGAAGCCGCCGGGCGTGTTCACGCATGTCGTGAGCACGTCGCATCCGCCGTTGGCGGTCCCGCACTCGTTGATGTCCACGCATCCCGTCGAGCCGTTGCCGATGTAGCCGCTCGGGCAAGCGCCGCAGGTGAAGCTTCCGGCCGTGTTCGTGCAGGTGGTGAGCGCGTCACAGCCGCCGTTGCTCGTCGCGCACTCGTCGATGTCCGTGCAGCCGGTCGCGCCGCCGCCGGTGTACCCGCTCGGGCAGGAGCCGCAGGTGAAGCCGCCGGGCGTGTTCGTGCACTCTGCGACGGGATCGCAGCCGCCGTTGCTCGTCGCGCACTCGTCGATGTCCGTGCAGCCGGTCTTCCCGGTGCCCGCGTACCCGCTCGGGCAATGACCGCAGGTGAAGCCGCCGGCCGTGTTGAGGCACGTCGTTCGCGCGTCGCAGCCGCCGTTGTCGACCGCGCACTCGTCGATGTCGCGACAGCCCGTGGTGCCGGTCCCCGTGTAGCCCTTCGGGCACGCACCGCAGGTGAAGCCGCCCGGCGTGTTCGTACAGGTGGTGAGCGCATCGCAGCCGCCATGGTTCTGCGCGCATTCATCGATGTCGGCGCATTCGGCGCCGCGCGCCTCGAAGCCGGGCGTGCAGGAGAGGTCGAAGCGCCCACCCTCCGGGAGCACCAGCGCATGAGGAGGCTTCGCTTCATTGTCCCCCGGCCGCATGGTGAGCTCGCTCTTGTTGCTCACCTTTTGCGAGCAGCTCGCCATGCCCGCTACGACGAGGAGCAGCGCGCCGAGAACCTTCGCACCCTGGGAATCAGGCGTGGTCGCTCGTCGATGACTGCGCGTTCTCGATAGACCTGTCCACATTCGGTGGGTGAACGGCCAGCGCGCGCCGCGCTGAAGGCCTGGCGTCGAGAAATGTGTCTTTGCCTCGCCGCCCGAGCGCCTCCACATTTCGCGCGCGCTGCCGTCCGACCTCATGCATCGCGCCGATGACGGCTCGGCTGGCGGCCGGTCATTCGATCCCTGTGGCGCGTTGACGACGTGGCCGGCGCTCGGCGGTTTTCCTCGCGAGCTTGACGCGATGGGCGTGGTTCCTAGGACGATCCTATGATCCCGCCGAGCGACGAGGGCCCCGAAACCCAACCGGAGCCGTCGAACGACGCGCTTCTCCAGCGGACGCGCGAGCGTCTGAAGCGTCTGCTCGCGCACGACCCCGAGCTTGCAGTCTCGCAGCCCGACGCTGAGGCCGTCGCGGCGATCCACGCATCTGCCACCACGATCGAGACCGTAGCAAAGGCGTTCGAGCTCTACGCCGACCGCCCCTTCGTCGCAGAGCGCGCTTACGAGTGCGAGGCGGATGGAAGCGTTCGTCTCTTGCCGGAGCTTCGCAGGCATCGGTATCGCGACGTCTGGGCGCGCGTGGAGGCGTTCGCCAGCGGCCTCACGCACCAGAAGCTCGCTGGGCCAGGCAGCTTCATCGGCATCTGCGGCTTCGGCAGCGTCGACTGGGTCGTCGCCGACCTTGCCGCCATCCGTCTCGCCGCCGTGTCGGTCCCGATGCAGACGAACATGAGCCCGGCCGATCTGCAGCAGATCATCGGCGAGGCCGAGCTCTCCCTGATCGTCTGCAGCGTCGAGCAGCTCGATTCCATCGAGGCCGTGCTCCCTCGCTGCCCGTCGGTGAAGAGCCTCGTCGTGATGGACCTGCGTGAGGGGGACAGCGCCGCCGAGGCGATGTTCGAGCGCCGCAAGCAGGCGGGGCTCGCTGAGAGCGGCGCCGTCGTGCTCACGATGCGTGAGGTCGAGGAGCGGGGACGCTCCGCAGGGATCGTCCCGATGGTCTTGCCGGCATCGCGCGGCGAGCCCGATCCCCTGATGACCCTCATCTACACCTCGGGCTCCACCGGGACCCCGAAGGGCGCGATCGTGACGGAGCGCTTGCTCCGCGAGCAGTGGCAGCGGGGCTTCTTCTACCGGCTCGGTGACGCGCTTCCGGAGCTCCCGCAGATCACGCTGGGCTACATGCCGCTGAATCACGCTGCCGGTCGGATGAACGTCATGATGACGGTCCTCCGCGGGGGGATGATGGCGTTCGTCGCGAAGAGCGACATGTCGACGTTGTTCGATGACTTCCGGCTCGCGCGCCCGACGATGGCGATGCTGGTGTCGCGCGTGTCCGCGACGATCTACCAGCACTATCAGGCGGAGCTCGTTCGACGTACGGAGGACGTGACGGACGAGGGAGAGCGGGCGCGGATCTCGGATCGGATCATGGAAGAGATGCGCGGCTCGTTCCTCGGCGACCGCCTCTTGCTCGTGACCACGAGCACCGCGCCGACGCCGCCGGAGGTCGCCGACTTCCTCCGCCGCTGCTTCCTCGTTCCCGTCATCGACCTGTACGGCTCGACGGAGGCAGGCCTCGTGACGCTCGACGATCGCCTCGTCCCGGCTCCGGGCCTCGAGTGGAAGCTCGTCGACGTTCCCGAGCTCGGCTACCGGACGACCGATCGCCCATACCCGCGCGGCGAGCTCCACGTGAAGTCACGCTTCCTCGTCCCGGGCTACTACAAGAACGAGCGTGCGACGCGTGACCTCTTCGACGACGAAGGCTTCCTGAACACGGGGGACATCGTCGAGCAGCGAGGGCCCGACCGACTCTTGTGGATCGATCGCGCCAGGAACGTCCTCAAGCTCGCGCAGGGAGAGTTCGTCGCGACGTCACGCCTCGAGGGCATCTTCAGCGCGCAGAGCCCGTACATCCGGCAGATCTACGTGCATGGGAGCGGCTTTCGCTCGTATCTCCTCGCCGTCGTCGTTCCCAATCTCCCAGCGGTGACGGCGTACCTCCGCGGTCGAGGGATCGAGCCGGACGACGCCGCGATCAAGGAGCTCGTCCGGAGTGAGATCCACCGCATCGCCCGCGATGAGCACCTACGCGGCCACGAGGTGCCGCGCGACTTCATCATCGAGCGCGAGCCGTTCACGATCGCGCGCGGCCTGCTCACCGACAGCAACAAGCAGTCACGGCCTCGCCTGGCGGCGCGTTACGGCAAGGACCTCGCGGCGCGGTACACCGCGATCGAGCGGGCGCAGATCGAGGAGCTCTACGGCCTCCACAGCAAGGGCGTGACGACTGCGACGATCGCCGAGCGCGTCAAGCGAGCGATGAGCGTCGTGCTCGGTCTCCCGGAGCTCGACGTCCGTCAGAGCGAACAGAGCTTCATCCAGCTCGGCGGCGATTCGCTCAGCGCCGTCAGCCTCGAGACGCTGATCCACGATCTGACCGGCGTTCGTGTGCCCGTGGGCTTCCTCCTCGATCCGACGAGCAGCGTCCACTCGCTCGTCGAGTACGTCGAGGGGGCGCTCGCCGGCAAGGTACGCCGCAACGTCACGTTCGCGGAGGTGCACGGCGCCGGCGCGAAGTCCGTCCGGGCCGAGGACCTCCGGATCGAGAAGTTTCTAGGTCCCGAGGAGATCGAAGCTGCGCGCGCCTCGAAGCCGGCCAGCGAGCTACCGGCGCGGGCCGAGGTCGCGTTGCTCACGGGGGCGAACGGGTTCCTCGGAAGGTTCCTCACCCTCGAGCTCCTCGAGCGGCTCTCGGGCGAGCGGAAGAAGGTCTACGCGCTCGTGCGCGCCCCGAGCGACGCGGCTGCGTTCGAGCGTCTCGCCAGCTCGTACCGCATGGATCCGGCGCTCTCACGACGCTTCGACGAGCTGTCGGCCGGCGGGCGCCTCACGGTGCTCGCCGGCGATCTGATGAAGCCGCGCCTCGGCCTCGCCGAGGACGTCTACGCTCGTCTCGCAGAGGAGGTCGACCTCGTCCTCCACAACGGGGCGCTGGTGAACCATGCGCTCGGCTACGCGGCGATGTTCGAGCCGAACGTGCTCGGCACCGTCGAGGTGATGCGCTTCGCGCTCGCGCGGCGCATCAAGTCGATGTCGTTCATCTCGACCATCGCGGTGCTCTATGGCGTCGACCGGACCGAGCCGGTCCGTGAGGACGAGGATGTGCGTACGCTCTTCACCGAGCGTCCCACCGAGGCCGGCTACGCGGCGGGATACGGCGGGACCAAGTGGGCAGGCGAGCTCCTCCTGCGTGACGCGCACGAAAAGCTCGGTCTCCCGGTGGCGGTGTTCCGCCCGAGCGAGATCATGGCGCACCGTCGCTATCACGGGCAGGTGAACGTCCCCGACTTCTTCACCCGGCTGCTCGCAGGCATCGTCTACACCGGCCTCGCGCCCCGGTCGTTCTATACGGCGGACGCTCCCGAGCGCGCGAAGCACTATGACGGCACGCCGGTCGACGTCGTCGCCCGGTCGATCGCGACGCTCTCGATCGCGCGCGGCGGAGGCGAGGCTGCGCGTCCCGCCGTCCGTGCGACGTACGATACGTATCACGTGGTCAATCCCCACCAGGACGACGGGATCTCGCTCGACGTCATCGTCCACTGGGTGAAGACGGCGGGCTACCCGGCGAAGCGGATCGCCGACTACGACACTTGGTACAAGATGTTCCGCGAGCGTCTCACGTCGCTCGCCGAACCGAAGCGCCAGCACTCGCCGCTCGCGATCCTCCATGCCTGGGAGCACCCGCAGGGGGATCACGGGCAGCCCGTGCTCGACACCACTCACATCCTCGAGCGCCTCCGCAGCATCGAGCCGAGCCTGGCCGACTTCCCGCACGTGAGCGAGGCGTTCATCCACAAGGAGCTCGACGACATGGCGGTGCTGCACCTCATCGATCGGCCGTTGCGGATGGCGGGCTGAGACGTGGCTTCGCTCAGTACGCGCTTCGTAGGATCGCGAAGACGAGCACCCCCGTAACGGACACGTAGAGCCAGATCGGGAAGAGGATCTTGGTGATCTTCTTGTGCGTGTCGAACCTGCGGCGGAACGCGAAGTAGAACGCCGCGAGGCACATCGGTACGACCGGGATCGAGAGGATCACGTGGCTCGCGAGGAGCACGAGGTACGCGACGCGTGCGCCACCGGTACCCGGGTACTTCGTGTCGCCGTGGACGTAGTGATAGGCGAGGTAGCCGACGAGGAAGAACGCGCTCGACGCGAATGCCGAGAGCATGAGCGCCTGATGGCGCGCCACGCGCTTCTTCTTGATCGCGACGACCGCGAGCGCCGCCAGCACGGCCGCGGTCGCGTTGAAGCCCGCGTTGACGGCGGGCATGAACGAGAGCGCGCCGGGATCGCCGCTCCCCTGTCGAAGGAGCAAGAGGTACGCGAGCACCGCCAGGGCGACGACCGAGACGACGCCGTTCACGATCCAGAACGGGCGATCGCCGCTCTGTGCAGAGGTTGCCGTCGACGACATGGGCCACCGCATAGGGCAGCCGCAGCCGGGCGCCAAGCGCCGTGCTCGATCAGTCGGGGTCGCGCTCAGTTCGGGTCGCGCTCAGTCACGCATGTGCTTGCGGATCTTGCCGAGGGCCTGCTCCTGGAGCTGGCGGATGCGCTCGCGCGACAGGTTGTACTTGTCGCCGATTTCCTTGAGCGTGAGCTCGTCTTCGTCGTCGAGGCCGAAGCGCCAGCGGATGATGCGCGACTCGATCGGCGTGAGATGGCCGAGCAGGCGCCGCACCTCTTCGCCCCACTTCTGCGAGATGAGGGTCTCGTAGGGCGACTGCATGTTCTCGTCCTGGAGGAAGTCGATGAACTTTCGCCCGTCCTCGTCGCCGACCGGGCGATCGAGCGAGAACGGCGTCTCCGCCCACGCGCCCTTCACCTTGTCGAGCTTCTCCTGGGGGATGCCCGTCTCCTTCTCGAGCTCGTCGAGCGTCGGGTCGCGGCCCGTGCGCGCGATGACTGCCTGCGTGGCGCGCTGCACCCGGTTGTGCGTGTCGAGCATGTGGACCGGGATGCGGACGGCGCGGCCCTTGTCGGCGAGCGCACGGCTGATCGCATGACGGATCCACCACGAGGCGTAGGTCGAGAAGCGGTAGCCGCGCGTGTGATCGAAGCGCTCGACCGCCTTCATCAAGCCGATGTTGCCCTCCTGGATCAGATCGATGAGCGGAAGGCGGCCCCGGTTGTAGCGACGAGCGATCGAGACGACGAGCCGGAGGTTCGCCTTCACGAACTTGTTCTTCACGCGCTTGCTATGGCGCGAAGCCTCCGAGATCGACGTGAGGTACTTCTTGAAGGCCGGCGTGTTCGCGAGGGTCGGAGCGTCGGGGTCCGGCGTTCCGGCTGCTTGCGCGATCGCGATGCCCTCCTCCTCGACGTCCTCGACCGCCGGCGGGGCGCCGAGCTTCCGGACGGTCTCCTCGGCGTGCGCGATCCAGAGGCGATCGGAGTCCGCGAGTCGGATCGCCCGCCCGAGGCTCTCGCTCACCGCGCGGTACTTCTTCTCCTGCTCTTTGGTGAGCTTGTTGCGCTGCTTCTTGTACGTCTTGCAGAACTTTCGCAGCTCGCCGATCTGCGGGAGGTCGATCGCCTCCTCGTCCTTCGGGAGGTCGGCTTCGAGCGCGTCGAGAGCGTGCTCCACCGCGGGGAGGAAAGAGAGGATGGCACACCAGTGCTCGATCTCGGCCTTCTCGACGTCGACCGCGGTGCCGAGCTCTTCTTCCTGCCCCATGACGGGGTGGGTCGCCATCTCGCGGAAGTAGCGCGCGAGCATCGAGTCGCCGCCGCCTTCCTCCACCTTCGCCTTGGTGGTGGATCGCGGACGCTCTTCGCCGCTTTCCTCGGTTTCGGATGCCTCCTCGAACTCGAACTCGTCTTCGAGGACGACGACCTCGCCTTCGCCCTCCGCGTTCGGGCTCGAGCCTCCGGCGAGGTCCGCGTCGGACTCGTCATCGGGCGGGGCGACGACAGGCTCAGCGAGCGCGGCGTTGCTCTTCTTGCTCATCGCAGCCTCGTTCTTGGCGGAGCCGCGTGACTCCGTCGCTCGAGTGGGTTTGGGGGACGACGACCTTCGGGGCATGGATGGGAAGCCGGCGCGGACCTTTGACAACTAGCGGGGTCGGAGTCAGACCGTGACGAGCACACGGAACGCTGGGGACATGCAGGACGTCCGTGACTGGATTCGCCATGGTAGCGAGATCCGAACGTCCGTGTGCGCCCGAAAAATTGTGCAAATACCATTCTCGCGCATCGCTCCTCGTGGCGGGATCTGGCTCTGCTGGTGAAAGGCCCATGAAGATAGGGGCGCCGCGGCCCCCTTCCGTCTTGGTCCTGTGACGGTGGCGGATGTATGTGATTCTGCGTGTCGCGCGGGCCGTTAGAAAGTCGACGCCATTCTTTGTACGCCCACACGTGGTCGGCGGTTCGGTCTCGCTGGTCGCGCGCCGGAGGCATCGTCCTCGGTTCCTTGATGCACGCGGCCGGCCATGCGTTTCTCGCCGCCGCCGCTGGGGTGCTCGCCCGTGCCCTTGCGTGGGGGGCGGCCCCGATGGTCGGGGGATCCACGTCAGCGGTTGCACGCCTTCACCTGTCTGGGGCGCCGGACAAGGCGGTATTGGTGCTCGCCGTCGCCGGCGTGTTCGCGGCGATCGTCAAGTTGGTTGGCGGCGCGCTCTCGTCGTGGGCGGAGGCGCGCGTGGCGGGTGATGTCGTCGCGCGTGTTCGCCTCGCGGTGCTCGATTCCGTCCTTGCTCTCAACCGCTTGCATACTCCACGACACGTCGATCATGGATCGAGTGCCATCGGCGCGGTTGGCACGCATGCGGATCGGCTCGCCGCTCTGACGAGCCACGTCGCCGACGTCGAGCGGGGCGTGGCGCACGGCGTGCTTGCCGAGGTGCGCGCGGCGGTGCAGCTCATCCCTCTCGGGGCGCTCCTCGTCGTCCTCGCTCCGCGGCTGGCCGGCAGCGCGGTCGTCGCCCTCGGCGGATTCGGGGTGCTCGCGTTCGGGCTCCGCCGCGCGTTCAAGCGCGCGCATGCGCGAGCGACGGCCTCGTCGAGCGCGCTCGTCGAGGCGGCGGACGAGGCGGTCCGGCATGCGGAGCTCTGGGCGACGTATGGAGCGAAGCGGCGCATCCGCGCGCACGTCGCCAGCGTGGGCCGCGCGATCGCGCGCGAGGCCGCGCGGATCCGCGTCCGTGCGTCGCTCCTGTCGTCGACGAGCGAGGTCCTCGGCGCTACGGCGCTCGTGCTCGTCCTCCTGCTCGCGTCGCGCGGCGCGCTGGGCGTGGATCACGGCACGGTGGTGCCGTTCGCGATCGCGTTCTTCATGGCGTATCGGCCGCTGCGCGATCTCGTCGACGCGCGCCTCGCGCGAGCGCGGGGTGAGGAGGCGCTGCGTGCCGCGCTTGGTGAGACCGCGGAAGCGCCTCCGTCACGTGGGGCGACCCCGGCGGCGCCGACGGCCATGTCCTGGACGCTCGACGAGCTCGTCCTCTCCGGCGTGCGCACGCAGCACGGCGAGCACACGCCGCTCTCGATCACCGTGCCGCCCGGATCGATCGCGGCGGTCGTCGGGCCCACGGGGACGGGGAAGACGTCGTTGCTCCGCGTGCTGCTCGGGCTCGATCCCGTCCGCGAGGGCGAGATCCGCTACGGGGCGCTCGTCCTCGATGCGTCGTCGTCTCCTGTCGACAGGGCGTCGGCGGTGGAGGAGCGTGCTGGCGTCGGGCCGGGGGCGCGGCCCTTTGCGTGGGTGCCGCAAGATGCGCCGATCGTCGGCGACACGCTTGCGATCAACGTCGGGCTCGGCCGAGCGGACGACGACGCGGCGATCCCCGATCCGGCGCCGGTGTTGGCCCAGCTCGGGAACGAAGCGCTCGGCACGGCGCTCGGTGACGAGGTGCTCGGGACCGCGCGTCCGCTCTCCGGCGGAGAGCGCCAGTGGATCGCCGTCGCACGTGCGCTCGCGACGGGGCTGCCTGTCCTCTTGCTCGACGAGGCGACGAGCGCGCTCGACGGAGCGTCGCAGGCGCGCCTGCTCGAGGCGATCGCGCGGCTGCGCGGGGAGCGTACGGTGATCCTCGTGACGCACCGCCCGGAGCCGCTCGCGATCGCAGACGTGATCGTTCGGCTCGAGCCGCTCACCGACGGAGACGGACTGCCTGGATCTCCGAACCCAACGCATCGGCCGACAGACGTCCGGCGCTGAAGGACGCGAGCTCCATCGTCGTGGCGTCGATCAGGGCGATGACCGGCATCTTGGGGTGGGCGCGCTCCTGGAGCTTCCCGAGCTTCGTGAAGCCGCCGTCGAGCGCGCTCCACGCCCAGTAGTGGGGCTCCCACCAGCTCAAGAGATCGGCGCTGGTGGGGGCCTCGCCGGTGGGGGTCCGTTCGCCGAGGACGGAGAGGACGACCGTTTTTTCCGGCGTGAAACGCAGGTCCTCGAAGAACTGCTTGCTCTCCGCATCCCATGTCGTGGCGAGCACGAGGACGATGACGTCGTGCTTCCTCTCCTCGGGGTCGAACAGATCGGCGAGCTGGACGCGGGTGCTCTGGACCAGCGTGGAAGGCACCGGATTGCGGCTGCCGCGGATGGCGGTCTCGAACACGACGTTCGGGATCACGTTGCCGGGTGTCGAGCTCCCTCGCGCTCGTGGCGTCCAGCCGAGGTTCTCCGTCGGGTAGTCCTCGCCGTACGGATTTTTCGCTGGCGGCGACGCAGGTTCGGTCGTCGCCGCGTCACGTGCTGGCTTGGCTGCATCCGTTCCCGCGTCGCCCTTCGTCGGGGCTTCACATGTCGCGAGGTCGGCGCAATCGGCCTCCGTGCAGGAGGCGAGGCTCATCGCGGCGCATCCGAGAACGAATAGGAACGCGGCTGCAGAGTGGAAGGTTCGTCGTCGCATCGTGCCCCGGACGGTTCGGCCGTGGCCGAGCGGAGTTGCTCGGATCCCGCCTGAGCCGAGGAGCCCTCGTGTGACGCCCCCCGGCGTCGACACCATAGCAGAGTCGCGATCTCCACGACCTCCGTGATCTCCGCAGATCGCGACCCGCGAACGGAGGACGAGCTGTCAGCCGAGGACGTCGATCTCCGGTCCGGCCGTCACCGTGATCGTGTCGGCGCGGAAGAGATCGCCGTCGAGGACGTACGCGCCGGTCGCTTGGGGGAAGCGGAGGACGAGCTCTTTCGCGAGGGCATCGACGCGCGGGCCGAGCAGCGGGCGCGCCGCGAGGACGAGCGGCATCTGCGGCCCGAGCGCGCGCGGACCGAGCGGTGTGGCCACGACATGAAAGCGATCGTGCTCTTCGCCCGCGCGTCGGGTGAGGCGCATCCCGAGCCCGAGGTCACGCACCACGCTCGCGCAGAGGAGGCTCACCCGATCGAACGGTGCGGGCTCGCCGTCGACGCAGATCGCGCACGGGCCGGGGGCGAGCACCGATCGCGCGAAGCGCGAGCCGACGAAGCTCCCTCCGAAGACCCGCGCGACGATCCTCGCTGCCGCGAGGTTGCCGCCGGCGCCGCGCGCGTCGTAGACCTCGAAGAAGCGCGCGACCAGGCCGGCGCCGAAGATGAAGCCGACGCGCTCGCGGACGTGTCGATCGTCTCGAGACGAGATGCGGAGCGTCGGGCGACGGGTCGAGCGGATCGATCCGTCGGCGATCGCGTCGAGCAGTCGGGCGGCGTAGCGCACCGGGTCGCCGGTCATGCCCCAGTTACGTGCGACGGTGCCCACGGTGCCTCCGGGCGCGAGCGCGATCGGCGGGAGCGGCTTCTCGCCGAACGTGCGCGTGAGCGCGCTCACGCCGGCCATGTACGAACCGTCGCCGCCAGCAAGGACGACCGCGTCCGAGCCATCGCCTCGTGCGCGTGACGCCAGCGTGCGCGCGACCTCGTCGAGGTCGTCCTGTGACGTGGTCTCGAACACCTCGATGCCGGGACGGGGGCGGCGGAGCTCGTCGAGCAGCGCCCCGGCCCGTGCGAGGTGTCGCGCTCCACGCGCGCGCGACAGGCGAGCAGCGTTTCGGTTCACGACGACAGACGCGCGCAACGCTCGTTGCTCTCCTTGCTACCTGCTGCGAAGGCAGGCTAGCTCTTACACCATGAGGCGGTCTGCTCGCATCCTCTCGTTCTCCCTTCCCGTGCTCGCGCTCGTCGCGGATGCTGCTTGCGGGAGCCCTGCCTTGCGGGCGGCAGAGCAGGGCGACAGCGCGAAGCTCCGCGCCGAGATCGCCGAGAAGCACGAGCGCGGGAAGCTCTCGAACGACGAGGCCGCCGATCTCGCGCGCGCCGTCGCCGAGCGCGAGATCGCCACGGCGACGGACGAGGCCACCGCGCTCGCGCGTCTCCGCGAGACGCGAGCGTGTGCTGCGGAGCTCGACGACGCGCTCGGCGAGCGGATGAAGAAGCGCGACGGTGCCGGCGCCGAAGCGGCGCTCTCGCGTCTCGAGGACGGCAAGCTCGGTGACGGCGACGCGCGCGCGTGGCTCGACGACGCGGACGATCGATGGCGTGCGGTCGGAGCACGGACGCTCCATCGCGAGGAGGACCGCGCGCGGCGTCAGGCGGCCATCCTCGATCCGAGCGCGCGCGTCCGTCGCAGCGCGATTCGTGCGGCGGCGACCGCGAAGGACGCGAGCGATCTCGACCTCCTCTTCGAGACCGCACGGGTCGACCCGGAGCTCATGCTTCGCAACGAGGCGCTCCGATCCATGAGCGCGATCCTTCGCGGGCTCGACGACAAGGCGCGCGACAAGGCCCGCCCGAAGGCGGCGGAGCTTGCGGTGAAGCTCCGCGATCTCTGGACAGCCGGCGACGACGCGCTCAAGGAAGACGTCGCCGTCGCGTGGGGGCTCGCGCCGGTGTTCGAGAACGGCGGCCGCGAGGCGCTGCGCGTCGCGGTGGCGAACGAGAAGGGGCCGGGCGCGATCGCCGCGGCGGGCGTGGTGATGCGCTCCGCGAGCAAGGACCCGGAGCTGATGACGTCGGCGAGCGCGCTGCTCGCGCGGACGATCGTCGACGGGTCGCGTCGCGATCGGTTGCATGCGCTCGCGGTCGCGCGCGCGGAGGGCCCGGTGCTCGACGCGATCCGCAAGGCGGCCCAGGACGACGATCGCGAGGTGAAGGTGCCCGTGCTCGCGCGCCTGCTCGACTCGAAGCCCGATCGCGATGCGGCGAGACGCGAGCTCGTTGCCATCGCGGGCTATGGAGTGCAGGGCTCTTCCGGCAAGGCCGACGACCCGCGCGCGCTGGAGCACGCCATCCGTGCGCGTCACGCGCTCGCGGCGGCAGGCGAGCTCCGCATCCAGGCGTGGATCGAGCAGGAGCTCGCGGCGTCCGAGGCGCAACGAAAGACGTCGGCTGCCTCCGCGCTCGCCGCCCTCGGGCGTCCTGCCCGCGCGGCGCTCCTGCTCGCCGATCCCGATCCGAGCGTCCGCACGCGCGTCGCCTGCACGCTGATGACGGCATCGCGCCGCTGATGCCCCTCGCGGCTGCGGAAGGCGGCGCCTCCGGCGTCGACTGCCCGCGTGTGGCCGAGGTGCGCTGGTACGAGGCCTGCTCTCGCGCCACGCATGGACTTCCATCGCCATTTCGCACTGGGACTCGCGGCCACGGCCATCGCATGCGGAACGGCCGCCGGCGTGCCGTCGTCGAAGCCGATGGGAAACACGCAGCAGCCGCTCGAGGCGCTCGTCCCGTTGCAAGGCTGCGGCGAGGTCGAGGCCTACCTTCGCGAGCGGCTCACCGCCGACGTGAACCGCTATGTCGATCAGATGGTCGAGCAGATCGAACAGCACAACAGGAGCGAGGGCGCTGGTGGCTCCAGTGGGAACCTGTCCAACGACGCCCCGCGGCCGAGCCCGGAATACTCGATGAACGCGGCCAACTCCGCCGGTGCGAGCAACTCCTCCGGGTCGAGTGGCTCCGGCGCGTCGCAGACCTCGAAGACGAACAACCAGGTCGCGGGCGTCGACGAGGCGGACTTCGTCAAGAACGACGACAAGTATCTCTACATCGTCGCGAACGGCGCGCTCCGCATCCTCCAGGCGTGGCCTGCGAACGAGGCCCGCGAAGTCGCAAAGGTCACGCTCGGCGGCGAGCCTCGCAAGCTCTTCGTCGAGGGCGATCGCGCGCTCGTCTATCTGGCCGTTCCCCCGAGCTCCAACAGGGCCGACTCGTTCGGGGGCAGGTACTACGGCCGCGGCGAGTGCACGTACGGCTACGACTGCGTACCCTCCGGTGACGGGACGCAGACGAAGGTCCTCGTCTTCGACATCGCCAACCGCGCGGCGCCGGCGAAGGTGCGCGAGATCGATCTCTCGGGCTCGCTGCTCTCGGCGCGCCGTATCGGCAACACCGTCCACACCGTCGTCGTCGACGCTCCGCGCGCGCTCGACGGCCTCGAGAGTTACCCAGCGGACGTCGAGGTGGACTATCGGGCCGACGCGAGCACGCAGAGAGCGGCCATCAAGGAGGCCTGGGAGGCCCTCCGGAAGCGCAACCTGGCGGCGATCGCGAACGTCGACGCGCTCGCGATGGTGCCGACCGCGACGGAGTCCGGCGCGCCGCTCGTCCCCGCGTGCACGGGCTACTATCGCCCGAGCGTCGCCGAGGGCAGGACGTTCACGACGCTCTTCTCGATCGACATCGCCGGCGGTAGGCCGACCACGGCGACGGTCGTGAGCGATCCCGGTGTCGTCTACGCGTCGGAGACGGGCCTCTACATGAGCGTGCCGCATTCGCGGTCGCCCGAGGGCAGCTGGTACGACAGCATGCGCTCGGAGGAGCACGCGAGCCTCGTCCACAAGTTCCGAATCGGCGCCACGCCGTCGCTCACGGGCTACGAGGCGAGCGGCATCGTGAAGGGGCGCGTGCTCAATCAGTTCGCCCTCGACGAGCACGCGGGACACCTCCGCGTCGCGACGACGTCGGGCCACACGCCCGATCCGAAGGTCCACAGCACGATGAGCGTGCTCGAGCGGCAGGGGAGCGCGCTCGTTCTCGAAGGCAAGATCGACGACATCGCGCCGACGGAGGACATCCGCAGCGTCCGCTTCGATGGACCGCGCGGCTACGTCGTGACGTTCAAGAAGACCGACCCGCTCTACGTGTTCGATCTCGCTGACCCGAGGGCGCCGAGCATCGCCGGCGAGCTGAAGATCCCCGGCTTCTCGACCTACATGCACATGATGGATGACCAGCACCTGCTCACCATCGGTTACGACGCGGAGGACCAGGGCACCTTCGCGTGGTTCAGCGGCGTCATGCTCCAGCTCTTCGACGTCTCCGACATGAAGAATCCGAAGCTCGCGCACAAGGAGGTCATCGGGACGCGCGGCTCGAGCTCGGAGGCGCTCACCAACCACCTCGCGTTCAACTACTTCGCGCCGAAGAACCTCCTCGCGCTCCCCATGACGGTCTGCGAAGGCGGGGCGGGCGGCTCCTCCGGTACCGAAATGACCTTCAGCGGGCTCATGGTCTACGACGTCACCGCGGAGAGCGGATTCGCGAAGCGCGGCCAGGTGAGCCACCCGAACTCGTCCACCGGAGCGAACGCCTACGACTCGCGCGCGTGCAGCAACTGGTGGACGAACGCGCGCTCCGAGGTCCGGCGGAGCGTCTTCATGGACGACTTCGTCTATTCGATCTCCGAGCGTCGCGTGAAGGTGAACGGGCTCGGGAACCTCGCGTCCGACGTCGCGGAAGTTTCCCTCGAGCAGTGAACGTCTCCAGCGCGTACGAGCGCCCGGCGGCCGTTGACATGGCCGACCGGGCGCCTGTACGACTTTGGCGCGATGCGAAAGAACGTTCTCGGTCTGGCTCTCGTGGCGACACTCGCGCTCGGTTCGACGGGCTGCGTCAAAAAGATGATCCTCAACGGGCAGATCCGCTCGACACGCATCGGGGCGGGAGCAGCCGACACGATTGGGGACTACGAAGTCGCGCGCGGCGCGGCAGCCGGTGGTGTCCTCCAGTTCGAGGGCATGCACCGCCTCGCTCCGGACAACGAGGACGCCCTCTTCATGCTCCTCCGCGGCTGGGCCGGGTGGGGCTACGCATTCGCGCAGGACGACTACGAGGTCGCCACGCTCGCTGGCGACGAGGCGACCGCCGAGTACCACAAGAAGCGGGCGAAGCTCGCCTTCGACCGGTCGATCTCCTACGGCCTCGAGCTGATTGGAAAGCGCGACGAGGGGTTCACGAACGCGAAGAAGAACGCCGACACGCTCAAGGCGTGGCTGCAGGAGCACTTCGACGAGAAGGAAGACGCCGAGACGCTCTTCTGGCTCGGATCGGCGTGGCTCGCCCGCGTCAACATCCTGAAGGACGAGCCGGAGTACGTCGCCGACCTCTTCGTCGGGGTCGCGATCCTCGAGCGAAGCCGGGACATCGACCCGGAGCTGATGGCGTGGGGCGCCACCTCGACGCTCGCCGCCTACCACGCGCGGGCCGCCATGGCTGAGCTCGACGAGGCGAAGAAGCTCCTCGATCTCGCCCTCGAGAAGACGCAGCGGAAATCCCTCGCCATCCTGGTCAATTACGCCAAGTACGCGTGCATGAAGTCGGACCAGGCGCTCTACGAGAAGGTCCTCAACGAGGTCCTCTCCACCGAGGATCCGGACCCGAACCTGCGGCTCCAAAACACGATCGCGAAGCGCCGCGCGAAGCGGGCGCTCCACAAGTCCGCGATGGAAGACTGCGGCTTCGAGGCCCCCGCGCCGGCGAAGCCCGCCGCAGCCGCCCCGGGCGGCGACGCTCCTGCCATCGCCGCAAAGTGAACGCGGGCCGAAGGCCCACCGAGACCGAACGAGAGCGAGGTCGAGGGGATCGCGCCTCGTACGAAGGGCAGCGCCCCTCGTATGAAGATGAGACGCGGCCGCGAATACATTGCTCTTGCGGCTTTTCCGTCCATACGTAGGGTCGACTTGGCGGCCCCGGTCGCTATCCGAGCGTCTGAATGAGGAAGAGGAAGGAGACGTCTTCCATGCTTCGAAGATTCGTCACGATGGTCGCCGTCATGGCGGCCATGCTTGGCTTCTCCCGGACCGCACTCGCGGACGCGAAGGAGATCAAGCTGGGAACCCTCGCGCCGAAGGACTCTGCCTGGGGCAAAGTCTTCAACGCGTGGAGCAAGGCTGTCGAAGAGGAGAGCAGCGGAGCGGTCAAGCTCACGTGGTTCTTCAACGGCAGCAAGGGCGACGAGGTCGCCATGGTCGGCAAGATGCGCAGCAAGGAGCTCGACGGCGCGGCGATCACCGCGACCGGGCTCACGCAGATCTGGCCGCACATCGGCGCGCTCCAGATGCCGGGCCTCTTCCCCACCTGGGCGAAGCTCGACTCCGTCCGCGAGAAGGTGTCGCCCAAGTTCGACAAGGAGTTCGCGCAGCAGGGCTTCGTCATCCTCGGCAAGGGTGACGTCGGCATGGCGCACCTCATGTCGCGCGGCATGGCGGTTCGCACGCCGGAGGACCTGAAGAAGGCGCACCCGTTCTACATCGCGGGTGATCCCATCGGTCAGAAGTTCCTCGAGACCGTCGGCGTCCCGTCGCCGAAGGCCCTCGGTGTCCCGGCGATCCTCCCCGCCGTCTCCTCGCGCGGCGAAGGCGCGATCGACGTGATCAACTCGCCGTCGATCGCGGCCGAGCAGCTCGGGTGGGCGCCGCACATGACGCACATCAACAACCTCCCGAGCGGCATCGGCATCGGCGCGCTCGTCATGTACAAGGAGACCTACGACGGCCTCCCGGCCGACGCGAAGGCCATCCTCGAGCGCACCGGCAAGAACACCGGCAAGCTCCTCACCGATCGCATCCGCGCGATCGACGAGGCGGCGTTCAACCGCCTGAAGGCGAGCAAGACGGTCGTCGAGCTGAACGACGCGGAGAAGGCCGCCTGGGCGGCGGTGTTCACGAAGGTCCGCAACGCGCTCAAGGCGGAAGGCAAGATCCGCGCGGACGTGTTCGACGAGGTCGTCAACGCCGCGAAGTGATGCCTCCTTCGCTGGTCGCCTCGAGCGGCGAGCGAGCGAGAGTGCAAAAGAAGAAAGGCCTCGGAGCTTCGGCTCCGGGGCCTTTCTGTTGGTGCGCAGCACGCCGTTTCCCATCCCGAGCGACGTCATCGATGCTTGCAACGTGCACTCGAACGCCGACGCCTCGAGGCTCGACGCGCTCTGCAAGCGAGTGAAGGTCAGCGAGCCTTGCGACGCCACTATGGCGGAGGCGGTCATGGATCGGCGTGGCCTCCAACGAGCTCGCGAATCCTTGTGTGCCCCCGCGATGGCCACCATACTCGCGGGGTGCAGAGCCGTCTCCACGCGCCCACGAACCTCGCGCCGGTCGATGACGCGTCGACGCTCGCCAGGTGGACGATGGCGCTCGTCGAGCGCGAGATCCCCGCGGAGGTCGAGCGCGCGCGCTTCCTCTCGCGCAGCGGCTTGAGCTCGGCGGCCGATCCCGACGCGAGCATTCCTGCGGAGACTGCGTGGGAGGTTTGGCGCGAGCTCACCGACGCACACGCCGACGAGGTCGTGGGGATTCACTTCGCGAGCGCTCTCCCCGAATCTGCGATCGGCGTCGTCGGCTATCTCGCCACCACGAGCGAGACCGTGCTCGACGGGCTCCGGCGCGTTGCGAGCTTCTATCGACTCGTGAAGAGCCCGTCATCGATGTGGATCGAGGAGGATGACCGCGAGGTGCGCGTCTTCGACGGCCCCCCCGCGGGCAGTCCTCCGTGGCCTCGGCACCTCGCTGAGGCCGTCGTCTTCGCGTACAAGGCCTTCATCGAGCGCGTGACCGGTCGGGCTCTCTTGCCGGTCGCCGTGCGCCTACAGCACGCGGCCCCCGCCTCGGCCCACCTCGTCCGCGCGAGCTTCGGGGCGGCCGTGCAGTTCGGAGCGACGCACAACATGATCGCGTTCGAGGCGGCAGACGTGCGGCGCCGCTCGTTCCGTCACGATCCGACGCTCCACGCGTACCTCCTTCCCGTCGCCGAGCAGATGCTTCACCGCGCGACTGCGCAGGAAGACGACCCCACGCTGTCGATGCTCGAGCGCGCCATCACGTCGTCGCTTCCCTCGGGCAACGTGAGCCTCGAGCGAGCGGCGCGATCGCTCGGCGTCGGCGCGCGGACGCTGCAGCGTCGTCTCCGCGAACGGAGCCTCACGTTCCAAGGGATCGTGGACGACGTCCGCCGACGGCTCGCGAGCCGTCTCCTGGAGGACTCGTCGCGCTCCCTCAAGGAGATCACCTTCCTCCTCGGCTTCTCCGACCCGCGCGCGCTTCGTCGCGCACAGCGGAGATGGCGCACGCGACGTTCGTCGTCGAGCTCATCGCTCCCCGCGCTCGTCGATGACTAGAGCACCGAACTGGTTACGTGTTCTAGTCGGTCACCCAGCGCGTGCCGATCACCTCGATCGTGGCGGCGGCGAGCGTACCTGCCGCCTGCGGTCCTGGACCGCTCAGGACCTCGATGCCTGACTTGTGCGCTTTGACCACTCGGCTCATCGACGCGATATCGCGGAGCACGCTGGTCGAAGCCCCTGCCGCCTCGAGGACGCGATGGGTGTTCACGTTGTACGTGAACTGGATCTCTTTGCGGTCGGTGAAGCCGACGTAGGCCTCGAACGGTGGGAGCGACGCCGTCGCGATGCCGCGCGCGAGCGGCTCGTCCGTGTCTGGCATACGAACGGCCGCGAAGAGCGTGGGCCCATGGCAGATGGCGATGACCGGGAGCTTCTCTCGGAGGATCCGGTCCATCATCGCCGCGACGTCGGGGTGAGCCGTCAGCGTGGTGCCGCCTCTCGCGTCGGGCATCGCGACCGCGACGTCTTCATTGAAGCCGAGCCCGCCCGCCAGATAGACGGCGCCGTAGAGGCTCGCGTCGAAGCGCTTCGCCGCGACGGCCTTCGAGAGGATCTGCTCGGCCAGCTCACCCGTCTTCCCGGCGGGGTCGAGCTCCGCTCGACACCCGAAGCCGAGCGGCGCGGTCTTCGTGGAGATGGAGAGACTGTCGCGCTGGAACGAAGCGGGTCGACCGTCGGGCGTGAAGACTTGAAGGTGATAGCCGCGCTCGAGCATCGGCCGAGCCCACCCCATGAGCTCCTCCCACTGCGCGCCGTGCGAGGAGACGACGACGGCGATCGACCGGTCGCGTGTCACCCCGGCTGCGAGCGGCTCCTCGGGGAAGGCGGCCTCGATCGCGCGGAGCGCGACGTCGAGCTCGACGTCGGAGAGCTCGGCCCATCGCGCGCGGAGGTGGATGCGCTCGACCGCGTCGAGGCTCCGGTCTCCCGGCTCGACGCGAACGGGAACCTCCCAGAGCCCCATGCGAGGGAGCATCGCGAAGTAGGCCTGCCGGTCGACGAGCGTGAGGGCGCCCTCGCGGCTCCGGCGCAAGAGGTCGTCGAGGACGCGGACGTCGCGCTTCATGTACGCGGCCTGGAGCCTGCTGATGAGCGCGATCTCTTCCTCCCGCGGGAGGCGAACGAGGTGGTCGAAGAGACCGTCGCTGCGGATGGTGACCTCCGGATCCTCGGCGTACCGCTCGATGTACGCGACGCGGATCCGCTCGACACCACCGGCGTCGAGATCGTGGACCAGGCGCTCGAGACCATCTTGGCGCCGCTCTCGGTTCCAAGGAGCGCGGCTCGAGGCGATCGACCGGAGCGCGACCGCCATCCGATCGGGGCTGCCGGAGCGCCGTGCGTCGTCGATGCTTCCCTCCGAGACGATGGCCTCGCTCTGATCGTCGGTCGCCTCGACGTCGGGCGCGCAGCCCGAGCTCGCAGCGACGGTGCCGAAGAAGAGAGACGCGAGCAGGAGGTACTTCGTCTTACGTTGGAGCATGGTGCAGTATGAAAACGGGACCCCGGTATCGGCCAGCGACCCGAGTCGTCCGAACGCGACAAAAGCGTGACCGAGCACGTCACGAAGCGCAGGAATCAGCGACTTCGTCGATCCGGAAAGCATTCGCCGCGTTCGGGCATGGATCGCGACGCTTCCGCCACGCGACGCGGGCGGGGATTGACGGGATGTTCGCGAGCATCGCCGAAGCACTCGAGCATCCTCGCGAGCGCAGGTGAGACTGAATCGGGACGCATCGACTCCCGCGTGAGCGAGCTGGGCGCGAGCACCGATCGATCGTGGGCGGACTCTCGCGCTCCACCCGTTGAATCTTGCAGCAAAGGGGCACGAGCTCGGGGCGGACGCGAGCTCGCGTGCTCGCGTCTTACCTCTGCTTTCTGCGTGACTCCCGTCCAGCTCGTGTACGCTCGCGTGTGCAATGGCAGACGAGGAAAAGGCGGAGAGCCGAGAGGCCGGAGCCGACGAGAAGCGCGACGAACGCGGCTCGGAGAAGACCGCGGCCGACGCGCCCGGCGATGGGGAGAGCAAGAGCGGCAAGGCCGACGACGGGGATGCGGAGTCGGAGGGCGAGAAGGACGACGCGAGCGAGAAGAAGCGCGCCTCGTCGCCGTGGCCGAGCGCTCGAAAGAGCGAGCAGCCGCCGGCTGCGGCCAAGCCTGCGCCGAAGCCCGAAGAATCGGGCAAGGCAGCATGGGGCGCGCCGCTCGCGAAGCTCGATCGCGCCTGGACGACGCTCGAGTCGCGTCTCTGCGCGGGCGTGCTCGTCGCCGAGGTGCTGACGCTCGTCTTCTGGATCAGCATCCGCGCGCTCTCGGCGACCGGGCGCGCGGGCCCGGGCATGATCTTCCGTGCGCTCCTCACGGCGCTCGTCCTCGGCGCGATCGCGCATCGTGTGACGCGAACGCACGCGCGCCGCGAGGTCATCACCACCGCCGCCGTCCTGTCCGGTCTGGTCCTTGGCACCCAGTGGGGCGAGGCCGGCGTGATGTACTTCTCGAACCTCTTCGCCTGGCTCCAGAACGCGTCGATCCTCGTCTTCTTCGGCGGCGTGAGCGACCTCGCGAAGCGCTTCACGCTGTGGCTCGCGCTCCTCGGTGCGTCGCTCGCCACCGCGCAGGGAAAGCACATCAACGTCGACGTCGTGATGCGCTTCCTCTCGCCGCGCGCGCGGGTGCCGGTGGCGGTGCTCGGCTGGCTCGCCGCCGCTGTGGTGTCGATCTCGGCGTCGTGGGGCTTCTTCGATTACGTCGCCGTCGAGGAGATGCGCGCGCCGCCGACGATCGTCTGCCCGGGGGAAGAGGCCTCGGAGACGCCGAAGCGCTGTCCGGCGCCGCCGATGTCGAAGGTCGACAAGGTGATGTCGTCGGCGGGCCGCAACTTCTTCCTCGCCGGCCGGCAGATCTCGCTCGACCTCCGGTCGTTGCCAAAGGTCCTCGCCGGCACGCCCTACAACCAGTGGATGACGCCCCGCGAGTGGAACGAATGGCTCCGCGGCGGCAACTGGGAGAGCCGCTTCGCCGCCGAGGACGTGAAGGCCTTCGAGCTCCCCGAGGATGGCTCGGTCGAGTTCCGCAATCCGTCCGTCACCGCGATCCCCGGAGGTACGGAGGCGATCCCGAAGCTCCTCGTGCCGCTGATGAACCTCGTGTTCTCGTTCGGCCTGCTGGTGATCGGCATCCGCTTCATCCTGCGTTCGCTCCTGGCGATCTCGGGATGGGTGAAGGTCGATCCCGCCGCGGCTCACGGCGACGACGAGCTCGCGCACGCACATGACCAGTCGCCGGAGGCCGATCGGGCCGAGGCCAAGATGCAGGAGACGCACTCGTGAGCGCCGGCGTGAAGGATCAGGACGTCGTCAGCCCGAAGGCTGCGCGGACCGCATTCGGCGCGATCGGCGGTGTCGTCGCGCTGCTCGGTGCCCTCGGCGGAGCGCTTGCTGCGCTTATGGGGGCGCTTGCGCTCCTCGGCGCACCGCTGTTCGCCATCATGGGTGGCGCGGCGGAGCTCGCGTGGCTCACCCATCCGAACCCGGATCAGCAGGTCCTCCGGCGCCTCGCGTCGGACGTCTTCGGTCCGTACTTCGCCGGATCGCCGATCATCACGACGATCCCGCTGTTCACGTTCGTCGGCTACCTGATGGCCGAGTCGAAGACGCCCGAGCGTCTCGTCCGCGCGGCGACGGCGTGGCTCGGCTGGATGCCGGGCGGCCTCGCGATCGTGTGCGTGATCGCGAGCGCGATCTTCACCCTCTTCACCGGCGGCAGCGGTGTCACGATCATCGCGGTCGGCGGTCTGCTCCTCCCGGCGCTGCGCAAGAGCGGCTACTCGGAGAAGTTCTCGCTCGGCCTCGTGACGACGGGCGGCTCGCTCGGCCTTCTCTTGCCGTGGGCGCTGCCGCTGCTCGTCTACGCGATGATCACGGGCCTCGACTTCCAGCTCGTGAACAAGGCCGTCCTCCTGCCGGGCGGCTTCGTCCTCGCGCTCCTCTCCGCCTACTGCGTGTACGTCGGCGTGAAGGAGAACATCCCGCGCCAGAAGTTCGACGTCAAAGAGGCGCTCGCCGCGACCTGGGCGTTCAAGTGGGAGATGGGCGTCTTCGTGCTGCTCATCGTCAGCATCAAGACGCAGCTCGCGGGGATCGACGAGGCCGCCGGTCTCATCGCGGCGTACACGCTCGCCATCGAGGTCTGGGTCTACAAGGACCTCACGTTCAAGAAGGACCTCGTCCGGATCGCCCGTGGATCGATGGCGCTCGCGGGCGCAGTCATCCTCATCCTCGCCATGGCGAACGCCCTCGTCAGCTACGTCGGTGACGAGCACCTGCCGAACAAGGTGCTCGACGCGATGCTGAACCTCGGCTTCGACAAGACGTGGCAGTTCCTCATCGTGATGAACGTCTTCCTGCTCGTCCTCGGGATGATCATGGATGGCTTCAGCGCGATCCTCGTCGCCGTCCCGCTCGTCCTCCCGTTCGCGTCGTACTTCGGCCTCGGGCCGTTCCACGTCGCGATCATGTTCGTCCTGAACCTCGAGCTCGCGTTCTCGTGCCCGCCGCTGGGCCTGAACCTCTTCATCTCGAGCTTCCGGTTCAACCGGCCCGTCATCAGCCTCTATCGCGTGGTGATGCCGTTCGTGGGGCTCCTCACGTTCGCGCTGCTCGTCGTCACGTACGTGCCGCGGATCTCGAGCCAGCTCGTGCGGGGCGACATCCAAAAGTGGCGTCAGCAGGCCGAGAAGGAGAACCGCGTCCCGAGCGAGGCGTGGTTCCTCGAGTGCGTGCAGCTCGATCGGAACAACCCGAAGCCCTGCACCGAAGAGGACAAGCAGAAGTACCCCAACGGTCAGATGCCCGAGGTGGCGGTCCCCGACGACGCGCAGAAGACCGACGCGCCGCCGGTTCCCGGAGCCGAGGACGAGGACGATCTCGACGCGCTCATCCGAGGGAACGGCGCGCCCGAGGCCGGTGCCAAGCCGGTCGGATCGGAGTCGGAGGACGACCTCCTCGACGCGATCAAGGGCGCAGGCGGCGCGGCGACGGCCGACGCCGACGCCGACGCCGGTGAGGCACCGAAGCCGAAGGCGAAGGTGGGCCAGGAGACGGAAGACGACCTCATGGACCTGATCAAGGGCAACTGAGGGACGGACGGGCTCGAACCGCCTCGAGGTGCCCGTGCCTCGGGGCCGAGCGATTTCGCTCCGGGACCGCGCGCCACATCAACGCAGCGCGAACGCCCGTGGAGCGAACTGCAGAACCGCCCTCGGAGGACGTGACCCCTCGGGGCGATTTGAGGAGCCGCTCTCGCGAGCATGCGAACAGTCTGGGAGGCGTTGCATCCACAGGCCCCGGTGACACGCCCCCCAACGTTCGCCAGGAGGCGGGCGGGCTCAGTGCGAGCACTGGATGTCGAAATAGATCGTCGGCGCGCTCGTGAGATTGCAGTCCGTGCCGTTGCAGTCGGGGTGCCACCACAACTTGCCTGCCGCGTCGCATTGGATCTCGACGCGCAGGCGGAACTCGCGCACCGAATCGTCGTTCGGGAACGGCTCGCTCTCCGGGGCGACGATCGCCCTGCATGGCGACGGCCCGCACGCCATCGTGGCTGCTACCGCCGAGCGTTCATCCGCTTGGCTGCCGCCGGCGGCGCCTTGGAGCTCGAACCCGTGGCCGCTGCCTTCGTCGGCGGAGCGCGCGAGCTCGTACGTTCCTCCGCCCGTGTAGTTCCGCAACCGGAAGCGAATGGAGTGCGTGTTGTACGCCTCCGTGTCGGCCTGCGGCGGTCCGACAATGAGCGCCAGGTCTCGCTCGTCGACCGCGCACGAGACGTTGTCGGTCTTTCCCGAGAACGTCGTCGTGATCGTGTACGGCTTTCCATCGACGTCTTTGCAGGAGAGGTTCGCGTAGGCGTGTCCCTGGGCGCACCACGCGAGCGCTTCGGTGCAGTCCGGAGCGATCGGGCCGGTTCTCGGACCTCCCTCGCCGCTGCCGCCGTCGTCTTGCCGTGGCGGTGCAGACGCGTCGCCGGAGGCCTGGTCATCGGGGGCCGGCGCGGAGCTGTTGCTGCTGCTGCAAGCCGATGAAACGACCGCGGCGAGGGGGAAGAGCCACGAAACGAGGAGCACACGCATGTTCTTCAGCACATCGCGAGAATGCCCTCCCGTCGGACCTTGGTCATTCGCACGTACGCGTTAATTCGAGTGCGATCGCCGCCGGCTCGGTGAGCCTCGCGGCTGTCTTCGAGATTCGCCAGCCGAACGGCGAGCTCGATGCGACAGGCAATCGCCCGGCACGACGAGAACGGCGTTGAGGAATCCGTCGATCCTCTCGGAGCCAGCACCTCGCGTCGCAGCTTCGCGGCGAGCGCACGACTTCGCGTCTCGGCGAGCGGCGCGTACGCCTTCGACCCGGCCGCGGACGCGGACTTGATCCTGCCGTCCGAGCGCTCGATGCGCGCGAGAAACGTGTAGTGTACCTCTTCGACGATCCCATGAGCGGAGGGCGGGGCCGACCTCGGCCTGCGCGTGGAAGGGCTCCGAAGGGGGACACGTGAACACGGCGGCGAACTGCGCCTCCGCCGCCGAGCAGATCTCTCGCGCCAGCCGCCGACGCCATTGCGCGGCGGCGTGAGCGACCGCGCAGCTTCGAGCGCACCGATCCATCGCTCGTCGATCGCCGCGCGAGTGGCGGCGGGGTACCTTCCTGTGAGCACCCACAATCTACCAGTATCGTGCTGCGCGTTTCGGGACGACGACCCGCCCGTCGTCGGGCTGTACGGCCGGCGGTACGGAAGGCACGCAGTAGTCGTCAGCGCTGCACGCCCGAGAAGCCCTTTCGTCCCGGCGCCCAGTAGGCGACGTTGGTGATCTGCTTCCCCGATATGCCTTCGCGGCGTGCGGCCTTGTAGAGGCGCGCGATCGACGCGGCTTTTCCGGTGAAGACCGCGCGCATCGACGGTTGGAACGCTCCAAGCACGTGACGTTCGAGGGCATCGAGATGACGATCGTCTGCCTCGCGGCGGAACAACGTGGCTTCGTCGAGGCCCAGTCGATCGAGGACCGGCGCGCAATTCTCCGGCGATGTGACCTCGAACACGAACGACACAGCGCGATATCCGTGCAACGTCGCGCGCATCGCGGCGGCCGTGCTGAACGATGTCTCGTCGCCGAAGAACATCGCTGGACGCGTGACGACATCGAGATTCACGGCCGTGCGCGGCCCGACGAGCACGCAGGGATCGCCGATTCTCAGCGACTCGAGCCACGCGGAGCCGATTCCGTTGCCATGCATGTATCCGAGGAATTCGAGCGATCCGCGAGCCGCATCGTACGAGAGCGGCGTGTACGCACGGCTCTCCCAGCCGCCGAAGCTGAATTGGGTCATGTCGCCCACGGTCCATGCGCGGTCGACGAGATCGTTACCGCCAATCGTGATGAGCCGAAAGTGCTCGCCGACGCGCTCCACCTGTTGCACCTCGCCGCGGCGGCCGAAGAGTCGGAGGATGGTGGATTCCAGAGCGCCTGTTCGCTGATTCATTCGAGCTCCTCTTCTTCGATTTCGATCGTCGTCGGCGAGAGCGGGCGCGCGACACATGCCAGCACGTAGCCCTGCGCGCGCGCCTCCGGCGTGAGGCTGTTCGGCTCGTCGAGCTCGACCTCGCCGCCCATGAGCGCCGGGCAGCATGAACCCGAACGACACGCCGCAGCGGAGCTTCGGTGTCACATCGCGACCGATCTCGATCGTGATTCGCTTCGGCGACTCGACCTGAACGAAGCCCGGGCGACCGCCGACGAACGTACGGTATGGAGTTCCCTGCGCGTCGCGATAGCCGAAGCCCGCAATCGGCGAGCGCATCAGCACGCGGCGGCAACCTTCGTCGAGCGTGTCGATCTGTTTCATCAGCACGGCCGACATCGGTTTGCCGATGACCGTTTCGATCTCCGCGACACCCAGCCGACGCATCGAGGAGAAAGATACCGAGCGGCGCACTTGACCGCATCACGCAATCAAGACAAAATATTGTTCGATCCAGACATGGCTCCAAAACGCGAAAGACAGTTTCGTCATGCGGGTTGGTCGGTGCGCGGTGAATTGCGGATCGCGGGCGATCCGAGCGACGCGACCGACGCCGTCACGTCCCTCGCGACGCGCTTCGTGCTCGAAGCGCACGGTCGTTGGAAGGCGGCGGTGGCACGTCCCGCGAACGCGATCGGAATCAGCATGGAGGCTGGTGGACTCGAGAGCGAGTTCCACACTCACGTCGAATCGCAGCTCTTGTTCCAAGTGCGCGGCGAGCTCACGTGCGAGGCGTCGAATGCTCTCTGGATCGTGCCGCCGCAATCGGCGCTGTGGGTCCCAGGCGGCGTGAGCCATCGCATCCGTGGTCGTGCGCCGCTCGAGGGGTACAGTGTTTTCGTCGAGCGTCGCGCGGGAGCGAATCTTCCGCAGGAATGCTGCGCGGTCTCCGTCTCAGCGTTGTTCCGCGAGCTCCTGTTCCGCCTCGCGACGCGGCCTGCACAATACGACCTCGAGGGGCCCGACGCGCGACTCGTCGGGGTCCTGCTCGACGAGCTCGCGGCCGCAAGAGTCGAGAATCATCGATTGCCGATGCCAACGGAGCCGCGGCTTCGTCGCCTCGTCGAAGCGATCGTTGCCAATCCCGCCGATGCGTCCACGGCGGATATGTGGGCCCGACGTGTTGGCATCGGAGAGCGCACGCTCAATCGACTGCTCGTGAAGGAGACCGGGCTCAGCTTCGGCCGGTGGCGTCAGCAGCTGCACATCACGCTCGCCATCCAACGAATGGCGCGGGGCGCTTCGGTCCAACAGGTCGCGACGGATCTCGGATATGGGAGCGCGAGCAGCTTCGTGACGATGTTCCGCAAAGCGCTCGGTGCGTCACCCGCTCGCTACATGGCGCATCGGCTCGACGGAGGCTGAGCCTCTCACGCGCGCTGCGAAGAAAGTCTGCAATCGCGAGGGACGAGAATTGTCACGGGTAACGTCTCCCACGATTCACGCTCCGTCGAGCGCCCCCCCGCTCGCGCGGCCGAGCCGGCCCCGCTGTAGCGGGCTGGCGGGCGACACGCTCTGCGAAGGCGGTTCAGCGCGGCCGTCTCTCCTCCCTCGGCTTCGCACCAGCGGGAAGGGCGCGGCGCAAGAGCTCCTCGATCAGTGAACGCGACGAGCGATAGGCAGAGCTGACCGGCCGTCTTCGACGGCGGCTGCTCGATGACGCAGAAGGCGCCCGTCAGCGCTGTGGGCGGCGTCCTCGCTCTCGGCCTCGCGGTGATGACGTGGGCGCGCCGTCGCTGGGAGAGCGCGTCGGCGTGAGAGCGACACGCGCGTCTACACCACGCACGGTCGCAAGATGGCGGCGCAGATGCAGGAGGGGCAGGCGTCGCGGCCCGTGCTCACTCGCGCCGAGGTGAAGGCGAGTCACAGCGCCGGTAGGCCCGTCTCGAAGGGCGTCGATGCGCCCTCGGTAGTCCTCCTCCAATCGGCATCTCTTCCGAGTTGACACAACGTGCGCGAACCGCTTCGCGCCTCGCGTCGTTCCGGGCTACGCTCGACGGTGGGATGGCGGTTCGGACGGGGCGTGCACGGAAGGTCGGTCTCCTCGCTCTCGGCTTCGGAGGTCTGGTCATCGCGACCGAGGCTGCCTGTTCGCTCACCATCGACACCGACGGGCTCGCGGGGGGCGATGACGATGGGCGCGTCGAAGTCGAGCAGCGCGACGACGGCGGAGACGCGCTGGATTCCGGGCTGGAAGTCGACGCGTCGCCCGGAGAGGACGCCGCGGACGCCGCCGAAGCCTGCCCCGGGGACGCCGGGCCCGCGAGCGTTCGCGTCGACGGCTTCTGCATCGACTCCACCGAAGTGACGAACGCCGACTACGCGCGCTTCCTCGAGGCGAGTGTCGGCGTGGCCGGACAGCCCGCCGTGTGCGCGTGGAACCTCGACTACGTCCCGACCGGCTCCTGGCCGCCGTCCGGAGGTGCGCTGGACAGGCCCGTCGTCAACGTCGACTGGTGTGACGCCCGCGCGTATTGCGCGTGGGCGGGCAAGCGCCTTTGCGGCGCCGTCAGCGGTGGTGCGACGCCGCCGGGCGCGCTCGCCGACAGCGCGAGGGACCAATGGTACCGCGCGTGCAGCGGTCGCGGAGTGACGCTCCTGCCGTACGGGAACGAGTACGAGCCTGGCCGGTGCAATGTCGGCTCCAGCGGAGTCACGATCGAACGCGTGAAGAATCGCGCCGAATGTGTCGGCGGCGTCCCAGGGCTCTACGACATGGTCGGTAACGTGAACGAGTGGGTCGACAGTTGCAGCGGGGAGGTGGGGGCGGACGACGGTTGCTACGTCCGCGAGTCGTTCTACGCCAGCGACGGCACGGTGACGTGTGCGACCGTGGGCTCGCGCATTCGCTCCTCGACGCACGGTGCCCGCGGCTTCCGTTGCTGCGCGCCCTGAGCCGAGTCCGCCGCCTCCGCGCGGCCCGCGCCGGCCGGACGCAAAAAAATGTCGAGGCTTGTCGAGGGGCTTGCGGGACTGGCGCGCAGGGCGTCGGACGTCGGGTGAATCGAATCGGGCCGTTGTCGTCCAACCCGCGCGGATGGGGTTGGAGGCGGGGTGGGACCGAAGAGGAGGGCGATGATGACGTCGCGGAAGTGGTTCTCGCTGTTGGCTTCGTGCGCGGCCCTAGCTGCGTGCGGCAGTTCTGGGACGAACTCGGCGTCGGCCGACGACGATGGCTCGGGGGAGAAGGAGCCTGGCGGCGAAGGCCCGTCGGACGATCCCGACGTGAACGACAATCGCTACGACGACGGAGACGACAGGGACGACGGGGCGCTCTGGGATCATGAAGCCGCCTTCGAGAAGCGCCGCCTTCTCGACTTTTCCGTGAGCTACTGGCGAGTGATCGATCACCAGCTCGTGGCCGCGATCGGCGGGACGCGCTTCGAAATTTACGACTACGCCGCGATGAAGGTCATCGCCCGGACGGAGGCTGCGCCCGAAGACAGGGGGTTCTTCGGGAACCGCGACGCCGTCGTCGTGGCCACCAAGGTGCCCGGCGCGAGCGTGATGTGGACGCGCGCTGCGGGGAAGTTCCGCGCGCTCGATGCCTGTACATTCAACACCGGTGACGGAAGCATCGTGACGAGCCCCGACGGCCGACGCTCGCTCATCGTGAGCGGCACGATGGCCAACAGCAACCACGACGACAGCCATCACCTGGACGGTGAGCTCTGTCTGGTCGACAACGAGACGCTCGCCGGTCGGCCGATCGACGGGCCCAACGGGTTCACCGTCCTAGGGTGCCAACCCGGCGCGGCGCACGACTTCGTTTGCTTCGGTCGCGTCGGAGAGGAAGGAGTCGTCGGAACGATCGACGACGGAGTTTTCACGGTCCGCGCGAAGGTCCCGTCCGCGCCACAATCCACGATCCGCGCTGTCGAGACGGTGGGCCCCTACCTCTTCTTCCGGACTCCGTCGGCGATCTACCGCGCGCCGCGCGACTTGAGCCAGGCGCCGAACAAGTTCGCCGACGCGAAGTTTTTCTTTCCGCTCCGCGGCGGCAAGGTCGTCGTACATGGCGCCGATCACGGCATGCTCGAGGTGAGTAACCCGGACGGCAGCGATCGTGTCCGTCTGTCGGACAAGGCATTCGTGCCGGAGTTCATGCTGTCCGCGACGACCGACACGCGGCGTCTACGGATGGTGCCGTTCTGCACGCCGGAGGGCAGTGCCACGTCGGGACAGGGGGTCAGCGCGCGAGATTTGCGGATCTACGACCTGAAGAGCAAGAAGACGATCCCGGTGGACTCGGGGTGTGGCCTGATGGCGATCACGTACTCGAACCGCTATGCCGCCTACGTCACGAACTTCCGCGGTCAGCTCATCCCCGTGGGCGACGGCGTCGGCGACTCGCGTGACGTCCTCGATCTCGAGACCGGGGAGGTGCGCAAGGATATCGGCTCGAAGTCGGTCACGTGGCTTGCGGGCATGGCGATCGGCAAGAGCCGGATGCTCCTCAGTGATGGCGCCGCCTGGCTGAGCTTCTTCGACGGGCATAGCGGTAAAGACGCTGACGATTCCCTCCTCGGGCCGAACGAGGCGGCGCTGACCAGCACGACGCAGCGGCTCGCGGGCTGGCTGCACGATGCCACCTTCGTGCTCGGATCGTCCGCGGCGGACGGCTTCGCGGCGACCCACTACGTGCCGGTGACGAAGAAGTAGGTCGCGCAGGCCACCGTGCTCGTGCGGGGAGGGGCAAGACCCGTCTGAGTTCGTGGGCGAGCCGTCCTGAGTTCGTGGGCGAGCCGTCCTGAGTTCGTGAGCGAATCCCATTCGGTCGTTGGCCGCGGCGCCAAAGGGGGGGCCGACCTCCAGGCCCGCTTCAACGGGGCAAGGCGGGGCGAACCTCGCGCGCGACGTTCGGCGCAGGGCGCGCCGTCGACTTGCAGTCCTTTAGACCCGGCACCGAGGCAAGGTCCGCCGTCCCCGCGACGATGGCCTCGACGGAGTACTTCGCGCGCAGCTTGGTCCACGCGCACTCGCAGTGCGGGGCGTTGCACTCCTTCATGAAGTCCGCCTTGGCGAGTTCGGCCGGGAACTTGCCCTTGCATGCGACCACCACCGCCTTCTTCGCTTCTTCGACACGCGGCCCCTCGAAGCTGCCGATGAAGTCGGATGCGGCGAGCTTCTTACGCATGGCGGTCCACGCGCATTCGCAATACGGCGCCCTGCGCTGTTCGTCCTCGGTGCACCCCCCGACGAAGCTCTCCTTGATGCTCTCTTCGGGCAGCTTCGACCCGCACGTGGCGATCGTCTTCTCCTGAAGCGTCGCCAAACGCGGATCGTTCTCGGGCAGCGGCTTGCTCAGGTCCGCGTCCTTGAACACCTCGCGGAAATTGTCCCAGCCGCACTCGCAGTAGTCGGGCGCATTCACCTTCCGCATGCAGCCCTGCATGAACGGCTCGCGCTGAGACTCGATCGTCGGCTTGGGAGCCGACGTGTCCTCCTCCGCGGCCGCCGGAGCAGAGGGGCCCGTCGATGCACCGGAGGGACTCGACGCGGGAGGCTGGCTACCGCCGCAGGCCGCGAGCAGCAGGGCGAAACCGAGGCAGAAGTGGCTGATGCGCATATGCGTGCACGCTCTATCACGCGGTGTCGTCGGCGAGCGCGGATTACGCATCGGGCGAGACCCCTCCTGCGCATCGGGCGGGGGCGAGACCCATCCTGAGTTCGTGAGTGGGCGCGCGTCGATCTCGCGCGCAGCGGCGGCCCGGGCGAGACGTTCGGCACGAGCGTCTGTCGCAACGGCCTTCAGCGCATGAAGAGCGAGGGCCCGTTCACCGCGACGCTATGGGGATGGGAGGTCTTCGCGAGCTACGCGTACCCGGGCGGCCTCGCCTTGCGCAAGCTGGTGGAGACGCCGCTCCCTCCGATTCGCTGACTTCGGAATACGACTTCTCTCCGGCACGCGGACCTCGATCGCTTCGGTCATCGGTCCGCGGTTGCCGGCGAGGTCTTCGATCGGAACGGACTCGCCGTACGCCTCGGCGCGCAAATGGCTACGGTGCCGGAGAGGAGCTCGCCGCGTAGCTCGTGACGCTGGACGGGAACGTCATCGACGCCGCCGTGCACTCCGGCTTGCAGTCGGGCCCGTTCGGGTGGACGGTCTCGTAATTCGCGACGCTCTCCTCGTCGAGGAGAGTCCTCCCCGAACGGTCCTTGATGGCGATCCGATAGCGATCGCCGCCCCGCAGCTCGCGCGCGGACAGGCCGAGACGCATCTCGACCACCGAGCGACGATCATTTACGTAAGAGACCGTTCCGGACGCCACGATCTCTCCCTCCAGCGAGAACACTCCGGGTTCGACGAACGCGCCCGTCGCACAGCGACCGTTTCGGCAGACCTCGATCGTGCCTTCCGGGCTGAGCTCGCCGAGGTTGGCCGCCGTGTACGCGGTGATGTTGACGCCGTCCCTGCAGGAGGCGTCCGTGCACTCGCTCAGTTTGCACGCCGAAAGCGCGGACGCAGGCACTGCGAGGAACAGGAGAATCGACAGAAGGCGTCGCATTGAACCTCCACGTCATGGTACCGCCGGCAACGCGGCACAGCCAGGCACGAACGTCGCCTTCCGCGCCGCTGAGGGGCCACGCGGCGCTCGGTTGCTCTCCCGATGCATTCGCGCGCCCGCGGATGTGGGGGGGGCTCCGGCGGCGCGACGCCGTCGGTCATGGCCTTGCCGGCGCTGCGGGCGCGCGAGGAGACTCAGCGGATCGAGACGCCCTGCGCCTCGAGCGACTCGGGCGTCGTGTAGCGGATGCGGCGGAAGCGCTCGGCGAGGCGGGCGGTGACGCTCGACACGACGCGGATCGCGAGCACGGCGGCGACGAGGTCGACGACGTCGACGAGGATGTTGCCGTTGTAGACCGCGCTCACGTCGTCCACGGTGGTCGCGGTCTGTCCGCTCGCGTTCATGATCCGCGACAGGATGTTGGCTGCCACGTATACGCCCCACCAGACTCCGATGAACCCGTTCGACAGCGGCTTCGGCTCCGGCGGCGTGATCAGGGTGACGCTGCGGTAGTCGCCGGCGGCGTCGCGATCGACGCGTGCCGTAGGCGGGAGGACGTCTCGCGGGTCGAGCGCCTCGTGCACGTCGCGCAGCACCTGGTACGGGCGGAAGAGGCTCACGATCGGGAGGAAAAAGCCCCACACCGCGCTGGAGGGTTTCCACGGAAGATAGCCGTCGCCGAACGCACGCGTCAGCGTCACGAGGAGGTGGACCCAGCGGAGGAAGAGGACGGCCGTGACGGCGAGCACGACGTAGTGGGCGACGAGCCCCGCGTTGACGAGACCGTCGGCCGCTTCGAGGTCCGTCTGAAGGGCTACCTCCGCGCTCTCATCGCTCGACTCGAGCCCCCCGAGGAGGTCGAGCGACCAGTGCCTCACGCCGGCGTCCCACACGCGGACGGCGATCGTGGCAGCGAGCGCGAAGACGGCGAGCTTCGCGCGCCCGCCAAGCTCCGTGACCCGGTCGTCGTATCTTGCGGCGGGATGCTCTTGATCGATCGTCATGTGGGTCGTCCGTTCGAGAGAGCGGCATCGTAACGGAAGAGCGCCTGACCGTCGCTCTCTCTCCTCCGATCCCGGCTCGGAGCGCGAGAACCGGCTTCGGACTCGGAGCTCCGGAACGGGCTCTCGACTCCGGCCGTGCTCGAACGAACGGCATTGACCCTAGGCCGGTGCACTCGCGGCCGCCTTCGTCGCACGTGGACGAGCGACGTGCTGCTCGAGGAGCACGGTCATCTCGCGTGCGTTCCGGACGGCGTAGTCCGAATAGCAGTTGTTCATGAGCACGTGGACGGAGGCGGCCTCGTCGGCCAGGCGCTGGATGGGCGGGACCCACTCGCGGAGCTCGTCGGTCGTGTAGAGGTATCGAAAGCGCTCGCTCGCGGACTCCGTGCGGCGCTTCCAGCGCGCGGCGCTGCGGCCATGGAAGCGCACGAGCGCGATGTCGCTCGTTGCGACGGCAATCGGTGGGATCGAGGAAGCGAATCCCTGCGGCTCGTCCACGCACGTGTAGACGAGATCACCCTCGCGGAGCAGCGCGAGGGTGCGGTCCTGATGGCGCTCGTTCATCCAGGTGGCGTTCCGAAACTCGATCGCGACTCGACATCCTGGAACGAGCTCGCTCGTGTGCAGCACCTTGCGCTCGTTTTCGCGGGAGGCGGTGAACCATACGGGGTACTGGAAGAGGACGAGCCCGAGCCGCAGTCCGGACCGGAGCGGCTCGATGGATGCCCGGAAGCGCCTTGCTAGCTCATCGACCATCTCCGCCCCGAGATCCTTGGGGTAGACGTGAGGCTCGTCGCGGAGCTCGTCCGGTAGCAGCGCGCGGAGGTCGACCGGAAGGCGCTTCGCATCGGTGTAGTGCTCCGTCAGTGACGCGAATGCCTTCACGTTCATCGTGAAGCCCGGCGGCGTTCGCTCGACCCAGAGCTCTGCGCGCTCGGGCGGAGCGAGCGCGTAGTACATCGAGTCGTTCTCCACGATGGGGAACTGCGATGCGTAGTAGCGCAGCCGCCCTTCGGATGAGCGCGCGCCCTTCGGGTACCAGCCGGATTGGACCAGGGATTTCTCGGTCCAGGACGTGACGCCCGTCTCGATCACGCCAGCCATGCCGCTGTCGTTGCAAGCTTCTGGCCCGAGCAGGCCGAGGTGAACGATGGGGAGGCGGTGGGAACATTTCGGGCGTGGTCCTGTCCTGCACGCGCTAGATGGTGAGCGTGAGCGTCGCCCATCCCGTCTCGACCGGTCTGCGCATGGCCGCGTCCGAGCATCCGCCCTTCACGGACGCGGAGCCGGTGTTCGTGCCCGATCTGCTCCACCCGAAGCCGCTCTGCCGCATCGATGTCGAGAGCACGAGGCTCGCGCTCTCCCTCGCGTTTGCCGGTGGAGTTGGTGGCGGCACATTCTCCGAGGCGCTCGAGAAGGCCACGGTCGCGCATTCGGCATGGGAGCCCGCGTCGTTCTCCGCCGACCTCTTCCTGCAGCAGTTCGTCACGCTCTGCATGAAGATCCGCATCGGCTCACAGGAGCCGGTCTTCTGCACGAAGCACCTGATGAAGGTGATCGCGCATCCGCCTTCCGAGCCGGCTGTCGTCGATCATCGTCGGGCCATTCTCCGAGAGCTCGCCGGATCGCCCGAGCTCCGGAGGGAGCTCGAGCGCCTGTACACGACGCTCTGCGCCTTCCGCTCGCTGCTCGAGGGCGCCGGCGTCGGCAAGTGGGACGAAAGCCGTCGGCAGCTCGACATCCTTCAGCAGTTGAAGGACATCATCGACTGCGCAGCCGATGGGTTCACGAGCGCGAGGTCCGGGCTCGCGCGCCTCGGAGCATTCGGACGCCGGATCCGTGAGGGTGAGCCGTATCGCTCGCTCGCCGACCTCCTGCGCTACGACGAGCGGCTCGCGACGCTGAACCTGAAGATCGGCGTCGGTGCGGACGGACGGATACGCGGCTTCGAGGTCCTCTCGGTCCACGAGGACGAAGCGAATCCCTTCGTCAGCTCGCCGTGGCGGCGATGGCTCGCGAAGGTCGAGCTGTTCGTACGCGGCTTCAAGTTCAGCGACGGCGAGGTGATGGCGAGGCTCATCGACGCCGTCTTCGAAGGCATCCAGGACGAGATCGTCCCGCTCGTGCAGCTGCTCGGGGACGTGGAGGTCTACCTCGGCGCCCTCGGCTTCCAGGACGCCGCTCGGGAAGCTGGGCTCTCGGTGTGCCTGCCCGAGCTCGTCTCGCAGGACGACCCTCGCACGCTGCACGGCCTTTTCAATCCGCTCCTCCTCGCGCACGGCATCAAGCCCGTCCCATGTGACCTCGGGACCGATCGCCACGACACGACCGTGCTCGTGACCGGGCCGAACTCCGGCGGCAAGACGCGCCTTCTGCAGTCGATCGGGCTCACCCAGCTCCTCGCGCAATCGGGGCTATTCGTTCCGGCGCGCTCCGGCTCACTCGCGCTCGCGACCGGGCTCGTCGTCTCACTCATCGAAGAGACGAAGGCGGATCAATCCGAGGGCCGGCTCGGGACGGAGCTCCTCCGGATCCGCGACCTGTTCGAGCGGCTGCCGCCCGGCGCGATGGTGATCCTCGACGAGCTCTGTTCCGGGACGAACCCGTCCGAGGGCGAGGAGATCTTCGAGCTCGTCGTCGGGATGCTCTCGAAGCTCGAGCCGCAGGCATTCATCACGACGCACTTCCTCGCGTTCGCCGCGAGGCTCGAGCGAGAACGGACGATCGACGCGCTGCGCTTCCTTCAGGTCGAGCTCGGCCCAGGCGATCGGCCGACGTACCAATTCGTCCCCGGAGTGGCGAACACGTCGCTCGCGAGCCACGCGGCGGCCCGGCTCGGCGTGACCCGGGAGCAGCTGCTCTCGCTCATCGACCGCAACACGCGGCGTGTCCACTCGCGGGCTCCGCGGATCGAAGACCAGGACGACTGACCTCGATGCCGACATTCCTCACGACATCGAAGATGGATCCTGCGCTCGCGGCGCGGATCGAGGCGAGCGTTTCAGGGAAGAAGGGGCCTCGCAGATCGGTCATGCGCTCGCGACGCATCGTCCTGCTGCTCCGCCTCGTCGTCGTCCTCACGGTCGCAACCAGCGTCTACGTGTTCGTGGTCGGTCGTCGTCAGCACAAGCTCGCGCTCGAGCGCACGCGCGCGAGCCTCCTCGAGTCCGTGCGCGAGCAGGGCGCATCGCTCGTGCCCGAGGACCATACGGCTGTCGCGCGCGTCGAGGCGTGGCTCCTCCGCCTCGCGGGGGCGTACGAAGGTGATTTCGTCGCGGCCGAGCTGGGGGCTCCGAACGCGCTCGCGGCGACGCTCGCGCGCCCGATGGTGTACGTCCGCGGCACGTCGGAGGCGTTCGCGGGCTCACCGCAGGTGGCCGCCGTGTCGGCAACGTCGACGAAGGACGCTCTCGTCCTGTGCCTGCTCGAGCCGCCGGAGGCCCGTAACGAGAAGGCGCTCCTCGACAAGGTGCGCGTGGTGTACTCGGGCGGGTGGAACCTCGAGAGCCGCACCGCGAACGTCCGCCGGCTGAACGACGCGATCGTCGGCTTGCCGTTCTTGCTCCCCCCGTGGTCCGAGCGCGTGCAGATGGCCGATGACGCGGCGGAGCTCGCGCGCCTTCGCGCCGAGCTGGAGCGAGCGCCGATCGCGCGGGCGAAGCAAGCCGCGAGGTCCGAGCTGCTCCTCGTCGCCCTCGACGAGCCCGGCGGCTCCGACGGCCCGACCGAGCTCGACGGCGAGCGTCCGCATCCGGTGCGGGTGGCGCTGGTGGATCTCGTGGCGAACAAGGTGCTGCTCCGGGCGCGCCACGTGGTCGACCCGAGCGGAATCAGCCCCGCGCGGAGGGCGATCTACGCGATCGGCATCGACAGCTGCGCTCTCGCGCTCGAGGTCCACGAGGACGTGCGAAGCGCAGGTGAGTCCGGCGGCGCGAGCCCCCGGAACTAGCGCGCCGAAGGCCCTCCTCCGCGGGTGGTCGGAGCGCGAGCCCCGAGCTGCGTCAGATGACGATCTTCTTCCAGCTGCCGCCGCGGAACTTCAGCGTCATCACGATCGCGGCTCCGATCGAGTAGCAGACGGCGGCGACCCACATGCCCTTCAGGCCGACGCCGGACTGGATCCCGAGCAGCCACGCGAGCGGAACGAGGACGAGGAACACGAGGAAGAACTGCGCCGCGGCGACGAACTTCGTGTTGCCGGCGCCGAAGAGCGCCTCGCTCAGGATCATCGCGACGGCGATGATCGGCGTCACCACACCCATCATGCGCATCGGCGTCATCGCGGCCTCGCGCACGGCCTCCGAGTGGGTGATGAAGTTCACGATCTGAGGCGTGAAGATGACGCCTTCGAGCAGGCCGACCACGCCGAAGATGACCAGGCCAAGGCGCACGCTTGCCCAGCCGAAGCGTTCGGCGTCATGTGGGCGCTTTGCGGCGAGCGATTGCGCGACGAGCGTCGCGGTGGCGGTGCCGAACGCGATGCAGGCGGTGAAGGTCAGCTTGAGGATCGCGACGATGTTCGTCGTCGCGGCGCCGTTCACGGCCTCGCGTACGCCCGTCGGTGAGGCGGCGGCCTCGGCGGCGTCGAGCTTGCCGGCGACCTGCGCGAAGAGGCCGAAGCCGATCATCATCACGACGGTGGCGAGCGCGGCCGGGATCGAGAGCTTGAGGATGTCCCAGGTGAGCGACCGCGAGAGGTTCGACCAGCGGAGGAACGAGAAGCGCGCGCGCTCCTTCCCCACGAAGACGAGCATGATCCCGAGGCCGATCCACGTGGCGACGAACGCCGCGAAGCCCGCGCCCGGAGCGCCCATTCGTGGGGCGCCGAGATTCCCGAAGATGAACATCCAGCAGAAGAGGATGTTGAAGATGTTCATCACGACGGCGGAGACGAGGTGCACCCACGTCTTGCCGATGCCGTCGAAGAACGCCTTCAGCGCCATCGTTCCGGCCATCGAGACGATGCCGAGGAGGCGCCATTTCGAGTACGAGTACGCGATCGCGTGGGCCTCGGGCACCTTGAGGATCATCCCGAGCAGATCGTGGATCGTCCACGCGCCGACGATCCCGAGGAGGATCCCGGCGATGAGGCAGAAGAACGCCGAGTTCGCGAGGACCGCGCCCGCAGCATCGTAGCGGCGCTCCGCGTACCGCCGCGCCGTGATCGCCTGCGTGCCGACGCTGATCGCGGAGAGCGAGCCGCCGAAGAGCCAGACGAGGAGGAGCGAGGGGAGGAGTGCCGCCTGCGCGTTCGAGTCCTCGGGGTGAGGCAGCTTGCTGAAGAAGTAGACGTCGATCTCGTTGACGACGCTCTGGGAGAGCATCGCCACCACCGTCGGCGCTGCGAGCCGCAGGATGGTTCGGTACGGGGGACCGGAGATGAGCTCGAGATCGACGTCTGCTGTCGCGGTCGCCATTCAGTGCGGTTCGGCTTTGCCGATCCTCTTCGACCTGGCGGATGCCGTCCAGCAAAGCTGGCCTTCATCCACTCGGTTCAGTCGCGCCTCGGAAAAATGCTGGTCCTTCCGTAAGCGAGCGGAGCCCGATTGGCAAGGTACCGCGCGTGAAACGCGCGTGAATGCGGCGGATCGCGCCGCGATTCGCCACGATGCGCTGCGAGGTGCAACAGGCTCGGTCCCGCTCGCCGCGCTCCGGCCGGGGGCCGCCCGCGCGCCCGGTCGCGCTGTTGGGGGCCGCCCGCCGCCGGCTCCGGCCCCCAACAGATTGTGGACCTTTCGCGCACCTTTGGCTTTAACCGAGCGTCATGAGCCTGGGCGCACGCACCCCCCTCGTTGCCACCGTCGTGCTGCTGAGCCTTTCGAGCGCCGGCTGCTTCGTGATGCAGAAGGACCACGAGGCGGTGGCCGCCCGCGCCGACCAAGCCGAGAAGCAGGCTGCCGCCGCTCGCGCCGAGGTCGTGGCGCTCCGCGGTGACCTCGAGGCCACCCGGCAGCGGCTCGACAACGCGCTCCGCGCGAACGCCGACTCGTCGACCGAGACGATGACGACGAAGCAGCGGCTCAACGACCTCGCCGGGCGTGTCGACGAGGCGAACCACGGCGTCGAGGAGCTCCGGCGCGACGTCGCGGCCTCGCGCACGGAGATCTACGCCCGGATCGACGATCTCAAGCGCGCCCAGCAGGTGACGCCGGTGCCCGCGCCGCCGCCGGTGCAGGTGCCGCAGGACAAGACCGCGCACTTCAAGCAGCTCGAGGAGGCGCACGGGAAGAAGGACTGGGCCACGGTCCGAGCGCTCGCGCCCGAGTACGTCAATCGCTATCCGACCGACGACAAGGCGGACGAGGCGCTGTTCTACGCCGGTGAGGCCGATCTCTCCGACGGCCGCCCCAGCTCCGCGCTCGGCAATTTCAACCGGCTCCTCAAGCTCTTTCCGCGCTCGAACGTGCTCGATCGCACGCTCTACGGAATGGGTGAGGCCTACATGACGATGCACGACTGCGCGAACGCGAAGCTCGCGTACGAGGCGTGCGATCGTCGCTTCGCGAAGGAGAAGGTCGGCGCCGACTCGCGTGCGAAGCTCCAGGTGATCGCGAAGAACGCGCCTGGCACGTGCGCCCCGCAGTGATCCGGCGCTCTGGCCGCGCTCGGTTGAACTGACGTCGCATTGCGCTCGCCCTGACGGGCGCGGCGAGCGCAATGCTCGGTCTTTGCCACCGATCGGACCTCGGCCATTCGGTTTCAGGATCGGCGCAACTGAGTTGCGCCTTGGCGCTTCGAGCTCCGGCGCGCCTACTTCGTCTTCGGCGCTGCGGATGCGCCGGGGCAGGGGGCGAACGCGCAGCTCGGGGGCGTGCGCGAGACGGTCGACCCGTCCGGGCATTCCTTCACGTCGGCCGCGCACATGACCTCGCCGGCGGGCGGGGTCGTGCCGCCGCCGTGCTCGGGGCATGCGGCGAACTCGCAGTTCGGTCCCGTCCGCGAGACCGCGGAGCCGTCCGGGCAGATCTTCGCTTCCTGCGTGCAGGCCTTCGGCTCGGTGACGGCGGGGCCGTCCTGAGCGGGCGCCTTGGGGGGCTCGGCCGGCCCGCAGGCGACGAGGACCGAGGCGAGGGCGGCGAAGGAGATCCGGGTGAGCATCGCCGGACCATAGCGCCGTGGCTCATCGAGATGGTGCGAAAGTTGGCCCGAAGCCAGCCGACTTCATATGCAAAGCTCATGAGCGAGCCTTCGCGACGAGAGAAGGAAGCGGCGCCGAAACCCGAAGGGATGTCGTCGGCGGTCGTCAGCATTCCGTTGCCCCGCGTCTTCGGGCGGCTGCTCCTCCTCAAGCTCCTCGCTCGCGGGGGCATGGGCGACGTCTACCTCGCGGCGACGACCGGCATCGAAGGCGCCGAGCGTCCGATCGTCGTGAAGACGGTGCGTCGCGATCACATCCACGACGGCTCCTTTCTCGCGCGGTTTCTCGACGAGGCTCGCGTCCAGTCGCAGCTCAATCACCCTGGGGTCGCGCAGATCCTCGAGGCTTCGACGGACGAGAACGGCGAGCCGTACACCGTCGTCGAGTACGTCGAGGGTCGCTCGCTCGCGGACGTCCGCCATCGTGCGGTGCAGGTCGGTGCTCGCATCGGCTGGCCCGAGGCGATCGCGATCGCGATCGAGATGGGCCAGGCGCTCGCTCACGTCCACGAGCGTGCGGGCGCGGACGGCACTCCCCTCGGGATCGTCCATCGTGACCTCTCTCCCCAGAACGTGATGGTCGGCTATGCCGGCGAGCTCAAGCTGATCGACTTCGGCACCGCGCGCGGGCACAACCGCCGCTGCCACACCGTCGCCGGCGTCGTGTTTGCCAAGCCCGGCTACGTCGCTCCCGAGGTCGCGCGCCAGCAGGTCGGCGACGGTCGGATCGACGTGTACGCGATGGGCGTCATGCTCTGGGAGCTCTGCGCGGGGAAGCGCCTCCTCTCCGGCGACGCGCAGAAGCACCTCGAGGAGGTCGCCGCCGGCAAGTTCGAGGTGCCGCTCCTCGCCGGGACGCGCGGCATCCCGAAGGAGCTCGACGGCATCATCCAGAAGCTGTGCCGGAACGATCCCGACGATCGCTACTCCAGCGCCGCGCAGGCCTCGACCGAGCTCGCGCGCGTCCTCGCGCAGGCGCCGGCGGGCAAGGGTGGAGAGCGCAGCGTGCGCTCGCGAATCGGGTCCCTGATGCGCACGCTTTGGCCGCACGAGCCCGCGCGTTCTCGGGCGGAGTTCGCCAAGCTCCTCAAGCAGGCGAGGGCGCTCGGTCCGGTCAACCAGGAGACGCCGGCATCCGAGCGCTCGATGCAGATCGCGGCCGCGACGCAGACGGCCGACCCTTCGATCCTCGCCGGCACCTCCTACCGCCTCGTCAAGAAGATCGGTGAGGGGGCGAGCGGCGAGGTGTTCGAGGCCGAGCACATCGAGCTCGGTCGCAAGTACGCCGTGAAGGTCCTCTCCGCGGCGCACGCGGCGGCGAGCGACTCGGTGGAGCGCTTCCGCCGCGAGGCGCGCGCGATCGCGTCGCTTTCGCATCCGAACCTCGTGCGCCTGCACGATTTCGGCAAGTCGCTCGACGGGCGCGTCTTCCTCGTGATGGAGCTGCTCGACGGAAAGACGCTCGACGTCCACGCCGAGCGGTCCGGAGACACCGAGGAGCGGCGCGGAGGGTTGCCCTGGCGCGAGGCGACGAGGCTCGCCATTCAGGTGGCGCACGCGCTGGAGGCCGCGCACCTGGCGGGGCTCGTGCATCGAGATCTCAAGCCCCAGAACCTCTTCCTCACCTCGGACGGCGAGCTCAAGCTCCTCGACTTCGGCGTCGCGATGGCGCTCGCCGACACGGCCGACTCCGAGAAGCGCCAGAAGGGCTTCGCCGTGTTCGGCACGCCCGAGTACATGGCGCCGGAGCAGGTCGCGGGCGAGCCCGTCGATGCGCGCTGCGATCTCTACGCGCTCGGCTGCGTCCTCTACGAGCTCGTCACGGGCTCGCGCCCATTCGAGGGGTCGCCCGTCGTGGTGATGGGCAAGCAGCTCCGCGAGGAGCCCACGAGCCCGCGCGTTCGTGCGCCCGAGCGCGGGCTCCCCGCCGACATCGAGAGCGCCATCATGAAGGCGCTCGCGAAGTCGAAGGATGACCGCTATCCCACGGCGCGTGCGATGCGCGAGGCGCTCGAGCATGCGCTCGTCGCTCCGGATCGCCGCCGGTCGCGTGCGAAGAAGCTCATGTCGTTCGCGGTCCTCGCGTCTCTCGGCGTGATCGCGGCCGCGGCGTTCAAGGATCACTCGCAAGCGATCAAGGACCTCGTCTTCTCGAAGCCCGCGCAGCTGGCCGTCGTCCCGGTGGAAGCGCTCCCGGCGGCGCCTCCGGTCGAGCCGGCGCCCGCCGAGCCGACCCAGCCCGTGCCGGCGGAGGCCGCCCTTGCCAATGCCGAGCCCGAGTCCGCGCCCGAGCCCGCGTCCGCGCCCGTCGATGCTCCCATCGCGGAGGCTTCTTCGGCGAGCTCGACACCTGCGACGCATGCGGCACCGGCTCCGCTGAAGGCCTTGCCTTCGCCCGAGTCCGCGCCGGTGCAGTCGTCGACGTCGCGTTCGCGTGGCGAGACGAACGAGGCCGCCGCGCGCACGGCGTCTTCCTCCGACGACCGGAGCGACGATCCCGCGAAGGCGCGTCGCGAGGTCCGTCCGTCCTCGCTCCTCGTCCGTGCGTCGGCGAGGCACGAGAGCACGGATGCGAAGGAGAAGCTCTCCGAGGCGCGTGCGCGCGCGAAGGACCGCGCGACCGATCCGCGCGCGCTGCGCGCTTGGGCGACGGCGGCCATCCAGGCCGGCGAGGTCCGTGAGGCACGTCGCGCCGCCGAGGCGTGGGCCGTGCACGACGGGGGCGCCGAGCCGCGGCTCTTCCTCGCCGCTGCACTCGAGGCGAGTGGTCGCCGCCGTGAGGCGCGCTCGGTGCTCGAGGAGTGGCTCGCGAACCATCCGGACACGCCGGAGGCCCGCAAGATGCTCCAGCGCCTCGGCGCATCGCCGGAGCCGGCGATCAAGCGCAATGGGCGAGCGCGTTCGTCGTCGTCCTCGCCGTCGTCGTCGTCGTCGTCGTCGTCCGCGCGTGCGTCGGGTCGCACCTCGCTCCATCCGCCCGATCCGGTGGCGGACGGCGAGTAGCAGGGCGCCTCTCGATTGCGGCATCGCGACGTGTTGGTCGCTCGAGCGATCGCCGTTCTGGATTCTACCGCGCCTCGCCCAGCGACTTTCCGCACGTGTCGAGCTCGGTGTCGCGAGCACGGGGAGGACCGGTGCCGCTCGCCCATGCGCCGACTGCGCCCATCGGCGCGGTGACGAATCGCCGCTTGCTCGGCGTGCATCGAGGCGCCCTCGTCGCGACGTCGCGGTTCGCTACGGGGTATCGCCGTGTCTCGCCGGTCACGTATTGGCTCGAAGCTCGGCAATGAGGGCTCGGCATGTCCGATGCTCGGGGCGCCGCTCCACTCGAAAGGAGCAGGTCAATGGAACGCAATTCCTGGCTACTCGCGTGCGGCGTCGTCGTCTCGGTGACGGTCATCGGCTGTGACAAGCAGCGAGGGGAGCCCGCGATGACGACGACCACCACCGGCGCGCTCTCGCATGACGACGCGATCATGCGGCTGGCTACGGCTAGATGCGACCGCGAGGCGGCGTGCAACGAAATCGGTGCCGGCAAGAAGTACGCGGACCGCGACGAGTGCACGCGTGAGGCCGGACAGAACGCGCGCGGTACGCTGCGCGCGGACCAGTGCGCGACGATCGATCAGGCGAAGCTCTCCGACTGTCTGAACGACATCAAGAACGAGCGCTGCAACAACCCGCTCGACACTCTCGATACGGTGACGTCGTGTACTCGAAGCAAGATGTGCGTCGAGCCGAAGTAGGGACCCGAGAGCCGCGCGTCGATGACGACGCGCATCGATGATGCGCCCCTCACGCGAGCTCGGCGCGATCGAGACGGCCAGGGGAGCGACGCCGCGATTCGCGCGATCTGCGCGATCGCGGCGATCTCTTGTTGCGGTCGCTACGTCGCTGCGGGCCGCGTGGTGGGCTTCGCCCGGCCCGAGGCAACGGTGAGCGGAAGGTCCCGCGAAGTCGCGTCGCTCGCCGCCGCAACGACCGACGCTGTTCGCGAAGACGACCGAAGCTCGCGACTCCGCTGAGCTCCTGGCAACGACACATCCGTGCGAGTGGTCTTCCGGGTGCAGAGCGGACCCGCGGGAGGTAGCTCGACATGTTCAAGCTCCATCGTGTTTCGCAAGGTCGTGTTCCATTGCTCTCTGTTGCGTTCGTTGCGCTCGGGCTCGCACTCGGCGGCTGCTCGAGCCCTAGCGGAGAGAGCTCCCCGCTGGTCGCGGGCGCGCCGGCGGAGAAACCCGGACCCGAGAGTGCACCGCCGCCCGGGAGTGAGGCTCCACCTCCGCCCGCTTCGGACACCATCGCCGGCGACGTCGGATCGACCACGCCGGAGGGCGACCCGGGCGCCGCGGACAAGCCGGCGGGCGACGATCCGGCGGGCGACAAGCCGGCGGGCGACAAGCCGGCGGGCGACAAGCCAGCGGGCGACAAGCCAGCGGGCGACAAGCCAGCGGGCGACAAGCCGGCGGGCGACGAGCCGGTGCAGGATCCGCCCGAGGATCCCTTCGCGAACATGCCCGGGTTCGACAATCCGTTCGGGAACCAGAACCAGGATCCGTTCGGGAACAACAACAACAACAACAACCCGTTCGGGAACAACAACAACAACAACCCGTTCGGGGGGAATCAGAACGATCCGTTCAACCAGAACAACCCGTTCAACCAGAACAACCCGTTCGGCGGGAACCAGAACAACCCGTTCAACAACCCGTTCAACGCGAACAACCCCAACAGTCCGTTCAACGCGACCAACCCGAACAGCCCGTTCAGCCCCTTCAACAACCCAGCCCTCAACCCGGCTGCGAATCCGATGGGCGGCCTCGGAGGCTTTGGTGGTCTCAGCGGTCTCGGAGGCTTCGGCGGTCTCGGAGGCTTCGGCGGCGGGTGTGGTGGCATGGGCTGCCTTTGACGTGTGCTCGGCCGCCTCGTGCGTGGGGCGAGCTCGAGACGAAGCCATCGCTCCGCCTCGAGCTCGCCCGGCCGCGAGCCAGTCTCGATGTGCGTGACACTTGCTCTCGCGGTTCCGCTTCGCGCCGCGCGGACGAGCTAGACCGGACGGAGGAAGCGCGCGCCGCGCGGCCGCCCGACGAAGCCACACGTTCGCTCGACGAAGATCGCGGCGATACGAACGCCAGCGACGGCGAAGCTCTACAGCACTTCGCCGAGCGGTTTCGCGATCGATCGGAGTGACCCTTTCAACCCGTCCGCGAGCCTGCTAGGAGCGGCGCTCGGAAGAATAATCCGGTGCCTCGCCGCGAAGACCTGCAGAAAATCCTCATCATCGGCGCCGGGCCAATCGTCATCGGCCAGGCTTGCGAGTTCGACTATTCCGGAACGCAGGGCGCAAAAGCTCTGCGGGACGAGGGCTACGACGTAGTCCTGGTGAATTCGAACCCGGCCACCATCATGACGGACCCAGGCCTCGCCGCCCGGACCTACGTGGAGCCGCTCGAGCCGCGTACGCTCGAGGCCATCATCGAGCGGGAGAAGCCCTCGGCGATCCTCCCCACGCTCGGCGGTCAGACGGCCCTGAACCTCGCGCTTGCGCTCGAGGAGCGGGGCGTTCTGAAGAAGCACGGCGTCGAGATGCTCGGCGCTCGTCCCGAGTCGATCGCGAAGGCCGAAGATCGCGCGCTCTTCAAGGCCGCGATGGAGAAGATCGGGCTCACGTGCCCGCGCGCGGGCACCGCGCACTCCGTCGAGGAGGCATGGAAGATCGTCGAAGAGACGGGCTTCCCCGCCATCCTCCGGCCGTCCTTCACGATGGGCGGTTCGGGCGGAGGCATCGCGAAGGACAGGAGCGAGTTCGAAGCGAAGGTCGCCTGGGCGCTCGCGCAGTCGCCGACGTGCGAGGTGCTCATCGAAGAGAGCGTCCTCGGGTGGAAGGAGTTCGAGCTCGAGGTCATGCGTGACCGGGCCGACAACTTCATCGTCGTCTGCTCGATCGAGAACATCGATCCGATGGGCGTCCACACGGGCGACTCGATCACGATCGCCCCTGCGATGACGCTGACCGACAAGGAGTACCAGCGTCTCCGCGACGCGGCTCGCGCGGTCATGACCGAGATCGGCGTCGAGACGGGCGGCGCGAACGTGCAGTTCTCGGTGAACCCGGCGAACGGCCAGTTCCACGTCATCGAGATGAACCCGCGCGTGTCGCGCTCGAGCGCGCTCGCCTCGAAGGCGACCGGCTATCCGATCGCGAAGATCGCCGCGAAGCTCGCCGTCGGCTACACGCTCGACGAGCTCACGAACGACATCACCGGGACGAGCGCCGCGTTCGAGCCGGTCATCGACTACGTCGTCACGAAGTGGCCGCGCTTCGCGTTCGAGAAGTTCCCCGGCGCCGACAACACGCTCGGCACGCAGATGAAGAGCGTCGGCGAGGCCATGAGCATCGGCCGCACCTTCTGCGAGTCGCTGCAGAAGGCTGCGCGTTCGCTCGAGACCGCGCGCGACGGGCTCGTGTCGCTCGTCGGCCGCGTCGACTATCGCCTCCTGGCGCTGCCGAAGAAGCAGCGCGATCTCGCGATGGAAGCCGCCGAGGTCGAGGCGCCGAAGACGCTGCCCCCGCCGAGCAGTGAAGAGCTCGTTGCGGCGCTCCGCGCCGTCATCCCCATCCCGACCGCCGACCGCCTCTTCTACGTGGTCGACGCGATGCGCGCGGGCATCTCGCCGAGCGAGATCCACGAGCTCACCAAGATCGACCCCTGGTTCCTCGCCCAGATCGAGCGCATCGTCCGCGCAGAGGAGTCGATCAAGAAGGGCGAGCTCGGCCCGGCCCAGCTCGCGAGCTACAAGCGCCTCGGCTTCTCCGACGCCCAGTTGGCGACGCTCTCGGGCAAGACGCAGGACGAGATCCGCGCGACGCGCAAGAAGGAGCGCGTCGTCCCCGTCTACGCCCGTGTCGACACGTGTGCCGCCGAGTTCGTCGCGAACACGCCGTACATGTACTCTACATACGAGTCCGAGAGCGAGGCGCGCGCGGACTCGAGCAAGAAGAAGGTCGTCATCCTCGGCGGCGGACCGAACCGCATCGGGCAGGGGATCGAGTTCGACTACTGCTGCGTCCACGCCGTGCAGGCGCTTCGCGAGCTCGGGTACGAGACCGTGATGGTCAACTGCAATCCCGAGACGGTGTCGACCGACTACGACACCGCAGACCGGCTCTACTTCGAGCCGCTCACGCTCGAGGACGTGCTCGCGATCTGCGACGAGGAGAAGCCGGAGGGCGTGATCGTCCAGTTCGGGGGGCAGACGCCGCTCAAGCTGTCGGTGCCGCTCGAGAAGGCGGGCGTGAAGCTCCTCGGAACGACGGCCGACGCGATCGACCGTGCCGAGGATCGCGGTCGCTTCGACGATCTGCTCACCAAGCTCTCGCTGCGCCGACCGCGCAGCGGCATCGCCACAGGTACCGAGGAAGCGTTCCGCATCGCGGAGGAGATCGGCTACCCGGTGCTCGTCCGTCCGAGCTACGTCCTCGGCGGCCGCGCGATGATGATCGCGTACTCGCGTTCGGAGCTCGAGAGCTACATCCACTTGGCCGTCGAGGCCGCGAGGGACGCCGGGACCCAGACGATCCTCGTCGACGAGTTCCTCAAGGACGCGATCGAGGTCGACGTCGACTGCGTCGCGGACGGCAAGCGCGCCGTCATCGGCGGAGTGATGCAGCACATCGAGGAGGCCGGCGTTCACTCCGGTGACTCGTCGAGCGTGCTGCCGCCGCACTCGCTCTCGCCGGAGATCGTCCTCAGCATCGAGGAGCAGACGCGCATGCTCGCCCTCGAGCTCGGTGTCGTCGGCCTGATGAACGTGCAGTTCGCGGTGAAGGGCGGCGACGTCTACATCCTCGAGGTGAACCCGCGTGCGTCGCGCACCGTGCCATTCGTCTCGAAGGCGACGGGGCGGCCGCTGGCCAAGATCGCCGCGAAGGTGATGGCCGGACGCACGCTCGACGAGCTCGGCGCCACGGACATGGAAGTCCCGCGTCACGTGGCGGTGAAGCAGAGCGTCTTCCCGTTCAGCAAGTTCCCGGGCGTCGACACGATCCTCGGTCCGGAGATGCGCTCGACCGGTGAGGTCATGGGCATCGCCGACACGTTCGCCCGCGCCTTCTACAAGAGCATGCTCTCGGCGGGCCTCGACGTTCGCCCGCCGGAGAATGCGACGGGGAAGGACGGCGCCCAGGCGAAGCGGAGCGTCTTCATCAGCGTCCGCGATGACGACAAGCCGGTCGCCTGCATCATCGCGCGGCGCCTCCGTGCGGCGGGCTACGAGATCGTCGCCACGAAGGGCACGGCCGCCGCCCTCCAGCGTGCGCGCATCCCGACCGTCGTGGTCAACAAGGTCCTCGACGGCTCGCCGCACGTCGTCGACGCGATCCGGAGCGGGACGATCGCGATGGTCGTCAACACGACGACCGGCGCCCGCGAGGTGAAGGACAGCTACTCGCTGCGCCGGCAGACGCTCCTCATGAACATCCCGTACTTCACGACGATCCCGGCGGCGCTCGCGGCATGCGACGCCCTCGAGTCGGCGCGCGGTGACGGTGGGATGCGCGTTCGCTCCCTCCAGGAGTGGGGCCAGTAGGCCCGACCGACTCGGCGTCCGAGCCCGCGTCGGGCTCACGCAACCGATCCGACGAAGCCTCACCGCGTGAAGCGACGAGCGCTTCGCCGGAGGGTGACCCTCGCGTCAGAGCCGGCGTGCGCCCCGGAAGTGCGTCGCCCAGAAGCTCGTCCCGTCGAGGACGAACTTCGTCATCATCGTCGGCCCCGTCATCTTCCCGTTGTTCGGCGTCGAATTGAGGAAGCGCATGTGCCCAGCGCTGTCTTTGCCGACGTAGAAGCCGACGTGATCGATCCCGCCGGTGTCGTCGTTGCGTGCGGACACGTCGAAGAAGACGAGGTCCCCGATGCGGAGGCGCTGGAGCTCGGTGGTGGTCGGTTGCTTGCCGTCGTTCGCGACCGTCAATACCCCGGTGCCGTTGGCGAGCTGGTTCTTGGAGACGCGTGGAAGGAGCCCGCCGGTGAGGAGCGCCGGCAACGTGCGGTGCCCGTACACGAGGCGGATGAAGCCCGAGCAGTCGATGCCTCGCCGGGCCGGGTTCTTCTCCGCTAGGTAGTCGTCGTAGTCGTTGCCGAAGACGTACTTCGGATCGAGCGCGGTCCCGTCGAGGTATTCCATCCCGCTCGCCAGCACGTCGGGGCTCGTGTCCGCACGCCGAGCCGTGAGCCACGTCCTTTCGGGATCGCCGAAGCTGCCGAAGGGCTTCGAAAGGAGCCGGACGTACTGGTCGTGCGAGACGCCGCCGCTCGCTCCTTCGGTGGGATCGCGGAACGTCCGCGGGCTCCCCGCGATGCGGACGGTGCGCGTGCCCTTGGTGAAGGACGCGATCCAGCCTCCGTCCTCGTAGACCGCCACGATGCCGTTCGGGAGCACCTTCGTCGAGATCGTCTTCGGTCCCCCGCTCACGGCGGGCGGCGCCGTTTGTTCCTCGCTCTCGGAGATCGCGGGTGGGAGCTCTTCGCTCGAAGAGCCTGCGAGCGGCCCATCGACGGGCTCGTCCCCCTCGATCTCGCCGGGCTCCTCGGTTTCCTGGGCGGTGCCGCCGGTGAGGGGGGCGCTGTCGGCGGCGCAGGCCATCACGGTCAGGGCCGAGAGCAGAGCTAGGATGGTGAGGTTGGTGGTCGTGTGCATGGCGTCTCCGGCGAGAGCTGGAGCACCGGCCGTGCCGCCCGTTCTCGCGGCGGGTTGTGCACGATCCTCACAGTTCGTACCGGGAAGGAGCGACGCGCTGTGCGTTCGGGGATCGTCAGCGGCCTGGGATTGGTCGCCCGTACGGGTCGACCTGCATCCTGGCGGAGGGCTGTCGCTCCGTCGCGTCGAGGTACGCGAGCTCCTGGCTGGCGCCGTCGAGGTCGTCCCGGATCGCGATGCGGAGCCGGCGGCTCGTGGACTCGTCACGGACCGCGGCGAGCGCGGCGTCGATCCGCACGCGCGTCTCGGGCACGGGGGAGTGACGGAGCACGCGTGCGGCGGCGGCCCGGAGATCGGCCTCCGCCTCCGGGTCTTCGAGGATCGCCCAGAGGTCCTCGACGTCGAGCGAGTTGCCGCGATAGCCCGACCCGGCCGAGAGCATCTGGCCGGCCATGTCGAGGCGCACGAGCCAGTCGCGCGGGCTCTCTCCGTTGCGGCGAAGGACGTCGATCCGTCCGCTGACGTCGTTCTTCTGCGGCCCCATCCCGCGAGCGCGCTGTGCCGCTGCCGTGATCTGCGAGACCATCATGCGCCGCTCGCTCTCCGACGGCCCGCCCATCCAGGGACGAACCTGCTCGACGATCACCGAGCGGTAGGGCTCCGGGACGACGAAGAAGAGGCTCTTGGTGTGGTCCTCGACGTGATGGATCGCCTCGTAGGGCAGCGCGAACCAGCCACGTGGAGTCTTGAGGCGAAGGCCGTCCGCGCCCATCACGACGCTCGGTTCGGTGAGCGACGAGGAGAGACCGGCGAGCCCGAGGATGGCACCGATGATGCCGATGACCGCGAGGAGAAAGCCGGCGACCGCGCCGGCCTCCGTGGATATCCCGAGCGTCGCGCCGATCGTGATGAACGCCGTTGCCGCAGCCAGGATCCGTCCAACGATGGCCGAGCGTTGCGAGGCCTCGCCGCGGGTCCGCCAGGCGATCACGCCGAAGCCGCCGTGGCCGATACCGAGCGCGTGGCGGACCTTCTCGCCCATGGCGTCATCGGCGAGCTCGAGCGTGATGGGGTGCTCCCGCTTCTGATGCTGGAGCGTGAGCAAGACGCCGGTCGACGTGCGTGCGGTCGTCGCTCCGGTGATGTCCCTCGCGTGGATGCGTTGGTTGCGTGAGCCCGCCTTCTTGATGTCGATGTAGCCGGGACCACATTCGAGCTCGGCCATGCGTGGGCTGCGCTGGCGGAGGTCGAGGAGCCCGAGAACGTTGAAGATGCCGAAGGCCGAGAGGCCGAGCATCACCGCCGGTAGCCCACTGACCGGACCGAAGACGGCAAAGAGCAGCGCAAAGGTTGGAAGGACGTAGGGAATCGTCCGCCACACCTTGGGTCCTCGCGGATCCAAGAAACCGGCACGCATCCACCTGAAGATAGGGAACCGAGCGCGTCTGGCAATCGTGGCGTCTCACGTCGGGCTCCGGTACGTTTTCTCTCTGGGGGAGACTGCCCAGCTCGGGAAAGGGAGGCCGACCACCCGATGACTGTTCCGAGAGCAGACCGACTCGTCGTCGTCAGCGTGCTTGCGCTCGCGCTCGGCTGTCGAGCGGTAGGCATGAGCGAAGCCCCCGACGCGGGCGCCGCGGGAACCTCGGACAGCACCGATGCCGCTGCCGAGGCCCCCACTCGTCTCGAGCCACCGATCATCAGGCCCGTGGCAGACGTCGTGGTCGAGACGCTCGCCGGCTCGTCGACGAACGGGAGCGCGGACGGCGTCGGGGGGGCGGCACAGTTCGACAACCCCGTGGGGGTGCTCCTCGATCCTTCAGGCGGCCTGTTCGTCACGGAGTACGATGGTGGACGCGTGCGCAAGCTCGACGGTGCCGGCGCCTCGACGACCGTCGCCACCGGTCTCGTCGAGGCCTTCGGGATGGTCCTGACCGACGACGCGCTCTACGTGCAGACGGACCGCGATCGGAACGGCCAGAAAGGGCCGGACACGGGGACGATCTGGAAGCTCCCGCTCGGCGGAGGGACCCCGGAGGTCGTCATCGAGTCGCTCGGGCGTCCGCGTGGCCTCGCGCGCCTCCTCGATGGCCGTATCGCCGTTGCGGATCAGACTCGGAACACGCTTTCGATCTTGGACCCCGCGGACCGGAGCCTCACCCTGCTCGCGGGATCCACCGAGCCGGGCTTCGTGAATGGGCGCGGCGCTGCTGCTCGGTTCGACCAGCCGTATGGGCTCGCCGTCCTTCCCGACGGCAACATCCTCGTCACCGACTCGTTCAACCACGTCATCCGGAAGGTGACGCTCGAGGGAGACGTGAGCGTGTTCGCAGGGGATGGGAATCCCGGGATGAAGGATGATTCCGACAAGCTGAGCGCACGCTTCGATCGGCCGATGGACATCGGGCTCGACGTCGCCGGCAATGTCTTCGTCACCGATCCCGACAACCATCGGATCCGTCGCATCACGTCGGACGGCTCGGTGGAGACGATCGCGGGAGACGGCACCCCGGGATTCGCCGACGGCACGGGGCTGCAGGCGAAGTTCTACGGCCAGGAGCAGATCGACGTGTCTCCTGACGGCAAGACGATCTACGTGAGCGACGGGAACCTCGGAGACGGCTCCGCGTTCCATCGCGTCCGTCGGATCCACCTGCGCTGATCGAACGGCAGCGCAGGTCGCGAGAGAACCGGGCGGAACGCGAGTCGAGCGCGTCGAGCGCGGCGAATGTGGGGCCGTACTGGCGCGTTCGAGGTACACTGCCACCTCGCTGGTCGCCAGATGCCGAGCCCGAAGTATCCGCTCAAGCCGCTCCTGGAGCACCGGAAACGCATGGTCGACGACGCCACGGCCGAGCTCGGTGGCGCGGTGCGGGTGCGGGAGGCGGCGGATGCGAGCCGCGCACGCGCGGAGGCGGACCGGCGCGCGGCCGAGGAGCGCGCGGCGCGCGTTCGAGGCGAGGAGGCCGACCGCCTCGCGCGTGGGGAGCTCCGTGCGGCGGATCTCGCTCGCGGACAGGCATGGGAGATCGGCGCCAGCGCGGAGATCGGACAGCTCACGCGTGCGGTCGAGGTCGCCGAGCAGAACGTGGAACGAGCGCGCGGGGACGAGGCCGAGGCACGCGTGGTGCTGGCTCGGAAGATGGCCGATCGTGATGTGGTCGTGAAGGACGAGGCGCGCTTCGCGGACAGGCTGAAGAAGCGGGGCCTTGCGGTAGAAGAAGAGGCGGCCGAAGAGGCTTTCCGCGGAGGGCGAGGGTAGTGAGGACGAGGCTCGGGCGAGGCGCGGCGATCATCGGTCTGGTCGTGGCTGCAGGGTGCCGCAGTGGATCGAACGTCGCGCCTCCGCTCACGACGCCGCCTGCTGCGTCCGCCGAGGCGAAGGCGACCTCGTCGTCTACGGGCGGCGTGCCCATCGTGAAGGTCCTCCTCGACGATCCTCGCCTCGCTACGGCGCGCGCGTTCGAGCGGGCCAAGGACTGGGGAGCGGCGGCGAAGGGCGTGCGGGACGCCCGGCCCGCGGACCTCCCGGCGGCGGACGCGTGCGCATGGGACTTCCTCGAAGGGCGCCTCTTCGTCGCAGCGAACGCGACCGCCGAGGCCATCCCTGCCTTCGAACGAGCCGAGGCGGCGTCATGCCCGCTCTCTGGTCACGCGAAGCTGCGATCCGCGCAGGCGATCGCGCGCTCGGGACGAGCCGACGACGCGATCGCACGGGCGCGCACGGTGCCGGCGGATCACTCGTCGCTGAAGGACGACGTGAAGATGGTCCTTGCCGAGTCGCTCGCGACGAAAGGCGACCGCGCCGCTGCGCTTCCGCTCTGGCGCGAGTGGCTGAAGGCGAACGCGAATGGGCCTCGCTGGGTCGACACGTCGGTGCGCATCGCGAACGCGCTGCTCGACGGCGTGGATGGCCCGCCCGAATCACGCGCGAAGGAGGCGTACGACGCAGTCACGCGTGTCGTCGTCGAGGCGCCGAGGCTGGCGGATTCGTCGGGAGCGACCGAGGCGCGCCTCCGGGCGATCAAGGTGCTCCGCGCGAAGGACTCGAAGATCACGGACGCGCTGAGCGCCCTCGAACGTGCGCGGCAGGCTCAAGGCTGGCTCGATGCGAACGATCCCACGCGCGCGTTCGATCTCGCGAGCGCGGTGCTGAAGGGAGCATCCGGCTCTGCGTCGTGCAAGGCCGCGCTCACGCGTGCGAACGCGGCCGCGAAGAAGACGCCGAAGGTCGACGCGTGGCCGGAGGCCGTCGCCGCATGCGAGAAAGAGGCGGAGCTCGTCACGGCGCTCTACGCCGGCGCGAAGGCGCGGACGGGGAAGGACCCGAAGCTCGCGATCGAGTGGTTCGGCAAGGTCGAGACGCTTTTCCCGACGCATCGTCTCGCGGACGACGCGCGCTTCCGTGCGGCGCTGCTCGTGGCCCAGGGAACGGACGAAGGCCGCGAAGAGCGCTCCGAGCAGATGCTCCGGACGCTGCCGGACGCGTATCCGTCCGGGGACATGGGCACCGAGGCGCTCTTCCGCGTCGCGCTCGCGAAGATGCAGAAGGGGCGGGAGGACTGGGAAGCGGCCAAGGTGGTGCTCGATCGCATCGTCGAGATCACCCCCGAGGATCGGCACTGGGCGACGTCCGGGCGCGCGGAGTACTTCCGAGCGCGGGCGGCGGCGGCGACGGGTGACGACGAGGGGGCTCGCACGCGCTGGGAGCACATCGTCGAGCGGCATCCGCTCTCCTTCTACATGCTGCTCTCGTACGCCATCGTCGCGGCTGCGGACGCCGCCCGTGCCGCGCGCGTGCTCGAGGGCGCGATCGCACGCGACAAGGAGACGGCGTCGTTCCCGTCGAAGGCGCTGCCCATCGTCGAGACGCCGGGGTTCCTCCGCGCCGTGAAGCTGCTCGAGGTCGGCGACGTGGACGCGGCGCGCCGCGAGCTCACCGCTTGCGGGGCCATTGCTGAAGGCGCCGACCCGGAGGTGATCTGGACGGTCGGTGCAATCTACAACCAAGCGGGCGCGTTCGAGCTGGGGCACGCCTTCTCGCGCGGTCGGGTGAACGATCACCTCGAGCACTACCCGGAGGGGAAGTGGCGCGTGCCTTGGGAGACTGCCTACCCGCGCGCGTTCGAGCCGCTCGTCGCGAAGGCGAGCGAGAAGTACTCGTTGCCACGCGCGATCGCGTGGGGAGTGATGCGCGAGGAGTCGAGCTTCCTCGCCGACGTGAAGAGTCATGCGAACGCCTACGGCTTGATGCAGCTGATCATCCCGACGGCGAAGGGGGTCGCGGTCGGCACGGGCTACGGCAGTGACGAGGCATCCCTCCGGAGGCCCGAGGTCTCGATCGAATTCGGAACGAAGCTGCTCGCCTCCCTGCGCACGAAGCACGGTCACGACGCGCTCGCGGTCGGCGCCTACAACGGCGGCTCGGGCGCGGTCGGCCGCTGGATGAACAACCGCACGTCGGACGAGCTCGACCTCTTCGTCGAGAACGTGCCGTGGGAGGAGACGCGGAACTACATCAAGCGCGTCCTCTCGAGCGTCGCGGCCTACGGCTACCTCTACGAACGAAAGACGTTCGACGCCGCGCTCGGCATCCCGCTGCGGTTTTTGCAGTGACACCAGGGACGCCGCTGAGGGCTCTTCGAGACGACGAGCTCGTCGTCGTTCCGGCAGAGCGACACGTCGAGCGGCTCGCTCGCCAGGGAAAGCGCGGAGAGACGCGTACGTCGCTTCGAGCTCGGCTCGCCGCGGCGCTGCTGCCCGACGTCCGCTTCGCGGATCTGCGCGAGACGCGGCTCACGCTCGCCGTTGCGCTCGAGGACGCGGTGTCGTCGAACGGAACGCGCGCGCAGCTCGACCTGTTCGGTGGTGCCGGCGCAGGACCGGAGGACCCGCTGCTCGCGACGCTCCGCGGTCGAGGCGGCGCGTCGTGGGTCCGCGCGGTCGCGGCCATCGACGAGGCGATCGGCGCCCTCCGCTCGCGCGGCGCGACGGCAGCCCACCTCGTCCGCGTTCGGGGCGCCGGTGTCGCCGCCGCACGCGCGCGCACCCTCGCGGCGGCGATGCGCGCGCTCGACGAGGCGCTCGCGCGCGCCGGTGCACGCGATGGCCGTCTCGTCGGCGCAGCGCTCGGGCCGGCGATTCGCGCCGCTGATCCGGACGCGTTGCTCGCCCTGCTCGACGCTCGGCGTGTCCGCGCGCGATGGCTCCTCGCGTGGGAGCCGCAGGACCTCCTCTGGTGGCGTGCGCTCGACGAGGCGCTCTCCCGCGGCTCGGGCTACGCCCGCGTCGTGCTCCCCGCGTTCGACAAGCGCCTCGAGGGCACGCGTGAGCGCGATCCGCTCGAGGTGATCGCCGACGTCGTCGCCCGACACCTCGACGCCGCGCCCGAAACGGAGGTCATCCCGGCAGTCCTCGGTGACCTCGGCGCGACCATGCCCCGCGTCGAGGACGCGGCGCCGCGCGTTCGTCTTCTGCGGGCAGGTGATGCGCGAAGCGAGGCCCGTGCCGTCGCGAGGCTCGTCCGGAGCGCGCTCGACGCCGGGGCGAGCGTCGAGCGAATCGCGATCGCGTATCCGTCACGCGACGAGCGCACGCTCCTCCCGTTGCGGCGGGCGCTGGCGGACGAGTCGATCGTCTTCCACGATGCGCTCGGCTCGCCTCCGTCGAGCGTGCCGGTCGTCGCTGCCGCCCTCCATGCCCTCGACGCAGCGGAGTCATTCGACCGGATCGCGGTAGCACGGGTCCTTCGCTCGGGTTACATCGACGCGCCGCGCGTCCTCGGGGACGCGGGAGGCGAGCCGCTCGGGTTTCGCGAGGCGGAGCGCATCCTCGGGCGTATCGCTCGCGCGCTCGAGACGCGCGCGACCGCGGCGGGGGCCGACGAGGTCGAGCGCCTCGTCCTCACCGCGACCGGGGGCAAGGACGAGGACGAAGCGCCGGCGCGACGGATCGCGGCCATCCTCACGCGGGCTCGCTCGGCACGCACGCGAGGCGAACGGGTTCGGGCAGCGCGGGCGTTGTTCCACGACCTCGGCTTCGCGTCGCGCGCGGGGAGGGGAGCGCTCGCCACGTTCGCGCGGGACGAGGCTCCCTTCGGTATCGATCGCGCCGAGCGTCTCGCGATCGCCCGCGACGTCCGTGCGTGGGACGTTGTGGACGCCGCGCTCGACATCTACGAGACCACTGTCGTCCGCGACGCGGGCGTGTGCGCGCGGACGCTCGACGCGGAGGTGTTCCGCCTCGAGCTCACGGAGCTGCTCGATGCATCCGCCCACCTTCCCGGTGCAGGGCGTGCGGGCGCGGTGCGGATCACGCGCCTCGCCGATGTGGCGGGCGACGAGCTCGATCTCCTCGTCGTCCTCGATGCGAACGACGGCGTGCTCCCGCGTGATGTCCAGCCCGTCACGCTCGTGTCGGAGGCGCTCGAGGGCGCGGTCGCGCGCGCGGCGCGTGATGCCTTCGTGCCCATCCACGTGAGCGAGGTCGCAGCGCGCGATCTCGCTGCGCTCGCCGCCGGTGCCGCGGAGAGCTCCAAGGTCGTCCTCGTCACGACCGCCGTCGACGGCGCGGAGACGCCCGCGTCGCCGTCGCGTGTGTTCATCGCGCTCGACCGTGCGGGGATCGCGGTCGAGGACGTCCCGCGCGCGGGAGCCGGACCCGCTCCCGCCGGGACGCTCCAGGATCCAGGCGAGGTCGCGCGGCGAGCCGGACGCGAGCGCGCTCGCGAAGGCTTCTTCCTCGATCCGATGCGACCGCAGTCGGAGATCGCCGGCAACCTCGCGCTCGGTTCGACGAGCAGTGACGCGATCGCGCGTGTCGTCTCCGCCGAGACGGGCTCCTTGCGCGAGCGCGCCCTCGCGGTCACCTCGATCGAGCGCTTCGCTCAGTGCGCCTTCAAGGGCTACGCGCACGTCGTCCTCGCGGCTCGTGAAGGAGAGGAGCAACGTGAGCTCCCCGATGCGCGCGAGGAGGGCAACCTCGGGCACACCGCCCTTGCGGCCGCGTTCGTCGCGACGCGGGACGAGTGGCCGCGCCGCCCTCGAGACAGCGCGGCGATCCTCGCGAAAGGGCTAGCGGCGGCGGACGTCGCCTTGGCAGAGTCCGCCGGTCACGCGCCGCTCCGCGCGATCGTTCGGCTCCGCATTCGTGAGTCCGTGCGCGCGGTCCTCGTCCGTGCGATCGAAGACGTCGACTGGGACTTCTCGCTCGCGGAGCAGGCGTTCGGCAACGGTAAGCCATGGCCGTCGTTTCAGGTGACCGACGGCGTCACCGACGTCTGGCTCCGGGGCTCGATCGATCGCGTCGACCACGCGCACGGGCGCTCCACCGCGGTGCGGGTGATCGACTACAAGCGGAGCAAGAACACCGTCCGCGACGCGTCATCGCTCCTCGGCGAGACCGCCCTTCAGGTCCCGATCTACGCACTGGTCGCCGGGCGTCGCCTCGAGGCGTCCGCCACCGGAGCGTACGTCCCGATGCAGCCGCGCGACCTCGCGACGGAGACGAAGCCGAACACGAAGGCGGAGGACCGCGTTGCGGAGCTCGCCCGGCGCGAGGCCAGCTCCGTCCCTTCGGAGATCGAGCGCCGGGTGCTTCAGATCGCGGTCGAAGCTCGCGCCGGGCGCTTCGCTCCGGTTCCCGTGCGCGAGGGCGAGTGCACCCATTGCGGGGTGAGCGGTGGCTGTCGCAAGCCACGCTTCGCGATGGCGCCGTCGGACGAGCTCGAAGACAAGGAGTCGTCGTGAGCAGCACCTCGCAGCTCTACGCGATGCCGCGAAACCTCGTGCTCGCGGCGAGCGCCGGCACCGGCAAGACGCACGCGCTCGTCGGTGTCGTGGTCCATCTCCTCGTCGGCGGGAGGGTCGGCGGCGCGGTCGATCCGTCGCGGATCGTCGCGACGACGTTCAGCCGGAAGGCCGCGTCCGAGATCCGTGCGCGCGTCACGACCGAGGTGGAGCGGTTGACGGTCGATCCTTCGGCCTCCGTCTATGCAGCCGGTCTTCGCGAGGCGATCAGCGGGCGATCGAGCGACGCCGAGCTCGCGAAGCGCGCGAAGAAGGCCCTCGCGCGGCTCCCGCATGCGCGCTTCGGGACACTCCATAGCTTCGCGACGGGCATCGTGCAGCGCTATGCCGTCGAGCTCGGTCTCGGCCCCGGCTTCGAGCTCGCGACCGAGGCGGACGCGCGCGCGCGCGCCGATGACGCGATCGCGCGCGCGCTCGAGCGGCGCCTCGAAGACAGCCCGGATGCCCTTCGCGCGCTCGCGGAGGCGGCAGGCGGCATCGATCGCTTGGTGTTCTCGCTGCGACGTGTGCTCGGGACGCTCGAGGAGGACGGCCGCTCCGCGCGCGATCTCGGGCTCGACGCGAACGACAGCGCCGTCGTCGAGGGGCACATGCGTGAGCTCCTGATTCACGCGCGCGCGATCTCGAATCATCCAGCCGCGGAGCCGCTCGCACGTGAGCTCGCCTCCGCATGGGACGCCGGCGACGAGGAGCGCATCGAGGCCGCCGCCGCCGCGCTGACGGCGCTGCCGGCGCGGGGGAAGAAGACGCCCGAGCTCGAGGCCTTCTTCATCTTCAGGAACGACCTCGCGGGCGCGAAGAACGAGGAGAAGGGGAGACGCCTCGCGCGCGCGTGGCGAGCGAGGCACGCCTTCACGCGCTACGCGACGCTCGTTCGCGAGGTCGTCGCCGAGGCGGAATCCGAGATCGAACAGTCCGGTCGCGCGCGCGCGACGCTCGGCTTCGGCGAGGTGCTCCGCGCGGCGCGCGAGCTCCTGCGCGATCGCCCCGACGTCGCCGACGAGGTCGCCTCCGGCATCGACGCACTTCTCGTCGACGAGTTCCAGGACACGTCGCGCGTGCAGCGCGATCTGCTCCAGCTCCTTTGGGCGAGGCCCGATGCTCGTCCGAAGGCGGGCGAGATCCCGCCGCTCTCGGCGATGCGCCCGGCCGGGCTGCTCGTCGTCGGCGATCGGAAGCAGTCGATCTACGGATTCCGCGGCGCCGACGTCGGCGTGTTCGCCGAGCTTGCGGTCGGTCTCGCCGGAGCGCCGGCTCGCGAGGCGCTCGGCATCCCGGCGGGCGTGACCTGGGAGCCGAAGGAGCCGCTCGCCGACTTCCACGCCCTCCGCCACAACCGGCGGAGCGTGTCGTCGATCCTCGCCTTCGCGAACGCGTTCAGCGCACGCCGCTTCCTGCCGGGCGATCCGCCGCCGGAGCTGTTCGAGATCGAGTACGTCGCCGCTACCGAGGACCTCCTCGTCCCGCCCGAGCGCGCTACGTTGGAGCCCACCGCACCGGCGACGACGTGGCTGCGCGTGACGCCGAAGGGAACCTCGTCGACGCGGCTCGAGGAGGCGCTCGTCATCGCGGCGAAGATCGACGCGCTCGTGTCCGGTGGGGCCGCGAAGCATCGCGACATCGCCGTCCTTGCGACCACGAACGGGATGCTCGATGCGGTCGCGTTCGCGCTCGCTCAGGCCGACATCCCCTACGTCGTGGCGGGCAAGAGCTTCTTCCGGGCGCGCGAGATCAGCGACCTGGCGGCGATGCTCGCGCTCGTGCTCGAGCCGAACGACCGCCTCGCAGCGCTCGAGGTCCTCCGCGGCCCGTGGGCGAGCGTGCACGACGAGACGCTCCTCGGCCTCGTCGAGCCGGGCAAGGGCCTCGTCCCGCCGTCTTCGTGGGGTGAGCCGCCGAAGCCGGAGCTCGTCCATCACGAAGACCGTCCCGCGCTCGACGCGATCGCGTCGCTCGTCTCGTCGATCGGCCGCTGCGCCGGCCGCCTCGGAGCGGGCACGATCCTGCGCGAGGCCGCCCGTACCTGTGGTCTCGAAGCGGTGCTCGGCGCGATGCCGCGCGGCCAACAGCGCGTCGCGAACGTGCAGAAGCTCCTGTCGATGGCCGATCGTCATCCGGATGCGCGCGCCTTCCGGATGTGGCTCGACGATGCCAAAGAGCAGGAGGTCGCCGAGTCCGAGGCGGCGACGTTCTCGGACGACGATGATGCCGTCCGGCTCCTCACCATCCACGCGAGCAAGGGACTCGACTTCCCGATCGTGTTCGTCCCCGAGATCGGCGCGGCCCTCCCGCGCACGGAGCGCGGCGTCGCGCGCGTCGCGCTCGGTGCGGGCGACGCGCCGAACATCCTTTCGGTGCGGATCGCCGACGATACCGGTTTCGTCCTCGACCCGCCGTCGTACACGCGCGCGCATGCCACCGCACGCCGGCGCGAGCGCGCCGAGCGCCAGCGCCTCGCCTACGTAGCCATGACGCGCGCTGCGAAGTCGATGTTCCTCGTGGGCGGTCGCACGAGCGACAAGGCACTCGACCCCGGCGCCTCCACGCTCGCCGTGGTCGAGCAGCTCGCAGCCGACCATCCGGAGCTCCTCGCCGTCGAGGACGTCGACGTGCCCGCGCCCGCGAAGCGCGCCGCCGAGGCTTCGCTCGTCGAGAGCATTCCCGCTGTCGAGCCACGAGCGCAGTGTCTTCCCGAGTGGCGGGTCCTCCCGATCGCGCCGACGGCGCTCGCCGATTTCGATCACTGCGCTCGCCGCTTCGAGCTCGTTCATCTGCTCGGCCTTCCCGAGCACGTGAGTCGGCGCCGTGCGCCGGATGGCGACGCGAGCGGTGAGGCGGCCCCTCCCGCGACGGACATCGAAGGAGCGGCTCGAGCGCACGTGGTGATCGGAACGCAGAAGGCCGGGACGATCGCCCACGCCGTGCTCGAGCGTCTCCCGGTCGAGGCATTCCTCGCTGCCGATCGTGCTGCGGCGGCGGTTACCCGGTCGCTCGAGAGCGCGGGCGTCCCCGAGGACCATCCTCAGCATGCTGCGATTGCGGGGCGAGCGATGCGCTTCCTCGAGACGGCGTATGCGCGAGGCATCGCCGAGCGCGGCGCGATGATCACGCGCGAGGTCGCATTCGTCCTGCCGATCGAGGACGAGGCGGGCCGGGCCGTCTCGCTGCGCGGCAGCATGGACCTCGTCGTCGTCTGGCCCGACGGCGCCGTCGACGTCGTCGACTACAAGAGTGCCCGCAGCGGTGACACCGACAGCTACGCCTTCCAGCTCGACGTCTATGCCCTCGCTGCGCGCGCGCGCTTCCCCGAGGCGACGAGGCTCCGCGCCGGACTCGCGTTCCTCGGCGCCGGGACGGGCGAGCCGGTGTGGCGTGACCTCCCGAGCGAGCACGACGTGCGCGCACGCATCACGAGGCTCGGCGCCGAGCTGATCCGAGCGCGCTGGACGGAGGCGTTCCCACGGGTGGAGATCGAGCGCTGCGAGTCGATCCACTGCGGCTTCATCGGGCGATGCCATCCGCGACGCGACGCCTAGACCCAATGCCGCTCCATTAGCGGGCAAGTGATCGATACCGCTGTGGAAAGCAGGAGGAGCTTTCCATGGCGTCGGCGCTGGGCGAAAAGGAGGGATGTCCTGGCTCGAGGCTGCCCTTTCCGAGACGGCGAGTTACCCGTCGGCGGAGTCGCTGAGCACGTTTGAGGCGCACATCGACCCTACGTGGATCGATGAAGCACTGGAGGCAACGGGGACCGCGACGCTTCGTCGTCGTCGTTTGCCGGCCGAGCAGGTGGTGTGGTTGGTCCTCGGGATGGCGCTGATGCGCGATCGTCCCATGGAGGATGTCGTGTCGAAGCTCGACCTCGCGCTTCCCGGAAAAGCGGAACGGAAGAGCGTTGCGCGCAGCACCGTGGCCCAGGCACGGCAGCGGCTCGGACCTGCACCGCTGCGCTGGTTGTTCGAGCGATGCTCGCAGGCATGGGCCCGCAAGAGCGCCGACGCCCATGCGTGGAAGAGCTTGGCGCTGTACGCGCTGGACGGGTCGACCTTGCGTGTGGCGGACTCGGACGAGAATCGC
>Ga0066255_1000621_pt1 | contig 59066 bp, 69 predicted proteins | sample ThiBiot_750_biof_FD_71148 | JGI IMG/M metagenome (GOLD analysis project Ga0066255, IMG submission 71148) | Wastewater bioreactor microbial communities from Cape Town, South Africa - Thiocy_expt_750_biof (version 2) | ecosystem: Engineered > Bioreactor > Thiocyanate-remediating >...
CCCCAACAACCAGTTGACATCGTTTAGGGCGTGGACTACCAGGGTATCTAATCCTGTTTGCTCCCCACGCTTTCGTGCATGAGCGTCAGTACAGGCCCAGGGGACTGCCTTCGCCATCGGTGTTCCTCCGCATATCTACGCATTTCACTGCTACACGCGGAATTCCATCCCCCTCTGCCGTACTCCAGCCTTGCAGTCACAATGGCAGTTCCCAGGTTGAGCCCGGGGATTTCACCACTGTCTTGCAAGACCGCCTGCGCACGCTTTACGCCCAGTAATTCCGATTAACGCTCGCACCCTACGTATTACCGCGGCTGCTGGCACGTAGTTAGCCGGTGCTTATTCTTACGGTACCGTCATGTGCCCTCTTTATTAGAAAGAGCCCTTTCGTTCCGTACAAAAGCAGTTTACAACCCGAGGGCCTTCATCCTGCACGCGGCATGGCTGGATCAGGCTTGCGCCCATTGTCCAAAATTCCCCACTGCTGCCTCCCGTAGGAGTTCGGGCCGTGTCTCAGTCCCGATGTGGCTGATCATCCTCTCAGACCAGCTACAGATCGCAGGCTTGGTGGGCCTTTACCCCACCAACTACCTAATCTGACATCGGCCGCTCCAGTAGCGCAAGGTCTTGCGATCCCCTGCTTTCATCCTCGGATCTCATGCGGTATTAATCCGGCTTTCGCCGAGCTATCCCGCACTACCGGGCACGTTCCGATGCTTTACTCACCCGTTCGCCACTCGCCGCCATCCCGAAGGACGCGCTGCCGTTCGACTTGCATGTGTAAGGCATGCCGCCAGCGTTCAATCTGAGCCAGGATCAAACTCTACAGTTCGATCTTGTTTGCTTCACTCATAAAAACGGAATTGAAGTGAACTTCACTTCTATCTCCATGAGCGTTTGTTCGGCTTGCCCTGCCCTTCATGCTTGCGCACAAAAAACCGGCTCGCCCATGCAGGCACCCAAATGAGTGCCCCATCCAAACGCCCACGCTTATCGGCTGTAGCTTGTTAACGAACCTGCTCCCCCTTGCCACCCCAAAAATCCACTCCCATGGACCCCGGAGAAACAAAAGGCGCTGCGATCAGCGAAGCCCTGCATTGTATACCCAATTTCGGGACCAAAGCAAGAAAAGAGGAAAAAGATCAGGAGGAAGGCCTGCCCGGATAATTTGCCGATGGCACTGATGACGATGATGGATGGGCAGCTGGCCTTCGGGCACTGGCCTTTGCTGGACAAGGCAAGCTTCGCGCTGGAGGCCGGCGAGCGCGCGGGCCTGATCGGGCGCAATGGCGCGGGCAAGTCCTCGCTGCTCAAGGTGCTGGCCCGGTTGGCGACGCTGGACGATGGGAGCTTGTCGGTGCAGCAGGGCACGCGCGTGGCTTATGTGGCGCAAGAGCCGACGCTGCAGCCAGCGCAGACGGTTTTCGAGTGCGTCTCCCTCGGGCTGGCGCAAGCCAAGTCGCTGCGCGAGCGTTACACCCAGATAAGCGACACGGCCGAACTGGCCAGCCTGCAGGCACAGATCGAGGCACACGACGCCTGGAACTGGGAGCAGCGCGTGCAGGAGGCTCTTCAGCGTCTGCATCTGGCGGGCACGGCCCTGGTGGGCGAGCTTTCCGGCGGCATGCAGAAACGCGTAGCCCTGGCGCAGGCGCTGGTGGCGCGCCCCAACGTGCTGCTGCTCGATGAGCCGACCAATCATCTGGATCTGGAAGCGATCGAGTGGTTGGAAGAATTGTTGCTGGGCTTCGCGGGCAGCGTGGTGACGATCACGCACGACCGCAGCTTTCTGGATCGCGTTGCCACACGCATCGTGGAACTCGACCGGGGCAGGCTCGCTTCCTACCCGGGCAATTTTTCCCAATATCAGCGCCAAAAGGCCGAACAGCTCGCCCAGGAAGAAACGCTCAATGCGCGGGCCGACAAACTGCTGGCCCAGGAAGAGGTGTGGATACGCAAGGGGGTGGAGGCGCGGCGCACGCGCAGCCAGAGCCGCATCACCCGCCTGCATGAATTGCGCCGGCAGCATGCCGAGCGCCGCACGGCGCTGGGACGCGTGAAGATGGGGGTGGACGCGGGCCGCGCGCTCGCCTACCAGGGCAAGATCGTCGCGCAGCTGGAGAACGTGCGCAAAACTTTTGGCGACAAGGTGGTGGTGGCGGGCTTGACGGCGACGGTGCTGCGCGGCGACAAGGTGGGCCTGATCGGCCCCAACGGCGCGGGCAAGACCACGCTACTGAAGCTGATGCTGGGGCAATTGCAGGCAGACAGCGGGCAGGTACGGCTGGGGGCGAACCTGCAGATCGCCTACTTCGACCAGATGCGCGCGCAGCTCGACCTGGACGCGACGGTGGAAGACTTCATCAGCCCGGGCAGCGAGTGGATCGAGATCGGCCAGGAGCGCAAGCACGTGCGCAGCTACCTGAGCGATTTCCTGTTCTCGCCCGCCAGGGCGCACTCGCCGGTGCGCTCGCTCTCGCGCGGCGAGCGCAACCGGCTGCTGCTGGCGCGCCTGTTCGCGCGCCCCGCCAGCGTGCTGGTGCTCGACGAGCCGACGAACGATCTGGACATCGACACGCTGGAGCTGCTCGAAGAGCTGCTGCAAAACTATGACGGCACGGTGTTCCTCGTGAGCCACGATCGGCGCTTCGTGGACAACGTGGTGACGAGCATCATCGCCAGCGAGGGCGAGGGGCGGTGGCGCGAATACGAAGGGGACGTGCAGGACTGGCTCACACAGTCGCGGCGCGGCCGCGAGCTGGCCCAGGCCCAGGCCGTCCCGGACATGGATCCAGGCAAAAACACGCCCAAACGTACGGCTGAAAAACGCGAAGAGCTGCAAAAAAAAGAAGTTGAGCTACAAGGAGCAGCGCGAACTGGAGCAACTGCCGGAGCAGATCGAAGCGCTTGAAGCGGAGCAGCGGACCTTGCGCGCGGAACTGGCCGACGGCACGCTCTACGCGCGCGACCACGAGCGCGCCGCCCTGCTCTCGCGCCGCGATGGCGAGATCGAGGAGCTGCTGATGCAGGCGCTGGAGCGCTGGGAAGCGCTCTCGGCCTGACCATCTCCGCCTGGGCCGCCCTGCTACCGGAACACCACGGTCTTGTGGCCGTTGAGCAGCACGCGGTGCTCACTGTGCCACTTGACGGCGCGGGCCAGCACCTGGCTTTCGGTGTCACGTCCGCGGGCGGTGAGGTCTTCCACGGTGTCGGTGTGGTCCACACGGGCGACGTCCTGCTCGATGATGGGGCCCTCGTCCAGGTCGGCCGTGACGTAGTGCGCCGTGGCGCCGATCAACTTCACGCCGCGCTGGTGCGCCTGGTAGTAGGGCTTGGCACCCTTGAAGCTGGGCAGGAAGCTGTGATGGATGTTGATCGCGCGCCCGGCGAGCCTTCCGCACATCTCGTTGGAGAGAATCTGCATGTAGCGCGCCAGCACCACGAGCTCGGCCCCCTCGGATTCGATGATGTCGAACTGACGCTGCTCCACCTGCGCCTTGGTGGCCGCCGTCACCGGCAGATGGTGAAACGGGATGTCGTAGCTGGCGGCCAGCTGGTAAAAATCACGATGGTTGCTGATGATGGCGGCCACCTCGATGGGCAGCAGAGCGCTTCTGACACGGAACAGCAGGTCGTTGAGGCAATGTCCCTGCTGGCTCACGAAGATCACGGTCTTCATGGGGCGCGCCCGGTCGTGCAGGCCCCAGCGCATGGCGTAGGGCTCGGCGAAGGTGGTGAGACGCGAGGCGAGCGTGGCGTGATCGAAGCGCTCGCAGGCAAACTGCACGCGCATGAAGAACAGGCCCGTGGCCGGGTCGTTGTATTGCGCCGCTTCTTCGATGTTGCCGCCGTGCTCCAGCAGAAAGCCCGAGACGGCATGCACCAGCCCGAGCCGATCCGGACAGGAAAGGGTTAACACATAGGTGGAATTCATGGCCCCGATTGTCGCAGCAGGCCGCAAGCCGCCCAGAGTCTGTCACGTGATATATCAATTACTTTGATAGCTGGAAGCGCTTCCCTACTCTGGCTTTGAGCCACTTTTCATTCAAATCACTCCCACCACATCGCGCCCAGGTCGTGCGCGACGATGGGGTAATTCACCCACGTGCCGCGCAAGCCCTTGCGCACCACGGTGCCCACCTGCGGCGTGTAGACCCAGGCGTTGACCGCATCATGGGTGAGGTGGCGCTGAATGCGTGCGAACAGCTGCTGACGCTGGCGTGCGTTGCTTGCCTGGGCGTGGCGCGCCGCCAGTTCGCGAAACGCGCTGCTGTCGTAGTGAAAGTAGTACTCCGGGTCGGTATAGATCAGGTAATCCATCGGCTCGATGTGGTTGATGAAGGTCGTGTCGAAATCGCCCTTGAACGGCCCGGCCAGCCACTCCTTCCAGGACATCGGGACGGGTTCGAGCGTGATGCCGACCTCGGCCAGGTATTGCACCAGCAGGGGCGCCCCGGTGATGGCGTAGGGTGTCGATGGCAGCGCGCAGCGCAGGTGCAGCGGCGCACGCACACCCGCTTCGGCCAGCAGTGCCCGCGCGCGCTCCGGGCTGTAGGGGTAGAAGCTCTCGAGATGCAGATAGCCTGCATCGGTCGGCGCGAAGTGACTGCCTATGGGATAGCCGCGGCCATCGAATCCGCGCCGGATGAAGGCTTCGCGATCAATCGCATGGGTGATTGCGCGGCGCACCCGCACGTCATCGAGCGGCGCGCGCCGGTTGTTCAGCGCCAGCATGGCCTTGCCGCTGGACGCGCCGACCAGCACCTGGAAATCGGCATTGCCGCGAAACCGCTGCACGATGGGCGTGGCGAACTGGAACAGCAGATCGACCTCGCCCGAGTCGAGCGCCGCCGCCTGCTCGTCGGGCTCGATGATGAAACGGAAGGTGCCGCTGTCCATCCTGGGTTTGCGGCCCCAGTAGGCATCGGCGCGCACGAGACGCAGGCTGTGGCCCTTGCGCCAGTCGGCGAGCCGGTACGGACCGGTTCCCACGGGCTGCGTGGCGGCCTGGCCGGCACTCTGGGGGTGCAGGATGACGGCGGTGTTCTCCCCCAGACGAAACAGGAACTGGGCATCCGCATGATGCAAGGCGAGATGCAGGCGATGCGGGCCATCCGCCTGGATGCCCGCGATATTGGAAAACAGCGCCTTGCGCGCCTTGTTGGTCGACGTGGGGGCCGCCGAGCGCTCGAAACTGAAGCGCACGGCGTCGGCAGTGAAGGGCGCGCCGTCGTGAAAGCGCACTCCCCGGCGCAGATCGAAGCTGTAGCGCAGGCCATCCGGGCTCACGTTCCAGCGTTCGGCCAGCAGCGGTGAGACGCTGCCGTTTTCCTCTATCCGGGTGAGTCCCTCCAGAATGTTGTAGTGCACCACCCCGCCGACCGCGGCCAGCGCATCCACGGTCGGGTCGAGACTGGAGGGCTCCTGCGTGGTGCTGAGCGTGACGCTGGACGGACGGCTGGCCGCGAGCGCGGACGGCAGTGCCCCGGCCCACGAGGCGGCACCCGCGGCCAGCAGCCGGGTCAGCCACCCCCGGCGGTGCCAATGAGCCGGCGGTTGCGCCCGGCCGGTTGAATTTTCTGGGTACAAGACCGTCATCGGAGAAACCCTGCGCTATGAACTGGTGACTGGCCACGGCCACTGAGGCGCGTACCCACGTACGCATCACGAGGCGACATGGTACGCTGCGCGCCAGCTCTTGAGAAACATCCAGAAACACGCATGCGCTGGCAGATACTTCTGCACAAGGTAAAACGACACGCGACGTTGGGCTGGGCGCTGCTTCTGATCGCCGCATTTGCCCTCATGGCGTGGGCACTGTCGAGCACCTATGCCGCCCGCGAGGCGCGCTTTCGCCATCAGGTCGAAGTCGGCTTGAACGCGGTCAACCAGCTGCAGATCGGCGCCATCGCCGCGTGGCGCGCGCACGAGATGGCCGAAGCCGAAATGCTCAGCGACGACGATGTTCTGGCCACGGCCGTCGCGCAGTGGCTTCAGCAGCGCGACAGCGCCCACGAAGCCCCGTTGCGCACGCGGCTGCGCTCCCTGGTGGAGCGGTTGCAGTACAGCAGTGCCTACCTGGTCGATACCCAGGGTCGGCTGCTGCTGGATGCGCAGGGCCCCACCGACGGCCAGCTGCCGGCCACGGAATCGATCGCCCTGAGGCAGGCCTTCGTCCAGGCGGGGCCGGCCATCGTCGGTTTGCGCCAGGGCGACGGGTTCGACTCCACCTTCTTCAGCATGCTGGCACCCCTCTTCGACGCCCACGGCGAAGCGGTTGCGGCCATCTGGCTCGTGATGGACGCGGGCACGACGCTCTACCCGCTGCTGCAGGGCTGGCCCACCACCAGCCACAGCGGGGAATCGCTGCTGCTGCAGCAGGACGAGAAGGGACTGCTGTACGCAAGCCCCATGCGCCAGTGGACAGACGCACCCCTGACGCGCCGCATGGGCACAAGCCCCTCCAGGGACACCATCGCCGACCAGTTGATGCATGGTGTGCGCGGCGTGTTCTACGCCCGCGACGACCAGCATCATTCGGTCGTCGCCACGGCAGGGATCGTGCCCGACAGCCACTGGCTCGTGGTCTCCAAGATGGACACGGCCGAAGCCTTCGCCGAGGTGCAGCAGCGCAACTGGCAGGTCCTGGCGCTGGCCGCGAGCCTGGCGCTGATGCTTTCGGGCAGCCTGGTGCTGCTGTGGCTGCGCCATGCCTGGCAGCGCGAGCGCATGCTCAAGCGTGATCTGCAGGAGCACATGCTGTGGCTGGATGCGGCGCAAAAGGCCGCGTTCATTGGCTATTACGCCTATGACATCCAGAGCCAGACCTACCGCGGCTCGGCCATGGCATTCGAGATCTTCGGCCTCCAACCCGCCCCCAGCGCCACGCGCGAGCAGTGGTTCGCCGCGGTCGACCCGCGTGATCGCGACCGTGTCTGGGAGGAAAATCGCCAGACCATCCAGGAGCACAAGCCCCTGCGCATGCAGCATCGCATCACACGCCAGAACGACGGCCAGTTGCGCTGGATCGAAGTGCTGGGGGACCACGCCGAGGATGCCGAAGCGCACCAGCGGCGCATCGTCGGCACGATCCAGGACATCACCGAGCGCAAGCACACCGAGGAAGCGCTGGAGCGCTACCGTTCGGCGCTGGAGACGCAGGTGCGCATCGACCCGCTGACCCAGGTCGCCAACCGGCTGGCGCTGGACGAAGCGCTGAGCCAGGAATGGGAGCGCGCCGAGCGCAGCCGCGCGCCGCTGGCCCTGTTGATGATCGACATCGATCTGTTCAAGGCCTACAACGACCACCATGGCCACCAGCAGGGCGACGAATGCCTGCGCCACGTCGCGCTGACGCTGTCCTCGGCCACGGGCCGCGCGGGGGACATGGTGGCGCGCTACGGCGGAGAAGAATTCGCCGTGCTGCTGCCCGGCGCCACCGAGGAACAGGCGCAGGCAGTGGGAGAGCGCCTGCGCCTCGCTGTGCGCGAACTCCAGATGAAACACAGCCAGGGCGTCGGTGGCGGCGTGGTTACCATCAGCGTCGGCGCGGCCAGCGTGCTGCCCCATGCCATCGCGGAGGAAGACAGCAGCTCGGCCCAGCCGCTGCAACTGGCTGCGGAGCTCATCCGCCAGGCCGACGCCGCCCTGTATGCGGCCAAGCAGCGCGGACGCGACCAGGTGCAGACATGGAACGCACAGACGGAGCGCTTCGCCACCTTGAACCGGAAGACCTGAATTCATGACCGAGACCTTCGATGCCGTGCTGTTCGACTGCGATGGCGTGCTGGTGGACAGCGAGGCCATCACCAACGGCGTGCTGTGCGAGATGCTCAATGAATCCGGCTGGGCGCTGTCACCCGCGCAGTGCCTGCGGATCTTCATCGGCAAGGCGGTGCGCAGTGAAGCGCGGCGCATCGAGCAGGAAACGGGCCGCCCCCTGACCGACGAATGGATGACGGCTTTCTATGCGCGGCGCAACGCACGCCTGGCCGCCGAGCTGCAACCCATCTCGGGCGCCGTGGACACGGTCAGGGCAATCCACGCGCTGCTGGGCGGACGCATCGCCTGCGCCTCGGGCGCCGACCGCGCCAAGGTGGAAATGCAGCTGGCACAGGTCGGCATGAAGCCCTACTTCGGGCCGCACGTCTTCAGTGGCCACGACCTGCCGCGCAGCAAGCCCGCCCCCGATGTGTACCTGGCCGCCGCGGCCAGCCTGGGCGTGGCGCCCGGGCGCTGCCTCGTCGTGGAAGACACGACGGTGGGCGTGCGCGCCGGCGTGGATGCAGGCGCCACCGTGGTCGGCTACTGTCCGGGCGAAGGCGCCGTGAACACGGCCCGCCAGCTGCGCGAGGCGGGGGTGGTGCACATCCTCAGCCACATGTCGCAACTGCCCGGCTGGCTCGCGGGCCGGCGGGCGGCCCCGTTCACGGCCGGATGAAGAACAGCACCGTCATCACCAGGCCGATGAGCACAATGCTCCAGCGCAGCACGGCGGGCGGGAGCTTTCTCGCGCCGCGCGCGCCCAGGTAGCCGCCCAGCGTGGCGGCGACCATCATGATGAGCGCCTCCTTCCACTGCACGATGCCGCCGGCCGCGTAGATGGCCACGGCAATGGCCGTGAGCAGCGTCGAGACCAGGTTCTTGATCGCGTTCATCGCGTTCAGGCGCGTCTGCCCCAGCAGGCCGAAGAGCGCCAGCATGAGAATGCCCATGCCGCCGTTGAAATAGCCGCCATAGCCCGCCACCAGCAACAGCCCGGTGACGGCCTTGAGCCGCGACGCCCGGGCACCTTGCGCGCGATGACTGTCGGCCCAGCGGCGCAGTTGCGGGCCGAACGCAAACATCGCCGTGGCCAGCAGCAGCAGCCAGGGGATGAGGCGGTTGAAGGCGGCGTTGGAGGTGACCAGCAGCAGCGCCGCGCCCAGCACCCCGCCGACGAGCGACAGCCCCACCACCAGCGGCATCGACAGCCCCGGCGCCGGCTCCATGTCCTCGCGCGAGCCGAAGATGCTGGCCACATAGCCTGGCAGCAGCGCCACCGTGCCCGTGGCGTTGGCCGTCACCGGGGGCACGCCCACGGCAATCAGCGCGGGCAGCGTGAGAAAGCTGCCGCCCCCGGCCACGGCATTGAGCGTGCCGGCGAAGAAGGCCGCCACCAGCAGCAGGGCGATATCGAGCATCAATCCTTACGCCGCATAGGGATCGGCGAAACCCAGGCCGCGCAGGATGGCCGTTTCGCGCGCCTCCATTTCGCGCGCGTCCTGTTCGCTGGTTTCGTGGTCCCACCCTTGCGCATGCAGCGCGCCGTGCACCAGCAGGTGGGCGTAGTGCTCCTCCAGCGTCTTGTTCTGCTCGCGCGCCTCGCGCTCGACCACGGGCGCGCACAGCACCAGGTCGGCCAGCACCATGGGCTGCTGCGCGTAGTCGAAGGTGAGCACGTTGGTCGCGTAGTCCTTGTGCCGATAGCCGGCGTTGAGCGCGCGCCCCTCGTCCTCGCCCACGATGCGCACGGTGATTTCAGCGTCCGCGTCCAGCGCGTGTCGGATCCAGCGCGCCACCCGGTGCCGGGGCAGCAGGGCGCGGTGCTGCGCGGCGTCGCGCGCGAACTGCAGCGAGAGCGTGAGGTGCTTCAGGGACATCTTCAAGCCAAATTGGCCTCAAACGCTTATACGGCAAGCGCTTGCAGCTATCAAATCGATTAGAGCATCTGCGTGGGTACGCGGTGCGTGAGCGAGACTTGCCGGTTCTTTTCGTCGACGAACACCAGGCGTGGCTGGTGCGTGGCGAGTTCTTCCTCGCTCACCTGCGCGAACGCGGCGATGATGAGCAGGTCGCCCACGCAGGCGCGGCGCGCGGCCGAGCCGTTGACGGAGACCATGCCGCTGCCGCGCTGGCCCTTGATGGCGTAGGTGACGAAGCGCTGGCCGCTGTCCACGTTCCAGATGTGCACCTGTTCGTTCTCGACGATGCCCGCCGCATCGAGCAGGTCTTCGTCGATGGCGCAGGAGCCCTCGTAGTGCAGGTCGCAGTGCGTCGCGCGCACGCGGTGGATCTTGGATTTGAGCAGGGTACGGATCATGGGGTACGAAAAAAGAAGGGAACTCAGGCGCGGGCCTTGCGCTGCGCATCGTAGGCATCGACGATGCGCGCCACCAGCGGGTGGCGCACCACGTCGGCGCTGGTGAAATGCGTGACCGCGATGCCCGGCACGCGCCTGAGGATACGCTCCGCGTCCACCAGACCGCTCACCGCCCCCCTGGGCAGGTCGATCTGGCTCACGTCGCCGGTGACCACGCAGCGGCTGCCGAAGCCGATGCGCGTGAGAAACATCTTCATCTGCTCCGGCGTGGTGTTCTGCGCCTCGTCCAGGATGATGAAGGCGTTGTTCAGCGTTCTGCCGCGCATGAACGCTAGCGGCGCGATCTCCAGTTGCGCGCGCTCGAAGGCCTTTTGCACGCGGTCAAACCCCATCAGCTCATAGAGCGCGTCGTACAGCGGGCGCAGGTAGGGGTCGACCTTCTGCGTCAGGTCGCCCGGCAGGAAGCCCAGGCGCTCGCCCGCCTCCACCGCCGGGCGCGTGAGGATGATGCGCTGCACGCCGCTCCTCTCCAGCGCATCGACCGCGCAAGCCACCGCCAGGTAGGTCTTGCCCGTGCCCGCCGGGCCGATGCCGAAGATGATGTCGTGGCTGGCGATGCTGCTCAGGTACACGCTCTGGTTGGGCGTGCGCGCCTTGACATCGCCCCGGCGCGTGTTCAGATGCACGCCGCCCTCGTCGTCCTCGGCGAGCGACAGGCTGCTGGCCAGCACCAACTGCACCTGCTCAGGCTTGAGCGCACGCGCGGCCATCTCGTAGAGCGCCTGCAGCACCTCCATCGCGCGCGTGGCCTGCGCCTTCGGGCCCTCCACCTTGAAGTGCTCCTGGCGGTGGGTGATCTTCACCTGCAGCGCCAGTTCGATACTCCGCAGATACTCATCCGCCGGACCGCACAGATGGGCCAGGCGGGTATTGTTCAGGGGTGTGAAGGTGTGGCGCAGGATCACGCGGATAATTTCCCGAAGGCGCCGCGAGATTGCGGCCAAGGACGTGAATGATAGGCAAACTGACCGGCACGCTGCTGGAGAAGAACCCGCCCGAGGTGCTGATCGACTGCCACGGCGTGGGTTACGAGGTGCTGGTGCCGATGAGCACCTTCTACAACCTGCCGGCCGTGGGCGAGCACGTGAGCCTGCTCACGCACTTCATCGTGCGTGAGGATGCGCAACTGCTCTACGGCTTTGGCACGTCGGCGGAGCGCCAGACGTTTCGCGAGCTGATCAAGGTCAGCGGCGTGGGCCCGCGCACGGCGCTCGCCGTCCTCTCGGGCATGGGCGCGGCCGACCTGGCGCAGGCGGTGACGCTGCAGGAGGCCGCTCGCCTGGTGAAGGTGCCGGGCATAGGCAAGAAGACCGCCGAGCGGCTGCTGCTGGAGCTCAAGGGCAAACTGGGCGCGGACATGGGCGCGCGCGCGCAGCCGGGCAACGCGGCGCAGTCCGACATCCTGCAGGCGCTGCTCGCGCTGGGCTACAACGACAAGGAAGCGGCCGCCGCGCTCAAGGCACTGCCGGGCGACGTTGGCGTGAGCGAGGGCATCAAGCGCGCGCTCAAGACACTGGCCAAATGAAAAGGAAAATCATGCATCACCATCTCACCCGGGCAGCCGCCCTGTGCCTGCTGCTCGCCCTCTCGGGGTGCGGCGGCGGCTCGGACAGCCCCGCTCCGGCTCCCACGCCTGCTCCCGCACCGGCACCTACACCAGCACCCGCGCCGCAGCCGCCTGCACCACCGGCGGCCGACCGGATCGAGCCGTTCGACCCGGCGGCGCTGTCCAAGGCAGGCGCACGGGAGTCCGTCCCCGCAATCACCTCCACGATCGTCCCCCTGGCGCCCGTCAGCGCAACCATCACGCTATCCGCGCTGGCCACGGGCAAGTCCGCGGGCACGGCGCCCGCAGGCGCGCCACTGCAGATCGGCCAGGGGCGCACGGTGAACGACACCTCCACCACGGAGCAAACCACGGCGCTGCTGCGGTGGCAGCCGGGTGAAGACGGCAGCCAGGTGGCGGCCTTGCGTTTCGTGGCCACGGGCGCGCAGGGGCTGCGCCTGGGCGTGCGCGTGCAGGCGCTTCCGGCCGGGGCACGTCTTTATTTCCAGGGCTCACAAGGGCAGGCCCACGCCATCGATGCCGCGCAGTTGCGCGCCCTCATGCAGCGCAACCTCGATGGCGGCGCGAACACCTCCACCGCCAGCCTCTACTGGAGCCCCGAAGTCGCCGGAGAACAGGTCACGCTCGTGATCGAAATCCCCGCGCAGGCCGACGTCAACGCCGTGCGCCTGTCGGTGCCCCTGCTCTCGCACATCACGATCACACCGCAGCAGGCGTCGCAGCTGGCCAAGGCCGGTGCCGGCAGCTGCGAAATCGACGTGGCCTGCAGCGCCGACGCCCTCGAGCAGGGGCGATCGGTCGCGCGTCTGCGCTTCGTCAAGTCCGACGGCTACACCTACCAGTGCACCGGCACGCTGATGAACGACACGGCCAACAGCGGCACGCCCTATGTGCTGACGGCCCATCACTGCGTAGACGACCAGACCACCGCATCGACCCTGACCACCGACTGGCTGCTGCGCGCCGCCACCTGCGGGAGCTCGAGCATCGATCCGGCCCACGCGCAGCGCACGGGCGGCGCCACGCTGCTCTACACCAGCACGGCCGCGGACACCACGCTCGTGCGCCTGGCCGACAGCGTTCCGGCCGGGGTGGTGTACGCGGGCTCCTACTTCGGCCCCGACGCCGTTCCCGGCACCGCCATCTCCGATGTCCATCATCCCGAGGGCGACCTGCAGAAAATCAGCCTCGGCAAGCTGAGCGGCTACAGCATCTGCGCCAACAACCAGTGCCTCTCGGCGGATCGCAGCACGGGCACCTTCTATTCCGTTCAATGGCAGCAGGGCGTGGTGGAGCCGGGCAGCAGCGGTTCGGGGGCCTTCATGACCCTGGGCCAGCGCCACTACCTCATCGGCCAGCTTTATGGCGGCACCTCCAGCTGCACCAACCCCAATGGCCCCGACTTCTTTGCACGCTTCGACCTGACCTACGCCGACGCGCTGCATCAGTGGCTCAAACCCTGAAGCCCTTGCAGGAGAATGCCCCTGACATGAGCATCCACACCGACGACTTTGCCGCCGCACCGCCCGCGCCACACGCCCGCGTGATCTCGGCCGCGCCCGCGTCGCCCCAGGAGGAGGCGCTGGAGCGCGCGCTGCGCCCCAAGCTGCTGGATGACTATGTCGGTCAGGCCAAGGCGCGCGAGCAGCTGGAGATCTTCATCGGCGCCGCCAAAAAGCGCGGCGAGGCGCTGGACCACGTGCTGCTCTTCGGCCCGCCGGGCCTGGGCAAGACGACCCTCTCGCACATCATTGCGCACGAGCTGGGCGTGCAGCTGCGCCAGACCAGCGGCCCGGTGCTGGAAAAACCCAAGGACCTCGCCGCGCTGCTGACCAATCTGGAGAAGAACGACGTTCTCTTCATCGACGAGATCCACCGTCTCTCGCCCGTGGTCGAGGAAATCCTCTACCCGGCGCTGGAGGACTACCAGATCGACATCATGATCGGCGAGGGCCCGGCCGCGCGCTCGATCAAGCTCGACCTGCAGCCCTTCACGCTCGTGGGCGCGACCACGCGCGCGGGCATGCTCACCAATCCGCTGCGCGACCGCTTCGGCATCGTGGCGCGGCTGGAGTTCTACACGCCCGAGGAGCTCGCGCTCATCGTCACGCGAAGCGCGGGCCTGATGCACGCGCCGATCGACGCCGAGGGCAGCGCTGAAATCGCCCGCCGCTCGCGCGGCACGCCGCGCATCGCCAACCGGCTGCTGCGCCGCGTGCGCGACTACGCCGACGTGAAGGGAGACGGGCGCATCACGCAGGACATCGCGCAGCGGGCGCTGGCCATGCTGGACGTGGACCCGCAGGGCTTCGACGTGATGGACCGCAAGCTCCTGCAAGCCGTGGTGCAGCGCTTTGACGGCGGCCCGGTGGGGCTCGATACCCTGGCCGCCAACATCGGCGAGGAACCCGACACGATCGAGGACGTGATCGAGCCCTACCTCATCCAGCAGGGCTTTCTTCAGCGCACGCCGCGCGGGCGCGTGGCGACGCTGGCAGCGTGGCGCCACCTGGGCCTGCAGCCCTCCGGCGGCTCTCCCTCGCTGTTTCAGGAATGAGCCTGGCCGGGGCGCGGCCATCGGCACAGGCGCATCATGGAAATTGGCGGTACAGACGATGTTTCTGCTAGCATCTTTTCTCTCACACCCTCGCGTCGCGCGCGATCGCGTGAACCCCGATAAACATCTCAAGGAGACAGCATGAAACGGATATCGCGCACCCTCACGGCCATGGCCTGTGTCATCGGATGGAGCTGGAGCGCGGCTACTGCCGCGCCGGTGCAGGTCAACATCGGCATCGTCACCGCGCCGTCTTTCGTGCACACGCTGTCGGCCGAAAAATTCAAGGAAGTGCTGGACAAAGAGCTGCCCGGCAAATACGAGGTCGTCATCCACCACTCCGGCGCGCTCGGCAGCGAAACGCAGGTGCTGCAGCAATTGCAACTGGGCACGGTGCAGATGTGCGTGTGCACCACGGGGCCGGTCGAATCCTTCGTGCCCGAGGTCAAGGCCATCGAGATGCCCTTCCTCTTCAGCTCCTATGAACAGACGGACAAGGTGCTGGACGGCCCGATCGGCAAGGACCTGCTCAAGCGCTTCGAGAAGGCCAACCTCGTGGGCATGCACTTCGAGGACAACGGCTTTCGCAACCTGACCAACTCCAAGCGCCCGGTCAAGGAGCCCGAGGACGTCAAGGGCATGAAGATCCGCACGATGGAGTCGCCCACGCACCTGGCGATCTGGCGCGGCATCGGCGCCAACCCCACGCCCATGGCCTGGCCCATCACCACGCAGCTGCAGCAGGGGGTGCTCGACGGGCAGGAAAACCCGATCTCCGTGATCGCCGCCGCCAAGCTCAATGAGGTGGGGCAGAAGTACCTGACGCTCACGCGCCACGTGTATTCGGCGCTCGTCATCGTGGGCAGCAAGCCCTTCTTCGACAAGCTCCCGGCGGCCGACCAGAAGGCCTTCATGGACGCCGCCGCGCAGGCCTCGGCTTTCGGGCGCGCGCATGTGCGCAACAACGAGGCCAAGGAACTCGCGGCGCTGGAGGCCGCGGGCGTGCAGGTGGTGACCAACCCCGATCTCGCCGCCTTCCGCGCCAAGACCGAGCCGGTCTATGCCTCGCTCACGGGCGACACCAAGAAGATCGTCGACGAGATCCGCAAGAGCGAGAAGCAGTAATCCGCACCCAACGATGGCTGCGCGGGCGCCCTCCTGGCGCCCGCCGCGGTTGAACAACTTCACCGTCTCATGAAACTGCACCAGTTGCTGGGCGCCCTCAGCGAGGGCGTCAACCGCGCGGTTGAGTGGCTGCTGCTGGTCATCGGCGTGGCGTTCTCGCTCATCCTCTTTGCCCAGGTGGTGGCGCGCTATGGCGGCCATTCGCTGAGCTGGTCGGAAGAGGTGGGGCGCTACCTGCTGGTGGCCACGAGCTTCCTCGGGGCCACCGTGGCCTACAAGCGCGCCGAGTTCATCGGCCTGGCGGGCCTGGGCGCCAAATTCGGCCCCGCCATCGAGCACGGCATCGTGCGCCTGCTGCAGTGGCTCACGCTCGCGTGCTTCGGCCTCATCACCTGGTACGGCACGGGCTACACGTTCAATGCCTGGGAGCAGACCTCCTCGGCGGTGCAGATGCCCATGTCGCTGCCGATCTCGGTGCTGCCGATTTCCGCGGCCATCTTTTTGCTGCACGTGCTGGTGGACCTGACCGGCCCCGTCAAGAGCGGCGGCGCCTCATGATCATCGTCCTGCTCTTCGGGCTGATGTTCCTGCTGCTGGCGCTGGGCCTGCCGGTGGCGCTCGCCATCGGGCTGCCGGCCATCGGTCTCATCGTCACGCCCGGCGTCTTTCCCGACACCGTGACACTGGCGGCGCTCGGGCAGACCGTGGTGCAGCAGCTGTTTTCCGGCGTCGATTCGTTCGATCTGCTGGCGGTGCCGCTGTTCATGATCGCCGGCTCCATCATGGAGGTGGGCGGCATCTCGCGCCGCCTCATCGACTTCTGCAACAGCCTCGTGGGCTGGGCGCCCGGCGGGCTGGCGGCCGCAGCCATCGGCGCGTCCATCATCATCGCCGGCATCTAGGGCTCGGCGGCGGCCGACACCGCCGCGATCGGCGCCGTGGTGATCCCGACCATGATCCGCCAGGGCTACCCGCCGGCCTTCGCCGCGGCCGTCGTCGCGGCGGGCGGGGCCATAGGCATCATCATCCCGCCCTCGATCCCGATGATTCTCTTCGGGTTCATGACCAACATCTCCACCTCGCAGCTGTTCGCGGGCGGCATTCTGGTGGGCGCGCTGCTGGGCCTGTCGTTCATGGCGGTGGCGATCTTCATTTCGTGGCGCAAGGGCTATGGCGAGCGCCTGCCCTTCACCTGGAAGCAGGTGGGCGCCACCGGGCGCGCGGCGCTGTGGTCCATGGGCGCGCCGGTGATGCTGCTCGGCGGCATCCTGGGCGGCATCGTCACGGTGACGGAAGGTGCGGCGCTGGCGGTGTTCTACGCGCTGCTGGTGGGCACGGTGATCAACAAGGAGCTGAAGTGGGGCGAGCTGCCGCAGCTCATCATCCGCTCACAGGTCACCGCGGGCGGCATCCTCTTCATCATCGCCATGGCCAAGGTCTTCGGCTGGCTGCTGGCGATGCAGCAAAGCGCGCAGTTGCTCAACACCTTCGTCAACTCGCTGGCGCTGCCACCCGTGGGCCTGCTGCTGCTGGTGATGCTGCTGCTGCTCGTCATCGGCTGCGTGATGGAGACCACCGCCGCGCTGCTGCTGGTGGTCCGGGTGCTGGCGCTGCTCACGCCGCAGATGGCGGTCGATCCGGTGCACTTCGGCGTCCTCGTGGTGGTGAACCTGGCGATCGGCATGCTCACGCCACCGGTGGGGATCTGCCTGTTCGTCAGTTGCGGCATCGCGCAGGTGAGCCTGGGGCGTGTTTCGCGCGCCATCGCGCCGCTCGTGCTGGTCTCTCTGGTCGATCTGCTGATCGCGGCGCTCTGGTCGCCGCTCATCATGTGGCTGCCGACGCTGCTCTACCGCTGACGACAACGCGTCAGCTCGCCACGCACGGGCTGCGTGACGGCCGCGCCCCATCCCTCAGCGGCGCGGCCCGCGCATGGACCGCAGCATGCCCATGACGATCAGCGCCTGCGCCAGGTAGTACGTGGCCAGAACCCAGAGCGATGCCCAGGGCAGGGGCTGCACGAAACGGTTGGTGGCGAGCAGCGAATCGCTGAGCATGAAGCAGCTCGCGCCCAGCGCCACGCACAGCGCGGATCGGCTTGCGAGCTGGCGCCAGCGCGCCCACGCCTGCGCCGCCATCAGCGCGATGGCGAGCACATAGACCGCCACCGGCACGCGCAGCTCGGCGGGCAGGCCGCCCTGCCACAGAAAGGCGTACATCCCCAGCCCCAGCAGCACGGTGGCCGCCAGCGCCAGCCGGTGCGCCAGCCAGGGCACGCCCACGTGAAAGAGCGCGATGTAGCACAGGTGCGCCACAAGAAAGCTGACCAGCCCGGGAATGAACAGCCCCTGCGCCATCAGGAACACGTCGCCCGCCAGCGAGCCCAGCAGCGCGCCGAGGAGCCAGCGCTCCGATGAATTCAAACGAAAAGTGCCTCCAGCGCTTGGCTGGCAAGCGTCAGCCACTACAGCCGCAATAGCAAAAACCATGGCTGCGGGCTTGGCGATGACGTGCCAGTGGAAAAGCCCGAGCGCACTCGTGGCCGTCGCCAGCGCCCCGGCCTCGATCATCAAGGCTTCCCAGGCGGAGATTTTTCCGCGCCACGTTGCGATCAAGGCTCCCAGAAAAATGAGAAGAGTGATGCCCCAGATCCACCGGGCTGGCATGGGCACCTCGGCGCTGGCTGCGAGCAACCAGACCAGCCCGGCAAGCCATGCGAGAAGCTGCACGCCCCACCCCCACGAGCGGAACCTGGACACGGCGCGAAACGAATCAGGCATGAGCCATCCTGCGGGTACATGTCGACGAAGAGGCGCCGATTGTGTCCTGCCCGCCCGCTCTTGCGCTAGAGTGTGCGCATGCAATCCGAACCCACCTTGGCGCAGCGCGCCGCACGGCAGGCAGAAGTCGTGCAGGCCCTGTCCGGCTGCGTGCCCACCCACGCCCTGCTCTGGAACCGGGAAGACACCACGCCCTACGAGTGCGACGGCCTCACGGCCTACCGGCAGCGCCCGCTCGTCGTCTGTCTGCCCGAGGACGAAGCCCAGGTGCAGGCCGTGCTCAAGACCTGCCACCGCCTCGCGGTGCCGGTGGTCGCGCGCGGCGCGGGCACAGGCCTCTCGGGCGGGGCGCTGCCGCACGCTCTGGGCGTGACGCTGTCGCTGGCCAAGTTCAACCGCATCGTGCGCATCGACCCGCTGGCGCGCACCGCCCGCGTGCAGTGCGGCGTGCGCAACCTGGCGATCAGCGAAGCCGCCGCCGCGCACGGCCTGTACTACGCGCCCGACCCCAGCAGCCAGATCGCCTGCAGCATCGGCGGCAACATCGCGGAGAACTCGGGCGGCGTGCATTGCCTGAAATACGGCCTGACGCTGCACAACGTCCTGCGCGTGCGCGGCTACACGGTGGAGGGCGAGCCGGTCGAGTTCGGCTCCGAAGCGCTGGACACGCCAGGCTACGACCTGCTGGCCGCCGTGATCGGCAGCGAGGGCATGCTCGCCGTCACGCTCGAAGCCACGGTGCGCCTCATCCCCAAGCCGCAGCTGGCGCGCTGCATCATGGCGAGCTTCTCCGACGTGCGCCATGCGGGCGAGGCCGTCGCCGCCGTGATCGCCGCCGGCATCATCCCGGCGGGTCTGGAGATGATGGACGGCCCCATGACGCGCGCCGTCGAAGACTTCGTGCACGCGGGCTACGACCTGAGCGCCGCCGCCATTTTGCTGTGCGAGAGCGACGGCACGCCCGAGGAAGTGGAGGAAGACATCGCCCGCATGAGCCAGGTGCTGCAAGCGGCCGGCGCCACCGCGATCGCTGTGAGCCAGAGCGAACAGGAGCGCCTGCGCTTCTGGAGCGGGCGCAAGAACGCCTTCCCCGCGAGCGGGCGCATCAGCCCCGACTACATGTGCATGGATTCGACCATCCCGAGGAAGCGCCTGGCGGACATCCTGCTCGCGATTGCAGAGATGGAAAAGAAGTACCGCCTGCGCTGCTGCAACGTCTTTCACGCGGGCGACGGCAACCTGCACCCGCTGATCCTGTTCGATGCCAACGACCCCGACGAACTGCACCGCGCCGAACTCTTCGGCGCCGACATCCTGGAGACCAGCGTGGCCATGGGCGGCACGGTGACCGGCGAGCATGGCGTGGGCGTGGAAAAGCTCAACTCCATGTGCGTGCAGTTTTCCAAGGAGGAAAACGGGCAGATGATGGCGCTCAAGCACGCGTTTGATCCGAGCGGCCTGCTCAACCCCGGCAAGGTCATTCCCACGCTGCAGCGCTGCGCCGAGTACGGCAAGATGCTGGTGCGCGGCGGGCGCCTCGCGCACCCCGATTTGCCGCGTTTCTGAATTTCAATCAAAAGTGGCTGTAGCGCTTTTCCAGCAAGCGTGAGTAGCTATCGCGGAAGGAGCGAACTCACTCGCCGCGCTTCGTCTTGCGCGCGGGTGCCTTCCTGGCAGGCGCCTTCTTGCGGGCCGCCGGCGGCGCGGCCCCGCCACCCGCGGCCTTGGGCACGAAGGATGACGCCATCTCGCCCGCCGCCTTGAGTGCGCCGCTGGTCATCTCGCGCGTCGCCTTGAGCGCCTCCTCCTGCGCGCTCGCATCGCCCATGGCCTTGCTCGCGATCTGCTGAAACTGCTGGGTGAGCGCGCCCCACCACTGCAGCGGATCGGCCACGGGCGCGGCGGGCGCCTCGCGCGGCTTGTCCTTCGCGGCATCGCCCGTCGCCTGCGCCTTTTCCGTCTTCGGCTCCGGCGGGGCCTGGAACGCGCCGCTGGCCATGTCCTTCATCGCCACATTCATGCCCTGCAGCGTGGCCAGCGTCATGCGCTGCACCTCTAGCGCCTGCACCGTGGCCGTGAGCGCGCGTGCGTTCTGCTCCAGCCAGAACTGCACCGTCTTGAGCTCGCGAATGCGCTGGTCGATTTCTTCCACGCTCATCGTCGGCGCCACCCAGCTGGCGAGAGGCGGCATCGTCGGCGTGCCCGCCGCCGCGCCCTCGGAGAGCTTTTGCAGAAAGTCGAAACCGGGCACGAAGCGCCCGAAACCGAAGGGAGATGTGTCGCTCATGCTCGCTCCTTGAATGCGAAGGCCGGGAGAGGCGCCAGCTTAGCGCGTCGGCGCCTCCAGGTACAGCATCGCGAGCCGCTGGCGCGCGGCCTCGGTCAGCTTCACGCGCTGGCTCAGGTAGCCCTGCACGCCGCCGTGCTCGCGATCCATGGTCTCGAGCGCCGTCTCCAGGTACTCGGCGCGCACGCTCCAGATCACTTCATGCACCGCCCGCGTGGTGGCATCGTCACCCGGCGGCGGCGGCCTGCGGTAGAGCCGGTTGGTGAGCAGGTAATCCTGCAGCACCACGTCGCGCGACACGCCCAGCGCCAGCAGCAGCAGCGCCGCGGCATAGCCCGTGCGATCCTTGCCGGCGGTGCAGTGAAACACCAGCGGCGTGTCCTCCGCGAGCAGTTGTTCGAAGAACTCGGCCAGCTGCGGCGCATCGTCGGCGACGAAGCCCTCGTAGGTGTCGAGCATCAGCCGCTGGGCATGCGCCGCATCCAGGCGCTCGCCACGCTCGGCCAGCTCGCGGTAGCGGCGCACCACCGTCGGCTCGATCGGCACGGACCGGTAGCGCACCGCGGGAAGCTCGTAAGGCAGCGCCGCGCGTTCCTGCCGCCCGCGGAAATCGACCACCCGGGCCAGATGCAGTGGCGCCAGCACAACCGCGTCATGCGCCGTGAGCGCCGCCAGATGGTCGGAGCGAAACAGCCGCCGCCAGCGCACACGGCGCCCGTCGGCCGCGCCATATCCCCCGAGATCTCGGAAATTGCTCGCTCCCGCCAGTGGCAGTGCGCGTTCGAATTCGGTCATGCAGCGACTTTATGCGAAGCCGTCCCCACACGCTGTCCCGTGTGCTCTACCATGGCCACCCCGGAGTCCACACACCCCCCATGACCCTCAATACCTGGCTCATCTACCTTCTGGCGTCGATCGGGCTCTCGCTCTCGCCAGGCCCCAACGGCCTGCTCGCGCTCACCCATGGCGCGATGTATGGCCAGCGGCGCACGCTGTTCACGATCGCCGGCGGCGTGCTCGGCTTCACGGCCATCATCGCGCTGTCGATGTTCGGCATCGGCGCACTGATCCGGTCGTCGGCCCACTGGCTCGCGGCGCTGAAGTGGATGGGTGGCGCCTACCTCGTGTGGCTGGGCCTCCAAGTCTGGCGCGCGCCGCCCGTGGCCATCCACGCACAGCCGGCGTCGGCGTCGGTGCGTGGCTGGAAGATGTTTCGCCAGGGTGCGCTTTCGGCCACCACCAATCCCAAGGCGCTGCTGTTCTTCACCGCCTTTTTGCCGCAGTTCATGAATGCCGAGCACAGCCTGCTGCTGCAGTTCGGCATTCTGGCCGGCACCTTCGCCGCCACCGAACTGCTGACGGAATTCCTGCTGGCCAGCGCCGCCCAGCGCATCAGCCCGTGGCTGGCCCGCGCCGGCCGGCGCTTCAACCGCGCCTGCGGCGGCATTTTCATGGGCATCGGCGCCTGGCTGCCGCTGCGCGGCTAACGTATCCCAAAGAAAAGCCCGCAGATGCGGGCTTTTCTGCGTGGGCTCCATGCTCAGCAATTGCCTTTCTTGGCCTGCCCCGGCGGACAGAAGTTGCCCCCGCCTCGCGGACTGTCCACCACGACGGCGCCGCTGGGCGTGTACACCGCGCATCCGCTCAGCAAGGTACCCACGACCGCCAGCATTCCCAATAATTGCCTCATCGTTAATCCTTGTCACTTGCCATTTTCATCGTGCGTCCCGCCATCCGGGTCGATATCCCGGACCCGTGATGGCCGTGGCTTGCGTCCGGTCTGCTCAGGGGGCCAGCACCAGATTCCGGGTGGTAACGCTGTTGGCGGTCGTCAGCGTCACGGCCGGCGCAGTGCTCTGGACGGTGTAGCCCGGTGCGCTGCCCAGGATGTCGTAGCGACCCGCCACGGCGGTATCGGCACTGAATACCAGCGGGCCACTGACCGCATATGAGGCCTTGATCGGCGCTTCCAGAGGCAAGGAAAGGCCATAGGCGGCGTCGGTGGGGTCGACCTGCGTCCAGGCCACATCCAGCCTCTGGCCCGCACTGAGTACCTGCTGGGCATTCACGGCAGCATCCGTCAAAGGCGTGTTGGACGTATTCGTGACGACGCCCGTGACGCTCGCCGATGCGGATGTGACCACCGGGATGGGATCGGCCGATGTATTCAGCGTCGTGATCCCGGAGGCGATCGACACCGGAACGCCGGTCACGGCCACAGTGGTCAGATTTCTGCCTGCCACCACCACGGTGTAGTTGGTGCTCTCCGGCAGATAGGCCAGCACGAATTTGCCCGTGGTGGCATCCGGTACGGTGGCGCGCAGGTTGTTGTCGGGGTCACGCGTGGAAACCACGGTATGGAGGGCCAGCGTAGGGTCCACATAGCCCACGATCTCCGTGGTCAACCGCCTGATCACCGCGACCACGGGCTTGAGGTTGTAATTGCCGGAATTGCCTGCCTTGACGACGGACTTGCAGGCATCGAAGTCCAGCACCATGTCCGCCACCTGGCCGCCGGTCACATCGAAATTGGCCTTGAGCTTGAAACCGCTTTGCTGGCCGCTGGGCGTGGTCAGCGCGATCTCACTGGTCGAGCCCGATGGCACCAGCGCGTTGGCCAGTGGATGGGACGGCGTGGGGTTGGAAGGATTGTCGGCCAGCACCAGGCGAACCTGCTGGTAGTTGCCGGCGGGCAGCGGCAGCGAACCCAGCTCCTGCAGCACGCCATTCGTCAGGCCCAGCAAGTCGATACGCCGGGGCGCAATGGCCAGTTCGCTCCAGCCCGCATCGTTGGTGCCTGCATCGGCGCTCTGGTGCACGCGGATCTTGGTCACGGTGACATAGACGTGGTCATAGCCGCAGGCGGGTGCATCGGTCATGGCCAGCTTGAGCGTGCCTTGCTGATCACCACCGCTGCCCCCTCCGCCGCACGCGGCAAGGCCAGCGACAACCAAACTCAGACCGATCCAGCGCAGGGCCTTCGCAGGCCGAAATCCGCTTGAATGATTCATGCAACTCTCTCCAGAGACATCAGACCGGCGCGATCCTAGGGCCCGACCCGGAACAGCTTGGGAGATCTTGTTACGTTCGTACCATCGTGTGCGCGTCCACTCTGAGCCGCTGCAATCTCCGACTACCTTTCGCAACAGTCTTCGGGGTCAAGTTCCATGCGATGCCCATCGCATTTCGCCTTTCAACAGGTCGTTTTCATGCCCCCGGACTGCTGATCCTGCCCTTCGGGAACTGAATCGGCGAACTGCAGCCGGGGGCGCGACACGGCAGCCCAAAAATTTATCGAATCGACCGAATCGTTTTCACAGTTCGGCGCCTCTTACAGGACAAAGGGGCTGTGAGCGCCGCCATACCATCCGGGATCAATGATCTCCAACACTGGAGCGCTCGCAACCATGCCCTGCTACTGGTGAGCAAAAAATACCGTACCGGGGATGCCACCATGATGAAGAACACAGACACTGTGGAAGAACGCGAGATGTCGCCGGACAACAGCACGCTCTACGTCGGGTTGGGCCTGGGCTTGGGTGGCTATGCAACAGCCACCAGCATCCTGGCAGGCTTCGTCTACCCGGCTTGCGTGGTGGCGGCTCCCGCTTTGCTTGCTGCGGGTGTGTATCAAAAAATCGGGAGCCGCAACCGCAAACCCGAGGATGGAAGCAGATTGCAATCAGAGGCTCGCTGAATGAACCGATCATCGAGTCAGCGCAGGAGATCAGCATGGGCACCCCCGTTGGCGACCGCGACAATTTGATCATGGCGGTACAGACCGGAGACACGACCGCCCTCTCCCGTTTGCTGGTGGTGTGCCAGGCCGATGCGCGCCGCTATGCGTACAAGCACTGCCATGCGAGCGATGTGGATGACGCGGTTCAGGAATCGCTGCTCATCATTTCCCGCAAGGTCAGCGGGCTCAAAGCGGCGGCTGCCTTTTCGTCGTGGCTGTTCACGGTCATCAAGCACGAATGCCGCAAGCTCGCGCGCATGATGCTCAAGCGCGAGCCCTTACCCGATGAAATGGCCGAGGAACTGCTGCTTCATCGCCCCGACGACGAATTGCGGATCGACCTCGTCAATGCCCTGGAGTCGTTGCCTGCCCACTATCTCGAAGTGGTGCTTCTGCGCGACTTCGAGGAGTTGACCATCGCCGAGATCGCCACCCGGCTCGGCGAGCCGCCTGGCGCGATCAAGAGCCGACTGCACCGCGCCCGTGAACTGGTGCGCGAATACATGCTTGATTGGGAACCGACCTCGAAGCCTCACGCCTCGGCCAGGTAACCAGGCTGCACGCTCGACCCCTCAGCCCTCAATCGCAAGGCACTGGCCGGCGATTGAGGGTTTTTCTTCGTGTTTCGAACCATTTTGCGCGGCGGTCGCCTCTTAGGAAACGAGGCTGGCTGCTGCCGGCCGATGACCCGCAGCCCACCCGGCTGCTTCTTTCCTTTCAGGAGATCACCATGTCAAACCATCTGTTGTCCGCCGCCGTCGCCACGGCGTTCGTCGCCGCCTTCGCCGCCCCTGCCTTTTCGCAGGGCATGAGCCAGGCCGACATGCAAAAGAAGATGCAGGAGAACCAGGCCAAGAGCATGGCCATGATGAAGACCGGCAAATACGACAAGTGCTACGGCGTCGCCCTCAAGGGGCAGAACGACTGCTTCGCCGGTGCCGGCACGACCTGCGCGGGCACGAGCGCCACCGACTACCAGGGCAACGCCTGGAAGCTGGTCGCCAAGGGCACCTGCACCACGATCTCGACGCCCAGCGGGCACGGCAGCCTCACCGCCACGTCCTGACGCCAGTGTTCGCCTTGGTGGGCGGTGGCCCGTCGCTCCGCCCGCCCGTTTCCGATCAAGAGAATCAACATGGGCATTCACCAAACTGGGCACGCCGCGGAGCGGGGAATCCCTGCGCGAGCGGGTGTCAGCCTCAAGGCCGACCACTACCGAACCATCATCGAGACGCGTCCGGACATGGGCTTCTTCGAAGTCCATGCGGAAAACTACATGGGTGCCGGCGGCCCGCCCCACCGCTACCTGACCGCCATCCGCGAACACTATCCCCTGTCGCTGCATGGCGTGGGCCTGTCCATCGGCGCCGACAGACCGCTCGATCAAGCGCATCTGCAGCGCCTCAAGGCGTTGAGCAAGCGGTACGAACCCGGCCTGGTGTCGGAGCACCTCGCATGGTCTTCGCACGGCACCAGCTATCTCGATGACCTCTTGCCGCTGCCTTACACCGACGATGCGCTCAGCCGCATCTGCCAACACATCGACCAGGTGCAAACGGGCCTGGATCGGCAAATGCTGCTGGAGAACCCGGCCACCTATCTCTGGTTCAAGGAGAGCACCTGGCGCGAAACGGATTTCATCAGGGAGATCGCCCGGAGAACCGGGTGCGGTCTGCTGCTGGACGTGAACAATGCCCATGTGGCGAGCACGAATCAGCAATGGGACGCACGCGCCTACATCAATGACTTCCCCCTGGACCGCGTGCAGCAAATCCACCTGGCTGGCCACTCCCGCCAGACGGACGAGAAGGGACGCCCCTTGCTGATCGACTCGCACGACCGTAGCGTGGACGAGCGGGTGTGGAACCTCTTCAGCCAGGTCATCCAACGCATCGGGCCAGTGCCTACGCTGATCGAATGGGATACCAACATTCCCGCATGGCCCGAGCTGCAAGCCCAGGCCGTGATGGCCGAGGCGCTGATGGGCCTGTCGAACACGGAGGAACAGCGCCATGACACGCTTGCCTGAACGCCTGGGGGAATTCGCCTCGGCACTGCTCGCCCCCGAGCGCCCGGTACCCGAAGGACTAGTGGGCCCCGACGGCGAGCCGAGCGCCCGGCGCTTTGCCGTCTATCGGAACAACGTCTTCGTCGGCCTGATCGACGCACTGCGCGCAGGCTTTCCCTGCACCGTCAGGCTGGTGGGGGACGAGTTCTTCGCGGCGATGGCGCGTGTCTTTGCGGCCGCCACGCCGCCCAGCTCGCCGGTGCTGCTGCGCTACGGCGCCGAGTTCCCGGATTTCATTGCCTCTTTTCCACCCGCCGAATCCTTGCCCTATCTCGCCGACGTGGCCCGCATCGAGCGCGCCGCCACCGAGGCGTATCACGAGCGCGAAGCGGTGCCACTGACACCCAGCGCACTTGCAGGCGTGCCGCCGGACCAGGCATCCATGCTGCGGTTCAGGCTCCACCCTTCCGTGCGCCTGCTGCGTTCACCCTACCCGGCCTTCACGATCTGGCGGATGAACGCCGCCGATGGCAAGCCGGCACCCGTTGATCTTTCCGAAGCGCAGGACACGATGGTGCTGCGCCCCGACGCCGAGGTGGACGTGCGCCAGGTGGTTCCCGCGAGCCACGATTTCGTGGCCGCGCTCGGCCGGGGGCTGGCGCTATCCCAGGCCACGGAAACAGCCCTCGCCAAGGACAGCGATTTCGACCTGTCGGAGAACCTGCGGGAATTGATCCAGATGGGCGCCTTCATCGGCTTCGAACTGGAGACCAGGGGAGCACAACCATGAGTGACGTTCAAGCGGCGAAAGGCGGGCCCGGCGCGTTGGACGCAGCCGACTGCGCACTGCACGGACTGGCAAAGATGGCCGGCATGGCCGCGCCGTTGTTCCTTCGGGTGGCGCTGGCCTTGCCCTTTTTCAAATCGGGCCTCACCAAATGGGACGGCTTCCTGTCGCTGTCGCCGGCGGCAAGCTTCCTGTTCGAAGATGAATTCAAGCTGCACATCCTGGGGAAGGTTTATGACCTGCCCATCCCGGACGTGCTCGCCTTCGCCAGCGGCTCGGCCGAGATCATCTTTCCGACCCTGCTGATTCTCGGTCTGGCCACGCGCCTGAGTGCTCTGGGTCTGCTTGGCATGACGGCGGTGATCCAGCTCATCGTGCCGGACGGGTGGGCGAACTTTCATCTGCCCTGGGCGGCGATGGCGATCGCCCTGATCGCCATCGGGCCGGGCCGGCTTTCGCTCGACCACGGGATCCGCGGTTTCCTGGAGCGTCGCCAGGCTTCGGTCTGACAAGGGGCCAACCGTCCATGGGCCAGTTCAACCGCCATGCAGCGCATCGATCAGCGGACAGGACACATGGCCGTCATGCGCGGAACACTCGTTCACCAGTTTGGACAGCACCTGCTCCATCCGCATGAGATCGTCCAGGCGGGCGCGAACGTCGGCCAGCCGCGGCGTCGCAAGGCCAGCGGCTTCACTGCAATGGGTGCCGTCCTCCAGCCTCAGCAGTTCCCCGATTTCATCGAGGCTGAAACCCAGGCGCTGGGCCGCTTTCACGAATTTCACCCGCGCCACATCCGCCGCGCCATAGCGACGAATGCTGCCGTAAGGGCGCTTCGGTTCGACCAGCAAGCTCTTGCGCTGATAGAAGCGGATCGTTTCGACATGAACCCCGGCCGCCTTGGCAAACGCGCCGATGGTCAGATTCTCCAGATGGCTTTCCACGACGCTTGACTCCGTACACAACTACGGAAATAAGCTTAATGCATCAGGCGGAATTTCAAAAGGACTGCCCCATGTCGAAACCGCGAACCGGAAGCGGCGCCCTCGCCACCGGCGGGCTGGCCGACCATGTGCGTGAACCGGGCCACAACGATGGCAAGGCCGGCCACCACGGCGGCTTGCATATCGCCGTCATCGGCAGCGGCGGCGCGGCGATGGCGGCAACCCTGAAGGCCGTTGAGCAAGGCGCTCGGGTGACGCTGGTCGAGCGCGGTGCCATCGGCGGCACCTGCGTCAACATCGGTTGCGTGCCGTCCAAGATCATGATCCGCGCGGCCCATATCGCTCATCTGCGCCGTATCAGCCCGTTCGATGATGGCCTCCCACCAACACCGCCAAGGGTGTTGCGCGGACGGCTGCTGGCCCAGCAACAGGCACGCGTCGAGGAACTGAGACACGCGAAGTACGAAAACATTCTGGCCGACAACCCGGCCGTCACGGTGCTGCACGGCGAGGCACGATTCAACGACAGCCACAGCCTCCTGGTGCAACTGAACGACGGCAGACTGCAACATGTTGCGTTCGACCGCTGCCTGATCGCCACCGGCGCTGACGCGGCCGTACCGCCTGTTCCTGGTCTCAGGGGCGCTCCCTACTGGACTTCGACGCAGGCGCTGGCAAGTGACACCCTCCCGAAACGCCTGGCCGTGATCGGTTCGTCGGTAGTGGCCGTCGAACTGGGGCAAGCTTTCGCCCGGCTCGGCAGCCAGGTCACCCTCCTGGCGCGGAGCACACTGCTGACCCGCGAAGACCCGGCCATCGGCGAAGCCTTGACGGCAGCGTTTCGCAGCGAGGGCATCGAAGTGCTGGAGCACACGCAGATCGACCAGGTCGGCTATATGGACGGCGAGGTCGTGCTGGCGACAAACCACGGTGAGCTGCATGCCGATCGTCTGCTGGTCGCCACAGGCCGCACGCCCAATACGCGCAGCCTTGGCCTCGAAGCGGCTGGCGTCACCATCAACGCGCAAGGGGCGGTCGAAATCGACGCCGGCATGCACACCAGCACCCCGCGCATCTACGCCGCTGGCGACTGCACCGACCAGCCGCAGTTCGTTTATGTGGCAGCAGCGGCCGGCACACGCGCGGCGATCAACATGACTGGCGGCGACGCGACGCTGGACTTGACGGTGATGCCGGCGGTGGTGTTCACCGACCCGCAGATCGCCACCGTGGGCCAAAGTGAAGAGCAGGCCCACCGTTCCGGCATCGAAACGGACAGCCGCACGCTCACCCTCGACAACGTGCCGCGCGCGCTGGTCAACTTCGACACGCGCGGCTTCATCAAATTGGTGATCGAGGCAGGCAGTGATCGACTGATAGGCGTGCAGGCGGTCGCCCCAGAGGCCGGTGAACTGATCCAAGCCGCGGCGCTGGCGATCCGTGCCCAGATGACGGTGCAGGAGCTGGCCGACCAGTTGTTTCCCTACCTGACGATGGTCGAGGGCCTGAAGCTTGCCGCGCAAACCTTCAGCAAGAACGTGAAGCAGCTCTCGTGCTGCGCCGGATAGCAAGGTTATTTCGTCCCTGTCGGTAGAGCATAGGACGCAAAGGCCGCATCCACGGGGGTATCGAACAGGTGATTGGTGTAGTTCGAGATCGTTTTCACGGCGATGGCGAGCACAACCTGCAGGGCCTGCTGCTCGCTGTAGCCTGCGTCGATGAATGCTTGCAAACCCGCCCGGGACGGGTTGCCCCGCTTCTGCACCATTTCCTTGACGAAGGCGGCCAGGGCGCGCAGCTTCGGGTCGTCGATCGCCGCACCCTCACGGATGGCTCGAATCGCCTGCGGCGGCACCTTCGATACCTTCTCGGCAATCATGCTGTGGGCAGCCACGCAGTAGTGGCAGGCATTTTCCCGGCTGATGACCAGCAACACGACTTCCTGCTCGGCCGGCGTGAAGCCGGACTCCCTGCGGAACCAGTCGTACCCATGCAGGTAGGTCGAGAGCGCACCAGGGGCATGGGCCATTTCCCCATACATGTTGGGAATGAATCCCTGTTTCTTGCGCGTATTGCTCAGGAACTCTCGACTCTTTTCCGGGGCGGTGTCTTCGGCAAGAAGAGGCAGTGTCAGCTTGGCATTCATGGATGGCTCCTCAGTGGAAATATTCCCGCTTTCAGCGGTACGTTGGATGATGGCGAAGTCAGGCGAAGCATCGAAGCCGCGCGGGGCGAACAGGCTATGGATGTTCCTCCGATGGCGTGGCGTCGATGGGCGACAAGACGTGATGGCTGAGCGCTTGGGAGGGCTGAGCGATCAGCGTCGAGCAGAAGGCGCAGGTGTCCAAGAGGTTTCCCACGGCATCACCCATCCGAAATCACGGTGAACTTCGGGCGGAGCATGGCTCAGAACCTCGTCGTCAATTGCGTGAGCCAGGCTGGCGAATGTTCGACCAGCCACGCCTCCATTGGCTTGTCGGCACCCGTCAGGATCAGGACGGCCAGGGCAACCATGATTGCGCCCAACAGGACCTTCCCGGCTTTGCCGGCGTGCAAGAGCCTGGATCGCGTGCGGCCCATGGCGCTGCGCGACACATAGGCCAGTACCACCAGGGGCAACGCTGCACCAAAGCCGAACACCGCCATCATCAAGCCTGCTTGCGCCAGGCTGGTGCCCTGGCTGGCAAGAACGATGGCCGCCCCTAGCGTCGGCCCCACGCAGGGACTCCAGACCAGCCCGAGCACCAGGCCCACCAGGAACTGCCCCGTCAGCCCGCCCAGCTGGACGCGAGCGAGCAGGTGGTTTCCGGCATCGCCAAGGCCTGCCGTGAGCGACGCGAACCGCTGCTGGAGGGCACTGGACATCAGCACCACTCCCAGCAACCCCAGGACGACCGCGCCCACGCCACGGAAGAACGTGGTGTCGATGCCGAGCGAAGCGCCTGCCCAGGCCAATGCCGTGCCGACCATGGCATAGGACAGGGCGAGGCCGCCCGCCAGGGCCAGCGGCGCGTGCCGATGGGCGTTGACCGCCGAGCCGATCAGGATCGGCACGATGGGCAGGACGCAGGGGGAGAGCGTCGAAAGCACCCCCGCGAGCAGGCCGAGGCCATAGGAGCCGAGGCCGAGCGTCATCAGCGCGTGGTCTTCTGAATCAGGCCCTCGATACCGGCCTCGGTGGTGTCACCCACGGAGCGGGCCACTTCCTGCGCGCCCTTGAAGCCCACCAGGGTGCTTTGCATGCTGACCTTGAGCGCCCGGACGGTGCTTTTTTCAATGTCGAAGTCCACGGTCAGCAAGGTCACATCCTTGTAGGCGGGCTGCTTCATCAGCTTTTCCAGGATCGACTTCTGCGCCTTGCAGGTCGGGCACCACGTCGCGCTGACGTCCACCACCACGGGCTGGCCAGCCTGCGTCAGCCGGTCGAACTCGGCTTGGCTGAACGGTTTGATCTCCCCGGCGCTGGCGATGCCGGCGAACGCCGAAAGCGCGAGCATGGCAGCGGTCATACATCGTTTCATGAGCATGGTCCTGAACAAGAGGGCACCACCCAACGCGGCGATTCGCGCGGGCGAATGCGGTCGCCAACAGTGACGGCCTTCTTCCAAGAGGCGAGAAGTCGTCAAAACGGTTCGCATCCGAGCAGAAAAATCCGCGAGGCCGCACGTCAGGATTCATTCACGTTTTCGGCAGAACCCGCTTTTTTTGCACATGCGGCGAACCGTTTGGGCGGTTGCGCCCCTCTCATGAACAAGAGGGATGGCACGGCCGCCCAAGGTGGGCGGCCCCGATATCTCCCAATTCTTCCCCTCACACCACTTTCAGGTGATAGGAGCGCACCATGTACTGCAGCACTTCTGTGACAGCCCAATTGGTCCGTGGCGCTTTGGCCGTGATATCCATTGCAGGCGCCATCGTTTTAACACCCCACTTTTGGCCCGCGGTGGGGCTATTGGGTCTGGCGATCTACTTCATGCGCGGGTGTCCCGCCTGCTGGCTCACGGGACTGATGGATGCCATCCGGTTTCGCAACGAGCACAAGCCACTGCCGTAGCTCTGATCCGCAAACGCGGAACCACATCCTTCACCCCTATCGAGGGTGCGCTGGAGAAGCGGAATCTGGTGCGGCTGGCGGGGATCGAACCCACGACCCTCGGCTTCGGAGGCCGATACTCTATCCACTGAGCTACAGCCGCTGGATGGAAGCCGCAAATTATCGCATGTCACCCTGCAACCGATAGCCAAGTCCGCGCAGATAGGCAGCAACGGCATCCGCGCCCACGCGCTGCAGATCGAACGGCGTACTGCCCAGAATCCAGGTCTGCAACAGGCCGTCGAACAGGGCCTGCAAGCCCAGCGCCGCATCGGCGTGCGCCATGGGCAAAGTCAGCGACTGCTCCCGCGCGGCGAGCGCCAGGTCGTTCGTGAGCCGCGCATGAAACCGCTTGAGCGAAGCCTCGTGGCGCTCGCGCACTCCGCCCAGCTCGGCCACGTATTCCACGCGATACATGGCGATTTCAAACACGCGCCGCGTATGCGCATCTTCCACCGCGATCGCCAACAGGCTCTGTATCGTGCCTTGCACGCGCGCCAGGGGATCACCGGCCGCATCAGGCCTGCGGCACGCCGCCTCCAGCGGTAAGGTCACGCGGTCCATCATGGCATTGAAGAGGTCCACCTTGTCCTTGAAGTGCCAATAGATCGCGCCGCGCGTGGCGCCTGCAGCCTGTGCGATCTCGGCCAGCGACGCGCGTCCCACGCCTTTTTCGTGGAACACGTCTTCCGCTGCATCCAGCAACGCCTGGCGTGTTGCGTCCGCCTCTGCCTTCGTTCGTCGAACCATCTGAAATTTTTCTCAAAAAAACCGAGAATGCAATGCTTCGTTCTCCGCAGCGGCGATTATACATTCATGGATGTATGTATAATCGCCGCCCTTGTGCATAAACATCTCCATGCGCGCCCGGCGCCATTCGCCACGGCACCCGAAGACTGCGCATCGTCCATCGAAGGAATTTCATGTTTCGACTGCCCCTGACGGTCAGCCCTGCTCCCGGCTTGCGCACCGGCGCGCTGGCCCTGCCTCTGGTTCTTGCCAGCACCCTCGTACTCGTCGCCTGCGGTCAGTCCGGCGCGCAGTCGGCGGGCGCCGGCGGTCCGCCGCCCGCGCCGCAAGTGGGTGTCGTGACCGTGCAGCCAGGCAACGTCGGCCTCGTCACCGAACTGCCTGGCCGCCTCGAGGCGTCGCGCATCGCCGAGGTGCGCGCGCGCGTTGCGGGCATTTTGCAAAAGCGCGTGTTCAAGGAGGGCAGCGACGTCAAATCAGGCCAGAAGCTGTTCCAGATCGACGACGCCCCTTACCGCGCTGCGGTGGCCCAGGCGCAGGCCAGCCTCGCACAGGCCGAAGCCAGCCTGGCGCAGAGCCGCGCACTGGCCGAGCGCTATGCGCCTCTGGTGGCACAAAACGCCGTCAGCAAGCAGGACTATGACAACGCCGTGGCCGCGCGCCTGGCGGGTGAAGCCAATGTTGCAGCCGCCAAGGCGGCCGTGACGGTGGCACAAATCAACCTCGGCTACGCCAGCGTGACCGCGCCCATCGCCGGGCGCATCGGCCGCACGCTGGTGACCGAAGGCGCTCTCGTGGGCCAGGGCACGCCCACGCAGCTGGCGCTGATTCAGCAGATCGATCCGCTCTACGTCAATTTCACGCAGTCGGCGGCCGACGCGCTCAAGCTGCGCGCCCAGATGGCCAGCGGCAAGTATCAATCCGCGGGAGCCAACGCGGCGAAGATCAGCGTGGTGCTGGAAGACGGCAGCACATACGGCCATGCGGGCAAGCTGCTCTTTGCCGACCTGTCGGTGGACCCCACCAGTGGACAAGTGACGCTGCGCGCCGAAGTGCCCAACCCGGAGCACGCGCTGCTGCCCGGCCTGTACGTGCGCGTGCGGCTGCAGCAGGCCCAGGCGGACAACGCCGTGCTGCTGCCGCAGCAGGCCGTCACGCGCAGCGTGACGGGCGACACGGTGCTGGTGGTGGGAGAAGGCGGCAAGCTTGCGCCCCGCCCGGTCAAGCTCGGGCCGAGCCAGGGCGACGAGTGGGTGGTGCTCGACGGGCTGAAGGCGGGCGAACAAGTCATGGTCGATGGCTTCCAGAAGCTGCCGCGCGTCAAGCCCGGCGACCCGGTGATCGTCCAGCCCGTGCCCTGGAGCGCGCCGGGTACCGCGCCCGCCAAGGCCCCCGAGGCATCCGACAAGAGCGCGGCCCCCGCGACCAAATCCTGATCGCCGGGAGCACGGCACATGGCCAAATTTTTCATTGAACGGCCCATCTTCGCGTGGGTCATCGCCATCTTCATCATGGTGGCCGGAGCAGTCTCGATCACCAGGCTGCCCATCGCGCAATACCCGGCCGTGGCACCGCCCACGATCCAGGTATCCGCCTCCTATCCCGGCGCCACGGCGCAGGTGCTCGAAGACTCCGTGCTCGCGGTCATCGAACGCGAGATGAACGGCGCCACCGGCCTCGTCTACATGGAGACGACCAGCCAGGCCAACGGCACCGGCACGCTGGTGCTGAGTTTCGAACCCGGCACCAACCCCGATCTGGCGCAGGTGGACGTGCAGAACCGCCTCTCGCGCGCCACGCCGCGCCTGCCCGCCGCCGTGGTGCAGCAGGGCGTGCGCGTGGAAAAGTCGCGTTCGAACTTCCTGCTGTTCTCGATGCTGACCACCGAGACGCCCGACGTCACCATCGCGGCGCTCAACGACTATGCCGCACGCAACATCGTGCCCGAGTTGCAGCGGTTGTCCGGCGTGGGAACGGTGACCCAGTTCGGCGCCGAGCGCGCCATGCGCATCTGGATCGACCCAGCCAAGCTCAAGGGCTTCAATCTTTCGCTCGACCAGGTCAACGCCGCGATCCGCGCGCAGAACGCGCAGATTTCCGCCGGCAACCTCGGCGACCTGCCGAGTGCTCCCGGCCAGGCCACCACCGCGACCATCGTGGTCAAGGGTCAGCTCACGACGACAGAGCAGTTCGGCGACATCGTGCTGCGCGCCAACACCGACGGCTCCACCGTCCGGATCAAGGACGTGGCCCGGGTGGAACTTGGCGCGCAAAGCTACAGTGGCGGCGCGCGCCTCGATGGCGCCGAGGCCGTCGGCATGGGCGTGCAGCTCACGCCCACGGCCAATGCGCTGGAAACCTCGAAGCTGGTCAAGGCCAAGCTCGACGAATTGCAGAAATTCTTTCCGGAGGGCGTGAAATACGCCATCCCCTATGACACCTCGGTGTTCATCTCGGCATCCATCCAGAAAGTGGTCGAAACCCTGTTCGAAGCGGTCGCCCTGGTGTTCCTCGTGATGCTGCTGTTCCTGCAGAACCTGCGCTACACCATCATCCCGACCATCGTCGTGCCAGTGGCGCTGCTCGGCACCTTCGCCACGCTGCTCGCACTCGGTTTCTCGATCAACGTGCTCACCATGTTCGGCATGGTGCTGGTCATCGGGATCGTGGTCGATGACGCCATCGTCGTGGTGGAAAACGTCGAGCGCATCATGAATGAGGAAGGTCTCTCGCCGCTGGAGGCCACGCGCAAGGGCATGTCCCAGATTTCGGGCGCCATCATCGGCGTGACGGTGGTGCTGATTTCCGTCTTCGTGCCGCTCGCGTTCTTCCCGGGCTCCACCGGCAACATCTACCGCCAGTTCGCCGCCACGATGGGTACGTCGATCGCGTTCTCGGCCTTCCTGGCCCTGTCGCTCACGCCCGCCCTGTGCGGCACACTCCTGAAACCCATGGCCGAAGGGCACGACCAGAAACGCGGCTTCGCCGGCTGGTTCAACCGCAGTTTCAAACGCACCACGCATCGCTACGAATCGGGCCTTTCGCGTCTGCTGCACCGCGGTGGCCGCATGATGATCGTCTACGCCGCGCTGATCGCAGCCGTCGCTCTGATCTACAACCGCCTGCCGACTTCGTTCCTGCCCAACGAAGACCAGGGCAATCTGATCACCAACGTGCAACTGCCTCCGGGCGCCTCGCTCGCTCGCACCGAAGTGGCGTTGAAGGCCGTTGAAAAGTACTTCCTCTCCCAACCCGAAGTGCAGCACATCGTCACCGTGGCCGGCTTCTCGTTTTCGGGTCAGGGACAAAACGCGGGCCTGTCCTTCGTGACGCTCAAACCCTGGGACGAGCGCAAGGGCGCGGAGCACGGCGCCGAAGCCATCGCCCACCGGGCCACGATGGCCCTCTATGGCTTTCGCGATGCCTTCCTGTTCGCTGTCAGCCCCCCGCCCATTCCCGAACTCGGCAACGCCGCCGGCTTCACCTTCCGCCTCCAGGATCGTGGTGGCAAGGGACACGAGGCGCTGCTCGCCGCGCGCAACCAGTTACTGGGCATGGCGGCGCAAAGCAAGGTGCTCTCGGGTGTGCGCCCTGACGGCATCGAGGATGCGCCTCAGATGCAGATCGACATCGATCGCGACAAGGCCGCGGCGCTCGGCGTCGGTTTCGAAAGCATCAACCTGGCGCTGTCCACGGCGCTCGGCTCGGCCTACGTCAACGACTTCCCAAGCCAGGGGCGCCTGCAGCGCGTCGTCGTGCAGGCCGACACCGAGGCACGCATGCAGCCCGAGGCGGTGATGGATCTGCCCGTGCTCAACAACAAGGGACAGGTGATTCCGCTCTCCACCTTCGCCAGCACGCACTGGATCACCGGCGCCATGCAAACCGTGCGATACAACGGCTACCCGGCGATGAAGATTGCCGGTGGCCCCGCGCCCGGCGTGAGCACGGGTCAGGCGATGACCGAGATGGAGCGCATCGCCGCGCAGCTTCCTCAGGGATTTGGCTACGAATGGACCGGTCAGTCACGCGAAGAAAAACTGGCGGGCGGCCAGGCCATGATCCTGTACGCCTTCTCGTTGCTGGCGGTGTTTCTGGCGCTGTCGGCACTGTACGAGAGCTGGGCCATTCCGTTCGCGGTGCTGCTCGTGGTGCCGCTGGGGGTGCTCGGCGTCGTGCTGGCCACGCTGTTCCGGGGGCTCGCCAACGACGTTTACTTCCAGATCGGCCTCGTGACCATCATCGGCCTGTCGGCCAAGAACGCCATCCTGATCATCGAATTCGCCAAGGATCTGCACGCCTCGGGCAAGAATGTCTTCGAGGCCGCGCTGGCGGCCGCGCACCTGCGTTTTCGACCCATCATCATGACGTCCCTGGCTTTCACCCTGGGCGTGATGCCGCTGTTCCTCGCCACTGGCGCGAGCTCGGCGAGCCAGCGGGCGATCGGCACAGGCGTGGTCGGCGGCATGATTTCGAGTACGCTGCTCGCCATTCTGTTCGTACCCACCTTCTTCGTGCTGGTTCGCACCTTCTTCAAGGGCAGCAAGCGTCAACATGAACACGACGTGGAGCAAGCCAATCTGCACGGGAATGCGCACTCCTAAGTGACCACCACCATGACCACTCACACCCACCCCTCCGCCAGACTCACCCTGAGCGCCGCGCTGGCCGCGCTGTTGCTCGGCGGTTGCAGCTTCATCCCTACCTACGAACGCCCCGCCGCACCCGTGCCCGGGAGCTTTCCCACGGCGACGGCATCCGACACCGCCGAGGCAAAGGCCGCGGCTGACATCAATTGGCAGGATTACTTCACCGATCCGCAGCTGCAGGCGCTGATCCAGCTGGCGCTGCAAAACAATCGCGACCAGCGCATGGCCGTGCTGCGCGTCGAACAGGCGCGCGCGCAGTTCGACATACAGCGCTCGGCCGAATACCCGGCGGTGAACGGCATCGGCACGTTCACCCGCCAGCCCAGCACGACGACCGGCAAGTACGGCTCCGTCTACCAGGTGGGTCTGGGGATCACGAGCTGGGAAATCGACTTCTTCGGGCGCATCGCCGCACTCAAGGAGCAGGCTCTCGCGCAATACTTCGCCACCGACGAGGCGCGCAAGGCATCGCAAATCAGCCTGGTCTCGGCGGTTGCATCCGGCTGGCTGACCTTGGTCTCGGACGAAGAGCTGATGGACCTTTCGCGCCGGACCTTGAAAACACGCGAGGAATCGGTGAAGCTGACCCGGCTGCGTCTGGACAACGGCGTCAGCTCCGAGCTGGACATGCGGCAGGCGGAAAGCCTCGCTGAACAGGCACGTGCCACGCTGGCCCAGCAGGAGCGCCAGCGCATGCTCGATGAGAACGCCATGGTGCTGCTGATCGGGCAGGCGATCCCCGACGATATTCGCGCCGGCCTGAGCACTTCACGGCTGGCCAGGACCGCGCCCATGCAGGCACTGCCGGCGGGGCTTCCGTCCGATTTGCTGCAACACCGCCCGGACATTGTCGCGGCCGAGCAGCAGTTGATTGGCGCCAACGCCAATATCGGAGCCGCCCGCGCAGCATTCTTTCCACGCATTTCTCTCACGGCGCAGGTAGGCACGGTGAGCAGCGATCTGTCGAATTTGTTCAAGAGCGGTTCCTGGGCCTTTTCCCTGACGCCGCAAGCCCTGCTGCCGATTTTTGACGCGGGCCGCAATCAGGCCAATCTGAAGGCCGCGCAGGTCGGCAGAGACATCGCGGTGGCGCAGTACGAGAAGTCCATACAAACCGCCTTCCGCGAAGTCGCGGACGCCCTCGCGGGTCGCGCCACCCTGCAGAACCAGCTGGATGCACAGACCGCGCAAACCCAATCGGATACGCGGCGATTCGAGCTTTCCGATCTGCGTTACCGCAACGGCGTATCCAGTTACCTCGATCTGCTGGATGCCCAACGATCGCTCTTTGCGTCCGAGCAGGCGCTGGTGCTCACGCGCTTGCAGCAGCTGCAAAATCAGGTCGTGCTCTACAAAGTGCTCGGCGGCGGCTGGAGCAAGACAACGGATGCCGCCCTCGCCAGCAACGGAAGCTGAGCACCCGCACTCCCTCGTGGACGCGCAAGCACGAAACGAGGGCTCGCTTCTATAATGAAACTGGTTGCCCGTGCAACGCATCCGTTTCATTCGAGAAGACAATGACCAACGAAAATGAAGAGACAAACCACGGATTGATCAAGACCCCCAGCCAGACGCTGACGGCAGCGGCGCTGGGGTTTCTGGTTCCGGTATTCGTCATACTCGGTCTGGTGTATTACTACACCTCCAGCACCCAGCCGGCTGCGGGCGGCAACAACAGCGCCGAGAACATCGATCAACGCATTGAGAAGATCGGGCGCGTCGTTGTCGCCGGCAGCCCTGAAGCCGCGGCGCAGGAGAAGGCCAATGCGGCGCAAGCCGCTACTCCCGCGCCTGTCGCCTCGGCCGCACCTTCAGCAAGCGCCAATGCCGGTGACTCCGGCGAAGCGGTCGGCAAGAAGATCTATGAAGCCACGTGCAAGGCCTGCCACGGCACGGGCGCAGCGGGAGCTCCCAAGTTCGGTGACAAGGCGGCGTGGGCACCGCGTCTGGCAGCCGGCTTCGATGAAGTCCTGAAGATCGCGACACATGGCAAGGGTGCCATGCCGCCCAAGGGGGGATCGACGGCATCCGACGCCGATTTCAAGGCGGCAGTCGAGTACCTGACCAACGCGGCCAAATAGCGCGCCAGCCCTGGTCTGCGCAAGAGGGGCCACGGCCCCGCGCCATGACCGCGGCGCCGTGCACCCGCCAACTACCGCGGCACGGCCGCTTGCGGGCTGAGCACAAACCCGAACCGGCGGGCCAGATCCTCGGCCCTCACATGCTCGGGTTGTGGCCAGATACCGCGATCGAGCAGATCGGCGGCGATGACAACGTCCAGGCTGTGCACCAGCCCCAGGCCCAGGGCACTGTCTGCATACAGCCGGCCGAGTTCGTCACAGAGGGTCAGGCGTGCCCGTGTCCTGCATTGGGTATGGGAGCTGATCTCACCGTCAGGATCCACTCGCCACACCCATGGCGTGGCTTCCAGTTCCACGTAAACACGCTGGGGGCCATTCTGGAAGTACCACTGGCCTGCCGCGTCACTCAGATAATTGCGTCCGATGAAATCGATCAGCCCGGGATGACGCAGCCGGTCACCGCGTGCCTGTACAAAGCTTCCTTGGGCCTGAGTAGCGGCATCACGCAGGAACCAGCGCCCCCGCGTGTCCAGCCCCAGCCAGCCATGGCACGCGGGAACGTTCGGCCACTTGGCGAGAGCACGCTTGACAAGCTCATCCATGGCACGACTACCCACCGCTGCCAAGAGCGGCAGCAATACGCCAGATGTGGAAAAGCCCGCAGCAGCGGGCCTTGAAAAATGCAGTCACGGAGGTACCTGACTGGCTCAGTGTTTTTCCCTGAACTTGCGCAGAGCCGCCAACTGAGCCGCCATGATGGCCAACTCGGACTGAGCGCGCGCCAGATCAATCTCGCTCTTGGCGTGTGTCAGGGCTTCCTGGGCGAGTTTCTTCGCCTCCTCGGCCTTCTGCTCATCGAGATCGCGGCCACGAATGGCAGTATCCGAGAGAACCATGACGTGGTCCGGCTGAACTTCCAGAATGCCGCCGGCCACGAAAATGAATTCTTCGCCACCGCTGGCCAACTCGATGCGAACCGAACCCGGCTTGATGCGCGTGATCAGCGGGGTGTGCTTGGGCAAAATTCCCAACTCACCTGACTCGCCAGGCAGCGCAACGAACTTCGCCTCGCCCGAAAAGATGGACTCTTCGGCGCTGACGACGTCCACGTGTATGGTGCTCATGCAAACTCCTTGGGTGGATCAGTGGGCGCAAGCATGGGGTCGGCGGCCATTGCCCGATGCCCGACCCCATTCACGAACGCCGGTCAGGACGCCAGCTTCTTGGCCTTCTCGAAGGCTTCGTCGATGGTGCCGACCATGTAGAAGGCCTGCTCGGGCAGGTGATCGCACTCGCCGGCCACGATCATCTTGAAACCGCGGATCGTCTCGGCCAGCGGCACATACTTGCCCGGCGACCCGGTGAACACCTCGGCGACGTGGAACGGCTGCGAGAGGAAGCGCTGAATCTTGCGCGCGCGGGCCACCGTGAGCTTGTCTTCCGGGGAAAGCTCATCCATGCCGAGAATCGCGATGATGTCGCGCAGTTCCTTGTAGCGTTGCAGCGTGCCCTGCACGGCGCGGGCCACCGTGTAGTGCTCCTCACCCACCACGTGCGGGTCGAGCTGGCGGCTCGTCGAATCCAGCGGGTCCACGGCCGGATAAATGCCCAGTGCGGCGATGTCGCGCGAGAGCACGACGGTCGAATCCAAGTGGGCAAACGTCGTCGCAGGCGACGGGTCGGTCAAGTCGTCGGCCGGCACGTACACGGCCTGGATCGAGGTGATGGAGCCCACCTTCGTCGAGGTGATGCGCTCCTGCAGTTTGCCCATTTCCTCGGCCAGTGTCGGCTGGTAGCCCACGGCCGACGGCATGCGGCCCAGCAGCGCGGACACTTCGGTGCCGGCGAGCGTGTAGCGGTAGATGTTGTCCACGAAGAACAGCACGTCGCGGCCTTCATCACGGAAGGATTCCGCGATCGTCAGGCCGGTCAAGGCCACGCGCAGACGATTGCCCGGGGGCTCGTTCATCTGGCCGTAGACCATGGACACCTTGGACTGGGAGAGGTCTTCCTGCACCACCACCTTGGAGTCACTCATCTCGTGATAGAAATCGTTGCCCTCGCGGGTGCGTTCGCCCACACCGGCGAACACTGACAAACCCGAGTGCGCCTTGGCGATGTTGTTGATGAGCTCCATCATGTTCACGGTCTTGCCGACGCCGGCACCACCGAACAAGCCCACCTTGCCGCCCTTGGCGAACGGGCACACGAGGTCGATCACCTTGATACCGGTTTCGAGCAGTTCCTGGGACGGCGACAGCTCGTCATACGCGGGTGGTGCGCGGTGAATGGAAGCCGTGAGGGCCTGATCGATCGGTCCGCGCTCATCGATCGGGTTGCCCAGCACGTCCATGATGCGCCCGAGCGTGCCCTTGCCCACCGGCACGGTGATCGGGGCCGCTGTATTGGTGACCATGAGGCCACGCTTGAGACCATCGCTTGAACCCAACGCAATCGTGCGGACCACGCCGTCGCCGAGTTGCTGCTGCACTTCCAGCGTCAACGCCGAGCCATCGAGCTTGAGTGCGTCATAGACCTTGGGCATGTGCTCGCGCGGAAATTCCACGTCGACCACGGCACCGATACACTGAACAACCTTGCCCTGAACGCCGGCGTTCACTGGGGTATTCTCTTGAGCCATCTTGTTTGCTCCAAAAATAGTTGAAACCGGGTTCAGACTGCCGCCGCGCCAGCGACGATCTCTGAAAGCTCTTTGGTGATTGCCGCCTGGCGGGTCTTGTTGTAGACCAGCTTGAGTTCACCGATGATGTTGCCCGCGTTGTCGGTCGCAGCCTTCATGGCCACCATGCGCGCCGATTGCTCGCTCGCCATGTTCTCGGCAACCGCCTGATAAATGAGCGACTCCACGTAGCGCACCAGCAAGTCATCGATCACACTCTGCGCATCGGGCTCGTACAGGTAGTCCCAGCCCGGTCCCGACTTGTGCTTGCGCATCTCTTCGGATGACAGCGGCAGCAGCTGCTCGACGACAGCTTCCTGCTTCATGGTGTTGACGAACTTGGTGTAGCTCAAGTAGACCACGCTCACCTTGCCTTCGGCATAGGCATCGAGCAGAACCTTCACCGGACCGATCAGCTTGTCCAGATGCGGCGTGTCTCCGAGCGCCGTGGCCTGAGACACCACCTTCACGCCAACGCGATTGAGGAATCCCAGACCCTTGCTGCCGATGGCAACCGCCTGCACGTCCTTTCCGGCGTCCTGAAGTTCGCGCAGCTTGTTGGTCACGGTGCGCAGCACGTTCGTGTTCAGACCGCCACACAATCCCTTGTCGGTCGTCACGACGATCATGCCCGCGGCCTTGGCGTCGTTCAACTTCATGAAAGGATGCACGTACTCTGGATTCGCGTCACCCAGATGCGCGGCAATCGACCGTACCTTTTCGGCGTATGGCCGGGCCGCACGCATGCGATCCTGTGCCTTGCGCATCTTGGACACGGACACCATTTCCATGGCCTTGGTGATCTTCTTCGTATTCTCGAAGCTCTTGATCTGCCCGCGTATTTCCTTGCCTGTTGCCATGTCGAGTTCCTCCTGCGCTCAGGCGAAGGATTTCTTGAACGCGGTGATGGCTTGCGTCAATTCGGCCTCGTCCTTGCCTTCCTTGTCGAATGCGCGGTTCTTTTCCAGACGTCCCAGCAAATCGCCATGGCTGGCCTTCAGGAACTGGTGCAGGCCCGACTCGAAGGACAGCACCTTCTTCACGTCCACATCGTCCAGGAAACCCTTGTTGACCGCGAACAACGTGGCCGCCATCAGGCTGATCGGCAGCGGGTGGTATTGCGCCTGCTTGAGCAGCTCGGTCACGCGTGCGCCGCGGTCAAGCTGCTTGCGGGTCGCCTCGTCCAGATCAGAGGCGAACTGAGCAAAGGCCGCCAATTCGCGATACTGCGCCAGGTCGGTACGAATACCGCCCGACAGGCCCTTGATGAGCTTGGTTTGCGCGGCGCCACCGACGCGCGACACCGAGATACCGGCGTTGATGGCGGGACGGATACCTGCGTTGAACAGGCTGGTTTCGAGGAAGATCTGGCCGTCGGTGATCGAGATCACGTTGGTCGGCACGAAGGCGGACACGTCGCCCGCCTGGGTTTCGATCACGGGCAAAGCGGTGAGCGAACCGGTCTTGCCCTTGATCTCGCCCTTGGTGAACTGTTCCACGTAGTGGGCATTGACACGGGCAGCGCGCTCGAGCAAACGGCTGTGGAGATAGAACACGTCGCCCGGGAAAGCCTCGCGGCCTGGCGGACGGCGCAGCAGCAGCGAAACCTGGCGATAGGCCACCGCCTGCTTGGAGAGATCGTCATAAATGATGAGAGCATCCTGACCGCGGTCACGGAAATACTCGCCCATCGTGCAACCGGAGTAGGCAGACACATACTGCATGGCCGCCGACTCCGAGGCCGATGCCGCCACGACGATGGTGTACGCCATGGCGCCGGCCTGCTCCAGAGAGCGCACCACATTCTTGATCGACGAAGCCTTCTGACCAATCGCGACGTAGATGCAGGTGACGTCCTGGCCCTTCTGATTGATGATCGTATCGATGGCCACGGCCGTCTTGCCGGTCTGGCGGTCGCCAATGATCAATTCACGCTGACCACGGCCAATCGGCACCATCGAGTCGATGGACTTGAGACCTGTCTGGAGTGGCTGATCGACCGACTGGCGGGCGATCACGCCGGGCGCCACCTTCTCGATCACGTCGGTCATCTTGGCGTTGATGGGCCCCTTGCCGTCGATCGGCTGACCCAGCGCATTCACCACGCGCCCAACGAGTTCGGGGCCGACCGGCACTTCCAGAATGCGGCCGGTGCACTTGACCGTGTCGCCTTCGGAAATATGTTCGTAGCCACCCAGAATCACGGCGCCGACCGAGTCGCGCTCGAGATTCAGTGCGAGGCCATAGCTGGGTTGCCCTTGCGCGTCCGCCGGAAATTCCAGCATTTCGCCTTGCATCGCGTCCGACAGGCCGTGAACGCGAACGATTCCGTCGGTCACCGACACCACGGTGCCCTGGTTGCGGATGTCGCCGCCGGCAGCCAGCCCTTCGATACGACTCTTGATGAGTTCGGAGATCTCTGCGGGATTGAGTTGCATGACTCTTTCCTTCTTTCCTTAAATTGCCGCGCCGACGCCCTCAGGCCGTGAGCGCCGCTTTCATTTGTTCCAGACGGGCCTTGACGGAAGTGTCCAGCACCTCATCACCGACCACCACGCGTACACCACCAATCAGGCTCGGGTCCACAGTCACCGTCAGATGAAGCTTGCGCCCGAAACGTTTTTCCAGTGTCGAGCCGAGCTCGCTCAGTTGTTGTGGAGCAACCTCAAATGCGCTGACCACCAAGGCATCCGAAGCGCCCTTGGTCTGGTTCACCAGGGTGCGAAACTGTGCCGCAATCTCGGACAAAACGCGCAGTCGGCCGTTTTCAACCACGGTACGCAGAAAATTGGATGCGATCGCGGGCAATGCACTGCGTGCAACACCGACGATCACGCCCAGAACCTGCTCGGCAGTCACCTTTGGGCTATCGACAACCTCGCGCAATTGCGGGTTCGATGCAATCGCTGCAAGTTCGTCAACCCAAGCCGTGGCTTCGCTCAAGTCGACCTGCTGCTCTGCGCAAGCCTTGAACAAGGCTTCCGCATAGGGACGGGCAATAGTGGCAAGTTCCGCCATGGCTTGCCCCTTACAGCTCGGTCTTCAAACGCGCAAGCAACTCGGAATGCACAGCCGGGTTGACCTCCTTGCGCAAAATCTGCTCTGCACCTTTGACGGCCAGCTGCGCAACCTGTTCGCGCAACGCTTCACGCGCTTGCGTCACCTGTTGCTCGGCCTCGACACGGGCAGCAGCAACGATCTTGTTGCCCTCCTCCGTGGCGCGGCCCTTGGCCTCTTCGATGATCGCGCGAGCGTGGCGCTCGGCGTCGGCCAGGCGCTGAGCACTTTCATTGCGCGTTTCAGACAGTTGCTGCTCGACGCGTTGGTTGGCGGCAGCCAGCTCGCTCTTGGCCTTGTCGGCGGCAGCCAGGCCATCAGCGACCTTCTGCGCACGCTCGTCCAACGCATTGGCAATCGGCGGCCACACAAATTTCATCGTGAACGCCACAAGCAGCAGGAACACGATGATTTGAATGATGAGGGTAGCAGTGATGCTCACGATGGTTCCTTGGATGGCAGCGGCCTCGAAGCCGCAAGACTCGGTTGCAGGCTGGACGCGCCTGATGACGACACGTCGCCTGCTCCAACCTGGTCAGGAACTTACTTGGCGATCTGGGCGATTTGGCCGAGGAACGGGTTGGCCGTGGCAAACCACAGCGCCACGCCGGTACCGATAATGAAGGCCGCGTCAATCAGACCGACCAGAAGGAACATCTTGGTCTGCAACTCACCCATCAGTTCGGGCTGACGAGCGGCCGATTCCAGATACTTGCTGCCCATCAGGCCGATGCCGATACACGCACCGACGGCGCCCAAGCCAATGATCAGGCCGGCGGCCAGGGCAACAAAGCTGATAACTTCCATGATGACTCCTAGAGGAACGAGGTTGGTTGGAAAGGAAACAAAAGAAAAACGATACGAACCCGCGGCACGCCACGGCAAACTCAGTGATGGTCGTGCGCCTGCCCGATGTAGACGAGTGCGAGCATCATGAAGATGAAGGCCTGCAGAATGATGATCAGAATGTGGAAGATCGCCCAGGCAAGGCCCGCAATGATGTGCCCCACGAACAGGCCGATCCCCGTGCCGGTCAATGCAAAGGCACCGCCCATCAACGCAATCAGCATGAAGATCAATTCACCGGCATACATGTTGCCGAAGAGTCGCAAGCCGTGCGACAAGGTCTTGGACGCAAATTCAATGATCTGCATTGCAAAATTCACGATGCCCAGCAGCACCGCCACCAGGGGATTCTTGCTTGTGCCAAAAGGCGCGGTCACCAGTTCATGCGCCCAGCCGCCCAGGCCCTTGATTTTGACGTTGTAGTACAGGCAGATCAACAGCACGGCAACGGACAGGCCCATGGCTCCAGAGACGTCCGCCGTGGGGAGGACACGCAAATACGCATGCGCCGGATCACCACCGAAGGTGCCGATCACCTTGGCCCACACCGTGGGCAGCAGGTCCACAGGCAGCAGGTCCATCGTGTTCATCAAAGTGACCCAGATGAAGATGGACAAACCCAGCGGGGCCACGAACTTGCGGCTTTCGACGTTCTTGACGATGCCCTTGGTCTCGTTATCCACGAACTCCACAAGTATCTCGACCGCCGCCTGAAAACGCCCCGGGACACCCGAACTCGCCTTGCGCGCCGCCGCCCAGAGAATCCAGAAAGTGATCGCAGCCAGCAGGATCGAGAAGATGACGGTGTCGATATGGATCACCGACATGTCAAAAACGGCGTTCGATGCCTTGTTTTGCCAGAAATGCAGATGGTGAATGACGTATTCGCCAGCCGTAGGACCATGCTCCACGGCAGATGTCACAGCGCTCTCAGCAGCCATCGGTATGTTCTCTCCGCATTTGTCCAGACTTCACGGGGCGCGCCCACAGAAGACCGATCCAGTACATCTTGATCGTCAGCACCAGACCAACCAGCAAAGCCGGCCAGCTCGGCACCCCTAAAAATCTTGGGGCCATCCACAGCATCCCCACGGTCAAGACCAGCTTGACCCCCTCCCACAACAGCAGGCCGACCAGCGCCGCCCCAGCGGGGAAGCCGGGCCGCGCCCATCGGGTCGTGCCCCACGCCGCCACGGCGGCCGGCAGCACACCTGCCAAGGCGCCATAAGCTGCAGACCAGCCCACGGCAGCGCGTTGCGTGAACAACCAGGCCAGGACAGCAACCACACCACCCACAAGCACCTGCCACTTCAGCGCCCGGGTTACGGGCAGCTGCGGATGCTGGCTACGCCACTGGCGTGCCTCTTCAGGCGTCAAAGGCCGAAAGCCCTTGTCACTTTCGTCCTGCGACGAGGCAGTTGCCCTCTGTGCAACCCGGCGCTGGTTCGAAGCGTCATGGCTCGTATCGACTGACACGTGGGCGGTACCTGCGCCTGATTACAAAACTTTTCGATTATACGTAAAAACCCCGAGTTTTCGAACGATCTCAGCCCTTCACCATCTTTTACAAGATGACCGGGGAGCCAGGACGAAGGTTCCGCGCTGCTATCCTTGCCGCCATGGACATCCCCAGGCACACTTTACCCATCATTGGCAACGGCACGTCACACCACGAGGACAGCCTGATGACGTATCCCTGCCCCTTCCCCATCAAGGTGATGGGCTTGCGGCAAGAGGGTTTCGTGGGTGCCGTGACCGAAATTGCCCGTCGATTCGACCCGGCATTTGATGCCGCTTCCGTGGAGCTGCGTCCCAGCCGTCAGGGCAGGTACCTGGGCATCACCATCACGGTCACCGCGACCAGCCGCGAACAACTGGACAATCTGTACCGGGCGCTGACCACCCACCCCATGGTGAAGGTGGTCCTGTGACGTCAGCCAGGGTTTGCATGCTGGGGCATGCTCAGTACGCGGCAACCTTGCGCGCCATGCAAGCCTACACTCACGCACGCAGGGAAGACACTCCTGACGTGCTATGGTTGTGCGAGCACGATGCAGTGTTCACTCAAGGTCTGGCTGGCAAATCTGAGCACATTTTGCAGGCTGGAGCCATCCCTGTGGTCAAGACCAACCGCGGCGGACAGGTCACTTTTCACGGCCCGGGGCAAGTGGTGGCCTACCCCATGATCGATCTGGAGCGCGCGGGCTACTACGTCAAGGAGTATGTGTTCCGGACAGAAGAGGCCGTCATCCGCACCCTCGCGGACTACGGCATCACCGGTCACCGCGTCGCGGGCGCACCTGGTATTTACGTGCGACTGAGCGACCCGACGAGCCATGCGCAGCTGCCGCAGCGCCCGCTGCGGCGCACGCCAGGCAGCGCACCACCCACGCCGGATTTCACCGACGTGGGAAAAATCGCAGCCCTGGGCATCAAGGTCAGCCGCCACTGCACCTACCATGGCGTGGCTTTCAACGTGGCCATGGACCTCTCTCCCTTCCAGCGAATTCATCCTTGCGGCTATGCGCAACTGCGGACGATTGACCTGGCCGGCGTGGGCATCCGCACGACCTGGCAGGAAGCGGCGACGCGGCTGGCCATGCATCTGCAGAGGCGGCTCGAGAACTGATCCCCTCGACATCGCCGCTCTTGCAGCACTTCAGACGCGTGACAACAAGGCTCAGGCCTCGTCAGGAGGGGGCTGCACCCAACAGCAGACGAGGCACCTGCGCGGCGACCACCTGCCCCGCCCACTCTTTCAAGGATGCGGCATCGCTCAATAGCACTTGCTGCTTGACGTGCGGAATCTGCGTCGGCTGCATCGAAAAGTACCGAAGACCCAGGCCCAGCAACAGACGCGTCAGCGCAGCATCGGCGGCCATCTCCCCACAGATGCTCACCTCCTTGCCGCAACGCGCTCCAGCGGCAATGACCCCATGGACCAAACGCAAGATGGCGGGGTGCAGAGGATCGTAGAGATAGGCGACCGATTCATCGGCACGGTCGATCGCAAGGGTGTACTGAATCAGGTCGTTGGTGCCGATGGACAAAAAATCAAAATACTGCAAAAAATCTTCGGCCAACAAGGCCGCCGCCGGCACCTCCACCATTGCGCCTGCGCGCACGGCACCTGCCGCCACGCCGCGCATCGCAAGTTCGTCCCGTGCGGTTTGCAACTGGCTCAGTACTTGGTGAATCTCACCAAGGTGGCCGATCATCGGGAACAACACGCTGACCGGCCCGTGAGCCGCGGCACGCAGGATCGCACGCAGCTGGGTTCGGAACATCGCCGGATCCGCCAAACTCCAGCGTATGGCCCGCAAGCCCAACGCCGGGTTGACGGTGATTGAACGATTCGCGCCATCGAGAGGCTTGTCCGCTCCGACGTCTATGGTTCGTATGGTCACGGGCAAACCGTGCATGCCTTCGACCACTGCCCGGTAAGCCTGGAATTGCTCTTCCTCGGAGGGCAAACCACCCCTGCGTTCCATGAACAGGAACTCACTGCGAAAGAGCCCCACTCCTGTCGCCCCCGCCCGCAGGGCGGCCGCCACATCCTCAGGCCCTTCGATATTCGCCAGCAGCTGCACCGCCTCTCCATCGAGCGTGCGTGCAGGCACTGCCGAAAGATTCTCCAGCTCCTTCCTGCGCTGCGCCAGGGCACATTCACGCGCCTGGTACTCCAGCCGCTCATCGGCATCGGGCTCGACAATGATGATCCCCGCTTCGCCATCGACCACCAGCCAATCATCAGGCCTTACCCGCTGACTGACTCCTCGCGCCGCCACGACGGCCGGAATGCCCATGCTGCGCGCGACGATCGCCGTATGGCTCGTGACGGCACCCGCATCAGTGACGAAGCCGGCAAATGCTCCGTCCCGATAACGCAGCAGATCAGCAGGAGAAAGATCATGCGCAACGAGGATGCGCCGTTCACCATCCTCCGGGCTTTTCGCAGGCTGTGCGACCCCATGCAGATGATGCTGTACCCGTTCCACCACCTGTTCCAAGTCTGCCTTGCGCTCCCTGAGGTAAGTGTCGTCCATGGCGTCGAACTGGCGAGCCAGGATCTCCATCTGAGCGGACAAGGCCCACTCAGCGTTGTAGCGATGTTGCGTGATCCAGTGTGCAATGGCCGCTCGGAACACCTCGTCGTGCAGCAATTGCAGATGCACATCGATCAAGGCCGCCAGTTCCACCGGAGCATCGCCGGGCAATGTGGCCTGCATGCCGTGCAGCTCCTGCGCCACGGCGTCACGCGCCCGGCGCAGACGCTCCAGTTCGGATTCAACCTGCGCCTCTTCAATTCGATAGCGGGCCACATTGGCACCGCTGTGCTGCACCAGCACAGCCCGACCCTGCGCAATTCCCTGCGTGACTGCCAGACCGCGGACGCGTGTGCTCACATGTCTGCGGCGCGCCGCCCCACGAGCCACGCAGATCTTCGAGGAAAACGCGCACGCAGCACGGTCACTCTCCCTCGCCAAACTTGTCGGCGATCAGAGCAAGCAGTGCCTGCATGGCCGCCTCCTCCTGGACCCCATCCGTCTCCACCTCAACCTCCGTTCCCATCCCGGCAGCGAGCATCATGACGCCCATGATGCTCTTGGCATTGATACGCCGATCACCGCGGCTCATCCAGACCTGGCAACCAAAACTGCTGGCAAGTTTGGTCAACTTGGCCGATGCCCGGGCGTGCAGCCCGAGCCGGTTGACAATCATGACTTTGCTCTTGCGCACGGTACCCACTACTCCCGGCACGCTGCGGCCGTCTGCAACTCGATCATTCCCTGGTGTCCGCCAGACAAAGCACGCTCGACGAGCTGCGCCAGATCTTCATCACGATAGTTCACCGCGCGCAGCAGCATGGGCAAATTGACACCCGTCACCAGCCGCACATCCGCGCCCTCGACCAGACCCTGAGCCACATTGCACGGCGTCGCGCCGACGACATCGGAGAGCAGCAGCACTTGTCTGGCGCAGCTGCGGCTCATCAACGAGCGCGCCGCTTGGCGCATTTCTGCGGGCTGCGAATAGGCAGGAACGTCAAGGGCCAGCACTTCCGCGTCGCACTCGGGAAAAACATGCAGCGCGCAGGCGCGCAGAGCACTTGCCAGAGGCGCATGGGCGATCAGCAGGAAACAAGTCTTCATGGGGCGCGACGACACAACAATTCATTGCATTATCGCAGCACCCTTGCCACAACAAGGGGCACGACACCTGGCTGTTGCAGGAGGCATGCACGGCGAAAGCTACACTTGCGCGACAGAAACCATGACTCCTTACCTCCCTGGCGTGCAGCACCCCGCTTTCAAGCTCTTCTCCCCCACGACTGAAGAAGAAATTGCCACCGTGCGGGGACTTTTCAGCGAATACGCGCAGTCACTGGCCGTGGATCTGGCCCTGCAGGGCCTGGACCAGGAACTCGCTCGATTGCCCGGCGACTACGCGCCTCCTCGTGGCTGCCTCTATCTCGCGGAAGTCAATGGCAGCATCGCAGGCTGCTGCGCGCTGCGCCCGCTGGACAATTGCGACTATCCCAACGCTGCGGAAATGAAACGACTGTATGTCCGTCGGGCATTTCGCGGCTTCGGGCTTGGAAGAGTGCTCGCGGAAGCCATCCTCGACGCCGCGCAAAGACGCGGCTACAGCTGCGTCCTGCTAGACACGCTGAACGACATGGAAGCGGCACGGGCACTGTACGAAGAATTGGGCTTCACTGAAATCCCACCGTACTACCACAGCCCTTACGCAGGGGCGCACTACCTGAAAGTGGAACTCGGCTAGTCGCAGTCCGCGCTTGCGCCTCAGCGCTTGAACTGACCGAGCAAGGTCGTTGCGTCACTGACTTCAAATTTTCCAGGCGCCTCGACATTGAGTTGCACCACCTTGCCATCCCTGAGCAGCATCGAATAGCGGCTGGAGCGCAACCCCAATCCTTTGCCCGTCAGGTCCCAGGTCAGGCCCGTGGCTTTCGCAAAGGCGGCATCGCCGTCGGCCAGCATCCGCACTTTCCCGGCAGCCTTGTTCTCCCTTCCCCACGCACCCATCACGAAGGGATCGTTGACGGCAACACACCAGATCTCATCGGCGCCAGCCGCGCGCAACGCCGCTGCCTTCTCGAGGTAACCCGGCAGATGTTCATTGGAGCAAGTGGGCGTGAACGCCCCCGGCACCGCAAACAGGGCAATGGTCTTGCCCGCCGCAGCCTTGCCCACGTCAACGGGATTGGGGCCTACGCTGCAGCCATCGCTTGCAACATCGACAAATTCCATCAGTGTTGCTGGCGGCAACATGTCACCTATCTTGATCATCTTCAACCCCTCAGCATCTTGCGAGCAGCCCCAATGGCGCATCGTGCAAGAGACAAAAAAGCGGCCCACATTGTGGGCCGCTTTTTATGTTCTTGCTGGTGTCGTGCGAATGTGCTTCAAACCAACTGCGCCTTCTGAACCAGGCGAGTCACCACCCAGTTCTTCGTCTTGGAGAGCGGACGGCTCTCGGTGATTTCAACGGTGTCGCCCAGCTTGTAGTCGCCTTTTTCGTCATGAGCGTGAAATTTGCTCGAACGAATCACGATCTTGTCGTAGATGGGGTGCTTCACACGGCGTTCAATCAACACCGTGACCGTCTTGGCACGCTTGTCACTGACCACCTTGCCAACCAAGGTGCGCTTGAGGGATATCTTTGCTTCCGTCATTTTCGCTCCTGGTTACTTGGCGGCTTGCTTTTCAGCAAGAATGGTCTTGGCGCGGGCGATGTCACGGCGCGTACTTTTGAGCGTCGCGGTATTGCCCAGTTGTTGCGTCGCCTTCTGCATGCGCAGTCCGAAGTGCGCCTTTTGCAGCGATTTCACTTCATCCTTGAGCGCGGCCACGTCTTTTTGGCGGAGTTCAGCAGCTTTCGTCATGTTGATTTCTCCTTATGCGCCAATGTGACGGGACACGAATGTCGTACGCAAGGGCAGCTTGGCAGCCGCAAGGCGGAACGCCTCGCGAGCCAATTCCTCAGGCACGCCGACAATCTCGAACACCACCTTGCCGGGCTGGATTTCAGCAACGTAATACTCGGGGTTACCCTTGCCGTTGCCCATACGCACTTCTGCGGGCTTGGTGGAAATCGGCTTGTCCGGAAATACGCGAATCCAGATCCGGCCACCACGCTTGACGTGCCGCGAGATCGCACGACGCGCAGCTTCGATCTGGCGCGCGGTCAGGCGGCCGCGATCCGTGCACTTGAGACCGAAATCACCGAATGACACCGCGTTTCCGCGCGTGGCAATGCCCGTGTTGCGGCCTTTTTGCTCCTTGCGGTATTTGCGACGAGCAGGTTGCAGCATGTTTATTCTCCTTTGCCGTCCGCCGCTGCGGCAGCGGGCGCGTCTTTGCGAACGCGCTTAACGGCTGTTGCGTCAGCGCCAGAGGCGCCTTCGGGTTTGTCGCTACCGTCCACCGGAGCCATATTCGTGCCGCCACTGCGGCGAGGACCACGACCATCGCGACGGCCGTCGCCGCGCCCGTCACGACGCGGACCACGTGGGCGGCGCTCATCTTCACGGGGCGCTTCGACCACGGGCTGTTCGCCGCGGCCGAGGGTGTCACCCTTGTAAACCCAAACCTTCACGCCAATCGCGCCATAGGTGGTGTGGGCCTCGGACACGCCATAGTCGATATCGGCACGCAGCGTATGCAGCGGCACGCGGCCTTCTCGATACCACTCGGTACGAGCGATTTCAATGCCGTTCAGACGGCCGGCCGACATGATCTTGATGCCCTGGGCACCCAGACGCATGGCATTTTGCATCGCGCGCTTCATGGCGCGGCGAAACTGAATGCGTTTTTCGAGCTGCTGCGTGATCGAGTCGGCGATCAGCTTGGCATCGATTTCAGGCTTGCGCACTTCCTCGATGTTGACGGCCACCGGAACGCCGAGCATGCCGGCAAGATCCTTCTTCAGGTTCTCGATGTCCTCGCCTTTCTTGCCGATCACGACGCCCGGACGGGCGGAATAGATCGTGATGCGGGCGTTCTTCGCCGGGCGCTCGATCAGAACGCGCGAAACCGCAGCGTTCTTGAGTTTGCCACGCAGGAACTCGCGCACCTTGATGTCTTCGGCGAGTTTTTCGGCGAAATCACGGTTGCTGGCGTACCAACGACTGGCCCAGTTACGGCTGACGGCAAGGCGAAAGCCGGTAGGATGAATTTTCTGTCCCATGGTATTCCTCTCGCGCTCAGTTGCCCACGGCCACGAAGATGTGGCACGTCGGTTTGCTGATGCGGTTGCCGCGACCCTTTGCTCGCGCCGTGAAGCGCTTGAGCGTGGTGCCTTGCTCGACATAGATGGTTTTCACCTTCAATTCGTCGATGTCGGCGCCGTCGTTGTGCTCGGCGTTGGCAATGGCCGATTCGAGCACCTTCTTGACGATGCCGGCAGCCTTCTTCTGCGTGAACGTCAGGATGTCGAGCGCCTGGTCCACCTTTTTGCCACGGATGAGATCTGCGACCAGACGACCCTTGTCGGCGGACAAGCGGACGCCCCGCAGGACTGCACGTGTTTCAGACATGATCGTTCCTTACTTCTTCTGGACCTTCTTGTCCGCCGGGTGGCCCTTGAACGTGCGCGTCAACGCAAATTCACCAAGCTTGTGGCCGACCATCTGATCGGTGATGTAGACCGGTACGTGCTGCTTGCCGTTGTGCACGGCAATCGTCAGGCCGATGAACTCGGGCAGCACCATGGAGCGGCGCGACCAGGTCTTGACGGGTTTCTTGTCCTTTGTCGCCACGGCCTTTTCGGCCTTGGCGAACAGGTGATGGTCAACGAATGGACCCTTTTTGACAGAGCGAGACATTGACTACCCCTTACTTCTTGCGACGCGACACGATCATGGTCTGTGTACGCTTGTTGTTGCGGGTGCGATAGCCTTTGGTCAGGTTGCCCCATGGATCGACCGGGTGGCGGCCTTCACCCGTCTTGCCTTCACCACCGCCCTGCGGGTGATCGATAGGATTCATCGCAACGCCGCGCACGGTCGGGCGAATACCCATCCAGCGCTTGACACCCGCCTTGCCGAGCTGGCGCAGGCTGTGCTCCTCGTTGGCCACCTCGCCGATGGTGGCCCGACACTCCACATGGATCTTGCGGACCTCGCCGGAGCGCATGCGCACCTGCGCATACACGCCTTCACGAGCGAGCAAGGTCGCGGACGTCCCGGCCGACCGCGCGATCTGCGCCCCTTTGCCAGGCTTGAGTTCGATACAGTGAATCGTCGAACCCACAGGAATGTTGCGGATCGGCAGTGTGTTGCCCACACGGATCGGTGCTTCCGCACCGCTTACCACGGATGCGCCCACTTCGATGTTGCGCGGAGCAATGATGTAGCGGCGCTCGCCATCGGCATAGCACAGCAGAGCGATATGCGCCGAGCGGTTCGGGTCGTACTCGATACGCTCCACCTTGGCGGGAATGCCATCCTTGTTGCGCACGAAATCAACCACACGGTAGTGGTGCTTGTGACCACCCCCCTTGTGGCGAATGGTGATGCAACCGCGGTTGTTGCGGCCCGCCTTCTGGAACTTGGGTTCCAGCAGCGGCGCAAAGCCCTCGCCCTTGTGCAGGTGGTCACGCGAAATCTTGACCGCCCCACGCTGGCCCGGGGTATTTGGTTTGATCTTGATGACAGCCATGATTACGCCGCCTCCCCAGACAGGTTGAGATCCTGGCCTTCCTTGAGCTGAACATAGGCCTTGCGCACGTTGTCGCGCCGACCCGTCGTCTTGCCAAAGCGCTTGGTCTTGCCCTTGATGTTGACCACCGACACGCCCGTCACGTCCACCTTGAACAGCAGCTCCACTGCCGCCTTGATTTCGGGCTTGGTGGCGCCTTGCAGCACCTTGAAGGTCACGACATTGGACTTCTCGGAAACCATCGTGGCTTTCTCGGAAACCACGGGGGCCACGAGCACCTGCATCAGGCGGCCTTCATCGAATTTGGTCGTGCTCATGCAAACATCTCCTTGAGCTGGTCGATGGCACCCTTGGTGACGAGCACCTTCTTGTAGTGCACCAGCGAAACCGGGTCAGCGTAGCGAGGCTCGACGACAAACACATTCTTGAGATTGCGCGAAGCGAGGTACAGGTTTTCATCAACCTCTTCGGCGATCACCATCACCGAATCCAGGTTCATGGCCTTGAAGCGGCCCGCCAGCGCCTTGGTCTTGGGTGAATCCACCTTCAAAGAATCCACCACGGCCAAGCGACCCTCGCGCACGAGCTGCGAGAGGATGGACGCCATGCCGGCACGGTACATCTTCTTGTTGAGCTTCTGCGTGAAGTTTTCTTCCGGCAGATTCGGGAAGATGCGACCGCCCCCGCGCCACAGCGGCGAGGAAGTCATACCGGCGCGTGCATTGCCCGTACCCTTCTGCTTGAAGGGCTTCTTGGTCGAGTGACGCACCTGCTCGCGATCTTTTTGCGCGCGGGTGCCCTGACGGCCATTGGCACGGTAGGCGACGACGACCTGATGGATCAGATCTTCGTTGTATTGACGATCGAACACGGTCTCGGGCACTTCCACCTTGGAAGCCGCCTGACCCTGGTCATTCAGGAGTTCGAGCTGCATCAGTTCGCTCCTTTGGAAATGCTTGCCTTCACGGCCGGACGCACGGTGACGAAGCCACCCTTGGACCCCGGAACCGCACCCTTGATGAGCAACAGCTGGCGGGCTTCGTCCACGCGAACCACATCCAGGTTCTGCATCGTGACGGTTTCATCGCCCATGTGGCCGGTCATCTTCTTGCCCGGAAACACACGCCCCGGGTCCTGCGCCATCGAGATCGATCCCGGCACGTTGTGCGAACGGCTGTTGCCGTGCGAGGCTCGCTGAGAGCTGAAATTGTGGCGTTTGATGGTACCGGCGTATCCCTTGCCAATCGACGTACCCTGCACATCGACCTTCTGGCCAACCGCAAAGACATCCGCCACCGGCACCGCGCCGCCCGCCGCATACTTGTCGGCGGTATCTTGCGTCACACGGAATTCACGCACGATCTGGCCCGCCTGAACGCCAGCCTTGGCGAGGTGGCCCGCTTGCGGCTTGGTGACGCGCGAGGCCTTGCGCACACCGTACGTGACCTGCAACGCCACGTAGCCGTCGTTTTCCTGGGTTTTGACCTGAGACACGCGGTTGTCGGACACATCCACCACCGTGACAGGAATCGATTCCCCATCATCGGTGAACAGACGCATCATGCCCACCTTGCGCCCCAGCAGTCCCAAGGACTTGCTTTGACTCATGTTTATTCTCCAAAACTCTCACCGCCGGAACTTCAATTGGCCCAAGCGTTTGCACTCCATGGTCGGCACAATGCCGAGCCGTATCGGTGCGTGAAAGAAGGTTGTTCAAACTTCGCGCAGCAAACGCAACGCGAAGCCGTGCATTCTATCTCAGCTGCCAATCATACGCAAGCCGAAGCGGCATCGTGTGCCGCCTCGGCAGCGTCATCACTGCAACTTGATCTCGACGTCCACGCCCGCCGGGAGATCCAGCTTCATCAGGGCATCAACGGTCTTGTCGGTCGGGTCGACGATGTCCATCAGGCGCTGGTGCGTGCGGATTTCCAGCTGATCGCGACTCGTCTTATTGACGTGCGGCGAACGCAGGATATCGAAACGCTTCAAGCGTGTCGGCAGGGGCACCGGCCCCTTGACGATGGCGCCCGTGCGCTTGGCGGTATCGACGATCTCGGCAGCCGATTGGTCGATGAGTTTGTAGTCAAACGCCTTCAGGCGAATACGGATTTTTTGCTTGGACATGAATAATCCTCAGTAGTCCCAAGAATTACTCGATGATCTTTGCCACGACGCCCGCACCCACGGTACGTCCGCCCTCGCGGATGGCAAAGCGCAGGCCTTCCTCCATGGCGATGGGGTGGATGAGCTTGACGGTCATGGACACGTTGTCGCCGGGCATCACCATTTCCTTGTCCTGGGGCAGCTCGATCGCGCCCGTCACGTCCGTGGTGCGGAAGTAGAACTGCGGGCGGTAGTTGTTGAAGAACGGCGTGTGACGGCCGCCCTCGTCCTTGGACAGCACGTACACCTCGCACGAGAAGTGCGTGTGCGGCGTGATGGAGCCGGGCTTGGCCACGACCTGGCCGCGCTCGACGTCTTCGCGCTTGGTGCCGCGCAGCAAAATGCCGACGTTGTCGCCCGCCTGGCCCTGATCCAGGAGCTTCCTGAACATTTCCACGCCGGTGACGGTGGTCTTTTGCGTGGGACGAATGCCCACGATTTCCACTTCCTCGCCCACCTTGACGACGCCACGCTCGACGCGACCGGTGATCACGGTGCCGCGTCCGGAGATGGAGAACACGTCTTCCACAGGCATGAGGAAGGCGCCGTCGACGGCGCGCTCGGGCGTGGGAATGTAGCTGTCCAGCGCCTCGGCCAGCTTCAGGATGGCCTGCTCGCCCATTTCGCCAGCGTCGCCTTCGAGGGCCAGCTTGGCCGAGCCCTTGATGATGGGGGTGTCGTCGCCGGGGAAGTCGTACTTGGAGAGGAGCTCGCGCACTTCCATCTCGACGAGTTCGAGCAACTCGGCATCATCGACCATGTCGCACTTGTTCAGGAACACGATGATGTAGGGCACGCCCACCTGGCGGGCCAGCAGGATGTGCTCGCGCGTCTGGGGCATGGGGCCGTCGGCGGCGGAGACGACGAGGATGGCGCCATCCATCTGGGCGGCGCCGGTGATCATGTTCTTGACGTAGTCGGCGTGGCCGGGGCAGTCCACGTGCGCGTAGTGGCGGTTGGCCGTCTCGTACTCGATGTGGCTGGTGTTGATGGTGATGCCGCGCGCCTTCTCTTCGGGGGCATTGTCGATCTGGTCGTAGCCCTTGGCTTCACCGCCGAACTTCTTGGACAGCACCGTGGCGATGGCCGCCGTCAGCGTCGTCTTGCCGTGGTCCGCGTGATC
>Ga0066255_1000643_pt1 | contig 57016 bp, 67 predicted proteins | sample ThiBiot_750_biof_FD_71148 | JGI IMG/M metagenome (GOLD analysis project Ga0066255, IMG submission 71148) | Wastewater bioreactor microbial communities from Cape Town, South Africa - Thiocy_expt_750_biof (version 2) | ecosystem: Engineered > Bioreactor > Thiocyanate-remediating >...
ATCCTCACAGAAGGAGAAGGCTCGCTTCGAACGGGAGTATTTCCGCATCCTGCTAGATTGAAGCTTCCTCAACCCACCCATGGAGCAAAGCGCATGAACACCGCACTGTCCCGCCTGGACCGCATCGAAAACCTCTTTCCCGACATGCTGCGCCGCTGGGCGCGGCCCCTGCAGCTGATCGACGAGGCCGAGCTGCCGGCCGACATCCGGCTCGACATCAACGAGAACGACAAGGAATACCTCGTCACCGCCGAGATCCCCGGCGCGAGGAAGGAGGACGTGCGCGTCTCCATCGACGGCAGCTACGTCTCCATCTCGGCCGAGATCAGGAAGGACGAGGAGAAGAAGCAGGGCCGCTCCATCGTCCGCGAGACCTATCGCGGCAACATGTCGCGCGGCTTCTCGCTGGCCAGCGAAGTCGACGACAAGACCGCCGTGGCGAAGCTCGAGGACGGCGTGCTGCACCTGACGCTGCCCAAGCGCGAAGGCTCGGCCCGTACCACGCTGAAGATCCAGTAGCCGTCACGCGACGGGCGCCGCCGGCAGCGGGCTCCCCGCGAGGGCCGCCCGGCTTTCGAAGAAGCAAGGAGCCCGCATGCTGAGCGCCTACATCACCCACGCAGACTGCGCGCGCCACGACATGGGCGCGGGCCATCCGGAAAGCCCCGAGCGGCTGTCCGCCATCCACGACCGTCTGCTGATCGCGGGCCTGCTCGACTACATGGCCCCGTACGACGCCCCGCTTGCCACGCAGGCCCAGCTGGCACGCGCGCACACGATGTCGCACGTGCGCGAGCTCATTGCGATGGCGCCTGCCGAGGGGCTCCGCTTCGTCGACCCAGACACCCGGATGAACCCGCACACCCTGCAGGCCGCGCTGCGCGCCGCCGGAGCCGCGGTGCTGGCCACCGACCTGGTGCTGGCCGGCGAGGCGCCCACCGCCTTCTGCAACGTGCGCCCGCCGGGCCATCACGCCACGCGCGATGCGGCCATGGGCTTCTGCTTCTTCAACAACGTGGCGGTGGGCATCCGCCACGCGCTGGACGTTCATGGTCTGAAGCGCGTGGCCCGGATCGACTTCGACGTGCACCACGGCAACGGCAGTGCGGACATCTTCCGCGACGACGGGCGCGTGCTCATGTGCTCCATCTTCGAGAAGGGCCTCTACCCCTTCGCGGGCGAGGACGACGACGGCCCGCGGATGGTGAACATCGGGCTGCCCTCGCGCTCGGGCGGCGATGCGTTCAGGGCGGCCGTCACGCACCACTGGCTGCCGGCGCTCGAAGCCTTCGCGCCGCAGCTCGTGTATGTCTCGGCCGGCTTCGACGGACACCGGGAGGACGACATGGGCAACCTCGGCCTGGTGGAGAACGACTACGCCTGGGTCACCCGGAAGCTCATGGACGTGGCGCTGCGCCATTGCGGCGGGCGCGTGATCTCGAGCCTCGAGGGCGGCTATGCGCTGAGCGCCCTCGCCCGCAGCGCCGCGGCGCATGTCAAGGTGCTGATCGGGGCCGACTGAGCGCCGCGGACGCGGGGCCGGGCGCCTTCGCGCCCCACGATGGCACGCTGGCTCAGTGCCCGATCGGGCCGTGCGCGCCGATACCGGTTTCCGAACGCACCTGCTGTGCCAGGAAGCCGCCCCGGTCGACCTGCGCACGCGCGCTGCGGTCGAGCACCGAGAACAGCCAGATGCCCACGAAGGCGATGCTCATCGAGAACAGGCACGGCGAGGTGTAGGGAAACAGCGAGGAGCCGGCCGGATGGCCGAGCGTGGCCTCCCAGACTGAGGGCGAGACCACCGTGAGCACCACCGAGGAAATCAGCCCGAGGAAGCCGCCGATCACAGCCCCGCGCGTGGTGCAGCCCTTCCAGAGCACCGACATGAAGAGCACCGGGAAGTTGGCCGAGGCCGCGATGGCGAAGGCCAGCGACACCATGAAGGCGATGTTCTGCTTCTCGAACACGATGCCCAGCAGCACCGCCAGCGCGCCGAGCGCCAGCGTGGTGATCCTGGACACGCGCAGCTCGGCCGCGCTGCCCGCGTCGCCCTTCCGGATGACGGTGGCGTACAGGTCGTGAGAGACGGCCGAAGCGCCGGAGAGCGTGAGGCCCGCCACCACGGCCAGGATGGTCGCGAAGGCCACCGCCGAGATGAAGCCGAGGAACACGTTGCCGCCCACGGCGTTCGCCAGGTGGATCGCCGCCATGTTGCCGCCGCCCTTGAGCAGGCCCTTGGCGTCGAGGAAGTCCGGATTCGTCAGCACGAAGGTGATGGCGCCGAAGCCGATGATGAAGGTCAGCAGGTAGAAGTAGCCGATCCATCCGGTCGCCCACATGACCGATTTGCGCGCCTCCTTGGCGCTGGGCACGGTGAAGAAGCGCATCAGGATGTGCGGCAGCCCGGCCGTGCCGAACATGAGCGCCATGCCGAAGGAGATGGCGGAGATCGGGTCCTTCACGAAATTGCCCGGCCCCATGATCGACTGGCCGATGCCCGCGGCCACCTCGGCCGTCTTGCCGTCCTTCAGCGCCAGGTCGGTCTTGACCTTGACCGCGCCCGCGAACATCGCCTCGGGGCTGAAGCCGAAGTGCCAGAGCACCGAGATCGCCATGAAGCTCGCGCCGCCCAGCAGCAGGCCGGCCTTGATGATCTGCACCCAGGTCGTGGCCGTCATGCCGCCGAAGAGCACGTACACCATCATGAGCGAGCCGACGATGACCACCGCGACCCAGTACTCGAGACCGAACAGCAGCTTGATCAGCTGCCCCGCGCCCACCATCTGCGCGATGAGATAGAAGGCCACCACCACCAGCGTGCCGGAGGCCGCGAAGATGCGCACCGGCGTCTGCCTGAAGCGGAAGGCCGCGACGTCGGCGAAGGTGAACTTGCCGAGGTTGCGCAGCCGCTCCGCCATCAGGAAGGTGATGACCGGCCACCCCACGAGGAAGCCGATGGAGTAGATCAGCCCGTCGTAGCCGGAGGCCATGACCGCGGCCGAGATGCCCAGGAACGACGCCGCCGACATGTAGTCGCCGGCGATGGCGAGCCCGTTCTGGAAACCCGTGATGCCGCCGCCGGCCGTGTAGAAGTCGGACGCCGAGCGGGTGCGCGCCGCGGCCCACTTGGTGATGAAGAGGGTCGCCACCACGAAGAGGCCGAACATGCCGATGGCGGTCCAGTTGGTGGCCTGCTTCTGCAGCTGGCCGAGGTCGGCACCGGCCGCGAGAGCCGCCGCGCCGAGGGCCGACAGTGCGCAGAAGACCGCCGCGGATCGCGCGCGCAGGATGGTCGAGGAACGCAGGCTCATGGCTTGTTCCCCTTCACGGCCTTGACCACCGCATCGGAGAGCGCATCGAACTCGGCGTTCGCACGGCGCACGTAGTAGGAGGTGATCGCCACGGTGAACACGATCACGCCGAAGCCCAGTGGCATGCCCAGGGTCATGACGCCGTCGCCGATGCGTCGCGCCAGGAATTCCTTGTCGAAGGCCACCAGCAGCACGAAGCCGTAGTACGCGGCGAGCATCAGCACTGCGAGGGTCCAGCCGAAGCGGTCGCGCCGGCGCTTGAGTTGCTGGTATTTCGGATGCGCGGCGATGCGCGCGGCCATGTCGTCTTCCATGGAGTCTCCTTGTTTGCGATGGGCGGATTAGGAACGCACGCAACGGCGCGAGGCTTGCGCTGGCGCAAGCCATTCCTCGTGTGCGCCGGCAAGATCTCGCAACCTTCAAAGGACACGAGACATGAACGCTCCCGATCTCCAGCCCCGCCTGCCCACCTATGCGCCACCGCAGGCGCTCGCCCGCACCGCCCACGTCGCAGGCCGCGCCGCCTACGACGCGCTGGTGGCCGAGGCGGAAGCCGACCACGAGGGCTACTGGGCCCGCCTGGCGCGCGAGTTCGTCGGCTGGAAGACGCCGTTCATCAGGACGCTGGACAGCAGCGACGCGCCGCACTACAGGTGGTTCGAGGATGGCACGCTCAACGTCTCATGGAACTGCCTGGACCGGCAGGTGGCCGCCGGCCGGGGCGACAAGGTGGCGATCGTCTTCGAGTCGGACGACGGGCAGGTCACCCGCACCACCTATGCGCAGCTGCTGGCGCAGACCTGCCGCATGGCCAATGCGCTGAAGTCGCTCGGCGTGCGCAAGGGCGACCGCGTGGTCATCTACATGCCGATGTCGGTCGAGGGCGTCGTGGCGATGCAGGCCTGCGCCCGGCTGGGCGCGGTGCATTCGGTGGTGTTCGGCGGCTTCTCGGCGCATGCGCTGCGCGACCGCGTCGCCGACACCGGCATCACGGTGATCGTCACCGCCGCCCAGCAGGTCCGTGGGGGCAAGCGCCTGCCGCTGAAGGCGCTGGTCGACGAGGCGCTCGCGCTCGGCGGCTGCGAGGCGGTGCGCTCGGTCGTCGTCCATCGGCGCACGGGCGAGCCCATCGAGTGGACAGCGCGCGACGTGTGGATGCACGAGATCACGCAGGCCCAAGGCGACAGCTGCGAGCCCGAGTGGGTCGGCGCCGAGCACCCGCTGTTCCTGCTCTACACCTCGGGCTCGACCGGCAAGCCCAAGGGCGTGCAGCATTGCAGCGGCGGCTACCTGCTGCACGCGGCGCTCACCACCAAATGGACCTTCGACATGCACGACGACGACGTGTTCTGGTGCACGGCGGACATCGGCTGGGTCACTGGCCACACCTACATCGCCTATGGGCCGCTGGCCATCGGAGCGACGCAGGTGGTGTTCGAGGGCGTGCCCACCTATCCCGACGCGGGACGCTTCTGGCAGATGATCGAGCGGCACCGCGTCACGGTGTTCTACACGGCTCCCACCGCCATCCGGTCGCTCATCAAGGCGGCCGAGGGCAACCCGGCCGTGCACCCCGACCGCCATGACCTCGGCAGCCTGCGCGTGCTGGGCTCGGTCGGCGAGCCGATCAATCCGGCCGCCTGGGAGTGGTATCGCCAGCACGTGGGCGGCGGCCGCTGCCCGGTGCTCGACACCTGGTGGCAGACCGAGACCGGCGGCCACATGATCACGCCGCTGCCCGGTGCCACCGATCTCGTTCCGGGGTCGTGCACCCTGCCCTTTCCCGGCATCGCGGCGGCCATCGTTGACGAGACCGGCAACGACGTGCCCGACGGCGAGAGCGGCCTGCTGGTCATCAAGAAACCATGGCCGAGCATGATCCGCGCGGTGTGGGGCGACGACGCGCGCTACCGCTCGAGCTACTTTCCGCCGGAGCTGCGCGGCTGCTACCTCGCGGGCGATGGTGCCGCGCGAGACAGGCTCACGCGCTACTTCACGATCGGCGGGCGCATCGACGACGTGCTGAACGTCAGCGGCCACCGCATGGGCACGATGGAAATCGAGTCGGCGCTCGTGGCCTGCGCGGCGCTGGTGGCCGAGGCCGCGGTGGTGGGCCGCCCCGACGAGACCACGGGCGAGGCGATCAGCGCCTTCGTGGTGCTTAAGCAGCCGCGCCCCACCGGCAAGGAAGGAGACCGCCTGGCCGCCGAGCTGCGCGCATGGATCGGCAAGGAAATCGGCCCGATCGCCAAGCCCCGCGAGATCCGCTTCGCCGACAACCTGCCCAAGACGCGCAGCGGCAAGATCATGCGGCGCCTGCTGCGCTCCGTCGCCCGGGGCGAGGCGATCTCGCAGGACGTGTCGACGCTGGAGAACCCGGCGATCCTCGATCAGCTGACCGAGACGCACTGAGCCGGCTGGCTAACCGCCCGCCGGGCGCCGGTGAACGGGAAGCGCATCCACAGGGATGCGCAGGTACGCGACGCCGTTGTCGTCGGCAGGCGGAAGCCGGCCGCCGCGCACGTTCACCTGGATCGACGGAAGGATGAGCGTGGGCACGTCCAGCGTCGCGTCGCGCGCCGTGCGCATCGCCACGAATTCGTCCGCGCCGATGCCGTCGCGCACATGGATGTTGTGGGCGCGCTGTTGCGCCACGGTGGTCTGCCAACTGGCCTGCCTCGACGGCGGCGGATAGTCGTGGCAGACGTACATGGCCGTGTCGGGCGGCAGTTCGAGCAGCCTGCGCATCGAACCGTAGAGCTGGCGCGCGTCGCCGCCGGGGAAGTCGGCGCGTGCGCTGCCGAGGTCGGGCATGAAGAGCGTGTCGCCGACGAAGACCGCGCCGTCGATCAGGTAGGCCATGTCCGCGGGCGTGTGGCCCGGCACCAGCAAGGCGGTGGCTTCGACTTCACCAATGCCGAAGACTTCGCCGTCCCTGAACAGATGGTCGAACTGGCTTCCGTCGGGCAGGAAGGCGCGCTCGAAGTTGAAGAGCTTGCAGAAGGTCGACTGGACGACGCGGATGTTCTCGCCGATGGCGATCTTTCCGCCCGCCTGCTGCTGGACGTGGCGCGCGCCGGACAGGTGGTCCGCGTGCGCATGGGTCTCCAGGATCCAGTCGAGCCGCAGTTCATGTTCGCGCAGATAGTCCAGCAGCCTGTCGGCCGACACGGTGCCGGTGTGGCCCGACTTGAAGTCGTAGTCCAGCACCGGGTCGATGACCGCGGCATGCCTGCCCGCGTGTTCCCAGACGACATAGGACACCGTGCCCGTGACGGAATCGAAAAAGCCCTGGATCGTCGTGCGTGCGGTCATGGTTGCTCCGTGGATGGAAGTCCGGTCTTGCGACAAACAATATATATTTGAATATAATATCCAAATCGAAAACGTCAATCCGGCCCGATGAAGAATTCCACCCTTGCCATCGATCCCGAAGTGCTGCGCGGTGCCGCCGCCAAGGCGGTCGCGGCGCTCAAGCTGCTGGCCAACGAAGACCGCCTGCTGCTGCTGTGCCAGCTCTCGCAGGGCGAGATGTGCGTGAGCGACCTCGAGCAGGCGCTGGGCATCCATCAGCCCACGCTGTCGCAGCAACTGGGTGTACTTCGCAACGAGGGTGTGGTCAACACCCGCCGCGAGGGCAAGAGCATCTTCTACAGCGTGGCCGATCCCGCGATGCTGGAACTCCTCGGCGTTCTGTATCGCCTCTACTGTCCCCAGGAGAAATGATGTCCATCGACTGGAGCCACTTCACGCCGCTCGCCTCGCTGGCTGGCGGCGTGCTCATCGGCATCGCCGCCGCGATGTTCGTGCTGCTCAACGGGCGCATCGCGGGCATCAGCGGCGTGCTGGGAGGCCTGCTCAGGCCGTCGAGGGGCGACATCGGCTGGCGCGTCGCCTTCGTGCTCGGGCTCGTGGGCGCGCCGTCGCTCTACCTGCTCTTCACGGTGCTGCCCCGCCCGCAGATCGACGCCGGCTACGGCACGCTGGTGCTGGCCGGCCTGCTCGTCGGCCTGGGCACGCGCTACGGCTCCGGCTGCACCAGCGGCCACGGCGTCTGCGGCCTGTCCCGCCTGTCGCCGCGGTCGCTTGTGGCCACCCTCTCGTTCATGGGCGCGGGCTTCGCCACGGTGTTCGTGGCGCGCCATCTGCCCGGCATCTGAGGATGCGCGCCATGATCGCCCTCGCCTCGCTGCTCGCCGGCCTCGTCTTCGGACTCGGCCTCATCGTCTCGGGCATGGCCAACCCGGCCAAGGTGCTCGGCTTCCTGGACCTCGCCGGCCACTGGGACCCATCCCTGGCTTTCGTCATGGCGGGCGCCATCGCCGTCGGATCGGTCGCGTTCCTGGCCGCAAGGCGGCGCAGCAAGTCCCTGCTGGGCGCGGCGATGCGCCTGCCATCGGCGCGCGGGATCGACCGGCGCCTGGTCGTCGGCAGCGTCGTTTTCGGAGTTGGCTGGGGCATCGCGGGCTTCTGTCCCGGCCCGGGCCTCGTCGCCCTGGGCATGGGCGAAGCCAAGGCCCTCGTCTTCGTGCTCGCGATGCTCGCGGGCATGGGAATCTTCGAACTCATCGAGCACCGCGGGCGACAGCCCTGACGCTACCCGACGGCCGCCTGCTCGTCCGCCGTCGCATGCACCAGCAGCACGGGAACGCATGAGCCGCGCACGATCCGCTCCGTGCTGCTGCCGAGCAGCAGCTGTCCGAGGCCGCGCCGGCCTCGCGTGCCGGCAATGATCAGGTCGGCATGCCATTCCCGCGCCTCGTCTTCGACGAGGTTGGCCACGGTGCCGTCCGCTTCGCTGTAGAGCACGGTGTCGACCTCCACGCCCGCGGAACGCACGTGCTCGGCACTTCGGGCGAGCATGCGCGCGGCCTCCGCCCGAAGTTGCGACGACCCGTCACGCGCGTAGCCGGCGCGCGAAACCGAGAGATCGTCGATCGCGTGAAGCAGCCGCACCCGGCTTCTCATCGGTTTGGCGAGGCGAATCGCCTCCTCGATGCCCTGGGCCGATGCCGGGCTGCCGTCTACGGGAACGAGTATTCGTCGATACACGGATTGCTCCTTGCCGGGCCAGGCTGCATCCATGACCGCGATGCCAGCCCGCTCTTTGCGCATCGATTCTGCACATCCTCGCGGGCCTTTGGATTGACATGCATCAAGCATCAAGCGCGGATCATGCCCTCCACCACCCGGATGATGCGGTCGCGGCGTCCGACCGGTTCGGAGCTGCAAGGCGGAGAGAACCCCGGTACAGCGCTCGCGGTTCGTCCTTCTGAACACAGCGCCGGCGCCACTGTGACCAACCGCGCGCCGGTCTCGAACTCGGGAAGACATGGCGGCTTCCGTTCGCGAGGCGGCAGGACCGGGGCGATGTTGATGTGGCGCAAGCCCTCCCGCGGCAGGCAACGGAAGAATCTGCCTGCCCGTCGCGCCGGGGCCGGCGGCAGGTGCCTCTTGCAGGCGGCCCCGAGGAGAAGCCCATGTCCGTCTACAAGCACGTGCTCGTCCCGCTGGACGGCAGCCCCACGGCCGACTGTGGTCTGCAGGAAGCCATCCGTCTCGCTGGCGAACTCGGAAGCAGGCTGCGTCTGCTCAACGTGGTCGACGACTTTCCGATGCTGGTGGAGATATCGAGCACCTCCAGTTTCGAGGCCGGCCTGCAGAAGGCGCGCGAGCATGGCGAATCGGTCCTCTCGCACGCCCTGGCCCGGGCGACGGCCGCGGGAGTCGAGGCCGAGACCGTGCTGCGCGAAGTCACGCAGGAGCGCGTCGCCGAAGTCGTGACCGATGAGGCCGCGAAAGCAGCCTGCGACCTAATCGTGATGGGCACCCATGGCCGCCGCGGCCTCAGCCGGCTGGCGCTCGGCAGCGACGCCGACCGTGTGGCGCGAAGCAGCCCCGTGCCGGTGCTGCTGGTGCGTGCGGCAGCGACACCCGCTTGAATGCACATCCCCCCACGCCCTTTCAACCCAATGGAAAAGAACATGACATCCAACACACTTCGCAAGCTGATGGCATCCGCAGTCATCGCCGCCAGTGCCGGTGCATTTGCCGCCGACTACACCGCGCCCGGACAGCTCAGTCCGCCGGAGAGCGCAGCACAGAAAGCGGGTAACGCGACGCGCGTTGCGGCCGGCCGGGCCGCGCGCGATGCGGAAAAGGCCGCGCGGCGGGCCATGGACGCCACCAAGGCTGCTGCCGACAAGGGCAAGGCCACCACCGGCCAGGTCTCGAAGGCCCTGGCCGAAGGCATCCGCCAGGCCGCGCGAAAAGCGGCCCAGGCGGCCACCCGCCTGGAGGAAAAGGCTGCCATATCGACTGCCAAGGCGGTCGACGACGGCAAGGTCACCGCACAGGCCGCCCAGGAGGAAAGCCGGAAGGCGGCCCACGCCTCGAGGGAAGCCCTGGCCCGGGCGGAGGAATCGGTGGGCCGGTCCGCGCAGGCCGGCAAGGAGGAAGCCGAGAAGGCGGCGCAAGCCACGCGCGAAGCACTCGACAGGGCGGAAGAAGCCATGCGCTCGGCCGCCAGCGCAACCGCCGACGCCTCGGCACGCACGCTCGAAGCGGTGAAGCGCAAGACCCGTGCTGCGGCTTCCGACGGAAAGTGACGCCCGTGCCCGATCGCCGGAGGGAACGACCATGAACCCCGACATTCAACTCAGGCACGACGTCTTCGCGCAACTCAACTGGGACCCCGCCGTCAACGGCTGCGACATCGACGTGTGCGTCAAGGACGGCGTCGTGACACTGCGCGGCCAGGTGGCCGACGAGGAGCGGCGCGCCGCGGTGGAGCGCGCCGCACGCCGCACCGAGGGGCTGACGACGCTGCTGAACAGGCTCGTCGTCCGGCCTCCGGAATGAACTCGGCGAAGACCGGAGCGACCGGTTCGCTTCCGGATCCTTTCTCCGAGATCCCGTGGCCGATGCCGACAGCGGCACCCCGAGGCGAGCGCCCGCGGCGAACTCTTTGCAGGAGGCAATGACATGTACCAGCGCATCCTCGTTCCCTTCGACGGCAGCGCGACATCCCTGCGGGGGCTGCAGGAAGCGACGGCGGTGGCAAAGCTGTCGCACGGCTCGCTTCGCCTGCTGCACGTGATCGACGAGCTCTCGGTGGTGTATGCCGGCTGGGCACCAAACTGCATGCCGGCGTTGCGCAGCGAGGCGCTCCAGTTGCTGGAGACGGCCTGGCAGCGCGTCGAAGCCGAAGGTGTGAATGCCGACACCGTGCTGTACGACAACTTCGATGGCACCGTTCATGAATTGGTCGTCGCAGAGGCCGTGAAGTGGCCTGCCGAACTGATCGTGATCGGCACCCATGGCCGGCGCGGGTTTGATCGGCTGACCCTGGGCAGCAGCGCGGAAAACGTGCTGCGCCGCGCCACCGTCCCGGTGCTGCTGGTTCGCGGCTGCGAGCCTGCCTGACCTGCGGCCCCGAGCCTGCGGCTGCCCCACATGCAGGCTTGCGCTGCATCAAGCGTGGCCGCCGCAGCGGCCCATAACCTAAGTCCGTCGTCTTCGCAAGGATTCCCATGAACGCCTCCACTCCCCTCATCGCGCAAGATCCCGTCGTCGGCCTCGCAGCGGTCGGCGGCCCCTTCGGCATGGCCCTTGTGGCAGCCATGGAGGGCGCGTTCGTCTTTGGTGGATTGTCGACCCCGGCCGGTGCCGCGCGCTTCTGAGCCGCGGCCGCACGGAACGAGGACCCCAGCGCCATGAACACCCCAGACGCCACCCGGGGGCACGAGGCCATCTCCGCCTTCGGACTGACCAAGTACTTCGGCGAGAACGAGACCCGGGTCACGGCGGTCGACCATGTGGATTTCGTGGCGAACTTCGGCGAGATGGTGTTCCTCGTCGGCCCCTCGGGCAGCGGCAAGACCACCTTCCTCAGCATGGTCTCCGGCATCCTCCGCCCCGACGAGGGCACCGTGAACGTGAAGGGCGCCGACATCTGGTCGATGGACAAGGATGCGCTGGCCGACTTCCGGCTGAACACGATCGGCTTCGTGTTCCAGGACTACCACCTGTTTCCACGCCTGACCACGGCCGAGAACGTCGCGATTCCGCTGATCCTCAAACACCTCGACTGGGACGCATCGATCGCGCAGGCGAGGAAATACCTGGAGGTGGTGGGCCTCAGGGAGCGCGGCGACATCGTGCCCGTGAAACTCTCGGGCGGCGAGCAGCAGCGGGTGGCGATCGCGCGCGCCATCGTCGGCTCGCCGGAGATCCTGATCCTCGACGAGCCCACCGCCTCGCTGGACGGGGACACCGGCCGGATGATCCTCGCCTTCGTCAAGGACAGGATTCTCGATGCGGGACGCTGCATTCTCATCGTCACCCACGACGCGCGCATCAACGAGTACGCCGATCGCATCGTCCACATGGAGGACGGTCGCATCACCGGGCTGGACAAGGGCACGGAATGAGCAAGAAGCTGATCTTCGCGCTGGCGTTGACCGGCCTGCTGGCCGGACTGGTCGCTGCCTACGTCTTCGGCATCGAGCGCAAGGCACAACAGCCCGCGTACGCACCGGTCAGCAATCCCTACAGGACGGCGATCTACGCCAACGGCATCGTCGAGAGCGACCAGAGTTCGGGTGCCAACGTCAACATCTACCCCGAGGTCCCGGCCCTGATTGCGCAGGTGCTCGTGCACGACGGGCAGGCCGTCAAGGCCGGCACGCCGCTGGTGATGCTCGACGATTCGGTGCAGAAGGCCACGACCGAGCAATTGCGGCTGCAGGCCGAGGCGGCGCTCGCGCTGCTGAACGAACTCCAGGCCCAGCCGCGCAAGGAGGTACTGGCCATCGCCAAGGCACAGGTCGACCTCGCGCAGTCCAGTCTCAAGGTGGCGGACGATCAATTCGCAAAGCGGCGCGCCAGCTACAACATCGATCCGCACTCGATCAGCAAGGACGCCCTCGACACGGCCGACGATGCGGTGCGGCAAGCCGCGGCGGCGCTGGAAGTGGCCCGCCGGCAGTACGTGCTCGCGCATGCGGGGGCCTGGAGCTACGACATAGAGAACCAACGCAGGCAGTACGAGGCGCTTCAGCAGTCCTACAGGGCTTCCCAGGCATTGCTGCAGAAGTACGTCGTGACGGCCCGCATGGACGGCGTGGTGCTGGCCGTCAACGCCTCGGTCGGCAGCTACGTGTCCTCGCTCGGCGTGCTGGACAGCTACACGCAGACGCAGGCGCCCCTGGTCGTCATGAGCACGCCGCAGGACCATCTGGCTGTGCGTTGCTACGTCGACGAGATCCTGGCCTCTCGGCTGCCGCCGCCGGACCGGATCCAGGCCCAGATGTCGCTGCGTGGCACCGATGTGAAGGTTCCCCTGGAGTTCGTGCGGGTGCAGCCCTACGTGTCGCCGAAGATCGAACTCGCGAACCAGCGGCAGGAGAAAGTGGACCTGCGCGTGCTGCCCGTGATCTTCCGCTTCCGGATGCAAAGCCCCGCCATGGTGTATCCCGGCCAGCTGGTCGATGTGTTCATTGGACAGAAATGACAGGCACACCTGCTCCGGGCTGGAGGTGGCTGGCCGCGGTGCTTGCCCTGGCCGGCACGGGCCTGTCGGCGGGCTGCATGGTCGGCCCCGACTTCGTGCGCCCGGCGCCTGCGCAGGTGGACAGCTACACGCGCGGTGCCCTGCCTGCGACGACCGAAGCCGGCGACGGGCGATCGCAGCGCTTCGGCCCGGCAGCGGAGCTTCCCGCGGACTGGTGGCGTCTCTTCGGATCGCCCGCGCTGGACGAGGCCGTGCGGCAGGCGCTGCAGCACAACCCGACGCTTCAATCGGCCGAGGCCAGCCTTCGCCAGAGCCAGGACGAACTTCGCGCGGGCCACGGCATCTTCTACCCGCAGCTCGACGCCTCCTTCGGCGCCACCCGCGCCCGTACGGCACCGGTCCTGCAGGGCTCCTCCGCCGCCGGCACGATCTACCAGGTGGTCACGCTCAGCGGTGCCATCAGCTATCCGCTCGATGTCTTCGGCGGCGAACGCCGCACCGTCGAGGGCCTGGCCGCGCAGGCGGAGAACCAGCGTTTCGTGGCGATGGCAGCCTACCTGGCGCTGGAGGCGAATCTGGTCCAGACGTGCGTTGCACGCGCCGCCTACGTCGCGCAAAGGCGCACGACGGAAGAACTGATCGCCCTGGAGCGCGACCAGTTGCACAGCATCGAGGCCCAGGTGCATGCCGGCACCGTGCCCTATGCCAACCAGTTGAGCCAGCTGAGCCTGATCGCCTCCAACCGGGCGCAGCTCGCCGCGCTGGCGCAGAAGATCAGCCAGGCCGACCATCTGCTGGCCGCCCTGCAGGGCGACACGCCGGCCGAGGCTGCGCTCCCCGACGTCGACATCGGGGAGCTGACGCTGCCGAGGGACCTGCCGCTCAGCCTCCCGTCGGAACTGGTGCGGCAGCGCCCGGACATTCTCGCGGCCGAAGCGCAGCTGCATGCGGCCAGCGCGGCCATCGGCGTGGCAACCGCGGCCATGTTTCCGAGCTTCAGCCTGAGCGCCGGGTACGGTGCCGCCAGCCCGCAACTCGCCAGTCTGCTGGCCGGCGGCTCCCGCTACTGGAGCCTCGCGCCTGCCGTCGCGCTGCCACTCCTGCACGGCGGCACGCTGCGAGCCAGGCGCCAGGCCGCGATCGACGCCCACGCCGCCCGGGAAGCCGACTACCGTCAGACGGTGCTCTCCGCATTCGAGCAGGTTGCCGATGCGCTGCGGGCGCTCGAGCACGACGCGCAGGCACTTCAGGCGCAGGCCGAGGCGAGATCATCGGCCGCCGATGCGCTGGCCCTGCAGCAGGCCGGCTATCGCGCGGGACTCGTGGCCTATGTCGACCTGCAGAATGCGGACATCCAGTTCCACGCCGCAAGTCTTTCCTACCTTTCGGCATTGGCGCAGCGCCATCAGGACACCGTCGCCCTGTTCGCGGCGCTCGGCGGAGGCTGGTGGAATGCCCCGTCATCCGGTGCCGGCGCGCGCGCCGGGCAGCCATGAAATACGGCGGCATCCTGCGCATCGGCTTCAAGCTGCTGGTCAACGACCGGGCCAAGTTCTCGGCGCTGCTGATCGGCATCACGTTCGCCGTCTTCCTGATGATGCAGATGACGGCCATGTTCGCGGGCATTCTCAACCGCGCGTACTCCACGGTGACGAACGTCGGCGCCGCGATGTGGATCATGGACCCCGGCGTGAACACGCCGACCAGCGCCATCGCGCTGCCCGATTACCTGCTGGACAGCGTGCGGAGCATGGACGGCGTGAGCTACGCGGTGCCCATGTTCGTCGGCGGCGCCCTGGTCAGGCTCGACAGCGGCACCTACCAGTCCGTGACGGTGGTCGGACTGGACGATACGAGCCTGCTCGGGCGTCCCGAGATCGAACAGGGCCGGCTCGAAGACATCTACGCCGACAACTCGTTCTTCGTCGTCGACGATGCCGAGTTCCCCAAGCTCGAGAACCCGCACATCGGGAGCACCTTCGAGCTCAACGACAACCGCGGAGTGATCGTCGGCATCGCCAAGGTCGCCTCGAACGGTCTCAACGGAGTGCCGACGCTCTACACGACGTACAGCCGCGCGATCCAGTACCTGCCGACCACGCGCTTCACCATCTCGTACGTGCTGGTGCAACCCCGCGACGCCATGGCGGTCGCACGCATCAAGCGAGAAGTCGCCAGGCTCGGCTACGTGGCGCTGACCCGAAAGGAGTTCAACCAGGCCACCGCCGACTACTACACCTACAAGACGGGCATCGGGACCAACATCCTGATCATGACGGTGATCAGCTTCCTGGTGGGGCTCTCGATCTCGGGCCAGACCTTCTACAGCTTCATCCTGGAGAACCTCGAGAAGTTCGGCGCACTCAAGGCGATTGGCGCGAAAGGGACCGAGCTCATCTTCATGATCTTCTTCATGGCGACCTTCACGGCGCTGACCGGATTCGGGCTGGGCGTGGGCCTCGTGACGCTGATGATCACCGTCGCACGAACACAGCTTCCCAGCTATGCGGCCATCGTGACCTTCTGGAACCTGGGGCTGGCTTTCGCCATGGTTCTGGTGATCGCGGGCATCTCAAGCTACTTCGGCATCCGCCGGGTCCTGCGCATCGAGCCCTTCGACATCTTCAGGGGCTAGGGCCGGCAGGAACCGGGCGAATGCGGATGCACTCGCTCCGGCATTCATTCAGTCCCGCGCCCGAAGGCCCCCCGAGGCAGATGCTCCCGCCTCGCGGGTTGCCGTGTCGCATCGCGATCGGCGACACGCCGAAGGCGTGCCCTGCAAACAATGACAAACAGACAGGAGAAGAACGCACCGAGCGCGACGCCGAAGCCGATGTCCGCCGGGAAATGCAGGCCGACATAGATGCGCGCCCAGGCCGTGGCGACGGCAAGCAGACCGAGCAGCCAGCCGATGCGTCGAAGCGAGTCGCGGGCCATGAGGGAGAAGGCGATGAAGAACATGACGCTGGCGTGTGCGGACGGCATCGAACCATCGGCGCTGTGCAGGATGTAGCCCGGCGCCAGCCCCTGCACGAAAGGCCGTTGCACACCGATGCCCGCTGCGACGAGGTGCGAGATCACTGAAACCCCTACCGCAGTCGCCGCCACTGCGAGGATGTAGACCCGGTCCGACGACTTCGCGAATGCAGCCCAGCACAGCACGGCCGCGCACATGGTTCCCCCCCACTGGGCAATCAGGCAGCCCGCCAGAAGCATCCATGATCCCGGATCGTCGCCAGCGGCCATCCAGCGAAGGAGTTGAACGTTGATCTCATGCATGCGTCAGGTCCACAACGAAGATGCAGGGATGCAGCACTCCACGGCGAGCCATGACGAGCCTCCGGGACGGGCCGGAGCCCTTGAGAAGAAAGGCTACATTTCGCGGCTGCGGATCACCTGACTTCGGCATCAGGAATCCGGGAAATTTGTGAATGGGGTGTAAAGCCCGAAGAGACGGGCGGCCAAAGGGATCCCGGTGCCGGCCCGGCCTGAACGGCAATGCCGGCACGGGTGGCCAGGACGGCGAGCGACTTGATGCGGATCAAGCGCCGCGCGAAGCCGTATCGCAAGAATCGGCTCACGAACCACAACAAGCATCCGGCCCCGGACATGACCCCACTCCACCCGGCAACGCTGACGCGCGGCGCTCCGCAATGGCTTGCGAAATTCGAGGGCACGCACCCACGGAACATCGATCGGATTCCGAACGCCCCATGGCCTGCCTTCCTGGCCGGCCAGGCGGACAAGCCGGTCCGCGTGCTGCTGATCGACGAGGACGAAGGGTCCAGGCGCGCGGTCGTTCATGAACTGGTCTCGGACCCGCGTGTATGCGTCGTCGGCGAAGCCGGCAGCCTGCAGGAAGCCAGGCGCATGTTGTCGCAGCAGGAATTCGATGTGCTGATCCTCGACGTCCGGCTCGGCGGCGGCAAGGGGTTCGACCTGATCGGGACGGCCAAGGCCCATTGCAGCCGGGCCGAGGTCATCGTGCACTCCACGCTGGCCGACGAGGCCCATGTGCGCCGGGCCTTCGCGGCGGGCGCGTCGGGCGCGTCGGGCTATCTCGTCAAGAACTCCTGGTTTCAGGATTTCAGTCAATCCGTGCTGCAGGTCGTCAACGGCGGGGCGGCGGTCTCGCCCGACGTGGTACGGCACCTGCTCGTCCGGTGGGGCGCTTTCGCGCCCGCGCGGTCTTGCGACGATGCCGCTGCCCGCAAGATGCTCTCGGCCAGGGAGCGCGAGGTGCTGCGACTCGTGGCCGAGGGCAAGGTCACGCAGGAGATCGCTTGTCTCCTGTCGATCAGCGGACGCACGGTCTGCGCGCACATGAAGAGCATCCTGCACAAGCTGCAGGTGCGTACACGCGCGCATGCCGTGATCGCGGCCGTCGACCAGCGGCTGCTGTAGCTGGCGTCAATGCGCCATCAGCAACGGAACAGCCGCCTGCGCCAGCACTTCGCGGGTCACGCCGCCCAGCAGTTGCTCCCGTGCCCGGGCATGGCCATAGCCGCCCATCACGAGCAGGTCGCTGCCGAGCGCATCGGCGCGATCCATCAGCGCATCGGAGATGCGCAGCGACGTCGCGAGGCGCTCGACGCTGGCCTGAATGCCGTGCCGCAGCAGCCAGCCGCTCAGATCCTCGGGATCCGGTGCACGCCACGAGTTCGCAGCCGCCTCCCTGTGCAGGGCCAGCAGCGTGACATGCGTGGCACTGCGCAGCAGCGACATCGCGCCGAGCAGCGACATCGACGCTTCCCGGCTTCCATCCCACGCCACGAGAACCCTGTCCAGGCCCCAGGGAATGCGGTGACCCGTGGACGGGACGACGAGAACCGGCCGTCCCGCGTTCAGCAGGATCTCCTCGGGAAGCCGGCGTACCGCTTCGCACACGGCCGCGGCGCTGTCGGCCTGCCCCACCACGATCAGGTCGCTGGCCCGACCGAGATGGACGACTGCATGCAACGGGTCGCCGTCCATCAGCCGCGCCTCGCAGGAAAGCGCGGTCGGCTTCATCCGGCTGTGGAACACGTGCGCGACGGTTTCGGCCCGCCGGCGCAAGCAGAGGGACACTTCGGCGATCGCATGGTCGACGCGGTCCTCGCTGCCGGCAACGCGGGGCACGGGCCCGATGCCCGTCGAGGCCGGAACGCCCGTGGGCACGATGCCCATGAGGTGGCTCCCGTGCAGCATCGCGAGCCGCGCCGCCAGGCGAGTGCGGACCTCGCAGCACTCGGTGTGGTCGAGGTGCACCGAGATGGTCGAAAGCGTCATGCCCGCTGCCTCGCGGTGACCACCTTGCGGCCGGCATGCGTCCGGCCCCCGGAAGGCGCGGACGCCAGGGCGCCATGCAGCGTGCGCAGGGCCTCGTTCACCACGGCCTTTCGCGAAGGCTGCACCTGCGCGGCCGCCTGGGGCATCGCGGCAGGCCCAGGCGCGGGTCCGTCCTGTTCCTGCTGCCGCAATGCCTGCATCGGCGCCATGGCCAGCGCGTGCCAGTCCCCGGCGCGCATGACCGCGTCCATCTCGGCACGGGTCAGCGCGATGCAGTCCTGCAGCGTGCGCGATCCGATCGTCTCGAACATCGAGAGCGCGTGCAGCCAGATGCCGTATTGCGCCTTGCACAGCGCCAGCGGAAAGGTGAAGTCGGTGTTCGTCATGGCGTGTCCTCCAGCCCGAAGGGCTTCATCACGATGCTGAGGCAACACCGTCCTGCTCGGTTTGCGCGGGATCAAGGCAACACAAACCCGTGCCCCCTGTATCGGTTGTTACGGGTTTGAGCGGCATCAACCCGATGCGCGCCGGCGTGCCCATACTGGAGCGTCGATCCATTCCCCGGGAACTTCGACATGCCCTCCTCTTCCCCCGAATCAACAGTTCCGGACGACTTCACGCTGCTCGACGCCTGGTGGCGCGCCGCCAACTACCTGTCGGTGGGCCAGATCTACCTGATGGACAACCCGCTGCTGCGCGAGAAACTCGCGCTGCCGCACATCAAGCCGCGCCTGCTTGGACACTGGGGCACGACGCCAGGCCTCAACTTCATCTACGCACACATGAACCGCGCCATCAATGCGCGGGAACTCGATGCGATCTTCATCGCGGGCCCTGGCCACGGCGGCCCGGGCGTGGTCGCCAACACATGGCTCGAAGGCAGCTACAGCGAGGTCTATCCGGAAGTAGGACGGGACGCCGCGGGCCTGCGGCGTCTGTTCACCCGGTTCTCCTTTCCGGGCGGCATTCCGAGCCACGCGGCGCCCGAGACGCCGGGCTCCATCCACGAGGGCGGCGAGCTGGGGTATTCGCTGCTGCACGCGTACGGCGCCGTGTTCGACAACCCGTCGCTGATCGCCTGCTGCGTGGTGGGCGACGGCGAAGCCGAGACCGGCGCGCTGGCAGCGAGCTGGCACTCCAACAAGTTCCTGAACCCCGGGCGCGACGGTGCGGTACTGCCGGTGCTGCATCTCAACGGCTACAAGATCGCCGGCCCGACCGTGCTCGCGCGCATCGGCGAGGAGGAGCTGACGCAACTGCTGCGCGGCTACGGCCACGAACCGTACTTCGTGGTGGGCGACAAGCCCGCCGACATGCACAGGCAGATGGCGGCGGCGCTCGACACGGCGCTGGACGGCATCCGCGCCATCCAGGCCAACGCCCGCACCCACGGTTTCCGCGTGCGCCCCCGATGGCCGATGATCGTGCTGCGCTCCCCCAAGGGCTGGACCGGACCGCATTACGTGGACGGCGTGCAGATCGAAGGCACGTTCCGTTCGCACCAGGTGCCTCTCGCCGACTTCTCCGCCAGGCCGCAGCACATCGAGCTGCTGGAGCGGTGGCTGCGCAGCTATCGCCCGGAAGAGCTCTTCGACGCGGACGGCGCGCTTCGCCCCGAGATCGCCGCGATCGCGCCCAAAGGTGACCGCCGCATGAGCGCCAATCCGCACGCCAACGGCGGGCTCCTGCTCAGGGACCTGGCGCTGCCGCCCTTTCGCGCGCACGCGGTGCCCGTGGCGACTCCGGGAGCGACCGACGCCGAGGCCACGCGCGTGGCCGGCGGCTTCCTGCGCGAGGTCATGCGCGCGAACCTGCCGCATGCCAACTTCCGAGTGATGGGGCCGGACGAGACCGCGTCGAACCGGCTCTCGGCCCTGTTCGAGGTGACCGGGCGAACCACTACCGCCCAGGTATGGCCGGGCGACGAGAACCTCTCGCCCGAAGGCCGCGTCATGGAGGTGCTGAGCGAGCACCTTTGCCAAGGCTGGCTCGAGGGCTACCTGCTCACGGGGCGGCACGGCTTCTTCTCGTGCTACGAGGCCTTCATCCACATCGTCGACTCGATGTTCAACCAGCACGCCAAGTGGCTCAAGGTGACGCGCGGCATCGGCTGGCGCCGGCCGATCGCGTCGCTGAACTACCTGCTCACCAGCCACGTCTGGCGCCAGGACCACAACGGCTTCAGCCACCAGGACCCGGGCTTCCTCGACCATGTGGTCAGCAAGAAGGCCGAGGTGGTGCGCGTGTACCTGCCGCCGGACGCCAATACCCTGCTGTCGGTGGTCGACCACTGCCTGCGCAGCCGCGACTACGTGAACGTCATCGTGGCAGGCAAGCAGCCCGCGCCCCAGTGGCTGGACATGGAGTCGGCCGCCCGCCACTGCACCACCGGCCTGGGCATCTGGGAATGGGCCAGCAACGACGAAGGCAGTGCGCCCGACGTGGTGATGGCCTGTGCCGGCGACGTGCCGACGCTGGAGACGATGGCGGCCGTCGACCTGCTGCGCGAGAAGCTGCCGTCACTGAAGGTGCGCGTGGTGAACGTGGTCGACCTGATGGCGCTGCAGTCTCCGGACGCGCACCCGCACGGGCTGCCCGATGCGGACTTCGACGCCATCTTCACCACCGACAGGCCCGTGATCTTCGCGTTCCACGGATACCCGGCGCTGATTCACCGGCTGATCTACAAGCGGCGCAACCATCCCGGCTTCCACGTGCACGGCTACTGCGAGGAAGGCACCACCACCACGCCCTTCGACATGACGGTGCTCAACCGGCTGGACCGCTTCCACCTCGCCGCCGACGCGATCGCCCGCGTGCCGGGCCTGTGCGACAGCGCCGGCCACGTGCAGCAGCACCTGCGCGACAGGCTGCTGGAGCACAGGGCCTACATCACCCGTCACGGCAAGGACATGCCGGAGATCGAGGACTGGCGCTGGACGCGATAACCAACGCCGCCGATGTGGAGGTATTTCTGGTCGGGTGTGCGTGCTACGCTCAGGTCAGGCCAGTCATTTAAGCAATTCGTGCTCTATCTCCCCGCCAGCGCATGAAAACCACGCCCCACATCGTTGTTCTCGACGACGAGATCGATATTACGCAGCTGCTGGCCAACTATCTTCACGGCCACGGCTTCCGCGTCACCCAGGTGCACGACGGACGCGCGCTCATGGCGCTGATGGAAACCGACCCCGCCGATCTCGTGCTGCTCGACCTCGGCCTCCCTGGCGAAGACGGCTTCTCGATCGCGCGCCGCATGCGCGAACGCTGGCATTGCGGGCTCGTGATCGTCACGGGCCGGGGCGATGCAGTGGACAAGGTCGTGGGGCTGGAGGTAGGTGCGGACGACTACGTCACCAAGCCCTTCGATCTGCGCGAGCTGGTGGCTCGCGTGAAGGCCGTGTTGCGGCGGCTGGCTCCCGCCACGCCTGTGCCCCCGGCGTCGGCCGGGGCCTTCGCCGACAGGCTGCGCTTTGCCGGGTGGCAGCTCGATACCGCCGCGCGCAGCCTCCTGAACCCATCGGGCGAGCCGGTGACATTGACCGGCGGCGAATTCGACCTGCTGCAAGCCTTTGCGCGCCATCCCGGCCGCGTGCTTTCGCGCGACTTCCTGCTGGAGCAGACACGGGGGCGCGAGGCGGCCCCCTTCGACCGCACGATCGATGTGCAGGTGGGCCGGCTGCGCAAGAAGATCGAGGCGGACGCCGAAGATCCGCAGCTCATCAAGTCGGTGCGAGGCGCGGGCTACATCCTCGTTCCGCCTGTCTCCAATGGCTGACGCTGCCGGCGATCCGCTCCAGCTGCCCGGCGCGCCCGGCCAGGTACTGCCATCCGGCATCGACGAAGGCAGCGTCTTCCGCTCGCTCTTCGCCGCCTATCCCGATTCGCTGCTGGTGGTGGACCAGACCGGCCGCATCGTCCTGGCCAACCCCTCGGCGGCCACGCTGCTGGGCTATGCGCAGAACGAACTGGTCGGCCTGAACGTCGAGGCGCTGGTGCCGGACAGCATCCGTCCACGGCACGCCTCCTACCGCGAGGCCTATGGCCGTGCCCCGCGCCCTCGCCCCATGGGCACGCACATGGAGCTGGTCGCCAAGCGCAAGGACGGCAGCGAGGTCATGGTGGAGATCGCGCTGAGCCCGTTGCAGAACCACGGCCTGCCGTTCGTTGTCGCGGCCATCCGCGACATCGGGGCCTACCCTCGCGTAAAGCAGGCACTGCAACGCGCCCGATACAGCGAACATCTGGCCCAGTTGGGCCGCCTCGCGGTCGACACGCGCGACCTGCAGGCGGTGCTCGAACACGTGCCGGAGATCATCACCAAGGCCCTGGAAGTCGAAGTCGCGATGGTGTGGCTCCTCGACGCCAGCCGTGCCGAATTCCGCGTGGCCAGCGGCGTCGGCCTGGTCGCCGGCGAGGAGATCGGCGCGCGCATGGTCAACCGTCCGGACACGCCGCCGGGCTTCGTCCTCTCCCAGGGCCGGCCTGTCGTGGTGCAGGACTACGGCAAGGAGCTGCGGTTTTCAGTGCCGAAGGCTTATCTCGAGGCCGGGCTAGTGAGCGCCCTCGCGGTGCCGCTGTCCGACCGGGGCCGCGTAATCGGCATGCTCTCCGTTCGCTCCACGGAATCCAAGCGCTTCGGCGACGAGGAAGTGCGCTTTCTCGAGTCGCTGTCGAGCCTGCTCGCGACCAGCCTGCAGCGAACGCAGACGGAAGAAGCGCTCAACCATGCCCAGCGGCTCGAGAGCGTCGGCCAGCTCACCGGCGGCATTGCGCACGACTTCAACAACCTGCTCACGGTGATCCAGGGCAACCTCCAGGTCCTCGAAGAACTGCCGGCCCTCGCGCAGGACGGTTATGCCCAGCAACTGCTGGGGGCCGCCACACGCGCGTCGCGTCGCGGCGCGGAGCTCACGGGAAAGCTGCTGGCGTTCTCGCGCCGGCAGGTGCTGCAGCCGGTCGCCGTCGACACGCACGCGCTGCTGTACTCGCTGGCCGACATGCTGCGCCGGACCCTGGACCAGCGCATCGGCATCGAGATCGACACGGCCCCCGGTCGTCCGCTGGTGGTGGCGGACCCGGGACAGCTGGAATCCGCCTTGCTCAACATCGCGATCAATGCGCGCGATGCCATGCCCGAGGGCGGCACGCTCCACTTCCGCACGGCCATCTGCGGCGCGCTGCCAGCGATTCTGCGCAACCAGCGCAACGACCCGCAGGGCAGCGCCGCCGCGCACTTCGTCGCGATATCCATAGCCGACAGCGGCAGCGGCATGACCGATGACGTCAAGGAACGGGCGTTCGAGCCCTTCTTCACCACCAAGGAGGCCGGCCGTGGCACGGGGCTGGGACTCAGCACGGTATACGGCTTCGTCAATCAGTCCCGGGGCGCCGTCGCGATCGACAGCGAGATCGGGCAGGGAACCACGGTGACGCTCTACCTCCCGCAACAGGAGGAGGCCCGCGCGCCCGCCGCCGCGGAAGAACACGCGGGCGAAGCGCTTCCAGCCGGGCTGCGGGTGATGCTGGTCGAGGATGACGCGGAAGTCCGCAAGGTTGTCGAGAACTTCCTGTGCACGCTGGGCTGCGAAATCGTCATCGCGGCCTCTACCGCCGAGCAGGCCCTGGCCACCCTGGATACGGGCACCGAACCCTTCGACCTTCTGCTGAGCGACATCGCCCTGGGCGCCGGCATGCGCGGCACGCGGTTGGCCGCCGAGATCCGGCAGCGCTTTCCCCGCGTCGCGGTACTGCTGATGTCGGGCTTCTCGTCGGAACTCCTCGATGCCGACCGAGAGGTACCGCAAGGTTGGGAGCTGCTTCGCAAGCCTTACACGCGCTCCGAACTGGCCCGGGCCATGGCGAGGGTGCTGACCGGCAACGCCTGAGCGCCAGCGTCGACTGCGCTGCTACTGCAGCATCGCGGGTGCAGGCGCCAGGCAGCGCTGCACGAAGGCGGACAGGGCACCCACGTCCGGAATCTGCACATCGCGGCGTCCCTTGGTCGCGAACCCGATGACGTTGTCCCGCGCCAGCCGCGAGAGCGCGCGGCTCACGCTCTCGAGGGTCATGCCCAGGTAGTTGCCGATCTCGGCACGCGTCATGCGCAGCGTGATCTCGTCGGCACGCATCCCGCGCTCCGCCAGCGACTCGGCCCAGTAGCGCAGGAAATCCGCCACGCGGGCGTCAGCGGGCAAGGTGCAGACGGACATCAGCGAATCCCGGTCGTGCGCGATCTCGCGGCTCATGGCGGCATGCAGCACCTGCAGCAGATCGGGACGGGTGACGCAGGTCGCCAGCAAGGCCTCGTAGGACACCACCCAGATCTCGCCGGTATCCATGGCCACCGCGTCGCACGAATAGCGCCCGCTGGCGATGCCGTCGAAGCCGAGCCAGTCGCCTCGGAACTTGAGACCCACCACCTGCTCGCGTCCGTCCGCCGACAGATTCACGATCTTGAAGAAGCCCGAGTTCAGGATGTAGAGGTTTCCGAAACGCTCGCCCGCCTGGTAGATCGTGTCGCCCATGTGGACCACGCGGCGCTGCGGCCTGAGCTGCTCGCCGAGCAGCCTGAGCGTTTCGGCGGTGTTGCGATTCGCGCAATCCTGGCCAGGGACGGGCATGCCCAGGCCGGACGGGGAAGGAGCAGTCTTCGAGGGGGCGGCGGTGTCGGGCATATTGGTTCCTTGGTGGCCTTCGCGTATCGGTGAAGGAATGCTAGGAAGCCCTCGACAACGCAATGACAACGGCCGGAATCGGTGAGTAACGCTCGGTGAATGCAATGTGTCCGGCGTGTATCAACGACCTGCAATGTGCAGCAAGTCACGCTCGGGAGCCGCCACACCTTGACCTGTATCAAACACGAAGCCGACACCCCCCCTACCCTCGGAAGGTCACACACTGACCGTCGCCATGCCTCCTTCCAACATCGCCCGCAGTCCAGAGGCGGAACCGCAGCTCTCCCCGCTGAACGTGGCGAGCCTGCTGGCCCGCGCACGCATCCTGCAGCGCGCGGCGCTCGACGGAACCACCCGCCAATTGCTGCGAGGCAAGAACCTGGGGTTGCTCTACGAAGCGCCGCATGGCGAAGCACAGGCGCTGTTCCGCCGCGCTGCCGAGGAACTCGGTGCTCACGTGGCCGCCATGCGCTCGAGCCTGTCGCCGGCCAGTGCGCCTCAGGAAGTGCAGCACACGGCCCGCATGCTCGGCCGTCTCTATGAGGCCGTCGAATGCCAGGGGCTGGAGCCGGCTCTTGTGCAATGCATCGGGCAACACGCCGGCATCCCGGTCTTCGACGGCGCCGCAATGAGGGCGCATCCGGCCGACCGGCTCGCGGAACTCCTCGGGGACACGACATCGCTTTCCGACAATCGGCGGTTCGTGCTTCAGGCGATGCTGCTGGAGGCCATCGGCTGAGCCGCCGCGCGCGTCGCACGCGCCCTTGATCCAGCGCAACACGCTTTCGCCTCTGCCTTCCTACAGTGGATTCCACGGCCGCCACGGCTGCGCCAGGACGACCGGCTCCCATCCATCCACAGCAAGGAATCCTCCCATGAAGACCGATACCCAATTGCGCGACGACATCCAGGCCGAGCTGAACTGGGCCCCCGACGTCAAGTCCTCCGACATCGGCGTCACCGTCAAGGACGGCGTGGTCACTCTCAGCGGCCATCTCCCCAGCCATGCGGAGAAATACGCGGTCGAGCGCGCCGTCCAGCGCGTGTACGGCGTGAAGGCGCTGGCGATCGAGCTGACGGTGAAGCTGCCTTTCGACAACCAGCGCACCGACGCCGACATCGCCCTGGCGGCCGAGCGCGCGCTCCAATGGAACGTTCTGGTGCCCGACGGCAAGATCCGGCCCATGGTCGAGAAGGGCTGGCTCAGCCTGAACGGCGAAGTCGAATGGGACTACCAGCGCAGCGCCGCCGAAGTCGCCGTGCGCAACCTGATGGGCGTGACCGGCGTGTCGAACCTCGTGAAGGTCAAGCCCAGGGTGAGCCCCGCCGACGTCGAGAAGAAGATCCACGAGGCGCTCTCGCGCCAGGCCGATCTTGAAGCCCGCAAGCTCTCCATCTCGGTGGACGGCTCGCAGGTCACGCTGCGCGGCACCGTTCACTCCTGGACCGAGCGCGACGCGGTACAAGGCGCCGCCTGGGCCACGCCGGGGGTCTCGGTGGTGGTGAACGACCTGCTCGTGGACGCCTGAGATGCGCGTCGCGCTCGTCACCGGCGGGACCTCCGGGATCGGAGCCGCGACGGCCGAGGCGCTGCAGGCCGCGGGCTATCGCGTGGCCGTGACCTTCGCCAACCACGCGGAGCCCGCGCAGGCCTTCGCCGCACGCACCGGCATTCCGGCCTTCGGCTGGAATGTGGCGGATGCCGCCGCCTGCCAGGCCGGCGTCGCGCACGTGGAAACGGAGTTGGGCCCCGTCGACGTGCTGGTCAACAACGCGGGCATCACGCGGGACACGATGCTGCACAAGATGAGCGCGCAACAGTGGCGCGAGGTGCTCGACGTGAACCTGGGCGGCTGCTTCAACATGTGCCGCGCCGTCATCGGCGGCATGCGCGAACGTCGCTTCGGCCGCATCGTGAACATGGGCTCGGTCAACGGCCTGTCCGGACAGGCGGGACAGGCGAACTACGCGGCCACGAAAGCCGGACTCGCGGGCTTCACCAAGTCGCTCGCGCTCGAAGGCGCCTCGCGCAACATCACCGCCAACGTGGTTGCGCCCGGCTACACCGACACCCCCATGGTGGAGGCTGTCGCTCCCGAGGTGATGGCGCGGATCCTGTCGGACATTCCGGCGGGCCGCTTGGCCACGCCCGCCGAGATCGCGCGCGGCGTGGTCTTCCTCGTCGCCGATGAATCCGGCTTCATCAACGGCATCACGCTGTCGATCAATGGCGGCAAGTACATGGCCTGAGGCGGCGACGCCCTTGCCTTATTTTTTCCTGGCGAGTCCGCTATGAACACCACATCCCAGACAACCTCCTTCGATTCTGCCGTACGGCTTGAGCCGACCATGCGGGCAATGGTGCTGAACGCAGCGCTATTGCCGTTGGAGTTCGAGCGGCGAAACATTCCGCAGCCCGGCCCGGGAAAGCTGCTCCTGCGCGTGCTGGCATGCGCGGTCTGCCACACCGATCTTCACATCGTCGACGGAGAGTTGCCGCTACCGGTACTGCCCATCGTGCCAGGACACGAAATCGTGGGCATTGTCGAGGCGCTGGGAGCGGGCGTCGAGAATCATCGCGTCGGCGACCGCGTGGGCGTGCCTTGGCTAGCACACAGCTGCGGCTGCTGCACTTTCTGCGCTTCAGGTCACGAAAACCTCTGCGACGTACCGCGCTTCACGGGCTATCACCGCGACGGCGGATTCGCTAGTCACGCGATCGCCGAGGCGGCCTTCTGCCTGCCGCTTTCCATGCCCGAACCCGACGCCGCACGCATCGCACCCTTGCTCTGCGCGGGCTTGATAGGCTGGCGCAGCCTGAAGGCAGCTGGCGAGGAGGTGCGGCGGCTGGGTATATTCGGCTCCGGCGCCGCGGCGCACTTGATGACACAGGTGGCCACTTCCCAAGGGCGAGAAGTCCTCGCATTCACCCGACCTGGAGATACTGAGACGCAGCGCTTCGCGCGCAGCCTCGGAGCGAGATGGGCGGGCAGTTCCGGTGATAGACCGCCTGACCCGCTGGACGCGGCCATCATCTTTGCGCCAGCCGGCGAGTTGGTGCCGGCGGCGCTGCGCGTCGTGCGCAAAGGCGGCCGGGTGGTGTGCGGCGGCATCCACATGAGCGACATTCCCGCCTTTGCGTACCGGCTGCTGTGGGAGGAGCGCAGCGTGGTGTCGGTGGCGAACCTCACGCGCGCGGATGCCCGGGAGTTCCTCGATTTCGCGCAGACGCACCCGCTGCAGGTCCACGTCAGGACCTATCCGCTCGCGCAGGCCAACGAAGCGCTCGCCGACCTTCGCGCGGGCCGCATCGAGGGCGCGGCGGTGCTCGTGCCCTGACGGAACACCGCAGGCCGGACTTCAGAGCTCGCGCGACTCGCGGTACTCAGGCACGGTGCACGGCCAGTCGTGGCGTTCCTCGATGGCCAGGCGCAGCGCGTCGGCGGCCACCGGTTCCCCGTGGGTCACAAACACCCGGCGCGGCGCTTTCTGCCAGTCGAGCCAGGCAAGCAGTTCGTCGCGGTCGGCATGGGCCGAAAGGCTCTCCAGGTTCGCGATCTCCGCGCGCACGGGCACGTACGCGCCGTGAATTTTGACTGCATCGGCGCCCGCCATCATGGCCGCGCCGCGCGTGCCGGCCGCCTGGAAACCCGCGAACAGGATGGTGTTCCTCGCATCGGGCGCGTAGGCCTTCAGGTGGTGCAGCACCCGCCCACCGGTGGCCATGCCGCTGGCGGACACGATGATCGACGGGAAATCCAGGGCGTTCAATCGCCGGGATTCCTCGATCGTGTTGACGATGATGGTCTGCCCCTGCATCTCGGTGCATTGCCGGGCGCTCAAGCGGTGTTCGTCGGGATACCTTCGGTAGATGCGCGTGGCGTCCGCGGCCATGGGGCTGTTCAGGTACACGGGCATGTCGGGAATGCGGCGCGCCTGCCTGAGCAGCTGGATGCAATGCAACAGCGTCTGCGCCCGCCCGATGGCGAAGGCCGGGATCAGCACGATGCCGCCGCGCGCCGCCGTGCGGTTGATCACGCCCGCCAGTTCGGCGAGCGTGTCGGTCGCCGGATGCCCGCGGTCACCGTAGGTCGACTCCACCACCACGTAGTCCGCCGGATCGACGACCTCGGGCGGCCGCATCAGCAGGTCGCCGCTGCGTCCCAGGTCGCCCGAAAACAGGATGCTCGCCCCTTCCCAGCCCACGCGCAGGCTGCCGGCGCCCAGTATGTGGCCCGCCCTGCGCAGTTGCCAGGACCAGCCCGGCCATGGCGCGCACTCCTGGCCGAACGGAACCGGTTCGAAGCGTTCGAGCGCAGCGCGCGCCTCCTCCTCGGTGTACAGCGGCAGGGCCGGCTCGTGTTTCGAGTGGCCGTGCCGGTTGGCATAGGCGGCGTCCTCCTCCTGCAGGCGGCCCGAGTCGGGCAGGAGCAGTTCACAGAGTTCGCGGGTGGCGGCGCTGCAATGAACCTTGCCCCTGAAGCCGAGCCGGACCAAGCGGGGTATGAAGCCGCTGTGGTCCATGTGCGCGTGCGTCAGAAACACCGCGTCGATCGAGGACGGTTCGACCGGCAGCGCATCCCAGTTGCGCAGGCGCAGTTGCTTGAGCCCCTGGAAGAGCCCGCAATCGACCATCAGCCGCCGGCCCTCGTGCGTCAGCAGGTATTTGGAGCCGGTGACGGTGCCCGTGCCTCCGAGGAAGTCGATGCGCATGGAAGCCTCAATGCGACATCAGCACCGGCAAGGTCATCCACTGGAGCATGGACAGCGTGGCGCCGCCCATCACCCACTCGCGCGCCCTGCTGTGGCCGTAGCAGCCCATCACCAGCAGGTCGGAACTCAGGTCGGAGGCGAGCGACAGCAGCTTGTTGCCGACGTCGTCGTCCTTGTCCCCGCCGGGATGCAGGCGGATGTTGCCGACACCCTGCGCCCGCAGGTAGGCCTGCAGGCTCTGCAGCGATGCAGCCGCACCCTCGCCGTACGCGACGACGTCCACGCGGTCCGCCTTGCACAGCCACGGCAGGGCGGAACTCACGGCGCGCGCGGATTCGCGCGTTTCCTTCCAGGCCACCAGCACGTTGCGGCCGATGGGACCGATCGGCCCCGCGTAAGGCAGCACCAGCGCCGGCCGGCCGCTCTGCACCAGCACGCTTGGCAGGAAGTCGCCGGGCAGTTCTGCGTCCATCGGGTCGTTCCGGTCACGCTGGCCGAGGATCAGCAGGTCGGCATATAGGGCACGCCGGCCGAACCCCCAGGGCCCGTCGCTTTCGGCCTCGACCCAATGCAGGCGCGGCGAATCCGCGCTGTGCTGCATGAAGGTGGCGTGCATCCTGTCGCGCGCGTCCTTGTCGATCTCCTGCATGATCGCGACCGCTTCCGCGGCGGCCTCGATGGCGTAGGGGTAGCGCATCAGCGCCGACAGGGTGCACGGCTGGGCCGTCACCTCGGCATCGAAGGTCTCGGCGAGCTGGCGGGCCAGCTCGATGCGCTCCGCCGCGCGGGCCGTGCCGTCGAGGTGAAGCAGGATGGATTTCGGGGTCGGCATGGAGGCTCTCCTTGGGTTGGGTGGGCGACGGGATTCACCTTAGGCCCGCAGGCCCCGCACGGGCTTGCGCTGCGTCAACCAGCGGAAGGAAAGCGGCGACCCGCATCGAGGCTTGATCCATCTCAACACCCGCACCCGGTGCGGCGCGCAAGATGTTCTTCACCATTTCAATGGAGAAGTCGCATGCCTTTCCTGACGAAGAATGTCGGAGTCCTCGACCGCGCGCTGCGCATCGGCGCAGGCCTGCTGCTCATCGCCCTGGCGGTCAGGGGAACCATCGGGTTCTGGGGCTACATCGACGTGGTGCCGCTGCTGACGGGCGTGGTGGGCAACTGCCCGGGCTACACCCTGTTCGGCGTCAGCACCTGCCCGCGCGACGGACGCTGAGATCCGGATGCGTGTCCACCGAACCACGGAGGACCGGATGTCGATCCATCTTCTGCTGCTCATCGTGCTGTGCGCTGCACTGGGCGGCACCGTCCTGTGGCTCGTGTTCCAGCTGGTCATCAAGTGGCTCACGCTGGACTGAACTTTCTGGAAGCCATCCGATGTGCATGAACCTGCTGCGCAGGCTCGCCGGCGCGCGGCTGCCTTGCGTCGAAGCCGATCCCGCGATGATCGACAGGCTGCGCGTGCTCGAGGCCGCCGGCCAGATCGAGGTCCGGATTCCCCCTGCCTCTGCGGGCACCGACGACGGCCCGCGTCAGGACGTGGCCACCGTGACCAGCATCACGCCCCGGGGATGGAAGACACTTGCCGCCGATGCGCCTCCCGGCGAAGCGCTGAGCTTCACCGGCACCAGGCGTCGATCTGGCGAATGAGGTCCGACCACACCGCATGTGCGGCCGCCGCCGCCAGCAGCACGCCGGCCAGCCGCGCGCCCCAGGCCTGGCGGACACCGTCGCCGGCCAGGCGCAACCAGATCCATGGGCCGATCAGCAGCGAGGCACTGCTTCCGACTGCAAACAGCGCCATCAGCAGCCCGCCCTGCATGGGGCCGTTGCCGAGACTGGCGAGCATCAGCGCCGAATAGAGCATCCCGCACGGCAGCCCCACCCAGAGCAGCCCCGTGGCGAGCACGCCCAGCCAGGTGCCGCCGGCATGCGGACGCAGGCGTGATTCGAGCGCGCGGCCGATGCGCCGCGCCCACAGCGGCTGGCGCCCCGTGACGGCCAGCATCGCGCCCCAGGCGAACACGAAGACGTGCAGCAGCACCCACAGCGGCCGCAATGCGGAAACCTGCGTGCTGGCCAGCGCGAGGCTGTCGGCGCTGGCGGCCGCGACGGCACCCGCTGCCGCGTAGCTCGCGATGCGGCCGAGATGAAAGGCGCCGGGCGCGCCGAACCCCGCCACCGCGCCCCGCCCTGCGACCGGAAGCGGCACGATCCGTATCACCGCCGAAGAGGCGGCGCCGCACATCGCCGCGCAGTGCGGCCCGCCGGCCAGGCCCATGAGCAACGCGGCACCGGCGAGCGCGAGTTGCATGTTCAGACCACGCGGGAGAAGCGCGTGCGGTTGGAGCGGCAGTACCGGTCGAACACCATCGCGACCGCGCGCACGAGAAACCAGCCTTCCTCGGTCACCTCGAGGGCATGGTCGCTCAGGCGCACCAGGCCGTCGGCGACCAGCGTTCCGAGCGCCGCGAACTCGGTGGCGAAGTAGCGGCGGAAGTCGACCGCGAAGGCTTCGCCCGTGGCATCGAAGTCGACCCGGCCCCGGCACATCAGCGCCGTGATCACTTCCCGCCGCAGCAGGTCGTCGCGCGACAGCGCAAGGCCCCGCACCACCGGCAGGCGCCCCTGGTCGAGCAGGTCGCGGTATTCGTCCAGGCTCTTGGCGTTCTGGCTGTAGGTGGCGCCCACGCGTCCGATGCCCGATACGCCGAGCGCGATCAGGTCGCCCTCAGGCCGGGTGCCGTAGCCCTGGAAGTCGCGGTGCAGCCGCCCTTCCTTCTTCGCGACGGCGAGCGGATCGTCGGGCAGCGCGAAGTGGTCCATGCCGATGTAGACATAGCCTGCATCGGTGAGCTTCGCGATGGCGTCCGCGAGCATGCGCACGCGCGTCGAGGCGTCCGGCAGCTCGTCGGGGCAGATGCGCCGCTGCGGCTTGAAGCGCTCCGGCAGGTGGGCATAGGCGTAGAGCGCGATGCGGTCGGGCCGCAGCGCGCAGACCTGCGCGAGCGTGCGCCCGAAGGAGGCATCGTTCTGTCGCGGCAGGCCGTAGATCAGGTCCAAGTTGATCGACCCGAAGCCCAGCGAGCGCGCGTCGTCCATCAGCGCGAAGACCTGCGACGCGGGCTGGATGCGGTGCACGGCCTGCTGCACGGCCGGATCGAAGTCCTGCACGCCGAAGCTCAGGCGGTTGAAGCCCAGCGCCGCGAGGTTGGCAAGCCTGTGCCTGTCGACCGTGCGCGGATCGACTTCGATGGAACGCTCGCCGCCGGGCACGAAGGCGAAGGACCGTCGCAGCAACGCCATGAACTCGCCGAGCTCCGCGTCGTCGAGGAAAGTCGGAGAACCGCCGCCCAGGTGCAGCTGGGCCCCGGTGGCGCTGCGGCCGAGCTGCGCGACCTGCAGCTCCACTTCGCGCGCCAGGTAGGCCAGGTACTGCCGGCCCCATTCATGATGCCGGGTGACGATCTTGTTGCAGGCGCAGTAGTAGCACAGCGACTCGCAGAACGGGATGTGGACGTACAAGGACAGCTGCGACGCCGCGGGACCGGCCATGCGGCGATGCCGCAGGGCCTGCACGTAGTCGTCGGCGCCGAAGGCCTCGACGAAGCGATCGGCGGTGGGATACGAGGTGTAGCGCGGCCCGGGCACGTCGAACTGCCGCAACAGGTCGATGGGCAGCGGCGCCTGCACGGGCCCGGAAGCGAGAGCGATGGAAGTCATTGAGAGGGTGTACCCACGGGGGCGTCGGGTTGTCCGGACACGGCCGGCCCGGCCAGCAGCAGCGTGCATGCGCTCGACGCCGCCGCCATCAGCCAGAAGACGAAGAAGGCTCCGGTATAGATGCCCTGGCGCGACATGCGCAGCGCGTCGGCGCCGCAGAAGGTGTTGATGGGGTCGACGAGCGCGAACACCAGCACCTCCATGCCGCAGGCCACCAGGAAGGACGGCCAGAGAATGCCCGCGAACAGGCGACCCCCCTTCACGGCGCCGCCTGCCGGACCACCGGCGACATGTCCTCCGCCGGCGTCATCGCGTGGTCGCGGCCGGTCAGCGCGGGAAGGTGCTTCTTCACGGCCAGGGTCTTGTTGATCTCGAGGCCCTCGCGGTAGTAGTCCTCCGACACCAGCGCGTCGGGGCTGTGCCAGGCCAGCCAGAAGGTCACGAAGCTGGCGATCATCACGGCCGCGGGGCCGCCGATCACCATCCAGAGCAGCGGATGGCGCCACCAGGGTTTGTCCGCCTCGGCTGCGGGTGCGTTCATCGTCGAATCGGTTGCTGCGTTCATTCCAGACCTTTCAGCGCGGCACCAGGAAGGCCGCCTTTTCGGAAACCTGCGCCCCGCTGCCCTCCTCGCGGATGCTGAAGTGCACCGTGTGCGAGCCGGGCGGCGCGGAGCCATACGGCACCTGAAGCCGCACGGCGACCCAGCGCGACTGCGCGGCCTCGACGCCCACCGGCTGGTCGGGCGACACGCTCAGGCCATCCAGCCCGCTGGCCGCGATGAGGTACTGCTGCGGCTGCTCGGTGGCGTTCATGATCTGGAGCCGGTAGACGTTCTCCAGCCTTCCGCCTTCCGCGATGCGCGCCAGCGAGGCGCGATCGCGCACCACGTCGACCTTCAGCGGCGTGCGCATCACAAGGCTCGCCAGCAGGGCCGCCACCAGCAGCGCCAGGATCGCCGTGTAGACCAGCACCCGCGGGCGCAGCACGCGCCGCAGCAACTGCCTGCGCGACCAGCCCGCCTCCATGCCGTTCTGCGTGTCGTAGCGGATCAGCCCCGGCGCGTAGGCCATCTTTTGCATAACCGTGTCGCACGCATCCGCGCAAACGCCGCAGCCGATGCACTCGTACTGCAGACCCTTGCGGATGTCGATGCCGGTGGGACACACCTGCACGCACAGGCCGCAGTCGATGCAGTCGCCCAGCGCCATCGTGCGCGGATCGGGCCCCTTGCGGCGCGGTGCGCGCGGCTCGCCGCGTCCGGGGTCGTAGGTGACGATCAGCGTGTCGCCGTCGAACATCGCGCTCTGGAAGCGTGCGTAGGGGCACATGTATTTGCAGACCTGCTCGCGCATGAAGCCGGCGTTGCCGTAGGTGGCGAAGCCGTAGAAGAACACCCAGAAGACTTCCCACGAGCCCATCTGCGTCTGCAGGAAGGCCATGCCGAGCTCGCGGATGGACGTGAAGTAGCCCACGAAGGTGAAGCCGGTCCACATCGCGATGCCGATCCACACGATGTGCTTGAACCACTTCTTCACCAGCTTCTCGAGCGACATCGGTTCGGTGTCCAGCCGCATGCGCGCGACCCGGTTGCCTTCGATCCTCTGCTCCACCCACATGAAGATCTCGGTGTAGACCGTCTGCGGGCAGGCATAGCCGCACCACAGCCGCCCCGCCACGGTGGTGAAGAGAAAGAGCGAGAGCGCGCTGATCACCAGCAGGCCCGAAAGATAGATCAGGTCCTGCGGATACAGCACCAGCCCGAAGATGTAGAAGCGCCGGGCAGCCAGGTCGAACAGCACCATCTGCCGCCCGCCCCACTCCACCCACGGCATGCCGTAGAAGACCAGCTGCGTGAGCAAGACCATGGCCCAGCGCCAGCGCGCGAACATGCCGCAAACGCTGCGGGGGTAGATCTTCTTCGTGGCCTCGTAGAGGCCGACCTCCTCGCCGCCGCCCGCGCCCGGATTCGAGCTCGCTATGGGAATGATCTTGCGGGTCATGGCGGGCCGCGGACGTCAGGGCTTGGCCGCCGCCGTGCTGTTGGACAGCCCCCAGACATAGGACGCGACCATCCGGATCTGCGCCTCGGTGAGGCGACGTTCCTGCGCGGGCATCTCGTTGCGCTTGCCCGAATTGATCATCTGGATGATCGCCGCCTCGCCGTAGCCGTGCAGCCAGATCTTGTCGCTGAGGTTGGGCGCGCCCAGGGTCTGGTTGCCGACGCCACCAACGCCGTGGCAGGCGACGCAGACCGTGAACTTCGACTTTCCGAGGCCGGCGCGCACCGAGTCGTGAGGTTCGCCCGACAGGCTCAGCACATAGTTGGCGACGTTCTTCACGTCGTCGGAGGTCCCCACGGCGGCGGCCATAGGAGGCATCACCCCCACGCGTCCCTTGGTGATGCTTTCGGTGATCCTCTCGGGCGTGCCGCCGTACAGCCAGTCCTTGTCGGTCAGGTCCGGAAAGCCCTTGCTGCCGCGCGCGTCGGAGCCGTGGCACTGAGCGCAGTTGCCCATGAAGAGCCGCTCGCCGATCGCATGGGCCTGCGGGTCCCGCGCGATCTCCTCGACCGGCATCGCGGTGTACTTCGCATAGACGGGAGCGAGCTGCTGGGTGGCTTTGGCGACTTCCGCCTCGTACTCGCCGCGCGAAGTCCAGTCGGACTGCCCGCGAAAGCTCCCGAGCCCCGGAAAGACCGCCAGATAGCCCAGCCCGAAGACGATGGTCAGCACGAACAGTCCGACCCACCACATGGGCAGAGGATTGTTGGCCTCGCGCAGGTCCCCGTCCCAGACATGGCCGGTTGTGTTGTCGGCGCTGGGCGCGACGCGCTTGCGCGCGGTGAGCCACAGCAGGATCACGCAGCCGAGGATGCTCAGCAGGGAGATCACCGCCACGTAGTTCGACCAGAAACGGCTGATGAAATCGCTCATCGTGCTCCTCCCTTCAGTCCTGCTCGAAAGGCAGGCGTGCTGCTTCCTGGAAGCCTGGCGCGTTGCGCCGCGAGTAGGCCCAGATCACGATGCCGATGAAGAGCGCGAAGCAGACGACGGTGGCTGCGATGCGCAGGGTGGTTAGGTCGATCATGGTTTGTGTCCTTTGCCGCTTCGCCTACTTGAGCGCCAGGCCCAGCGATTGCAGATAGGCCACCGTGGCCTCCATCTCGGTCTTGCCCCGGACCTCTTCGGTGGCCCCGGCGATCTCGGCATCCGAGTAGGGCACGCCGACGCGGCGCAGCGCGCGCATGTGCGCCGGCAGCGCCTCGGCGTCGACCAGCGTCTTCTCCAGCCAGGTGTAGGCCGGCATGTTGGATTCGGGCACCACGTCGCGCGGGTTGTTCAGGTGGATGCGGTGCCATTCGTCGCTGTACTTGCCTCCCACGCGGTGCAGGTCGGGCCCGGTGCGCTTGCTGCCCCACTGGAAGGGGTGGTCGTAGACGAACTCGCCCGCCACCGAGTAGTGCCCGTAGCGCAGCGTCTCCGAACGGAAGGGGCGGATCATCTGCGAGTGGCAGTTGTAGCAACCCTCGCGCAGGTAGACGTCGCGGCCGGCCAGCTGCAGCGGCGTGAGCGGCTTGACGCCCTGCACCGCCTCGGTGGTCGATTTCTGGAAGAAGAGCGGCACGATCTCGACGAGACCGCCGACGGCCACCACGACCAGGATCAGCACGATCATCGGCAGGTTGTTGGTCTCGATCTTCTCGTGCGTGAAACCGCCGGAGCCGGGAGTGTTCGGGTTCATCATGCGTCCTCAGGCGTGGGCCATGGCAGGGGGCGGGATCTCGGCACGGGCGGCGCGGCCGGAGATGACGGTCATCCAGAAGTTCCAGGCCATCAGCAGCATCCCGCTGAGATAGAGAACGCCGCCGATCACGCGCACCAGATAGAACGGGAAGGTGGCCTTCACGCTCTCCACGAAGGTGTAGGTGAGCGTGCCGTCGGGATTGATGGAGCGCCACATCAGGCCCTGCATCACGCCGGCGATCCACATGGCCGCGATGTAGAGCACGATGCCGATGGTGGCGATCCAGAAGTGCACCTCGATGGCCCTCGTGCTGTACATGGCGGTGCGGCCGTACATGCGCGGGATCAGGTAGTAGAGCGAGCCCATGCTGATGAAGCCCACCCAGCCGAGCGCGCCGGAATGCACGTGGCCGATGGTCCAGTCGGTGTAGTGGCTCAGGGCATTGACGGTCTTGATGGACATCATCGGCCCCTCGAAGGTCGACATGCCGTAGAACGACAGCGCGACGATCAGGAAGCGCAGGATCGGGTCGGTGCGCAGCTTGTGCCAGGCGCCCGAGAGCGTCATCACGCCGTTGATCATGCCGCCCCAGCTCGGCGCCAGCAGGATCAGCGAGAACACCATGCCCAGCGATTGCGTCCAGTCCGGCAGTGCCGTGTAGTGCAGGTGATGCGGGCCCGCCCACATGTAGGTGAAGATCAGCGCCCAGAAGTGCACGATGGACAGGCGGTACGAATAGACCGGCCGCCCCGCCTGCTTGGGGATGTAGTAGTACATCATCCCGAGGAAGCCGGCCGTGAGGAAGAAGCCGACGGCGTTGTGGCCGTACCACCACTGCACCATCGCGTCCTGCACGCCGGCGTAGGCCGAGTAGCTCTTCATCCAGCCTGCCGGCACCACCGCGCCGTTGACGATGTGCAGCAGCGCAACCGCGATGATGAAGGCACCGTAGAACCAGTTGGCCACGTAGATGTGGCGCACCTTGCGCCGGCCGATGGTGCCGAAGAACACGACGGCGTAGGCCACCCAGACCACCGCGATCAACACGCCGATCGGCCACTCGAGTTCGGCGTACTCCTTGCCGCGGGTGTAGCCCATCGGCAGGCTGATGGCGGCAGCGACGATCACGGCCTGCCAGCCCCAGAACACGAAGGACGCGAGCTTCGGCGCGAAAAGGCGCACCTGGCAGGTGCGCTGGACCACATGGAAGCTGGTGGCCATCAGCGCACAGCCGCCGAACGCGAAGATGACCGCGTTGGTATGAAGTGGCCGCAGGCGCCCGTAGCTGAGCCATGGAATGCCGAGGTTGAGTTCGGGCCATGTCAGCTGGGACGCGATGACCACGCCCACCAGCATGCCGACCACCCCCCACACCACGGACACGAGCGCGAACTGCCGCACGACCGTGTCGTCGTATTCCGCGGCGGGTGGTTTCGGTTCCTGCATCATCGTGCCCTTGAATGAGTTGCGGGCAGTTTCCGTGGGTACCCTGCCCCCCGGGTTGATGCAGATCAATCGCCGTGCAGGATGCGCTCGCCTTCCGTGTCGACGTCGTCGAACTGGCCGCGCTCCACGGCCCACCACAGCCCGCCGAGGATCGCGAGGACCAGCATCACGGACAGCGGAACGAGGAGGAAGAGGATGTCCATCAGCGCGCGCCTTCTCCACCACGCGACAGCCGCGCCGCGTTGAGGATCACCACGAGCGAACTCGCGGCCATGCCGAGGCCGGCGAGCCATGCCGGCAGCCAGCCCGCGATGGCCAGCGGCACGCACAGCGCGTTGTAGCCCGCGGCCCAGAAGAGGTTCTGGCGCACCACGCGCAGCGTCCTGCGGGCCTGCGCGATCGCCTGCGGGATGCTGGCGAGCCTGTCGCCGAGCACGACGAAATCGGCATGCGCGCGCGACAGCGGCACCGAACGCCCGAAGGCGAACGAGGCATCGGCACGCGCGAGCGACGGGCCGTCGTTGAGGCCGTCGCCGACCATCGCGATCTGCCGGCCCTCGGCCTGCAGCCGCCACAGCACGTCGAGCTTGTCCTCCGGCGTGCAGCCACCCTGTGCGAAGTCGATGCCGCAGCGCGCGGCGATCTCCCTCGCGGCCGCAACCCTGTCGCCCGAGAGCAGGCGCACCGTGAGCCCTTCCGCGCGCAGCGCGGCCACGGCGGCGGCGGCATCGGCGCGAGGCTCCTCTGTAAGGACGAAGCTCGCGAGCCAGCCCTGCTCGTCGGCCAGGTGGACCTGCGCAGCGTCGACCTCGAGCGCGGCCACATCGCAGAAGCCCGCCGAGCCCAGGCGCACGTGCCGGCCTGTGTCCACAGGCGCACGCACGCGGCGCATGCGCCCCTCGATACCCTGGCCCGCTGTCTCGGCGACCTGCTCGGCCGTCCAGCCGGGCGCCGAGCGGAACTGCGCATTCCATGCATTCACCAGCGCCTGCGCCACGGGATGCAGGGACTGCGCGGCGAGCGCGGCGGCCACTTCGAGCGCATCGCCGGGACGCAGACCCTGCCGGCAGTAGATGCGCTCCATGCGGGGAACGTCGCCCGTCAGCGTGCCCGTCTTGTCGAACACCACGGTATCGACCGATGCCAGCGCCTCCAGCGCCTGCAGGTTCGACGTCATCACTCCGCCGCGCGCCAGCGTGCCGGCACTTGCGAGCATGGCGGCCGGCGTCGCGAGCGAGAGCGCGCACGGGCAGGTCACGATGAGCACGGCCACCGCCACCATCAGCGCCCTGCCCGGGTCCGTCGGCCACCAGAGCGTTGCCGCCACGGCCGCCGACGCCACCACCACGACGAGGAAGGGTCGCGCCACCCGGTCCGCCAGCAGCGCCAGGCGCGGCTTGCGCGAGGCGGCGCTCTCCATCAGCCGGACGATCTGAGCGAAGCGCGTGCCCTCGCCCACCGATTCGATGCGCACCCGCACCGGCGCCGACAGGTTGTGGCTGCCGGCGAGCACGCGGTCGCCGCACGGACGGGGCACAGGACGGGATTCGCCGGTCAGCAGGGCCTCGTCGGCACTGGTGTCGCCTTCGATCACCACGCCGTCGGCCGGAAAGGCTTCACCCGGACGTACCCGTACCAGGTCTCCCACGGCGAGCCGGCGCACGGCGACGCGCGTCCAGCCGCCGTCGGCGGCAAGGCGGTCGATGCTGTCGGGCAGCCGGTTCATCAGCGCATCGAGGGCGCCCGCGGTACGCTCCCGCAACCGCGCCTCCAGCCAGCGGCCAGTGAGCAGGAAGAAGACGAACATCGTCAGCGAGTCGAAGTAGACCTCGTGACCCAGCGGGCCGCCGGCATCGAAGGTGGCGGCACTGCTGACCGCGAAGGTCACGGGCACGCCGAAGGCCACCGGCAGGTCCATGCCGATCCGGCCCAGGCGCAGGTCGCGCCAGGCACTGCGGAAGAAAGGCCCGCAGGAAAAGAGCACAACGGGCAATGTCAGCACCCAGGAAGCCCAGCGCAACAGCAGCGCCGAATCGGCGCCCATGTCGCCGGGCCGCGCGACATACCCCGGGTAGGCGTACATCATGACCTGCATCATGCAGAAGCCCGACACGAGCCAGCGCCACAGGGCCAGGCGCGATTCGCGCCGGCGCAGTTCCCTGACGAAGCGATCGCTGCCCGGCAGCAGCCGGTAGCCGGCCTTCGCGCTGGCCTCGAACCACCGCGAGGGCAGCGTTTGCGCGGGCGACCAGACGACACGGGCGCGCCGGCTGGCCGCGTTGACCTGCGCTTCGCTCACGCCGGGCACCTGCCGCAGCGCGGCCTCGACGGTGAAGGCGCAGGCCGCGCAGTGCATGCCCTCGACCACGACCTGCGATTCCCAATGCCCGCCGTCGGCCGCATCCAGTTCACGGCCGAAGGCGGGCCATTCGGCCGGGTCGTCCAGCACCTGCCACGCCTCTTCGCTGGCTGCAGCTGCTGCGGTGGGAAGTGCGGGGATCGCGACGCGATCGGGGGCGAACGTGGCATTCATCGGCCGAGCCTAAGAGGCGGGCCCGTCGAGGTGCTTGATCTGAATCAAGCCGCGCGGCACGGGACATGCCTAAGCTCGACCGCCACACCCTGTGGAGAGCCTCATGTTCAAACGCATCCTCGTCGCCACCGATGGCACCGCCCTTTCGAAGAAGGCCGTCGACAGCGCCTTCTCGCTGGCAGTACAGAACGACTCGGACCTGGTCGCCCTGACCGTCGTTCCCCGCTACCCGAAAAGCTATTTCGAAGGCTCGATGACCTTCTCCGCCGAAGACGTCGGTCGCATCGAGAAGCAGTGGGCGGAGAAGGCGCAGGCCATGCTCGACAAGGTGCGCGACCGCGCGCGGGAGCGCGGCGTGCGGATCAAGACAACGCAGGTCAGTTCGGACCTGGTCGCCGAGTCGATCATCGCCGCGGCGAAGAAGCACAGGAGCGACCTGATCGTGATGGCCTCGCACGGACGCAAGGGCCTCAAGCGCCTCCTGCTGGGAAGCGAGACGCAGCAGGTGCTAGTGCGCTCGTCGCCGCCGGTTCTGGTGCTGCGGTAACGATTGATCTAGCGTCTTGTACAGCTCTTGTAGCGCGCTTGCGCACAGCAGCATCAGGAAGAGCGGCTAGGCATTCGAACAGTTGCTCAGCATATGAAAATCCAATATGCAGCACGGCTTTCTTGTTGAAGTAGAGCAGCCATGCAGACAGAAGAGCTAACGAGACCAGCAGCGTCAGCGTCGCGGCCAATCCAGGATCGGCGAGATTGATCGGGGCAAATTGGGGCGGTGAAAGTTGCAGAACTTTGGCGATGATCAGTCCGTAGGCTATACCCATCAAGCTGGTCACGATACCCACAGGCTTCATCGCCAACATGTTTCGGTGAAAACCGAAAGCAATGCTCTCTTTAAACAGCAAGCCCTTGTTGTTTCGCGTCAATTCACGAAGGCGTTTCGCAACACCGTTGTAAACGTCGTCCGCCTTTGCCGGATCCGCTCGCTCCTCCTGTGCAGTCGGCATGGCAATCTGCAGCTTCGTGCCGACCAGCGCGTGATACCGCTGCTTGCTGACACCATCCAGCGCGGCGGTTTCACGGTGTCGTAGGGCAATGGTGGTCGGCAGGCCGCCCCATTTGGCAAGCAAGCTCTCTTGGAGTTGCTTGCCGCGACCACGCGTTACGCTCGCCAACGTGTAGAGCGCGCCGCACCCGCCGAGTACGGCGACGACCGCCGTCAGGACTGGGTGGCGAGGCCCGTAGACGCACACCAATGGCACAAGCAGTGGCAGCGCCACCATCAACCCCGGGAAAAGACGCGCTTTGCGCTCGTAAGGGTCCTTTAAGAGGTCAATCATCGGCTCCCCGCTTTTGCATACATCGGTCAAATTCCTCGAAGAACGCCGACCCGTTCATGAGCCCACCGCGGCCTTCATGGCCCGCAGGTCACCCTTGTCGCCGGCAATCAGCGACACTGCAGGTAGCCCGTCCTGTGCCATCCCCAGTGCCAGGTACACCAGCTGATAGAAGTCATCAGCACTTGGATCGGCGCCATGGCCTTTTGGATCACTGTGGCATTCCCCCACGTAGCCGACGATCCCGGCGGTTCGCCTGGAGGCTTCCCGCCCCGCGCTCGCGACGCCCTCCACCCCCCGCTCGAAATGACCAGGCGATGAGCGACTATCGGAAGGCGCCTCGAGTGCATCCACGACAACGATGGCATTGATGTTCAAGTCGTGATAGCCAAGCAGAATTCCGCCTGTCTCGTTGGGAAGATGGTGTTCACGCATCGCACACATCTTTGCGGTGACACCTGCATCGATGAACAAGTCCATGTCGTCGAATGCGATCCGGTGCTCCTGATGCACGGAGAGTTCATGAATCACGACTGTGCCAGTGTCAGTCTCGCGCGACCAGACGCGGACGCAAGCCCCGTCGGACGTGACCAACTTCTGAACTTGCTCTGCCAGTAGCGCGGCGTGGACTTGCACCGAGGAATACGGCATCACCACCGAAATATCCCGGCAACTTGCGCCGCTCCAGAACGTACCAGCGCTCCCTTGAAGGTGGTGCTCACCCCAATCTTGCGCAATGACGGCACGGTAGTACTGAGCCTCCAGCGATCTAAGACGCGTCGTCCGCGCCGCATCCTCTAGCAACAGGGCGCACCCGGACCCGGAGGGCGTCAGGAACACGGAGACGTGACGACCGGCATCATCATGTGCACTTGCAAGTCTCGGGTACTCCAACGTCGTGGAGGCATCCACGACCAGTCTCCCGCTGCTCAGGGCTGGCAGGAGACCTCCATCAACCAGATCACATGCATCCGCATGCACCGGCGTAACGACCGCCGCGCCATCGCGTATCTCTTTGGCGCGAGCGGCAACAACCTGTTCCTTATAGTGGCCCAGATGCCGAAGATCCGCAGGGTGACGCACCAGGTTGTGCGGCTTGATATGGTCCTTGTCGACGGCTGTCCACTCTCCCCAACCCGAACGCACCCACAGATCGAGCATCGTCGCGCCGAGCGCTCCAGCGCCAACCAGTGTTGCCATGGGCCCGGAGCCGACGGTGCCTGCCTGGCGCCGCGCGGCCGCTTGATCGACGCATTGCAGTACCTCGATCGCCTCGATCTCAACCATTGTCCACGCCTCCGACTTGGCCACCGGCTCCAGCAGCTTCACTCGCCAGTACTTATCGCCGACCCGATGGAGCTCGCCCATCATCTCGCCCAGCTTAAGCTCGCCGTGGTTGACCAGATAAGCGCGTCTTGCACAACGCTCCGCCGGGACGTCCAGCGCGCGCGTGATCGGCATGTCAAGCAGAATGACGGTTCCGGTGCTGTCCGTTGCGGCGGCGGCACCGTTGCTTCCCACGGAGGTACTGATTGCCAGTTCGAGCGCGGCAACCAGATCGACGCCGCGTGCGCTCAGCATCTCAGCCAGCAGGCCGAGCGTTGGAGGGTCTTCTTCGATGCGCCCATGCACGACGGGGGGCAACCGAAGACTCACCAAGGAAAGGCTCGGACTGCGCTTGACACCCTCCAGGCGCAGTTGCAGCAGGAAGGTAGCGCTGTGCTCCGTGCGCTTGACTCCCTCGAAAAGGTCAATTTTTGTTGCGGATTCTCTGTCAGAAGGGCGTCAACGTTCCACGGCAGGACCAGTTCGTTGGAGGTGGTGAAAAAGAGCTGCTCGACGGGTTGATCCGCGGGATGCAGCTCCCCACGGGCCGTTTTTTCCAACCAGAAGTTGATACGCCCGAGAAAACTTTCGGGCGTCCAGGTTCGCGTCACGGACCGCGGCGGCTCGAAATAGAGGCAAAGGCTTGGCGGGCATCCAGGCGTGGCGTTTTTTTGACCAGATCCAGCTCCATCGTGAGCTGGCCGACCTTGCGCTCAAGCGCAGCGATCTTGGCTTCGTACTCCGCGATGACCGATGCTTCGGCCTCTTCGGTGCTGAGCTCGCCCCGGTCGTACTGCGTCAGCCACAGCTGAATCAGATTGGTCGACAGCGTGTACCTCTTGGTCGCATCACGGCGCCCGATGGCGCCGCTACGGATGTTCTGGCACAGCTGGATCTTGAACTCCGGCGCGTAGCGCCGGTACGGACCTCTCGATGACATGACCTTCTCTTGGTTGAAGGCTCGGCCAGCGTATCAGTTCTGATTTGCCCGGTAGTCCAGCCGTAGAGGTTCACTCCAAGCCGACTGACATGGGTAGAAGTCATCGGGGCGACATACGATTGCGACATGCCCCCTGAAAAGCACATTCAACTCGCAGCCGTAGAGCAACGCGGCAACGCCTTCGAGGTGCTCTTAGCATTCCTGAAACTCGGACTCACCTCCTTCGGCGGGCCAGTTGCGCACCTGGGCTACTTTCGTGCCGAGATCGTCGAGCGCCGTCGCTGGCTCGACGAGCGCAGCTACTCGGACCTGGTGGCGCTGTGCCAGTTTCTTCCCGGCCCAGCCAGCAGTCAGGTTGGGCTGGCCATCGGGCTGACGCGTGCCGGCTGGCTGGGAGCGTTGGCTGCCTGGTGCGGCTTCACGCTGCCATCTGCCTTTGCGCTCATCCTGTTCGCCTACGGCATCGAGCATTGGGGCACGCTTGCGGGAAGCGGTGCGGTGCACGGCCTGAAGGTTGCTGCCGTGGCCGTGGTGGCGCAAGCCGTGTGGGGCATGGCCAAGAACCTGTGCCCAGATCGCATGCGCGCCGCCATGGCCCTCGTCGCGGCGCTTCTTGTACTCGTCCTGCCGACGGCGCTCTCGCAAGTCATTGCCATCACGGTTGCCGGTGTGGTCGGCTGGCGGCTGCTGGAGCTGCCTCCGCAGCAGGCGGTAGTGCATCGCAGCTATGGAGTCTCGAGACGAGCGGGCGCCATTGCCCTGGTCCTGTTCTTCGGTCTTCTTGCAGGCCTGCCGATCATCGCGGCTGTGACTCAGTCGCTGCTATGGACGGTCATCGAAGGCTTCTATCGTGCCGGCGCCCTCGTGTTCGGGGGAGGTCATGTGGTGCTGCCGCTGCTGCAGGCGACGGTGGTTCCGGCCGGTGTGGTCACGAACGAGCAATTCCTCGCGGGATATGGCGCTGCGCAGGCCGTGCCCGGGCCCTTGTTTACCTTCGCGGCCTACCTGGGCGCGGTTATGCATGGACCATTTGCTGGCTGGACGGGCGGCATCGCGCTGCTGGTCGTCATCTTCGTGCCAGCCTTCCTGCTCGTCGTGGGGGCAGTGCCTTTCTGGGATGCATTGCGCCAACGTAAGGGCGTGCAGTCTGCCATGGCGGGCGTGAACGCGGCCGTCGTCGGCATTCTGTTGGCTGCCTTGTACGATCCCGTCTGGACGAGTGCGATCCACACGCGCACCGACTTCGCCACGGCCCTCGCGGCGTTTGCGCTGCTGGTCTACGCCCGCGTGTCACCCGTGATCGTAGTGTTTCTCGCGGCTGCGGTTGGATGGGCTTTCCTGGGCTGAGTTTGAATGTGCTGCCGCCAATGAAACAACTTTGAAAAAAGAGGAAGGACTCGCTCAGGAATCTTGACTAGCTGGCCCCGCCTCCGATCAGAGTTGGTGCGCAAATGATTGGTCGCGAAGAGCCAGTTTGACCTGCCCAGGGCGATGGGCCGGATCTGGTTCTCCACCCGGTTTTTGTCCGCCGGGAGGTCGCCATCGTCGATGTAGCGCGTGAGCGCCCGCCAACGCTTGAGGCTGTAGTCGATGGCTCTGGCCGTGGCTGACCCCTCGGGCACCTTCTGCCGCTGCGCAATAAGCCATTGGTGCAGCGCATCGGCCACCTTGCGGGCGCGCTCTTGGCGGATCCGCTTGCGCTCCTCGCCCGCAAGAGCGGCTACGTCGCGCTCGATGTCGTAGAGCTCGCCGAAGAACTTCAAGGCTTGCTTACCCACCAGGCTGCCATGGTTGACCCCATAGCTCGTGGAACCTGCACCTCGCGTGCACCAGGCAGCCGACCTCGGTGATGCCGAACTCGAAGCAGTCCTTGTAACCTGAGAAGTCATCGCACACCAGTGTCCTGCGCCAGCTGTGCTCGCCGCCAAGGCCGAGGAACGCGCGGGCATGCCCCCCTCCGCGGCCCTCGGAGAATTCGAACACCACCGCGCGCAGCGTAAGCGACCAGTAATACCATCTTGACCAAGCAATGCTTACCTGGCCCGCGAGCTAGATTTCGGCTGTCAGCCATAAAAGGTCATTGAACGCCTTGGCTCAATTCTCGCGTCGCTACCGCTGAATCGAGGCCCCCTTCCCCCGAATTGCCGCTAGTCACCAAACCAAAAAATCACCCATAGGCCGACGGAGCCATATGCAAAAAGCATGGTCAATGTTTCGCGTTGAAGAGCAAGGCATGCGCCCTGCAAACGAATGCGAATCATCATTTCAACCCTCTCTCATCACAGACGCTCCCCTCGGCTGAGATTGCGCGAGGTCCGTCCGTTCGTCAAGCCGAAGTTAGTTCACACAGGGACAGCGCATCGCGTGTCCAAGTAGAGGCACTCGGGGGCTAAGATGGGATTGTTAGATCGGCTGCAGTGGGCCCCGAGTTACTTCCGATCTGTGCTGCCAGTTGTGCGGCAGCAGTTCATCGATGCGGCTGTTCAGATGTGTGGGCAGTCTGGTCAGCACGTCATTAAGGTACGCGTGCGGGTCGTGACCGTTGATCTTTGCCGACTGCACGAGGCTCATGACGATGGCGGCGCGCTGGCCGGCCAGCTCACTGCCTGCAAATAGCCATGCTTTTCTTCCGAGCGCCCATGGACGGATCAGATTCTCGCAATGGTTGTTATCCACGTTTACTTCGCCATCGCGCAGATTGCGCGTCAGCGCCTCCCAAGCGTTCAAGCTGTAATTCGGGGTCTTGGCCGTGGCACTGCCGACGTGCCCGCGGGCACGTTCCAACTGCAGCCATGTGTGTAGCTCTTCCCAAAGCGGCTGCGTGACGGCGATCGGCACGCACGGTCGGGGCGGAGTCGGCCGCTGGGTCATGGGCAGCAGCGCGGAGCACATCCTGCGCATGTCGCCGGTGCCGATGCTGCTGGTCCGTGCGCCCGAGAGCGCCAAGGCCGAGTCCGAGCACTTCACGCTGCCGAGCGGGATGCTGGCCAGCCAGTGGTTCCTCGTCGGTGGAGCGCGGCGCGATGTCCGTGCCGTGAATGCACGGTTGGCATTGACGACGCTCGAGCCAGTACTTCCGCGCGCGGGACTTGCTCCATTTCGACGCAAACCTGACGTGCACAGTCAGCCAGAAACAGCAAGTGGCAGATAAAATTTTTACGTGAACAACGCCCGCCTTCGTCGTCTCGCCGCAACGCATTGCCTGTGGTGGTGCTTCGCCGGCGTGGTGCTTTCGATGTTGCAGCCTTTCCTGTTCACGCACTTCCGCCAGGACGGCTGGGAAGACGAGCCCGGCTTTCGCGTGCGCAATGTGGAGGCCATGGCATTGTTCTCTCCCGACGACCGGGCGGACCACAAGAAAGAGCTCGAGACGACGCTGTACGCCCCGGCGGGCGCGCATGTCGACACGCCGGATGCATTCCAGCAAGGCATCGAAGCGCTGATGGCGCTCGTGCTCCTGGTGCTGCCCCTGGTGGTGGTGTTGATGCGGCTCCTCCTGCCTGCAGCGCGCGCCATGTGCGAGTGCGTGCCGCACACCGGAGGGGCTCCCCCTGCGACTGCGCTGTGGCGAACTCAACCTCCCTCCGCTGCTCCTCCCCTGACGGCCTGACAAGCGACGTCGCCTGACGTCATCTCCGGTTGCGCGCTCGCGCGGCCGGCCCTCTTGTTTCTGGCCGAAAGGTTCACATGACTTCGATTCCATGGTGCTCGACGAGCACCCCCTATGCGCTCGCCCGTTCAATCCGCGAGTCGCCTGAACGCGCAGGCAGGGCAACGATGCGGGGTGCATCATGAACGCGCTCAATATCGCGCTGCTGCATTGGATCGCAGCGGGCGAAGATCCAGGTTCGTGGGCGCTTCTTGCAGGTCGCACGATGGCACTCTGGGGCGGCCCCGCCAGCGCGGCGATCCTGCTGTGGACGGGATGGAAGAAGCCGTCCGAGCGCGCCTATCTCCTCGTCGTGATCGCGGGCGCGGCCGCGGCGTCGCTGCTGTCGCACACGCTGGCCTCGGCCTTGAACTTTCAGAGGCCTTTCGTCCAGGGGCTGGTGCCGGGCTACATCACCCACGACGCGAGCGGCTCGCTGCCGAGCACCCATGCAACCGTGATGTTCTTCGTCGCGGCGGCCTTCCTGATGCGCGATGAACTGCGTCGCGCCGGATGGGCACTCGTTGTCCTGGCGAGCCTCACCGGGTGGTCGCGTGTCTACGTCGGCGTGCACTTTCCGCTGGACATTGCCGCGGGGCTCGTGTTCGGCTTGTGCCTGGCCGGCGCGCTTTCGGCTGTCCGTTGGATGCGTCCGAACCGCCGCGGCGCACACGCCGAGCGGCCTGCCCGCCGCATCGACCGCGAAGCGGCGGGTCTCACGCCTGCACGCCGAACAGGGTTCCCACGCCGGCCGTGATTCCCATGGCCAGTGTGCCCCAGAAGGCCACGCGCCACACGCTGCGCGCGACAGGCGCGCTGCCGATCCTGGCGGCGGCAGCGCCCAACAGCGCGAGGAAGGCGGTCGCGGTGCATATGGTCCACGGCAGGAGTGCGTCGGAAGGCGCACACGCGACCACGGCGAGCGGCAGCGCAGCACCCACGGCAAAACTCGCTGCCGACGCCAGCGCGGCCTGCAAGGGCCTTGCGCTGAGTGTTTCCGAGATCCCGAGTTCGTCACGCGCGTGCGCCCCGAGCGCGTCGTGGGCCATGAGCTGCGCGGCGACCTGCTGCGCGAGCTTGTACTCGAGACCGCGGCGCACGTAGATCGCCGTGAGCTCCCGGTGCTCCGCGTCCGGCTCCGTGGCGAGTTCGATGCGCTCGCGCTCGAGGTCGGCCTTCTCGGTGTCGGCCTGCGAATGCACCGACACGAACTCGCCGGCGGCCATCGACATCGCGCCCGCGACCAGACCCGCGATGGCAGTCGTCACGATGGCCTCGTGGCTGGCGTGGGCGGCGCCGGCGCCCACGACAAGGCTGGCGGTGGAGATGATGCCGTCGTTGGCGCCCAGGACGGCGGCGCGCAGCCAGCCGATGTGTTCGGTGCGATGGCGCTCGGCATGCGCGCGGTAGTGGAGTGATTTCATGGGAAGTTGGCAGTCAGCGTGAAGAGCGCCCGGGCAACATGCGAAGGAGCGTGTTGTCGTGCGTGAGGTAGTGATGGACCAGCGCCGCGGCGGCATGCAGCCCGATGAGGAAATAGCCGGCCGTAGCCAGGGTCTCGTGCACATCCTTGAGCTGCTTCGACAGGGCTTCGTCTGCCCCCAACAGCGAAGGCACGGACAGGCCGAACAGCACGATGGGCTTGCCCTCGGCGCTGAGTGTGAGCCAGCCCAGCAAGGGCGTGGCGATCATGAAGGCGTACAGCGCCAAGTGCATGAGCTGAGACAGCCTGTGCTGCCACGCGGGCGGTGCCGGCACGATCTCCGGCGCAGCGCCCGCGCTCCAGCGCACGGCAAGCCGCACGGCCACCAGCGCCAGCACGCTCAGACCGAGCAGGAAATGCAGCGGCTTCAACGCGCTGCGCAGATCGCTGCCCCTGGGCGCGAGCCCGCGCAGTTCCATACAGGCATAGACGGCGGCAAGCAGCAGCAACATCAGCCAATGAAAGGCAATGACGGCTGTGCCGTAGTGGGAGGTCGAATTTTTCCAGGACATGTCGCGTGCCCTCAAAAATGCGTACCGACGATGAACTTGAGCAGCCAGCGGTCGGCTTCGCCGGTCAGGCCCTTTCCGATGCCGACGTTCACATCGAAGCGATCGAACTCGTGGTCCAGCGCCACGAACAGCGTCTTGCTGTTCTTGCGCAGCGGATCGGGATGCGACAGCGGACCGAGTTCGTTGTAGGTCTCCACACCGATCTGGGTCTTGTCGTTCAGGGCATAGGCGATCTTGGCGTCCACGTCGAGCGTGACGGGCCCGCCGTGCGGCGACAGGCTCCAGTCGATGTTGGGATTCACCGCCAGCGTCCAGGGGCCGGTGCGGTATCCAAGAATGCCCTTGAGCTCGGCGTTCCATGCGGTGGGAGACACGCGCAGGCTGGTCTTGCCGATTTCCAGGTTCGCGCCCCAGAACATCCCCTGTGTCTTGTCGTGCGGTGCGATGTACTTGATGCGGACCTTGGCGCCATCCACCTTGGGGTCGGCATTGGGAGCGCGGCTGGAGAGCACGTAGAGCCCGAGCTCCAGCGTGTCGCTCACGCCGTAGTAGAACTCGGGCGTGAGGCGGTAGACATGCCGCGGCGGCTGCTCGCCCGCGTAGCCCGGGCTGGACGCGCCGGAGACCACATAGTTGTTGTGGACATCGACACCGAACTGCCCCGGGGCACTCATGTCGTCGAGATAGACCTGGATTTCTTCAGGAGCGGCCATGGCCCGCGGCGCAACGGACATTGCGCCGGCAAGAAGCAGGATGCCGATGGCGCCATGGACGCGCGCGCGGCTGGAAGATGAATTCACGATAGAACCTTTCGACACTGAACAAGATCGCTGCGCGAGCGCGCGCAGCAGGGTCGACGTCGCATGGCGAAGTCGCTGCTCAGGTCAATGCAGGGGGCGCAGTCTTGGGCGGAAGGTGGCGCCATGCGGCGGTGGGCGGAGGTGCCCGGCAACGTGCATGCGGACGCTCGAGCGGGCCGCGCGAGGAAGGCGTCCGAGGCACCGGCAGGAGCACGATCAAAGGCAGCAAGGCCAGGACCAGGGCCATCAGGCCGGCCAGCGCGTCGTGGAATGCATCGGGCTGGTCGATGCTGGCGCCCGAGGGCACGAACACCGTGGTCTCGGGGCTGGCCACGTGGCCGGGCCGCTCGTCGGGCTCGAACTGCACGGTGGCGCTGACCGCGCGTATGCGAAAGCCGGGTTCGTCCTCCCAGCCGTCATCGCGAAAATGGATGGCGATGAAGGGCTGCAGGGCAACCAGCAACATGGCGAGCAGCAGCCACCACGCCACGGATTCCGGGCGTCGGAGCAGATGCCGATACGGCTGCAGTTTCATGCGGTCTCGAACCCTGGTCGGAAGGCGGCCGCGCGCGAAAAGGACAGTTCGACCGCGCAAGCCCGAAAGCGCCAAGGGTAAGCAGGTCGAGCGCAAGAGCAAAGAGGCGCATCGCAATGTGCCCGGGATGCCAAAGAGAATCAGTCTTCTTATTACCTTCCGCAGCGGCACGCGCTCGCTTTGAGATCGCAAAAGGTAAGCCGTTTGTTGATTTCCATGGAAATCAACAAGCTTGCTGCAGGTGTTCATCGAAGCGCTGCAGCACGGCGTCGTTGGGGGGTCGTTGGACCAGCGGCAGCGGCAACGCCTTAATCGGCGAGGACGGTCAGCAAGTGGCCCAGCGCCGCCCGAACTTGATGAGGGCACGTCTGCACGCGCCGTGCACAGTCACACTGAGACAAGTGGTCTTGGGTGAAATCCCTGGTGAGACCTCGCAGATCGCTAAGGTCGACCGATCGTCGGCAACACCAGTGCGAGAAGTGCGCAACGCAGCCGAGGTCGGCCCGCGTGGTACTCGGCGCGTACTGCCGAGCGGTCAGATGATCGGCGTACGCGAGGACGAACGGTGCGAAGAGGCCGTTGCGCAGCCATGCCGTTGACGTCGGCTCATTGGGCTGTTGCCGGTCTCATAGACACCGACCTAAGCTTTTTGAGCTTTCTCGAACTCTATGGAAGGTCTGATCAAGAGCACGTTTCTTGCATGAATGATTGAACCCTGCAAAGGAGCAAGAGCGATGAGCCAGATCAGTTTTGCGGATGCGGAGCAAGCGGGCAAGAGGAAAAAGACCAGGCGCGAAGTCTTCCTTGGCGAGATGGAACTGGTGGTGCCGTGGAAGGTGCTGCTCAAGGTCATCGAACCCCACTATCCAGTGGCAGGGCGAGGTCGTCGGCCTTACTCGCTGCAAGCCATGCTGCGCGTGCACCTGATGCAGAATTGGTTCGCCCTGAGCGACCCGGCGATGGAAGAAGCCTTGTATGAGATCGCCTCGCTGCGCACGTTCGCCGGACTCGGTCTGGAGGCGATCCCCGACGAGACGACCATCCTGAACTTTCGCCACCTGCTGGAGGCCAACGATCTGGCCGAAGACATCTTCAATCAGGTCAACGCCCACCTGGCTAGGAAGGGACTGCTGCTCAAGCGCGGCTCCATCGTGGACGCAACCATCATCGCTGCCCCGAGCTCCACCAAGAACAGCACGGGCGAGCGAGATCCGGAGATGCACCAGACGAAGAAAGGCAACCAGTGGCACTTCGGTATGAAGGCGCACATCGGCGTGGACGCAGACTCGGGGCTGGTGCACACGGTGACGACCACAGCGGCCAACGAGGCGGACGTGGAACAGGTGAGCGATCTGCTGCACGGCAAAGAGGACGCGGTGTGGGCGGACTCGGGTTATCGCGGAGCACAGAGCCGGGTAAAGCGCAACGTGCAATGGCACATTGCTGGTCGGCCCAGCGACATAGCGAAGGTGACGCAGAGCCGAGCCAAGGCTAGGGCGCGCAAGCAGGAATACCAGAAGGCCAGCATCAGAGCAAAGGTCGAGCATCCGTTCCGGGTGATCAAGCGGCAGTTCGGCCTGGCGAAGGTGAGGTTCAAGGGGCTGGCCAAGAACACGGCACACGTGATCACGCTGTTTGCGCTGTCGAACCTGTGGATGGCCAGAAGAAAGCTGATTGCAATGGCGGGACAAGTGCGCCCGCAGGTAGCGTGAAGGGGCCGCAGAGGCTCTCAACCGCGTGGAATGCTCGGTACGACGAGCCTGCCAGCGCCGCGGGACCATACGCACACTGGTCATCGAGCCAATTTATGACTTGATCAGACGTTCCCTAGTCTTACTGTGTCACAAGAGTAGCTTTACGTCTGCCCTTCCGCAGCAGGGGCACTGGCCAAGACGAGCGATCAACAGATAGCTCAGTCGATGGCGCAGCGTCGTGATCGACGTCGCCACGTGGCGCTGTGCGCGCAGGACTGCCGCGGGGGATGTAATCCTTGGGAAGGGCAGGCACCTGGCGTTGGATGAAGTTTTTTTTGCCGCCGACAGACTTGTCGGCGACGAGGCGTTCAGCCATCAGGAACCCGTAGGCCGCGATGCTCAAGGCGGCATGGTGATGGAACCCCCGCCACCCTCGGCCCTCGTAGTGGCCGAGACCGAAGTCCTGCTTCAGATCCTGGTAGTCGCGCTCGATGCGCCAGCGCTGATGGGCAACGCCGACCAACTCGTCGATCGGCGTGTCTTCTGGCAGGGTGGACAGGAAGTACTTGCTTGGCTCAGCGTCGCCTGCCGGCCACTCGATGAGCAGCCACTGCTCGGGGCGCAGACGTGCCTTGCCCGTATTGCCTCCAGCGTGGCGCACTCGCACGGCCGCGAAGCGGCCGTTCAGTGTGTCGTTGGTGCCCTCTCGCCAGCTGATGTTCTGGAACGCTCGGCTTGGCAGGGACTGCGCCAATGCCTTGACGCTCACGGGTTGCAGCGCCGCCGTGCGCCGGGGCATCACTGGCGGGCGGCCCATGCCGCTGTAAGGTTTGGGTGGCAGCGGCTGAACGCCAGGCGGCCAGACCACCACGGCAGATGTGACACCTACCGCGTAGAGCAAGCCCATGTCGCTGAGCGCTTGGCGAAAGGCGTTGTCCACCCCGTAGCCCGCATCGGCCAGCACGCAATAGCGCGGTGCGCCTTCATCCAGCAGCGTGCGCAACTGCTGCAGCGCGATATGCGTCTTCGTGGCGAAGCGCACTTCGTCGGGAACACCAGCCTTGGCGCGGCGTTCCGGATCTGAAGCCCAGTCCTCGGGCAGGTACAGCTGCCAAGCCACGGGCAGGCTGCATTGGCTGCTTGCAAGGGAGATGCTCACTGCCACCTGGCAGTTATCCTGCTTGCCCAGCATCCCGCAGTACTGACGGGTGACACCAACAGAATGGCGCCCCTTCTTCGGGAATCCGGTGTCGTCGATGATCCACCAGCCGCCTTGGCTGAAGTCCATCTTGGGCATCACCCACTGGCACACGCGTCGCAGCATCTGGGTGTCGGACCACTCGGCCTTGGCCACGAAGTGGTGAAGTGACTGGTGCCGGGCGCTCGCGTGCATCGGATCGACCCGCGCGGCCATGGGCTCCACGCTCTTGCGTGACAGCGGAAGCATCAAGCCCGTGCAGTAACCGCGAAGGCCGGCGTGCCGGTCAGCGTGACCAAGGCCTTCGCTCAGGTGCTCAAGATACCGATCAAAACGCTCTGCTGCATTCATCGATCCTCCAGCTCGAAGTCCGGAAAATCGAATTATGTCATTTATGACACAGTAAGACTAGAGATGGTCCTGCAGAGCGTAGCCGGGCCGCAGGGCTGGAATGGCACGCTCGTGCCAGCACGGGTCGCGAGCCTCATTCAGCGCTTCTCGGAGCGAGACGCCGAGCTTCCTGAACCCCTTGCGCGAAAGTTGTTGAGGGCGCTCGATAGCCTCGTCGATATGGGCGACCGACGCGCGGCTGCGATTCAGACGAGCGAGGTCTTCCGACGAGTCAAGCTTACTTAGCTCGGAACGAGGCATGGATGCGATGTACTCCAAGGGGCTCCTCAAATATAGTCACGATAACTGTGCGATCGTGCTTTTTGGGGCATCCGCAAGTTACAGCTCGATTCCATTTCATGAGTTCGTCCCCGCGGCCCTCTTTAGGGCGAGAAACTCCATCTGCAAGGACTCTCTTATCTCTTCTGTTGGCGCCGACCGGAAACTGAGCCAGTTTTGTAGGTAGTGCCGAAGTAAAAGTGAGCCAGGTGTTCAACCTACCCTGCTGTTTATTTAAGCAGCGGGGTTCGAGGAGTGATCACCATGGACTTGATTGGCAGGATCCGACGGCTGCACGTGAGGGACAAGCTGTCAGAGCGCGAGATAGCGCGCATGACGGGGCTGTCTCGCAACACGGTGTCGAAGTGGCTGCGTGCACCGGTTGCCGAGGCGCCGAAGTACCGGCGCGAAGCACGGCCGAACAAGCTGAGTGCATTCGAGACGGCGCTGAAGCAGGCATTGACGGCCGATGCGCGACGGCCCAAGCATGAGCGGCGCACGGCACGCGCGCTGCACGCCGAGATCAAGGCGGCGGGCTACAGCGGCGGCTACTCGGCCGTCACTGACTTCGTTCGAGCCTGGCGCCAGGGCGAGGTGACCTGCCCGCTTTCTCCGAGACATTGATTTCTAGGAAGATGGCTCCCGCCCGAAGAGGAGCCCATGAAGAAGAGTCGATTTTCAGAAGAACAGATGGTCACGATCCTGCGCGAAGCAGATCGCACGACGGTGCCCGGTGCACACGTTACCGCCCAACTGATATCTGCGAGCGGCATCGACGGGATGGATCACGGCCATGGGAAGACCTCGAACTCCAGGACGGCCGGCAGTACCAGGTTGTCGCCGGCAAGCTCCAGAGCCTCGCATTTGTAAGTCTGCGCGAGTCGAAGCAACCGGCGCAGTGCATGCCACCCCAGCGCCTGGGTCGCCGCGATGTTGTGGGCCGTGACCTCGGCGCGCCAGCTGTAGTCGTCGAGCTCGAGGATCAGGAGACCGCCAGTGGACGGGAAAACGCCACAGGTCTCGCCCGAAAGATCTTCCGCGTGAATCTGCTGCGCGATCTCCCAGGGCAGATGGAGTGTGCTGACACGCAGCGTGCGGGCAATGTAGCGATGGAGGCTGAGGGGCGGCAACGCGGAATATCCGTCGGTTGCCTGAACATGAAGGGTTGGATCGTTGTTCATTTGAGGTTGAAGTGGTGTGAAAGAGAAGCAAGAGGGAAAGGAGAGAAGCCGCGCCTGCGCCCGTGCAGTACGGCCCTGTGGCGGCGGCAAGACACTTGTCAAGACGCGTCGAGCGAGACGGCACAATCACCTCATGACGACGAAGCAGGAGCTGCCCGACGAGGCGTTGAGCACGATGGCCATCGAGTGGCGCAGGAAGGCACTCGAGGGAGACCTTCACGCACGCGGTATCGCCCACGAACTCGAAACGGAGTTGCGCCGACGTGCCGGGGCCCCATTCACGAACTACGACACCCTGGACCTGCGCCCCCTCGAATCGAGAACAGCGCGGCGCAGGTGGTGGTCGTTCTGGCGGGCACCCTGACGGCAAGGCATGACACGGCGTGCGCGCCAGACCGTGACCGCGTTCGATGCATCACTGCATCGGAACACCCTCATCTAGCGAAGGCGGCGCCTGGTCGAGCTCGACGCCACGCCAGAACGCACGCTCCTGTTTGATAAGCCGCGAGATATCGGCCTCCTCGCGTTCGATGCGATAGATCTGCAGGTCCTGACCGCCCAGCAAGGTGCGTCCGCAGGCAGCCTGAAGGGCGCGGCAGGAGCGCTCAAACACATCGAATGCCAGTGCAACGAGCCTGCGAGCGCAGCGGGGCAACACACACTCTCGTCATCAAGCCAATTTACGACTTGATCAGACGTTCCCTAGTCTTACTGTGTCATAAATGACATAATTCGATTTTCCGGACTTCGAGCTGGA